>Ga0351869_1086_pt1 | contig 34381 bp, 30 predicted proteins | sample TotcelFGM3001M10_FD_206776 | JGI IMG/M metagenome (GOLD analysis project Ga0351869, IMG submission 206776) | Enriched cells from coal bed in the Powder River Basin, Montana, United States - Total cells FGM rep2 HSBNCT.FGM.300.1.M10 ... | reverse complement strand
TCCGCTACTATGGTTTCATGCACGGGTGCAGTGCCATACCGATAGATCATATCCGGGCATCCATCGAGCTGATGCATGGCTTTGACATTGTGGTTTCTGAGCCAAAACCGGAAGTTCCGGAAAAACCGGGACTCTGTTGTCCGGATTGCGGATGTGCCCTGAAATACGTCTATTCGGTGCTGCCATACCAGATGCCAAACCACCGGGGCAGTGGGTAGTCTGTAACGCTGTAACCGCAGGTTTCCAAAGAACAAAACATCGGGCCGCAAAATCGGACGATTGAGGCGGACAGGCGATTTGCGGCCTTTTGAACCTGAAAAAAAGGAAATTGGGCAATTTTTATATGGTGAATTTGACAGATGCTATCGCTTGTAACCCACTTTTATGGCCTGAATCGGTAATTCCAACCCTTCCCGGATGCCTGTCCACCAGCCATCTCAGTCCCGACTCAAAAGCAATCCCCTTATAACCATACCTTTTTTCAACACGGGCTTCTTGAACAATGGTTTGATTCTGACCGGGATCAAGGCCTTTTCATATCCAATTTCTGTTTCCCGGTCAGATCAAACCTTATGGGTTTTATGGGTTAGGATTCATCCTTATTCAATATCAAGGGGTGACCCTTCTCGCTTTTTTCCAAATCTCACAACGCAACAGGTACTACTACGTCCCATTAGGCCACTCTGACTCGTCGTCCTCCTCGTCATAGCTTCTGTTTCTCATTTCCATTTCAGCCTCGGCACGTCGCTGCTCTGACGCGATCATGAGGTCGAGTTCTGCGATATGCTTTTCGGCGAACGCTCTGACTGCTGGACGTTCGTCTGCCAGCCATTCCGTCAAGGATTCTTTCTTGGTCCGCCATGCTTCCACGAAACCAAATTCACCAGAGACTACGCCGGTGTTGTCGATAGCGATCCGAACCCGGTTTATTTTGCTGACGTTCTCTGGAAACCGCGACACAATCTCCTTCAAGACAAGGTAGGTGGAAGTCTCACCCCGATAGTTCTGGAGAATCGCCAGCGCGAAATCTGCCTCCGTATCACCGCCAGCCTTTACCAACTCGGCGAGCGCGGCACCGAACTCTGGGGTGCAATCGGGAAACGCGCTGCTGAGCAGGCGCCCCCCTCGAAACTGGAACAGCTTCCGGTCTCGAGCGAACCACGACAAACCCTTGCTGATTGCGAGATGCGGGTCTTTGGAGAGCTCCTTTTCCAGGCCATGGAACCGGAACGGCACCGCTTTGAAGCGCTCTTCGTCCTCGCCTTCCACGGCCTCCCTGGCGAGCCGAGCACCGAAGTAGTCCCAGACCGCCTCAAGCTGGCGCTCGGCCAGCCGAGCCAAAACGCGCTCGACCTGATAATTCACTTGGGGAAGATAGCCCAGATTCTGTAGAACCTGCGCCGTCCTCTCCGGAGTCAATTCCTCATAGAACTTTGTGGCCTTCTGCAAAAACCACGCTGCCGAGACCCACCGCGAGTCTTTACGGTCATTCAGGAAGGCCAGGGCGTCACGCAGGAGCGTGTCGGCGTCTGCGATCTTCTCTGTTCCGTAATTCTCCAAAGCGAACAGCAGGCATTCGATGACCGCTATTGGGTCGCCTTTATCAATCGCGCGCTTCAGTAATCGAGCGGCGAAATCAGACTTCGTAACATCTGAATAGCGAAGATGACGCGCTACTTCTGGGAGGTTCCTGGCGGCATCAAGCTCACTCTCCAAGATCCTCTCGTAGATGTCGCGTCGATTACTCAGGGCCAGACCATTGAGAAAACCGGCAAGGAAATTGCGTAGGTCGTCCGAGGCCTTTGCCAGGAACCTGTCGGCTACTTCGGGCTTACGCTCAGCCAGCTTGCTGATGAAATTGCCGAAAACCGGAAAGGTGGCAAGATCGTTCGACTTGGTTTCCGCGCAGCGCGAAAGCAGGTCGAACCAATCGTTCTCGTCTGCGGCATTGATCTCGTCGATGTAGCGGTTAGCTTCCCCTCCCCGATATTCGTCGGCCCCCTGGTAGTCGAACTCCTTTTCGGACCAGTGACTGGGGTAAACGGATTCAAACCCTACCAGGATCTTGTATCGGACGAACCGATTATCGGCGTTGATTGTGTCGCGGAACTTAAAGATTGCGGCCACGAGCACCGCGGCTTCGGCCTGACAACCGAACCGATTTTCCGGGTCTTCGGTAAGACCCTCCGCCCGGAAATAGTCGTAGAGGAATCGGTGCTCCAGGTGCTGCAGCAATTCGTAGCTCGTAGCCTTAGCGCGTTCCGTCACGAAGTCGACAATTCGTGTGGTATCCTTGAGCGTGGTTGCCAGGAGTTCATTGGAATATTGCGCCTGATTAGGAGTCCTTGTTGCGGCGTCCAGGGCTGAAAGAACTTCGTACTTCTGCGCATCGTCGGTCGATCGATCATAGGTTGCGAAAAGAGCTTTAATCGCCTTTTCGCGAACCTCCTTGAGCTGATCGGATGCGGGCACGGCCCCCGTACTCAAGACTACGGAGTCTGCCTTCCACTTTGCGCCGGTGATGTCTGATTGAATTGCTTCGGTCAAAACGGTAAGGGCGATGGGCCGAATACTGTCCACATCGGCATCGCTCATGCCAGCAAGGTGATCTACCAATGCCATCTGGAGCATCGGACCTACCTGTTTGTAGGTGTCGATATTGTACTCGGATAGGTTTTTTACAGCGCCCACAATCTGCCGGCGAATATCATCGTTTGGCTCGTCCCGATAAATGTCGATAAGCAGTTGTAGCGTTCCGATTACGTCGACGTAGCGCAGACCCTCGACGATCTCCACGACAAGCTTCGTTACGGCATCGGGCTTGAAGCCCTCCATATTCCCGTACGTAGTTTCAATCGGAACGGGCTCTGTGCCGCGTGCGGCTTTGACTGCCCTCAGCAAAGGACCTTTCAATCCCTCATAGGCCGCCGGCAGGTCGTCGTAATTCGGGACAGCGTAATCTCTCAGTCCTGACAGAATCTCATAGCGCTCGTTGTTGTTCTGCGCATTGTCCAGCAGGTTGGAGATGTCCCTGTCGAAGAGCTCTTTGCCCTGGAGGACTCGTTCATACTCCTTCTGGGCCTTCTGAATCTCAAAGCCAGCCGGGATCAGGTACTTGTCCATGATTCGCTCAAACCGGCGGGCGATACCTTTCATGGCTTTCCCGCCGTAGCCATCACCCAGCTTGTCTTTGTAGAGAATGTCGTGGGAGGTCTCGGACCAAGCGTGGTTCAGAATGGTCTGGACCTGAATTTCGCAGCGCAGGCCAGCAAATCTTGCATATTCGGGAAGGCGTATGCGATCCTCACGAAGCCGGACCGTATAGTGAATCGCGCGGTATCGCACCCCTTTGTTTTCTGGGGTGGGATGGTGGATCCTGGTCGAGTCCTCCTCGATCTCGAAATTTTCGCGGATCAGTGGCGATGCGAGGAAGCGGTCAACGTCATTATTGGTGTAGAAGATGAGCCGGGCGCCGGCGAGATCGCGCCGATCAAACTCCAGCTTCTGGGTGTCCAGGATACCCTCCTCGGTTAGGCGGCGCCGCAAGCTTTCGATCTCTTTAGCGCGGCACTGAACTGACTGAGGCCGAGGCAGGCTATCGGCAGATAGCAACGCCTTCTCCAATATGAATCGGACCGTCTTAGCGAAGCCTTCGTAGATCGAAAAATATTTATTCTCGTAGTCGTTAAAGTTCACGGTCCTCGGACCTCACTTCTAATCTCATTCATTCCCACTGAAACGACCGGGGGAATCTGGGTGCACCCAACACGATCGTAAGCGGCGCGCGGCCAATGGACATGAACAAAACAGCACACCGTCTCCGCGCGTCCGCTTCACGAAATTGTTATGCAAATCATAAACATTATGCTGTGAGCCTTTCTTCCAACAGGCCGATACCGGGAACAAGAAGGCCATTCTCTTCAAGATCGTCAGGATCATCAACGACAAAGATGTGAGCATTTGGAAACTCTGCAGTAAGATCCTCCAGACCTCTTGTCGAATAGAATGCTGTTACTATTATTACTTTATCTGGTACATATTCCGACAGAGCTTTTCTCGTCAAACTAATAGCTGTACAGCCGGTAGCCAGAACCGACTTAGCGATAAAAATAGAATCGACTGTTTTGCCTTTTACGCTAGGTAGCATAATATCCCTTATGGGACTATTTAGTGCCTCTGTACCACGTCTGCCCTCAAAATTCATGTAACCAATCATACTATTTCGAAGGCTTCTCGATAGGCCAGCTCCAAAGTGCTCCATATCGCCCTTGGTAGTGAAAACAATCGACAACGGAATTTGCGGAAAGGGCGAAGTAGTCTTACTCCCCATAGGGGTTACGATCTCCATGTTTTTAATATAAAACTTCTCAATTACCTTCTTCCCGATTTCTCTTCCCATTTCTCTCAAGGCATCCTTGAGTTCTTGCGGCGATGATTGAGAAGATCGTACGATCGAAGCTTGCGATAGTATGTATTGATCCATTAATTTATATATTCTCATGGCTTGCCACTCCACCTTCTGTAATGATTTTCAAGCGATGAAATACTACCCCAAAAATCTTTATAGATTTGCGACTTATCAAAGTGTGCGGCATATTTGTTGCCAAATATGAAACATTCGATCTCAATCTCGTTTTCTTTAACTGAATAATACATTTGTGCAGATGGGACATGAAACCTTTGGATGGCCATTCTAATAAAATGATCGAAATAATTGAGCCTATATCCAATCATAGCTCTTTCTTTTATCCAAGCGGCAAAACTTGACATGGCCATAGTTTGAAGGTCATGAGTATAGCTATATGTACTTCTCCAGTATCCTGAATAATAATTTGTAACCTTATTAATAAATTGCTGTTGTTTTGGCTCAACAGGACTCACAATCTTCTGAAAAACTAATATCTTGGTTGGATCCCTACTGTAAGCAGCATCAAATTCAGCTTCTGTGGCAGATATTCCAATAGTCAATTCAAAGCCAAATTGGCCACCCAATAGCAAAATAAACAAATCACAATTCTCAGCCATGTCCAGTGTGGCACTGTGTGGACTTATTCCTACTATAGATGTGCCCATGGGAGCCGCACCAACCACCTTACAAAGAGGAATTGTAGAGAATGCCTTTTCTACAGCATCTCTATCGGGTGTTAGATCTTGAATTGTCGAGCTAATCATCACCACAATTTCATTCCCTGACATTTATACTCCCCCCAATTTCATTATTGCTCTTATGTTATCTCACGTTCGTCGGGAAAGGTGCACTGCATAATCGCGGCGCTGACCTGCGCCGGTGGCCGTGCAGGCAAGCGCAGCTTGCATGTGCGGTCGCCGGTGTCAGGTCAAGCGCATTGTTCCGGCGCAAGGCGACGGGGCAAGGCGCTTGACGAAGTCAGCGCCGCGATTCCCGGCGACGCAGTCGCCGGGAACAAGTTATTCTATAGTTTCTGGAAATCTTTGCATCTCGATAACATTTCAGTTCAAAATGATATCCGTCTATCTCTTACTTCCCGTGTGCATATATGTCAATGTATCATATATGGATAATTAAATCGGATAGTAATAGATAATAAAAAGATTCTGATGTTCATTTTGCTTTTCCGCATATCATGCATTTTTCGTCGATACCCAGTTTCTGTGATAACCCGTTGGAACATGAGACGGATGTGGCCCATCATCGATATTAAAAACGCAATTCCATCCGGTGTGCAGTATATTCTCCAATTTTTATTCAAGCCCCATGGGGCGACCTGTAATCGAACAGGTCTCTCCAATTGAGTTCGATCGTGTGTGTTGTGTCAATTTCTACAACCAGGTCGCCCTGTCAGCAAAGATGTAAGGCGACCGCTGCAATGTCTTGTTCAATGCTCATATCGTTATAGTGCCTTCCAGATAGAACACCGCTTTCCCAGATATACTGACACGGTCGCCCGAGGTTGAGCAAAACAACTCTCCTCCCCGTTTTGAAACCTGGAACGCGTGAAGAGCGGTTTTGCCAAGCACGGTTGCCCAATATTGCGTCAAAACGCAGTGTGCTGAACCCGTTACCGGGTCTTCCGGCACGCCGACTCGGGGTGCAAAGAACCGTGAAACGAAATCGCTCCGATCCCCTCTGGCAGTTACAATGATGCCTCGACTTTCTATCCGGCGAAGTGCTTCAAAATCGGGTTGAACGGCCCGGACGGCGCTCTCGCTCTCCAATACCACCATCAGATCTTCCGCCGATGCAAATACTGCCTCCGGTGTAAACTGCAATGCTTCCGTGAGTCCGACAGGAAGCGCCCGGGGATATGCGGGTCTTGCGGGAAAGTCCATTTCAAGGAGATCGTCGTGCATCGTCACCGAAAGCTCTCCACTTTTTCGTGTGCGAAACTTCACGGTATTGGCCATCCAGTTCCTGCACGTGAACAGAACAAAGGCGCTTGCCAGTGTCGCGTGTCCACAGAGCGCAACTTCGGTGACAGGGGTAAACCATCGAAGGTCGAAGCCGGTATCATTTTGAACGAGAAAGGCTGTCTCGGACAGATTGTTCTCCGCAGCGATCGATTGCAGCAGATTATCGTCAATCCATGCATCGAGCACGCATACCGCTGCCGGATTGCCGGAGAAAATCTCGGATGCAAAGGCATCAACTTGATAGATGGGTATTTTCATTTTTCATCCTTATGGGTTTCGATTGCGGATTCGGTAATTTTAGAAGTCATCATTTCCCCCGCCTTTATCTTTGCCGATCAGCTTTCTTACTTCCTCGTCAAAGTCGGAAATGTACTGTTTGTCCTGTATGACCCGGAATTTATCGTATTCTGCTTCGGCTTTGATTTTTGCTTCCAAAGCTGAGATTTTACTTTTATCAAGGAGTATTGGATAATCCGAGAGGGCAAGGAACCTGTTCAGAAATTGAACCCAGTCTTTCATGTTGGTTACAATGCCGCGGCGCGCCCTGTTTTCAGCAAGATCAAGATAGGCGGATACGATCCTTTCCAATTCTTTGAGGTGTTCTTCATTGAGATAGTTCTTGGCAATGGTCACATCGGATTTTAAAATTTTCCCGCCAGGCGCATTCTTCCAGGTTTTCAATCCCATAAAGACTTTCTTCGCATCCGCTTCGGTATAAATGATCTCCGCCGCGGTCTTTCCTTGGATGGCCCAATGCATTTTGTTTTGGACGGTGGCAAAAAATTCCTTGGTGGTTTCGTCATTTCTGTCATAATCAGCGGACAGGGCATAGATATCGGTGATTTTCTGATAGAGTCGGCGCTCACTCAGACGAATTTCACGAATGCGCTCAAGCAGCTCATCAAAGTAATCCTGCCCGAAATGTTTGATCTGCTTTAACCGTTCATCATCCATCACAAAACCCTTGATGATGTATTCATGCAGAATTTCTGTTGCCCATTTCCGAAATTCGGTGGCGCGATGTGAATTGACCCGGTAACCCACGGCTGTAATGGCTCGCAGGTTGTAGTAAAGCACCTCTTTTTCCTGGGTTTTGCCTTCGATAGCGCCGTGTTGAGTGGTGTGTGCAAAATTTGCACATACCACTTTTTCATCCAATTCGCCTTCGTTAAAAATATTTTTCAGGTGCTTTGTGATTACACTGCGGTCTTTTTCAAACAGTTCTGCGATCTTTTTTTGTGTAAGCCAAAAGGTCTCATTGTAAAAAAAGACTTCTATGTTAACTTTGCCCGTTTCCGTTTGGAAAATGACGAAGTTATGCACTTTTTCCGGGAGATTGTTATTGGTCATATATGAATCCTCGCTTCGCCGGATATGGTTTTTGGTAGGAGGATTTCGCTGTCAGAAGCGGTGGACAGAGCGTAGATGTACTGATACCCGAGCCGATCGAGCAGCTCGATGGCGAAGGTTTCGATGGTGGATTCGGTGAGTTTTATTCATACCATCCATGATGCCTCGCCATATTCCGTTCGCGGTTCCAAAACCCGATTCTTAGCCCATTTATAACGATTATGGTAACCATCCAAATGATCGGGAAAAATGGTCGGGCCGTACAGATCCACTATCCTGGATTCCCATGTTAGTTTTTTGAGTTAACACCATGCAATATGATTACGATGGTTAAAAATCGAACCCCCAAATCCCTTAGCGCCTGTTTGAAGATCCCGTCTGAGACCCGCTAACTGCGTTGAAAAGCACCTCAAAATGCTCACATACTCCGTGTATGCTCCGCTTTTGATGCACTTTTCGCCTTGTTATCGGCAGATATCGAAAAGCGATGGAATGGTCATGATCACTCCCGGAAATTAATGAAATGCATTATGGAATCCCATAAAGGACGACGTGAATGCCCGATATATCAGGATATCTGGTTTTGGGCTATCCAGTGAGTTCTGTCAAGCAATTTATCCCCCATCAACAAGGCCAAAAGACGTTGAAAATCAGAAGAAGGGTGCCTTCATCCGCACATGATCAACCGCCATTGGACATTCTAAGGGGGTTGACAGAAAAAACCGGCTTCACTGATTTGTGGAAAGGTGAGTGGAGTTGGGGACGACTTAAAAACAAAAATTAATTCGATACGAAAAACAGGTGAAAGCACCAGGAAAAGCATATTTTGAGGGACGTTGTTGACAATAAGGACAATATAAGATGTTTGCTTGGGGTGGTTCGGGACATCCATTGATAATTCAGTTGAAAATTCACAGAAATCATAATATCTGAACGAATGTCTCTTAACTTCCCCAAGTCGATTATATGCCTCCGACAATCGCCGGTAGTATAATGTCTGAGATGGTTCAGCCTCTTTACCCAAACAGCCATTTTTTTATTTTTCCCCGCTGCCGCAGGGGCAGGGCGTGTTGCGATCTTCATTATTTTTCTTCTCCAATAATTCGATGAATTCATCATCCGGTAAGCAATAGGAAAAACACTGAAACTCCTTTCTGCTTGGCTTATTTCTTGCGTGATGAAATTCATTGTTGAATCTCGGATGGCGTACAAATTCTTATTTCCAAATCGCCGTAACGCCTGTTGTAAGCCTGCTCTCCGGATGGGCTTACCAGGAAGTTCCGCCCCTTGGGATACCAGGAGCGGAAAATCTTCAGAGCGGATGGATCAAACGCGCTGGGATTCCATTTACATTCGATGGCGTCTACCTCATCCCGACGCAGGGCAAGAACGAAATCCACCTCACGTCCTGCCTTGTCGCGCCAGTATCGGGGGGGTGTGTCGGGAAAGCGGGCCTGAAGATGTTCAAGCACCAGATGCTCCCAGAGCGGGCCGAAGTCATCCTGGCGCAGTGGGTCCCACCCGCGGGCGAAACTGACAAACCCGGTATCGAAGGCATAGATTTTCGGCTGCTTAACCAGCTCATTCTGACCGCTGCCATGGAAGGGACGGACCAGGGTGACGGCATGGGTTATCTCCAGTGCCCGCAGGTGGCTTTCCACCGTGGGGCGTGTGATGCCAACGGCAGCGGCGGTCCGGGTCACCTCAAACTGGCCTCCGCTCTGGCGCAACAGATATTCGAACAGCGCGTTGAAGCGATTCATGTCCCGAAAACCAAACAACCTCTGGATGTCGCGGGCAAAAAAGGAGTCAAGCCATTCCCGGTAAAATGACGGTTTTTTCATTTCAGCAAGAAGCGCTGGCGGGAGGCCGCCATGATACAGCCGTTGTGGAAGAGGGACTCCGAAGGCGGACAGCTCATCCCAGGTTACTGGGAGAAGGTGGACAGTGCGCTTACGGCCGGTAAGTGTGTCGCGGAACTTGCCGCTGGCGGCCAAGGTGGAGGAGCCTGTGGCAAGAATCTTCAGATTCGGGAAAAGGTCGGCGCCGATCTTCAGAAGCCGCGCCGGGTCGCGGAGTTGATGGATTTCGTCGAAAACTACCACCGGTTTGTCGCAAGAGTGAAAAAAAAGCTGCGGGTCGTGCACCCTTTCTTCCACTATTGGAAGGTCACAGTTAACGTAAAGTATCCGTCCGATCCGAGGCTTTCCGCCAGTGTGGTTTTGCCGCATCGGCGTGTCCCGCAGAGCCAGACGATGGGGGCTTCCTCCCACGCCTGCTCGATTCGTTTTTGCCAGAATGGTCTTGATATCATGTAAGTCTACTTTACATTTGGAGTTTCTAAATGTAAAGTAAAATAACACATGATATTTGAGAACAGCTTGGCAATTTATGCATAGGGAGCTATCTATCAGAATAAACTAAATATATTATGATCGGAAAAGTTCGGAGTGGAAAAAGAGGAATGCTTTATGAAAAAAGAATAGAACAAGAAAAGCGCCGAATCATCAATTTTGTGTGGGTTGGGGACCTTGAAAACAAAAATAACATGGCCGAAAGATCGTTATGGAATGGGAATAAGCTTGAAAGAGAATGGAAAAGTCCGATTTTAAGGGAGTACCTGTGTTTTTCACTCTTCACGAACGTCTTATCAGGTGATCAACTTGGCCCGCTTTTCTGTCGTTCCGCCGGATTGACTGCTAAACCAAATGATGATACTTAAAAGTTGGGTCGTAACTGCGTGGAACACCTTCAGATAAACTGGAACCGTATTGGGCGGACGTTGATGCTTTCCGTACTTTATTTTTTTTAACAACCTGATATTGGGATTTTCTGGACGAAGGGATGAAACCATGACATCCCATTATCAAAATTTCAAGAATGTCTTAATGGATTTTCCAAAAGAAGCGTTGGAATGACTATTGCCCGATGTTCCAAAGGAATTGAGGCGGATTCAACGGATTTCTTTTGTTCGCGAGGAAACCAAAAAACGGCGACTTTCGGATGCCCATCTGTCTTTGGATATGCCGATTCTGTAGACCTTTGATATTCAGCCAAACTTGATTCAACTAAAGGAATGCTTTTTTGTTTTTAGAAAGAAACCATATAGCTTTTCAGAATCCTACAGAGCCGGACAAAAAGAAATCCCAGCTCGGGCAATTCATGACGTCAGCAAAGGTGGCCCGTTTCATGGCATCACAGTTCCAACAGACGCCCCTTGATGAATGCCGCCTGCTGGACCCTGGATTCGGTGCGGGGTCGCTTTCTATTGCCTTCCTGGAAAGATGGATATCAGGTAAAATCGATTTTCAATCGATAGAATTGACGGCATGTGAAATTGATCCGCAATTTCATGAAAATATTCCGGCCATACTTCAGCCCTTTTCATCACGACCGAATTTCAAATCCAAAATTCAGATTGGCGATTTCATCGAAAGAGCTGTGAATTGGCTTCTTATTTCCCCGAAAACCAAATTCACCCACGCAATCATCAATCCCCCTTATAAAAAGGTAAATAGCAATTCCAAACATCGGCATTTGCTGAGGGCGGTTGGTATTGAAACGGTCAATCTGTATTCCGCTTTTGTGGCATTGTCATTGGCCTTGTTGACCCCCGGCGGTCAGCTTGTCGCCATCATTCCAAGAAGCTTCTGCAACGGCCCTTACTTCCGCCCGTTCCGGAAATACATTCTGCAGAAATCTGCCATCCATCATATTCATTTGTTCAGCGCCAGAGACAAGACTTTCAAGGCTGACAGCGTCCTTCAGGAAAACGTCATTATCCATCTTGAACGGGATGTGAAACAGGGAGATGTCACAATCACGACCTCAACCGATGACAGCTTCACCGATCTGAAAACAGTCATTCATCCATTCAGCAGGATTGTGTCATCTGACGATACAGAATCATTTTTCCACATTCCAACATCTGACAAGCCCAACACCATCGATCGGTATCAATTCGCCCGTTATTCACTGGAAGAAATCGGAATCACTGTTTCCACCGGACCCGTGATCGATTTTCGATTGAAAGAGCATTTACAGGATATGCCTGATCCGGACTCCGTGCCCTTGATTTACCCGGTACATTTGAACGGCCACGGCCCGGAATGGCCAAAGCCTGGAATAAAAAAGCCAAATGCGATACGACATAACAAAGAAACTGAAAAATGGCTTTACCCAAATGGGTTTTATTGTGCGGTGCGGCGGTTCTCTTCAAAGGAGGAAAAACGAAGGATAACTGCCAGGGTAATTGATCCGAAAGCTTTCAACGAAGCAAAACTATTGGGTTTTGAAAATCATCTGAACATATTTCACAACCAAAAGCGTGATATTCCTGAAATGCTGGCGCGTGGGTTGTCGGTATTTCTCAACTCGACAGCAGTTGATGAATATTTTCGATGTTTCAACGGGCATACTCAAGTGAACGCGACCGATCTCCGGTTGATGAAATATCCAAGTCGTTCTGATCTGATCAACTTGGGAAAGTGGTCAAAATCAAAGGATGAACTGACACAGGCCATAATTGATGAAAAATTGGAAGAATTGATTTCATGACAAACCACATTGAAGCGGCCAATCAGATTCTTGTTGCACTTGGTCTCCCACGGGGGCAACTCAATGATCGTTCGGCACTTTGTCTCTTGGCCCTCCTGAATCTCACCCCCGATAAAAACTGGCAGCAATCAGAAAATCCCCTCATCGGAATTACTCCGATCATGGACTGGGCACGTGAGCATTATCAGAAAAACTATGCCCCAAACACCCGTGAAACAGTACGCCGTCAGTCCATGCATCAGTTTGTTGATGCCGGTATCGCCTTGTACAACCCGGACCGCCCGGATCGTCCGGTAAACAGCCCGAAGGCTGTCTATCAGATAGAATCCAAAACCCTCCAATTGTTACGAACCTACGGCACGCCTGCATGGGAGAAAAAGCTGACGCGTAACCTGTCCAAGCATAAAACGCTTGCCTCTCGTTATGCCAGAGAGAGAAGACAGAAACGCATTCCGGTTCAAATTGCTCCTGGCAAAACAATCAATCTCAGCCCCGGGGCACACAGTGAATTGATCAAGGCTATTATTGAAGATTTTGCAGAGCGGTTCGTTCCCGGTGGAGTATTGGTTTATGCCGGTGATACCGGTGACAAATGGGGATTCTTCGATAAAAAGCTGCTTTTTGAACTGGGCTTGACATTTGATTTACATGGCAAAATGCCTGATGTGATCCTGTATTACCCGGGAAAAAACTGGTTGCTGCTGGTGGAATCGGTCACCAGTCACGGGCCAGTCGATAGCAAACGCCATGATGAACTCAACCGTCTATTTGAAAAAACAAAAGCCGGACTGGTATATGTTACCGCATTTCCCAACAGATCTGTTATGGCCCGATATTTGAACGACATCGCCTGGGAAACTGAGGTCTGGGTAGCGGATTCACCGTCGCACCTGATTCATTTCAACGGTGTTCGGTTTTTGGGACCATACGAAACGCCATGACTGCATACGTGTGGTCGGGGGGTCTCAGATGGTGGCGATACCCCTGGTCAGAAACTGATTCCTGTTTGATCAGACGCCCCAGATAACAGCGGCCAATGACTGCCGTATTGATATCGTCTGGAGACAGGTTTTTCAGTACAAAACATCATTTTAAAAATCATGACCCAATCAAATAATGCCAACGTGTTTTTCTCCAGCACGGTTTTAACCGTCATGCAATTGATGCGATGAAGATGGCCAAATGGAAATGAGATATTTTGATGATTTAAAGGATGGAGAACATCTTTATTGTCAGCCTGTTGTAATAACCCGAGAGGCTATTATCGAATTTGGAAAACAGTTTGATCCGCAACCATTTCATATCGATGAGAATGCAGCAAATCAATCACTTTTTGGTGGGCTGATTGCTTCTTCTCTTCATACACTCTCAGCTTGCACACGGGTTGTTGTTGAGGCACAGGGGAATGTCGCAATCCTAAGTGGCGTTGGTATGCATGAGGTAAAAATGTTCAATCCGGTGCGTCCGGGCGATATTCTCCATGTGAATGCCAGGTGGACGGATTTAAATCAATCACGAAGTAAACCAGACCGGGGGTTTGCATCAATCATATGCAAGGTTACAAATCAGCAAAAGGAGCCAGTCATTGAATATGGCTATCGGTACTTAATTGCCTGTCAGAACTTCGTGATGCCATAGTCCCATTGATAATTCGGTATATCCCCCAATTTGTAGGAGATGAATTATGATCGCACGGGTTTGGAAAGGATGGACAAAAACCGAGGATGCAGACGAGTATGAAAAACTGCTCCGGGAAGTGGTCTATCCCGGATTGAAAAAGATAAGCGGCTATCAGGGCGGTTACATCCTTCGCCAGGACAACAGAGATGAAACGGAATTCGTAACCGTCAATCTGTTTGAATCGATTGAAGCGGTCAAGGCGTTTGCCGGGACTGAATATGATGTCCCGGTGTTTGAGCCTGAAGCGAGGCGCTTGCTTTCCAAAGTCGAACCGATTGCGCGGCATTACGACGTGAAAAAAGCGCCGTAAAATTTTGTCATCGATTGGCTCGGTGAAAACCAGATTCGGACATTATCAGGATACCCCAGGAAATAACCCATGTGCGGACGATTCGTATCCTTCCGGAAAGCTGAAGAGCTCGTCCAATATTTCCCGATTGACGAAACGGCCTGCGATGTGATTGCCAGCTACAACATTGCACCCCTTCAGGAAATTCCGGTTATCACACAGCGGGATGGACGGAACATCCTTGACCGCTTTCATTGGGGTTTGGTCCCTGCCTGGGCAAAAGACAAATCGATCGGAAACAGCCTGATCAATGCCCGATCGGAAACCCTGTCAACCAAACCCAGCTTCAAGACCGCCTTTCGGAGGCGGCGATGCCTGATCCCGGCAGACGGCTTTTACGAATGGAAAACGGTAACAGAAACGGGAAAGAAACAGCCCTATTTTTTCACGCTTCCGAATGAAAATCCGTTCGCATTTGCCGGATTGTGGGAGATATGGACGGGTAATGATGAACCGGCACATCAATCCTGCACCATCATCACCACCGAGGCAAGTGAATCGGTAGAGCTGATCCATCACCGAATGCCTGTTATCCTGAAACCGGATTATTATGGCGCATGGTTGGATGCAAAACTCCAGGATGTAACTGAGATCCAGAAAATACTTCAAAACGGGGTGGTGGCGATTCTATCTTGCAGGCCGGTATCACAACAGGTTAATTCTGCCCGAAATAACGTGCCGGGGAATATTGAAGGCATTTTATTTATGCTCAGTTGATCTGGATTTATCCAAAACCGTTGAATAACTTGTTAGCACGGGAGGTAAACAGAAATTATGGAAATCAAGAGAAGTGGCTCACAGCCTTCAAGAAAGGGGCCGGCCGAATGGTTTACCGGCACGGTGCGCATTGATCCTCTCATCGAACCAAACCCTCCTGCACGTGCGCTCTGCATCAGTGTCACATTCGAGCCTGGTGCTCGGACGTTATGGCACAGTCACCCTCTGGGTCAGGCGCTGATCGTGACAGGTGGCTGTGGGTTGGCGCAGCGCTGGGAAGGTCCAGTCGAAAAGATTAGACCAGGTGATGTAATCTGTATCCCGGCGGGCGAAAAGCACTGGCATGGCGCCACGCCAACGACGGCCATGACGCACATCGCCATTTATGAGCAAATCGACGGAAAATCGGCGGAGTGGATGGAGAAGGTCACCGACGAACAATACATGGCTTAATGGGTCGAAAAGCGTTCCGGAAAAAGCGCTAACGAGGGCAATTCACCAGAGTGCTACCGCGCCCGGTGATCTCCGTGTTCCCGGAGCAGGTCAGCACCACGATTAGCTATAGAAAGTACAGAAAATCAAACCATGAAAAATTTAATAACACCTGAGAACGAAGCTGAAGCAAATGTACTCCAATCGATTTTAGAAGAACATGGAATTTATGCAGAAATAAAATCTTATCATGATACTGCATATGATGGCCTCTTCCAATCTCAATACGGCTGGGGTTTAATTCGGGTTTCTGAGACAGACTTTCACGAAGCTCAAAGAATAATTCAAGAATGGAAGGATGCATCTCCTGCAGAACTTCCATGGAAAAACAAGTCAATTATCACCTGAACGAAAGGCACTGTTGTCAAAATATAGCATAGAATAACCCATAAGGTCTGATCTGACCGGGAAACGTAAATTGGGACGACCTCAAAAACAAAAATTAATTCGATACGAAAAACAGGTGAAAGCACCCGGTAAAGCATGACTGAGCTATGCTCTCACTATTTGACCATTTGGTTTTCAGATCAATGATAGATCGTGCATTTTTGCCAATGTCCTGCCGCTTGTCACCGATTTGCTGATCGCATTCACCGAAATGTCAAGCCGGGTGGAAAGCCCGGTCACGCAGATTTCCAAAACTTCTACTGCCCAATAACACAGAAGGCTTCTGGCATGAACGGTCCGAGGATTTTTTCCGGCAGCCAGCATCTCCTCCCGCGTCATGTAAGAGCCTGTTTGAAAATCCCGTCTGAGGCCCGCTAACTGCGTTGGAAAGCACCTCAAAATGCTCACATACTCCGTGTATGCTCCGCTTTTGATGCGCTTTCCGCCTTGTTATCGGGCCTGATCCAGAATCTTCAAACAGGCTCTAAAGCAAATCACCAATTCGCTGAATGATCGTCTCCAGATCAGGATATTTGTTCCGAAGAGGATGTTTCCGGTTCAGGGATTCCGTTGCATGAGCCAGTACCGCCTCAACGAAATCGCCGTCTCCCAGAATCCGTTCGTCCCCTTTGGCAAGGCGTTCTTTCGGCGAAGTTGCTTGACCGCAGACCACCCTCCTGTGCTTCTATAGACTTTCAGCAAAATAATTTCGCTGAATTATCGGTCGGGGATGGCCGAAAAAAAGGCATATCTCCTACCTGCTGCCTTCCCAAAATCATTATCTTGAAAGCGATAGTCGAAACAAATACGATTCCGGTTCTGAGCAAAAGATGCAAGTGGTTGTCCAGCATCGCCCATGCCAGGCACCGGATTCTGGAATCTGTAAAAGGGTAGCCAAGCGGTCCAGAAAATTCCTTCTGTCATCATCCAGGAATATTTTCTGGCGGTTGATCCCCCTTCCAATCACATGGTGAATGGCGCAGGGTGCATCGATTCGTGATTGTCGTGGCATGCCGGTCATGATGTACGGAGTGTCCTGTAAATTCCACCCGCATCCGAAACAAATCAAAAAATAATTATCATGATAAGGTCATTAATCTGTTGACACATAACGTGGTAATCAATACAGGAAAAATATCCTTTTTTTGCAGTACGGTTTGCATTTTTCCAACCTTTCCATATTTTTCACATCGACAATCCGGTGATCGGAGATGGCCCAAAAAGGCCTATCCCCACAAGAACAATCTGGACATAAAACGGAAAAAGCCCAACATGATGATTAAGTTAGAAAATTGTACTGAAGATTGCACACGGAGCCTTTTGCCTCAACCTGTTTAAAGCCATGACTATGCCAAAGAACTGGTTTTAAAAGAGCTATTTTTCGAAAACTCAAGTATATGTTAGCCGGTCGTAAACTGCGATTTTCTTTAACACCCCTTCCCAGCGGGAGAGGGATGGGGTGAGGGTTATAAAATCGCATATTATGACCGTTGGAAATATAAAATCGATCCCTCAGAAAGGACCTATAAAATGAATTTGATATCCATTACGGCAAGAGACATACCCGATGCCTGGTTTCAATGCGTCTATGAAATCATTGACAGGGGGCACCGATATGTTATTGACCGGGGAAGCTATCAGGGACAGGAGCGGCTTGAGTTTGACTATATTACGGTGCAGATCAAAAATCCCGGTGTCAGGCCGCTTATTCCGGATATTCCGGCGGCGATGGGCATTCCCAATCCGGTTGCAGACGGATATATCGAATGTTATCTCCCCTATCTGATGACATCTGTCAAACAGCCCAACGAGGATTACACCTATGGGTGTTATCTGGAGCCGCAGATCAGCGAAGTCATCCGCATGTACAAAGAGGATGGGCATGGAACCAATCAGGCCTATATGACCGTGGGTGACCCACAGGCGATTTATCTGAATGATCCGCCCTGTCTTCGGGGCATTGATACCCGAATCCGGTATGGAAAACTGCATTTCATGGTATATTTCCGGTCCTGGGATCTCTGGAACGGGTTTCCGGCCAATCTGGGTGCAATTCAACTGCTGAAAGAGTATATGGCGGCAGAGATCGGGGTCGGAGACGGGGAAATCATCGCCGCCAGCAAGGGACTCCATCTCTATGATTATATCTGGGAGCTGGCGAAACTGCGAACCCTGAAAACCTGATCTAAAATTCGATGCTTCCCGGGGTTCTGGGAAATGGGATGACATCCCGGATATTTCCAACCCCGGTCATCATCATGATCACGCGTTCAAACCCCATACCAAATCCGCAATGCGGCACCGATCCATATCGTCTGGAATCCAGATACCACCAATAGGCGTCCCTGTTCAGCCCCATCTCATCCATTCTATTTTCCAGAACATCCAGACGCTCCTCCCGCTGGCTCCCGCCAATGATTTCACCGACTCGGGGAACCAGAATATCCATGGCCGCCACGGTTTTGTTGTCGTCGTTCACCCGCATATAGAAAGGCTTGATGGTTTTGGGGTAGTCAAATAGAATCACCGGCTGCTTAAAGTGGGTTTCCGTCAGATACCGCTCGTGTTCGGACTGAAGGTCGGTCCCAAAATCAACATCATATTCAAATTGCTGTCCGGAAGATTTCAGAATTTGGACAGCCTCGGAATAGGGCAGCCGGACGAACGGTGAATCGAGTATCCGCCGCAACTCCCTCATCAGATCCTTATCGACATAGGTCGCAAACAGATTGATGTCATCCGAACAGTTTGTCAGAATATGATCGACCAGATACTGAATCAGGGATTCTCCCAGATCCATATTATCATTCAAATCGGCAAACGCCATCTCCGGCTCGATCATCCAGAATTCCGCGGCATGACGCCGGGTGTTCGAGTTTTCCGCCCGGAAGGTCGGACCGAATGTATAAACATCTCCCAGTGCCAGTGCAAACATTTCCGCGGACAACTGCCCGGATACGGTCAGATTGACTTCCCGGCCAAAAAAATCTTCTGAATTTTTCGGTTGTTTCGTTTCATTCATCTGATGGGGTGTCGTGATACGAAACAGCTCACCAGCGCCTTCGCAGTCAGAGCCGGTGATGATGGGCGTATGAATATATCGGAATTCCCGGTCTCTGAAAAACTGGTGCACGGCAAACGCCAGCTCGGATCGAATCCGGAACATCGCGCCGTATTTATTGGATCGAGGGCGAAGATGGGCGATGGATCTCAGGTATTCATCGGTATGCCGTTTTTTTTGAAGGGGAAAGGAATCCGGAGCCGAACCGATGAGCTCAATTTCAGCGGCATGGATTTCCCATTGTTGACCTTTCCCCGGTGACGCGACAAGACTGCCGGTTACAGCAATTGCAGCGCCGGTTGTGATAGCTGTTACCGCATCATAATTCACAAGGGATGAATCTGCCAGAACCTGAATGTTTTTCAGACAGGAGCCATCGTTTACTTCCAGAAAGGAAAATCCTTTGGCATCCCGGCGGGTTCTGACCCAGCCTTTCAAGAGAATGGTTTCTAATGCGGTTTCCGAAGTTAACAGTCGATGAATTTTTGTTCTTTTCATGGCGTCACCGCTTGATATCCTTCCATAGGCGAACCGCCAGATCAAACCGGTGCGTCATCAGGGCCGCACAGGCCAGTACTTTGACGGACGCCACTGTTCGATTGAGCGACCAGGACCGTCTGGCATGGGTAAACATTTGTTGATAATCACTTGTCTTCGCCAATTCGATTGCCTTCTGAAGGTGCGCCGCTGCATCCGATTCGATTTCGATCAGCGCATCCAGATTGGCTTTGCACCGATGGCATTCGGTTTTGCCGGTATACCGCGCATTACATACCGGGCATCGTTCCATAGTTTTTCGCCTTACCGTTGAAATGCAAAAGCAGAATTCAGTCGTCAGGATTCAGAATTCAGTAGAAAAAACGTGTCACCCGATATACAACAGAATGTCTTCCAGTTCTTTGGAAAAGGACCGGGCCTGCTCCGGCTGATTGTTATGGGCCGCATCCTGGATGTCTTCCATCAGATTGATCATTTCATCGCGGTCATCCGGAGCCGCTTCATCCAGTTTGCTTCTGGCTCTAACCAAAATCTGCTCAATCTCCGCAGGCAGTATACTTTCGGACCGGTTCTCCGGCTCAGAACGGACGAACGGGTTGCTGTCCGGCTGCCACAGGTTATTCACCCGGCTTCTGAGATCTGAAATTTCGCTGTCACTAAACCGGCCGATCGCATCTTCGATCACGGCATTGATTTTATTGCCAGTGGCTTTTTCCGTGGCCTGGATTTTCAGAATGCCATTCAGATCCAGATCAAAATTCAGAATGATTGCACTTCCTTCAGGCGCCGGTGTCAGCTCGAACAGATATTTACCCAGTTCGATATTTCGGGATGCATCCGGGTCTTCTCCCTGAAACACATTGATTTCCACTCTTTCCTGATCGTCATAAAGGGTAAAAAATGCTTCGCTTCGGCTGGCCGGCAGTTTGGTGTTTCGGCGAATGAGCGGGACATACATATCCGGAGACATTCTGCCGTCCAGTTCTCCCAAAGCCGATGTACCAAAGGTGTAGGGTGTAATATCCAGAAGTATGCTGGATGATTCCAGCCCCATTTCACGGCCTGCCTGAATGGATGCTCCCAGGGCCACGCACAGGTCCGGGTCGATTTCACCGTGGGGCGCTTTCCCAAATTTCTCTGTCAGCATCTCGGAGATGCAGGGGATTCGGGTTGATCCGCCGACCAGAATGATTTTGTCAATGGCAGCGGCAAGAAGGCAGGCATCATCCAGGGCTTTGGTTACGGATTCCATGGTTCGATCCAGATAATCCTGAATCATTTCTTCAAAATCGTTTCGGGAAAGCTCATAGGACAAATGAATATCCCGAAACAACTTTTTCCCGATATGATCCTCCTCGATACGGGTATATGGCTCAAATGACAATGCAATCTTGGCTTTTTCCGCCGCCCGTCGAAGCCTGGCCATCAGAACCGGATTTTTGTCAGTCTCCTTCAGTTTCAGGTCTTCCTGGATGTGTGCTGTCAGACGATCGACAATCAACTGGTCGAAATCGTCCCCGCCCAGATGGTTGTCACCCGTACTTGACAGCACTTCGACAACGCCGTTTTCGATTCTAACAATGGAAACATCAAACGTCCCCCCTCCCAGATCATAAATCAGAATGGTCTGGGTTTCTGCGTTCTGGCTTTCGTAAGCCAAGGATGCGGCAGTCGGTTCATTGATGATACGAACGACCGTCAATCCGGCAATTTCACCGGCTTCCCGAGTCGCCAGACGCTGTGCATCCGTAAAATAGGCCGGAACAGTGATGACCGCTTTGTTAACCGGTTTTTCAAGCCTTTTTTCGGCTCGTTCTTTCAATGATTTCAGAATGCATGCTGAAATCTCCTGAGGTTGATAATCCGAATCGCCCATTCGAATGGATTGACCCGATCCCATCAGCCGTTTAACCGATTGAACGGTTCGCTCCGGCGATACAATGGCCTGATTGAGCGCCTCATGACCGACTATAATTTTTCCGTTGGTATCCAGACCGACGACCGATGGGACAATGCCATTATCGTTGTCCATCAGAACCGTTGCACGTCCATCCATAATAAAAGCGACCTCGGAATTGGTTGTTCCCAGGTCGATTCCCACAATGGGTTCCATACCCTGTCTCCGTTAGGATTGAATGATCATCGTTAACTGTTTATTCCCCGACAATGACCTCAGCAGTTCGCAGTACTTCGGTATCCCGCATAAATCCAGTCAGAATTTCTTCCACCACCAGGCCCTTTTCCGCTTCATCCGCCACCCGTTTATCCACCGCTTTCATCGTTTTAGAATCAAAGACTTTTCCCAGCGCTTCGACCGGTTTTACATGTGACAGGGATAACGCCCGATCAATTCGGCGAAGTGCCATCTCATATCCTTCCAGAATGCCGTCGATTCCTTTGGGAGGTGGCCGGAACAGGCTTTTCGTTCTTGAAACACGGACACAGGCTTCATACCCGCGCACAAGCGCATCCCGCACTTCCAGAAAGGGCAGAATGGTCCGCTTCTCACAGGCATTTCGAATATTTTCCTCCAGACCGGCAAGCGATCGGGACCGGTCTTTGAACATTTCCGATGTTTTCTGAAACCGGTCGGATGTCTCCTGATAGGCATCCAGAAAGCCTGTAAGCGTGGAAAGGGTTTTGCTCTGCTCCCGATTCTGAATTCGAATTTCCTGGCGTAATGCGGTAAATTCCGACATCAGCCGAAACAGGTCACAGGCATCCATTTCGGATGATTTGGTCTCTTCCGCATTTTCTTCCAGGTTGGAAAGCCATTCAGAAAAATCATCGACTGCCGCCTGTTTCCAGTCATGCAGCAAGTTGTACCGGTGGATTCGTTTATCGATCGGTCCCTTCAGACATTGGACAACGCGGATCAGTCCGGGCAGCCATATCTGTTGATCAAATCGAATCCATTGCTTCCTGCACCATTGCCATATTGGTTTCAATGTCATCCTGGTGTCTCTTCCTGAATCAGTTCTGCCAGTGTGGCACGCCTGCGGGTGATTGCAATCGACCGGGCCATGGCGTATAACGCATTTTCCCAATCCTCATCCGGCTGCAAAAAGAACAGTTGGGATTCGATCCGGTTACGCTGTGCCTTGATGGCTTCATAGGCTTCGCTGATCTGTTGAAACCGCGCGGGATTTTTCTCCGGTGTATGTTCTTTCACCAACTCCAGATACCGGTTTCGAATCTCTGCATCCGTGGATTCCAGAGTTACACCCAAAATGATATAATTCTTCAGCATGTTTTTTCCTGACCGTCATCAATCGATAATTCTGTCAAAAAGAAGGATTTGTACTTCCCGTGACATGTTTTGAGGTGTTACGGTTTTGACCATCTGGCAGATTTCATTAAAATCCTTATTGATTTTCCGGTCCGACTGCATTTCTTTTCGCAATTTCCGGACGATTCGCTGCGGTTGGCCTCTCAGTCCGGCCGTATCGACCAACATCTCCATCATAGAGATCATTTCATTCATTCTTTCGGTTATATCAAAATCATCATCATCATCATCATCATCTTCTTCTTCTTCTTCTTCATCTTCATCCCAGTCATCATCATTCCAGTCCTCATCATCAGGGTCGAATCCATCAAAATCAAATTGATCCAAAATCGAAAAATTAAATTGATCCAGTGCCTGTTTCATATCTCCGGTTGTATGCCTGACCATATTTTTGGCAAGTAATTTCAGCTCACCAATCAACCGGTCATCACATCCATCAACAATCATTTTAATACCATGGCTGCCATGCCGCTGGCCGGTCACATGGGTCAGAATTTCCAGAAGAAAATTCATCTGAACCGCATATGTCTGATTCCTGGCTTTCAGACGTTTTTTCAGTTCGATTTCCATGACAGGCAACAGTTCATACTGCCATATCTGTACAAAGGCCGTAACCAGATTCTGATCCGAAATCTTATCCAAAATCTCATGATAATTGATTAGCAGGGTTGCCCCGAGATGAACGGGAGGCAAAATTGGATAAAACTCCTGGGGAAAAGGAGCGATCAATGACTGAATATCGGTAGGCAGGAGATCATGGATTTGTTTGATGTTTATTCTAATCTCTGCGTCAATCATTCTCTGAAAATGGGTACCGGATGGAATCGGATTTTTCTGAATGTCGATATAGAGCAGATTCAGAATCCGAATTCGTTCGATATTGGACAGCGGCAGGAATTCGCGTTCCATGATTTTGTGAGACTGATCCTTTTTCAGGATCATGCTGAACAGAATCTTTTTTTCGGTCAGAATGGGTTTAATCCGTTTGCTGTCCATCTTCTCGGCTTTTTCCATGTCCGGATCCGACAGGTGTAACTTTCCACGTCTGACATTCCGCTCTGCCGCAATTAAAAGGGCCATGACATGGCGGTCGATCACGCGGCTGTCATGCGGTGCCCGTAAAGATGCTTCCTCCAGAGCCTTTTCCGCCTTTCTGAAGGCATTTTTGGTATAATAACAGGCTGAAAGTTCCAGAAAAGGAAAGGGGTCATCCGGAAATTTTTCGGCCATTTTGTACAAGGCATCTTCAACCTGCGGTGTCAGCTCCCGGTTTTTCTGATGCAGGGTACAAAGCATTTCATATGCCGTGCGATTGGTGGGATCCAGCTCGATGCTTTTGATGACCAGAGCATTTTTAATGGCTTCGACATCTTCCGGCATTTTCGGAAGTTTCAATATATCCGGGCAGAAATGAAGCGCCTGTTCAATTTGCTGACGGCCCGGGCGGGTGGTATCCATGATTTTGACGGCATTCAGGAGAATTATCCCAAAAGCCATATTCAAATCGATGGAATTGGAAAGCGTTTTCGAAACCAGCACCATATAATTAAATGCGTCTTTCAAAGAACTTCTTTGAAGAAAGAAAGCGATCTTGATGAACCATACATTCATTTGGTGGGTCTTCAGCAGGCGTTCCATCAGTTGTTTGACCAGTGCCATCGAACGACGGGTATTCGATTGGGTCAGACCGGCCAGCTCCAGAATATGGAAAACAGCCTGATCGGGATCCTTGGGGTAAATGGCCTTGGCCAGGCGGGGAATCGCAACAATCAGCCGTTTCAATTGATTGTGCTTGAAATCGTCAAGAATATCTGAAACCAGGTTTTCAAGACCAATCGGACCATGCCACAGGCATTGAATGCGTGGGCTGCAACTGACCAAAGAAGGGTCACTGCATGCTTTCAAACTGTCAATGACACGGGGAAGTGGAAAATCATCGGGAATGCCGGACAGAATTTGCTTCATTTCCGTATCATTTTTCTGATAAAACAATGTCATGGCTCTGCAAAACAGTCGAATCGGCGCATAAGGGGACAATCGGGATATGGGTTTCAGAAGGTGCAGCGCGACATCCCAGTCGGCCTGATTCATGAGGGCAACCGCATCCGCCACAGCCGGTGCGTCCAGACGAAGTGGATGGCCGATATCCAGTTGATTCAGTGCATCCCATGACTGGGTCATCATCAGTTTATAGGCAATCTGCTGCATCAGTTTTACGGATGCCGAATGATGCCGGGTATAGTCCAGATACACCTTTACCGCATCCTGCGCGTCAATTCGTTTGATATGATCGATGATATCGGATTCCGAAAGATCTTCAATGCCTGGCAGCGCATCAAACGCCAGTTTTTTGACAAGGTCGGCTTCATTTGCCAAACCCTTGTCGCGTAACTGTTTCTCACGCAGCAGATATGCCCGGTACAGTAGCGGGCCAATGACACGGGTATCACCTTTGGCCTTTTCTGCCCGTTTCAGTGTGGCGATGGTATCCCTGGCTTTTTCTTTCTGGAGATATTCCCTTGCCATCTGGATCAACGAATCTGCCGAGTCGTTCGGGACGATTGACGGTATGGGTTTGCAGGGACCAGAACCTTTTTTATATTTTTTTTTGCCCATACGGTATCGCGCTATCTGTAATTTCTTTTTCTTCTGAATTCTGAATTCTGTATTTTTTATCGTCATGCCCCATAATACAACCGGTACCATTCGATAAACCGCTTGATGCCGACTTCAAGGGGTGTCTGTGGCCTGAATCCGACATCCCGGATCAGATCGTCAATATCCGCATAGGTGGCCGGAACATCACCGGGTTGCATGTCCATCAATTGTTTTCGAGCAGTTTTTCCCAGACAGGTTTCAATGACCCGGATGAATTCATTCAGCTCAACCGGTTGATTGTTCCCGATGTTGTAAATGCGGTAGGGGGCATAGGATGTTCCGGGGTCCGGATGGTCGCAGCTAAAATCCGGCGATGGCATCGGCAGTTTTTTCATGATACGGCAGACCCCCTCGACAATGTCATCGATATAGGTGAAATCCCGTTTCATTTTTCCATGATTGAATACCTGAATCGGTTCATCCGCCAGAATGGCCCGCGTAAACAAAAACAGGGCCATGTCGGGCCGTCCCCAGGGACCGTATACCGTAAAAAACCGAAGACCCGTGCAGTGCAGACCGTACAGATGGCTGTAGGTATGGGCCATCAGTTCATTGGCTTTTTTGGTGGCCGCATACAGAGAAACCGGATGATCCACATTGTGATGAACCGAAAACGGTATGTGCGTGTTAGCCCCGTAAACCGAACTGGATGATGCAAAAACAAGATGCTTAACCCGATGATGGCGACAGGATTCAAGCAGATTGACAAATCCGGTCAGGTTGGATTCCACATAGGCGTGGGGGTTGGTCAGGGAATAGCGGACGCCAGCCTGGGCGGCCAGATTCACCACCACTTCAATCGGCTGACTGGAAAAGATGGCATCCAACTGAGGCCGATCCACCAGATCGACGGGGTGAAATAAAAAATTTTCAAAAGCGGTCAGTTGACTCAGCCGGGCCTTTTTTAGATTGATATCGTAATACGGGGTCATGTTATCCAGGCCGCTGACAGTATATCCCTGTTTCAAAAGTTTTAGCGACAGGTGAAACCCAATAAAACCAGCAGCGCCGGTGACCAGAACGTGTTTGAAATCAAATGACATGGTTCATCCCCCTCGATTGCTTATTTTAAAGCCATGAGCCGATAAACCAGCATGCCGGCCATCCAGGCAATGTCTTCCGGGCTTAGAATCTCGCCGATGCTTGCATCGAACAGAATGCTGGCTTCTGCGGGAAATTCATCATCGCCCTGATAGACGATCAACTGGACCGGAACTTTGGGAAAAACCAGAAATTCAAATCCCGCATCACCCGCTTCAATCGGACGGCCATTCAGTTTTCCAGCCGCAGCTATCAGCGGTTGAACCGACTGGCCAAATGATTTTTTCAGGGGATCCACGGCACGTTTGATAAAGGCACTGTAATAAAACTGGGCGCCCTGAATCTCCCGGTAAGCGACCCATTGCCCTTTCAGCCATTCGGGACCATTTCCCATCAGATAATGCAGAATAAGAACCTGTTCCTGCAGGGAAATCGCTGCATCGCTGTCCGTGTCTGTAAACACAAAATGCGGATAACTGACATGGTAAGTTCGATTGAGAAAGGGTATCCTCATGCTGATATCATTGATTTGGTCAAACCCGGAGCGTTTGGCAATGGCGTCAATGTTTTCGGTGGCAAGCGCTTCGACCGCGCGGTTTCTGGCGGCAATGTAATCGTCTATTCTGGGCATGGTTGAGACTCTTGTAATAGGATATTAGGTGCATTTTCACGGTAAACGCTCATGAATCATTCCGGGTGGTTCACCCCCAGGAATGAAAATGTCGGGCTTCCGTCATTCCGGGCTTGACCCGGAATCCACGCCGATCGACCGGAATGCTGCTGAGCTGCATTTAGCTATATCCGCTTATGGATTCCTGCGTTCGCAGGAATGACGGCTGAGGTGCATTTTCACGGTAAAGAACCGGAATAAAAAAGCCCCGCTGCTGAAACTGACGGGGCTTTGACTTCCGGCGGAAACAGGGGGTTAAATATCCAGCCAGGAATCCGAATACAGGTTTTTGCCCAGAATCACGTTGGTGGTTTTGGCGTAATCCTGCATTTCTTTGGACAGGCTGGGGATATCCGGTGTGGCCCCATCCACAATTGAATAGATCAGGTCGACGATGTCCTGGCGTTTTCCCTTGGCGATGGCCGTCAGTTGATCGTCCAGCGGATCGGAAATGACGGAATACATACCACATTTATCCAGCATGACCATGTAGGTCTGATTCAGAATGGGTCTCAAATGGGTGGGGGGACCATTGGAGATATTGGACAGACCACAAGTGCTTTTGGCACCAGGCGCGATGTCCTGGAGCATCTTCTGGAATTCCATCAGGCTGATTGCCTGGGGCTGCTGAATATTGACCGGGGTCACAATGCCGTCGACCCAAATTTTTTCATTGGGAATGCCGGCTTCATTGGCAGCATAAACCAGTTCTACACACAGGGCAGCCCGTTCGTTTTCATCCCGGGGCAGGCCTTCGGGTCCCCACATCAGGGCGATGAAGTCACATCCATATTCGGCTGCCAGTGGAATCATCTTCTCATACCGCTCCGGACGGCACATGATGGAGTTGATCAACGGCGGCAGCTTGCAGACCTTTAACGCTGCGGCAATGGCATCGATGTTGGATGTGTCCAGAACCAGCGGAATGTCCGATACCACTTCCTGTACCACCTGAACGACCCACGGCATCAGTTCGGGGCCATCCTTCTTTGCCGGCCCCAGGTTGATGTCAATATAATCCATGCCCTTTTCTTTTTGGAACAGGGCTTCTTCCTGGATCGGTTTGGGATCACGTTCTTTGAACGCGCGACCGATTTTTTTGTTGATGACATTCAGGCTTTCGCCGATCAATAACATATGTCCTCCTTATACTGGAAAATGATGCGGTCATGGGGTGAAAGGGAAACCAAACTCGTGCTGACAGAAGGCGGTTCAGCCATCAGGTGTTCCGCCTTCCGAATTTTCACACGTTCTATCTTCTCAACTTCCGCTCTTCAGAACTTCATTTTTCGGTGGTTTCCCGAGAACCAATTATCTGGCTTTTAAAAAGGCCGGAATATGTGCAGCCTCTCTTGGGCCAACGGTGATGGTACAGCCTGGCAGTTCCTCTTCCACATCCCCGGCAATGGCTGCGGCGTAACCCGGAATGATCAGTTCCTTCTTGTTCACCTTGTCCATGATCCCGGTCTTTTTCACAAACGCGCCTACATCATCACCAGAGAATTTTCCGGCTGCCCACGCGGTCATGACTGACAGACCTTCGGAATCCTTGATCAACAGCCAGGACGGAACCCGGCTGCCTTCAATTTCACCGGAAACGATAAAATAGGTCAGGGCAAAGTTGGTTGTCACCAGTACCGGTGAATCCGCGGTGGGATTGTTGATTTCATAAATTCCCTGGGTGACGGTCATGGGTCGCTGCGGATCGGTGAATATGTTCAGCCGTTCCAGAAGCAGCGGGAAAATCGACTCGCCTGCAAAATCGGACATCACCACGATGCCGGCATATTTGGCGGTAAACATGGCTGCTACCAGGGTCTCTGCATCCAGGTTGGCCGCCATTTCACACGGGAACGCAATGGTCGGAAAACCCAGCGCACGATTTCCGGCCTTGAGAGCGGCCCGGCGAATGACAATCTGATCTTCCAGTGCCTGTTTGACATCACGGGAACCGGAATCCAGAACCAGGTCTTTCAACCCCATTTCGGCCAGTTTGGTTGTCAGTGGAATCAATGCTTCCACGGAATCAGCCTTGACCACAAGCGGAAGACCGGTTTCTTTGGCCAGTGCACCAAACGCATCCACCGTTGCGGCTGTGGCTGCATACATCAGGGGTTTTTTAAACTGACTGGCTGCAACACCCGCTTTCATCACATCAATTTTATCAGCCATCAGAACCAGATTGAATTCGGATGTTTCGGCAATCAGTTTGGCTTTGGCGGCAAAAGCGGCCGCATCGCCGGTAACATCTTTCAGGGCAATCAGTTCCGGCCTGAGATTCAGGCCCACCCGCTCATACTGATAGGCATTGAAAACCTTCAGTTTGGCCTGAAGGTCTGCATCAGACACGTCTGATTTGATCAGTGCTGCAAAAACGGTCTTGTTGAAAAAGGTTTTTTCATGACGATACAGAACGGTTTCACCGCCGGTCGTAGTGGCTCGAACACCTTTTCCGATTGCTACCGGTCGAATCGGCGGCGCGGAGGCCTCTGCCAGTTTCTCCCGGGCTTCATCCGATACATACGGACAACTGTCCAGTTCGGCCTTGCCAGACGCCAGGTTCATGGCAAAGGCCAGACAGGTAGGTACCCCACACTCCTTGCAGTTGGTCTTGGGCAGGAGTTTGAAAATCTGAATACCGGTTAATGCCATTGGTTTCTCCTTATATCACGTAAAGTTAAGGTCAGGTTTCGGATTCTGTACGAATGGTCCTCAATCCGAAACCATCACCTCGATCTGTTGGATATGATGATTGCATCATTTGCGCGGCGCAAGGCATTATCACACCGGATAAGACCCGGCGCCGATGCAATTTATCCTGCAATGATGGATTCCATTTTCAGGGCGGGATGCCCGACTTTCTGCAGGAAGGGCAGAATTTCTTCTTCTGTCGTTCCAACGGTTTCATCCGCGATCATGTCGATCAGATCGGGGCAACCAAACTGCGTGCCGGTCTTGATCAGTCTCTCCCGGATTTCCTCTTTCAGGCTTTTGGGCATCCATACCATACGCAGAAGCCCGCCATCGCCTTTGAGGAACTTGCCCTGAGTGATGTTGTATTTGGAATGACCCACAAAACCCGGCGAGGATGCGCCGCCGCCCATGACACCGGCCAGGGTGGTGAACTTCATGCCGCAGGGGGTTTCACCGGCATAATCCCGGTGCACGGTCATGATGCCGTTGCAGGTCGGGAGTGTGGCGGCGATACATTCACAACAACCGCAGGTCGTCATGGGATCGATCAGCATGGAGTAGAAATTGTAGTGATCGATGGCGCCTCGGGAAGCCTTTCGGACAAACTCGTTGACACCTTTCCACTGACCCAGTTTGGGATCCAGACATTCCCCTTTGAGGATGGGCTGATTGGGACCGGTCGGATTGATTTCAAAGGATGCCTTGCAGTCCATCCAGTTATATGCGCCGCACAGGCCGGTTCGCTCCGGGCTGACCGTGCAGACATGGGTGGGGGCAAACGACTGGCACAGGGTGCAGGAATAATAGGTTTCCTGATCCTCGTCCGTCATCTTTTCCACGCGCTCATCCCGCAACTTGTATTCGCCTCTGGCGCGGGTCGTCAGCTTGTCGACATCGTCTTTGTTGGTAAACAGGGTGACCTGAACCTTATCGACAATCTTCTGAAAATCCTGATGGAATTTGGCATGAAGCACCACACCGACATCCTTCAGGGTAAAGCCTTTTTCAATGGCTGCCTTGCTGATTCGTATCCAGGAGATATCCCGTTGCCCTATGTGCATGACGCCCTGAATATAATTGACCAGATGATGAATCTGACGTTCGAGAATCGGCTCGAAATCGGTCTGGAATTCGCGGCCTGCCACCTGAACATAGATACCCAGCGGGAAGGTTCCGCCCGGTTTGATATCCGTGATATCCGGTCCGACAACCGTTACCTTGCCATCTTCAATTTCGTTCATTTCAGCCATCTTGACCAGCTCGGTACACTGGGTCTTACCGCCGCCGCACTGGCAGTGGAGATCCGCACCGCGGACGCGCTCACCCTCATAAGCCGGACCAAAGGCACAGGGGATATCGATTTTGGAAACCGTAACCTTGAGACCGCGGACTTCAACCGATTTCTGAACCATATCTTCATGTTTGACATTGGCCACGACATGTTCATAGGTACAGATACCGGTCGGCAGAATTTCCGGAATATCGGTATCGGCAATGGTCGGAAAGCCCCAGTTGACGCATCCGGCTGCTGCCGCCGCCCATTCGGCATTCACATCGCCCAGTGCGTTGACAAAGGCAAAGATTCTGTTTTTGTTGTACATCAGCATCTTGCGGTAGTCACCAGCCTTGATGCCACCAAAGGCCATGGCCGCCCGGTTGGCAAAACCCAATGCGAAAATGGCCGAGGAAATATCGGGGCCAAACGGTACGATACGGGTGTTCCATCCGATCTGAACACCGGCCTCGATCAGTTGCTGGGCAACGGTCGTGCCGTTCTGGTTGGCTGCCAGAAAGATGTAAAGACTTCGTTTCTGGTATTCTTCCACAATCATTTTGGCGATTTCAGGCGACGGGGCTGCGCCGACGATGGCAGCAAAACCCGGTGCAGAGCCATCCACAAATTCAACACCGCGTTTTCGGAAAACGGTGTCATCCGCTGCACCCAGCCAGATTTTTCCGGCCGCTTCGTCAATTTCTTCGGAGTGATGATAGAAGGTGGGATCTTCCAGATACCGAAGGGCTTCTTCAATTTCAAACGCCAACAGGGCTGCCATACCGGCATCCAGCAGTGGCCCCAGATAGGGCAAATGATGTGCGCCCTTGACATGCGGTGGTAACAGACCACGGGCAAACTCCAATGGTTTTTTGATGTCTTCAAGGGTTTCGACTTTTAACCCCAGCAGAGAATATATGACCGGCAGATAGTAGGCCGTGTTGGGAAAACCGACCTTGGTGTCGGCGTTATGGGTGGCCAGAGCTTTCTTATATTTACCTTCCACTTTGGATACGATGTTGTATCCGCCCTGAATGGCGGCAAACGCAACTAATCTTGACATGGTTCCTCCTTCGTTGAGGATTTATATGCGGTTTGTATCGAAATTCAACGACGCATGGATATTTACAGAAATCAGGCGGACAGCTTCATACGGTCAGCCATATCCATCAATACGCGGTCTCTGGCCTTGTCAATGCCCAGGGCCTTTCGTTTTTTGTCGATATGGGCGATCATTTTATGGGCATGCTTGATCGGATCCGCTTCACAGTCCCACATGCCGCCATAGATTTTTTCCAGTTCATTATACATATAGTCCTGGAAAACCGGCGCGCCACTCATCGGCAGATGAAGGCCAAACACCGTATAAACACCGGATGTAACAAAATAGTGGCCGATACTGATGGCTTTTTCACTCATCCATTCGGGCGCGCTTCCGGCTGCTGGCAGGTCACAGATGTCATTTCCCAGGCCGCCGGCCTTGACCACTTCGGTCGCGGCCAGAAGAATCCGGCTGTTGTCCACGCAGGAGCCCAGGTGAAGAACCGGTGGAATACCCACGGTTTCGCACACTTCGGCAAGTCCCGGTCCGCAGAATACGGCTGCGGTTTCCGGGGACAGGAGTCCTTCCATGGCGCAGGCAATTCCGTTGCATCCGGTAGTCAGAACGATGACATCATTTTTGATCAGTTCCTTGACAATGGCGATATGGGCTTCATTGTGACGGGTTCTGGCGTTGTTGCAGCCGACGACGCCGGCGATACCGCGAATACGGCCGTTGATGATGTTGTCATTCAGGGTGTAATAATCACCCCGGAAGGTTCCGCCCAGGTGATACTTGATGGACTCGACGCCAAAGCCCGCGATCTGGGTGGCTTTCTGGCGGGGAATCATCACCTCAACTCTGCGGTTGGTGAAGTTGTCAATGGCCATTGTCACGATGCGTTTGGCGTCTTCCATGGCATGGTGCTCGTCAAATTCGATATGAATGGCATTGTCCTGTTCCATTTTCGCAATGGGATGGGTCGTGATCAGCTTGGTGTGAAAGCATTTTGCAACATTGGCCAGATTCTGGAAAATGCACTGCACATCCACAACCATGGCGTCGCAGGCCCCGGTAATAATGGCCAGTTCTTGCTGCAGAAAGGTGCCTGCAGGCGGAACACCGTGCCGTTGCAGAATTTCATTTCCGGTGCAGCAGATGCCGCCGAGTTGAATGCCTTTGGCGCCTTTGGTTTTGGCGTAATCAAGCATTTCCTGGGACTGGGATGCCGCCACGATCATTTCAGACAGAATGGGTTCATGACCATGAATGATGATGTTGACATGATCTTCTTTCATGATGCCCAGATTGGCTTCGGACTGCAGCGGAAATGGCGTTCCGAACATGACATCCTGCAGGTCTGTCGCCAACATGGAACCGCCCCAGCCATCACCAAGAGCACAACGGGTACACTGTTTGATCAGGTTTTTATAATCCTGATCCACGCCCATGTGGGTGCGGTGCATGATTTCAACGGTTTCCCGATCGATGTTTCGGGGCAGAACACCGAGTTTTTTCCAGCGGTCGTAAAGGGGCTGGGGCGCTCTTTTGAGATATCGTAGTTCTCCGGAAGATTTTCCCCATTCATTCAGGGCATTTTCAGCCACTTCAAGGGCAATTTCGTCCAGATCACGGTCAACGGTCTGGCCGTCAACCTCAACCGTTGTGGCAACATCCAAAAATGGTGCAATGGCGATCAGTTTCTGCGGGTCCTTGATTTTGTAGTCATGGGTCTCCTTTTTGGCGACAGACATGAATACTTCGGCAACGCCACGGCCATGATCCGAATGTGCGGATGCACCGGCTGCTACCATGCGGGCAAAGTTACGGGCTGCGATGGTGTTGGCAGTCGCGCCGCAAAGACCTTTTCGTTCATCGGGTCCATCTTCCGCTGACTTGGTCAGGGGCAGACGGCAGGGGCCCATTGCGCAGTTTTTGCAGCATGTTCCCTGAATACCGATGTTACAGGGCTTCATGGTTTCAGCCCGGTCAAAAACAGTTTCCACGCCCAGTTCCTGGGCGCGTCGAATCATCTGCTGGGTGGCGATATCAATAGATGCGCCCACCGGATCAGCCTTTTTGGCGGCTTTTTCCGCCTTGGGTTCTTTGGCTTCCACTACTTTTTTCAATTTAATCTCTTCTGCCATTAGAGGTTCCTCCTCATGGTTGTGTACGATCTGGCATGTAAAATGAAAGACACAACGAAACGGATCGTTTGTCTGATTTGTTATTT
>Ga0351869_1079_pt1 | contig 37212 bp, 33 predicted proteins | sample TotcelFGM3001M10_FD_206776 | JGI IMG/M metagenome (GOLD analysis project Ga0351869, IMG submission 206776) | Enriched cells from coal bed in the Powder River Basin, Montana, United States - Total cells FGM rep2 HSBNCT.FGM.300.1.M10 ... | reverse complement strand
GCAAGGATTTCAAAATCAGATATTTTCTGGTAATTCTGATCTTGTCTATTTCGGTGATTGGGATGGTCACATGTTGATCTGACGTCTCAAATGCCCGAATTTCATTGCTTATTTCAACACCAGCATTTTCTTTTAATGAGAGACCTGCCTCAAAATGAACATTCCTGTTTGTAACATGCAGTTGGCCAGTGATTTTTGCTGTACTGGGTCCATCTTCACCCATAAAAACATGCCAGGAACCCACAATTTCTTCACCATGTAACAACCAGTTATCCGTCATAGTTTATCCTTTGCATGCAAGTCCAAGCGTTTTTTCAGCTAACCGATTCGTTGTCGTTCATCCAGTTCATGGTTCGTAAAACCGCTTTCTGCCAGAATGAATACAGCTTGTGACGTCTTGTCGAATCCATTTGCGGTATGAACGTCTGATCGATTTTTCGAAGATCCGTAATCTGTTTTCGATTCCATAATCCCACAGCCATGCCGGCCAGACAGGCCGCACCCAGAGCTGACGATTCAATCACCTTCGGACGTTCAACAACAACATCCAGGATATCCGCCTGAAACTGCATCAGCACGTTATTCATGCATGCGCCGCCGTCCACCTGAAGTTTGTGCAGTCGGATTCCGGAGTCTTTCTGCATGGCATCCAGAACATCCCGGGTCTGAAAGGCCAGCGATTCCAGTGTTGCCTTGATAATATGCTCCCTCCCGGTGTCCCGGGTCAGTCCAAAAATGGCGCCTCTGGCATACATGTCCCAGTAAGGTGCCCCCAGACCGACAAATGCCGGGACCACGACAACACCATCCATGCATTCGACCTTTCTGGCCATGCTTTCGGATTCCGACGCGGAACCAATGATCTTCAGTCCATCTCTCAACCATTGAATGGCAGCACCGGCGATAAACACGCTTCCTTCCAATGCATAGCTGATACGGCCCTCAATCCCCCAGGCAATGGTGGTCACCAGACCGGATTGACTGGCGCAAAGCGTGTCTCCGGTGTTCATCAGCAGAAAACAGCCGGTTCCATACGTGTTTTTGGCCATTCCGGGATCCAGGCAGGCCTGACCGAACAGGGCCGCCTGCTGATCTCCAGCCACACCCGTGATGGGGATTTTGACGCCATCGTATGTCAGATATCCATAATGGCCCGATGAATCCTGAACGTCGGGCAGCATCGAAACCGGAATATCCATTGCTGTAAGCAGTGTGTCATCCCATTTCAGCGAGTGAATATTGTATAACATCGTTCGGGAGGCATTTGAATAATCCGTGGCATGAATCGTTTTTCCGGTCAGCATCCAGATCAGCCAGGTATCGATGGTTCCAAACAACAGCTCGCCTTTTTCCGCTTTCTGTCGCGCACCGGGAACGGTATCCAGTATCCATTGTATCTTGGGGCCTGAAAAATAGGCGTCAATGACAAGACCCGTGGTTTTGCGAACATAATCTTCCAGGCCCCGGATTTTTAAGGATTCACAAATGGATGCGGTTCGTCTGTCCTGCCAGACAATGGCGTTGCAAACCGGTATCCCGGTTGTTTTGTCCCAGACAACCGTTGTCTCCCGCTGGTTGGATATGCCGATGGCCGCAATTTCCTTGGGTGAAATCCGATGCGTCTGAACGATCTGTTCAAATACGGTCCACTGGGTTTTCCAGATTTCCATGGGATCATGTTCGACCCAGCCGGGTTGCGGGAAATGCTGGGTGAACTCCTGCTGAGCAATACCCAGAATGTCGCCCTGACGGTTGAAGATGACGGCGCGGGAACTGGTGGTTCCCTGATCCAGTGCGATGATGTATGAAGACGTCATTTTACTGATTTTCTCCTTTTCTCCGTTGGGGGCATGGGCCGAAGTCTGCCGATCGAACATAGAATGCCCACGATACAGAGCAGGCAGAAACACGCCAGACCGGCCCGCATCGTCAGCAGAAAATCGGCCTGGGTTTCCACTGTGACCGAATGTCCTTTCATGAAGACAGACAGAAGCACCGTAATAATTGTCATGCTGGTCATCATGCCCAGTGTTCTCATGCTGGCCACCAGTCCGGAGGCCACGCCCAGATGTCTGGTTGCGACACTTCCCATGATGACACTCATATTGGGCGAGGAAAACAGGGCAAAACCAATTCCCAGAAGCAGGAAAATGGCAACCAGAACCGTAAGGGGTGTAGATGGGGAAATGGTTACGCTGATGCCAAGGCCCGACGCACACAGGGCCATACCGCCTGTTGCGACCCATGCAGCCGGAATCGTATCAGACAGTCGTCCGCACAATGGCGAAAACACAGCCTGCGCCACCGGCTGTATAATGAGCAAGGTGCCTGCCTGCTGGGGGGTCATTCCCTTCACAAACTGCAGATAGAGGCTGAAGAAAAACGTCACGCCAAAAGTAGCGGCATAATTGAGAAGAGCGGCCAGGCTGCTGAGGGCAAAGACCCGGTTGTTCTGAAGCAGACTCACATTCAGTACCGGATATTCTATCCGCGTCTCCACAGCGGCAAATACCCCCAGCCCGGCAATACCGGCTGTCAGAAAGCCCCACGGCCACCGGCCATGTCCCAGATTGGCAGCGCCAATGACCAACAGAATAATGGCGCACGCATAAACTGCACTTCCTTTCCAGTCAAACGGCTCTCCTTTTGCATCGGCCCATTCACCACGCAGCTTCCAACTGACCAAAAAAAAACTGACAGCCCCCAGCGGGATGCACAAATAAAACAAAGACCGCCATCCAAAAGCCGTGACCAGTGCGCCACCGATGAAGGGGCCGCAGGAAAGACCGGCATATACGCAGGCGACGGTGATCCCCAGAGCCCTGCCCCGTTGTTCGGGCGGAAAAACCGACACCACAATGGCCATTCCCGTAGAGGCGATCATGGCCCCGCCAATACCCTGCAGAAAACGGAATCCAATGACTGCATGAATGGACCATGCCTGGGAAAGCAGGCCGCCCATCACCATGAAAACCGCTATGCCGGAATGAAAGATGCGCCGACGTCCATGAATATCCCCAAGCCTGCCCATGGTCAGCAGAAATATGGAAACAGACAGCATATAAGCGGTTTCCACCAATCCCAGTTGAATGGCGCTGGCCCCCAGCTCGCGCCCAATTGATGGCAGGGCGATCCCTACGCCGGACAGCATGAAGGGCATCAGGAACGATGCCGTACAGACTGCAAACAGGGTGGCGTTTTGCGAAATAGTTTCATTCGGCCGGTTAGCAGAAAACGGCATGATTCGAAATCCCATGTTCATTTTTCAAATGATGATCTTGCCCGTTGAATGATTTTTGCGATTTGAATGCGATCCGTTGGCCATGATTTTTCAGACCACTCTTTCAAAAAAACGGTGTTGATGGCAATCAAAATTTGGTTAAGGGATTCCAGATCGATCATGGCTTGTGATGGAATGGGCGACATATTTTGAAAATTCTGCGGGCAGCAACTGATGATCGGGTTGTCGGATTCAACGGTCAGAAGTGGTAATCCATGGGTTCTGCAGATCAATGGTCTGGCTGGATAAATCAGGCATTTGTTTTCCGACAACAGGGGACAGGCCACCGACTGAATCCCATCCGGTTTACCCAGATCCGCCAATACGGTTTTGGGCAGACGCATGATGGCATCCATCATGACGGCCGCTTCGACCGGAAACACCGAAATATGGCTACAGCACGTGCTGCACCCTTTTCGGCATTGCATCAGCCTGCCATACTGCTGTTGAATCCCTTCACAATGCCGATCCACCCGTTCGATCAGTCTGTAATAATTTTGAAGATACACCCCTGTATCTTTCATTTTCTGCTATAGCTTTTAAGATAATGATTTTGGGAAGGCAGCAGGGAGGGGATAGGCCTTTTTTGGCCATCCCCGACTGATAACGCACCCAAAATCTTTATCTTGAAAGCTATATTCAGCATCTCATTTCGATTTGCATTCAGGCAGTTGGCAGAAAAACAACCCGAAACCCCACGCCAGGGCCAAAAAATTCTTCGGACAGACAGAATCGTCTGGCGCATCGGGCGCTCCAGGCATCCAGATTGTAGCTTCCACCCCGGATCACCCGGTCAGGACCATCCCCTTTTTCCACCGGATTCTGGGGGCTATGGTGTTCATAAGCCTGGTGATGAAAGCCATCCAGACACCATTCCCATACATTTCCACTCATGTCATACAGGCCCAGGCCATTGGGTTGCTTTTCACCGACCGGATGGGTTCGATCGCCACTGTTATCGGCATACCATCCCACCCGATTCAGGGAATCACACCCGGAATACCGCTCATCTTTTCCGCAACTTCGGGCCACATACTCCCACTGGGCTTCGGTAGGCAGGCTATAGTGGCCATTCAGTCGATTGGCCTGATTCAGCTTTTCGATAAAGGACATAGCCTGATGCCAGGAAATCTGTTCAACCGGAAGCAGGTCGCCTGTAAACCGGGAGGGGTTTTCCGGCATGATACGGTTCCACGCGTTCTGGGTAATCAATTGCCGACCGATATAAAAGCCGTTCAGACTGACCGGGTGAACCGGTTTTTCATTTTCGATGCCTTCATCGAAAATATCGCCCATCTGGAATGTTCCACCCGGTATTTTCACCAGTTGAATTTCGGTCAATGGGTCGATTAACACAGCTTCCAGATCGGAAACAACCGCTGTTGCGGCGGGACTGCAAGTCGGACAGGTGTGGTGTCCTGCAGGAATTCGGCCATCGCAGGATTTGCATACCACAATGGCTGTGCAGTAAGGGCAGCGCTTCCAGTTTTCTTTGACGGATCGGCCACATTGCGGGCAGAGCAATTCCGCAAGGCTGGTCTCACAGACCGGACAGATCTTCCATCCGGATTCAACAGGTTCACCACAGCCCGGGCACTGTTTTTGAAGACTGTTGTTAGACATGGGGATGGCCTTTCAATTAATCACCTCTTCTGGGCCTGATAAGATATCGCAGCCATTTGAAAACCGTATTGTCCTTCATCACGGCCCGATCCCACTCATCCATTTCGTGCTTCAGGTTGGGATGGGCAGAAAACCAGTGTGCGCGGGTGGCGACCGGATTATCAAAATCAAGCGGCCGCACGGTTCGGGCCGGGTTGCCGGCTGCAATCACATTGGCCTCGATGGATCGGGTCACGACCGCACCTGCGCCAACAATGCTGTTTTCGCCAATTGAAACGCCTTTACAGACAATGGCGCTGTCGCCGATCCAGACATTGTTTCCCAGTTGAACCGGAACCGATGCGCCGGATGCCACCCGGTCATAGATGTCATGCCAGTCACAATCCGTTATGTAGGCATTGCTGGCAATCATGCAGTTGTCACCGATGATGATTTCAGCGGCCGAACTGATGCGAACGCCCGGGCAGATCAACCCGTAATCTCCCACAACGATTTTCCCGGCACCCGGGGAATCCGACCAGACCGAAAATCGGACTTTCCGATCACTTGTGGCGATGATGGTGGCACATCGGCCGATTCTGACAGGACCGCCGAACACTTCGACATGCCAGGGCCCCATAACAGAATATCCGCTGTCAAACGCTTCAAAATGTGGCATCAGAAAATGCCGCACATAAAACCGTTCAAACTGCTGAAACCATTTTTTGACGATATAGGGCCGGTGATCCTGTCTCACGTTTGAATCCTGCCGAAATTCAGGGATCGGATGTCAGTCGATACATCAGGGTTGATATCCGTTCTGCTGCCACCATTCATGGCGAAAAAGTCCGGATGCAGGTGTCAGATGATACAGCGCATCAAACGCCATTAGCGCCACGGCATTGGTCCAGGTGATTTTGTCCTCCGGCCATATGGTCATATCCGGACAGGTGAACCCGCACCAGTATGATCCGTCGTCATAACGCTTGTCGAATATCCAGTTGAATACGATTTCCGCCAGACGGGAATTTCCCATGGCATCAAGCGCCAGGCAGAGTTCGGATGTTTCAGCGATGGTGACCCAGGGCTGATCGGATACACAGCGGACTCCCTGTCCATCGACTATAAATTTTTTCCAGTATTTATGAATGCGCTGCTGGGCCGCATACCCTGTGACAGCTCCGGAAAGAACCGGATAAAACCAGTCCATGGAAAACCGGGACTTGGTCATATTGAAATGCATGGGTTTGTTTCGAATCGCATATCCCAGCCGTTCCAGAACGGTTTCCCACACCGGCATCGATTGTCCCAAATGGCGGCCAATGGCAATGGCGCACTTGATGCTCATGTAAATCGAGCTGGAGCCGGTCAGAAGCGCCATCTGATCCACCTGATCATCCGGACTGATCGCCCAGTAGATTTCGCCGCCCGGAGCCTGAAGTCGAATGGCAAAATCGATGGCCGACCGAATGACCGGCCACATTCTGGCCAGCAAGCGCGTATCCCGTGTCACTAAAAAATAATGAAACAGTCCGACCGCAATATAGGTGGTCTGATTGGCATCCCGGGTTTTGTCAACGGGTTCGCCGTTTCGATAGGCGGCAAACCAGCTTCCATCCGTGAGTTGTTGATTGGCAATCCATTCAAATGCCTGAACGGCTTGGCCATAGCGACCGCCGATGGTCAGGCCCATCGTGGCTTCGACATGATCCCAGGGATCGGTTTTATCGGCTGCGCTCCAGGGAATTTCACCTCCCGGAAGCTGGGTTTCTGCAATCAGTCCGGCTATCGAATCAATATCCAGGGCCAATTGTTTGTTTCGGGCAGAGGTCGGCTTCATGGTTAAGATGCTTTCATTTCAGAACGAATTCAAAATAGACAGACGATATTTTGGGGTCTGTGCGGTTGGCCGTAAGCATGATAAATCAGCAGTAAGGAAATTTTTGATACTGGTTATCTGCCTGACTGTCCAAAGTCATCGCTTCATGCTGGGTTTGATCCGATATTAAGTTTTATATAGTTCAAATTGCCTGAACAAATTACCACACACCCATTAAATGGCAAGATAAATTACCGAAAAAGAGGGGAGTTAAAGATTAATCGGTTACCACCTTAAACGCTACTCATTTTTGTCTTGACACATGGATCCTCTTCAGAATATGGAATGGCAAATGGTAGCCGGTGATGATCGAGGTGGCGATAACAGATGATGCGATTGGTTCTTATCGGCCTGTTGGCCGGTTTTTTCTTCAGCTCCACCTTTGTCCTGAACCGGATGATGAGTCTGGATGGCGGTCACTGGGTGTGGAGTGCCAGCCTGCGGTACGTCTATATGATCCTGATTCTGACTGCATGGCTCGTGCTTTCCAGAGGGATGGGCGGTACCATTGATGCCATGAAGCGTTTTTTCAATCATCTGCTGTTCTGGATCATGGCAGGCAGTATCGGTTTCGGTGGATTTTATGCCCTGGTCTGTTTCAGTGCGGACCACGTCCCGGGGTGGATCATCGCCACCACATGGCAGTTCACCATCATTGCCACCCTGGTGGTCTTGACGGGATTCGGAAGACGATTTCCAAAGAAGATCTGGATATTTTCTGCTATTGTTTTCGCCGGGGTTTTGATGGTCAACATCAGCCAGGCGGATACGGTCCAATCCGAAGTGCTGATCAAAGGTGCGCTGCCCGTATTGCTTGCCGCTTTCTGTTATCCGGTGGGTAACCAGATGGTTTGGGAGGCCATCAAAGGCCATGATCGGCTGCCGCACATCTGGGCTCCGGAACTGGGCCATCCATTTGTAAAAGTGCTCTTCATGTCCCTGGGCAGCATTCCTTTCTGGTGCGCTTTGGTTGCCATAACCACGCCTCCGGCACCGTCTGTCGGCCAGCTTGTCAAAACCGCCTTCGTGGCTGTGTTTTCCGGTGTACTGGCCACGGGCATTTTTTTCTTTGCAAGAAACGAATCGAAAACTGGCAGCCAGTTGGCGGCCGTTGACGCCACGCAGTCCAGCGAGGTTGTTTTTGCTCTGGGCGCAGAGATACTGATCCTCGGTACCGCGCTTCCCAATGCCCTGGGAATGATCGGTATTGTGGTGACCGGTATCGGCCTGATGCTGTTTATCCGGTTTCAGGAGGCAGGTGCCTGAAACGGTAAGCAATGTCCGGATAATGAATTTCAGGCAGCCAGGGGATACCCTTTGTCCCGGAGATGCCTGACAATCCGGAACAGTTGTTCGACCAGACCCATGCCTTGAGGCAGACGTCTCCGGTAGATGTTGATTACCTGCGTTCGCTCTGATTCCGTCAGATTGTGCCCTTCACCCAGGGCGCCCATGATCGCCAATCCATGGACTTTTTTGAGTGCCATGAAGTCTATCAGACGTTCAATGCTGGGGAAGTCGATTTCCCCGTTATCCAGAAAGGGGGTAGGAACGATGGGGTAAATTCCGTTGAGGGTCATGGCGGCTCTCCTTCTTAAAATCATTGGAAATTACAGGTGTTTTTAATCGATCACCGTATCTTTTCGGCCCAAAACCCTCCAGACTCCAAATGCCAGAACCGAGCTGATGAGTCCCTGAAGCAGATTGGGAATAATTTCAGCAATCGCCGCATGAAAGTCGGTTACGCCAAAAAATGGAATGGCTTTCGCGAGAAACGGATAAACCACGGCTTCAAAGACAAAATATCCACAAACCAGGACCAGCGTTCCGGCGACAAGGGCTGTGATGGGTTTCCCAAAAGAGCGTTGTCCGGCATGATATCCAATCATCCCGACAACCCAGCCCTCCAAACATTTCACCATGGCTGTGGCCGGAATAAACTGCGGAAATCCAATGGCATCGGAAATGGTCGGACCGATCAATCCGACGATGGCGCCGGTTTTGGGTCCATACAGCAGGGCTGCGATCATGACAAATGTATCGCCAAGATTAAAATACCCGCCGGAGGCGGGTATCGGAACGCGAATGATTGTCGTCCCCACAAAGGCCAACGCAGAAAAAGCGGCAATGATTCCAACCGTAACCAATTTTACAACTTCATTCGGACGATTCATCATTCTGACTCCTGAAGCGATTGTTTGTATGATCATCAACGGGCTGATATTCTGCAAGCTGGGACAGTTCCACTGCCCAAAGCGGGATGTACTGAACCGATGAGCAGATGCACTCGATAGCAACATGGCGCATATAGCGAGTCCATAATCCGGCCTGATCGAGACAAATCCGGCATCGACGATGCAATGGTAATCCGGTTGTCTGAAAATCCGGATTGTGAAAGCGGTTCCGAATCATGCCTTCTTCCCGTAATACATCCAGCACATTGGGAATGACGCTGTAAAGAATATGGGTAAAAACCCGTAAAAACATCAGGAGCCTGACCTGTCGACGGGATAAACCGGTTTTTCTGAAAAGGAGTTCCTGTTCGATTTTTCCAAACGGAATAATCGCGATCAGGCTCATGGCCAGCGGAACAACCGTCATCATGGTGATGCAGAGTTTTAGATAGTGCGCACCTCGGACAGCCTGAAACGTCATATCATTCAATTGAGTCAGGTGAATGAGGCTCGATATCAACGCACCGCCCAGCACGACCGGTAGCGTTATCCATACGGTCAGTGTCAGAATCCAGACATATCGTCGGTATCCAACCATGTTGCTTATCGCAGTATGCGACAGAATGCTATAACCAAGCCATCCCGCTCCGACCCCGCCGACAATCTCGACGGAAAATCGATCAATGGGAAATCCGGTAAGGGCCGGTATCGAAATTATCGTCCATATCACAAGTCTGGTTTTCCAGTCCATTGGGTATTCTCATTGAAATAGGTTCGTTGCATGAGAAATCATTTTCATACCTGAGGGTATGGCCCAGGAAGAATTATTGAGGGGTTACTGCGAACGAACTGTTTTTCCAGCGCGATCAAAAATTCCCGATCCCCCTGTCTGTTTTGGGTGATCGGGCTTCTGCTGGTCTTAAACCCACTTTTGGCAATCGCGTCCCACCAGGGTTTATGGGTAATCAGAATGACCGGGATGCGCCGTTGATGCGCCGCAGAAATCACACTGCTGACAAAGGCTGCCGAAGCGAAACGGGTTAGACCCCAGTCCGGTTCATCCAGGATGATGGCGGCAGGGTGATAAAGAAGTCTGGATGCGGCCAGAGCCGTTTTCAGTTCAAGCAGACTGCACCATGCATTTGGCAGGTTACTGGATTCAAGCGGTGAAATTCGTCCTGCCTGTTCATATCGATGAATGATCGTTTGAATAATCTCCTGATAAACCGCCGTCAACAAGAGTCTTGCCGCTTTTTTTGCCGATGAGACGATCTGGTTGAAAGATCGAAGGAGGATCTGGGTGGTCATATCCTGAAAGAGGAGTCTGGCGCGGGAACATCCCTGGCCGGAATCGATTTTCACCCGTCCCTCACAGGAAATCGAGCCGGAAAGGATTTTGGCAAGCAGACTCTTTCCCTGACCGTTATCTCCCAGAATCAGGCATGGGGATGTCAACTGAAATCTGCTATCAGAAATGCGTGCCATGGTTCGGTTTGATTCATCCAGACTGAGCGGATCTCCCAAAGGAATGTGTACATCCTGAAACACGATTTCAAAATCAATCGAACTGTCAGAAGGAATTGACGGATAAATCGGCTTATTTGAGTCTTCTCCCTCCAGCGCAAACACCACCACTTCTTTACCCTGGTTTGAAAACCGTTCAAGGACCCGATCAAAAAGAATCCGGTTGGGTTGGGATAACCAGTTGCACGGACTTGCTGCCACCAGTTTCTGACAGCATGATGCAAAAATCCAGGCTTTGGCCAGTGCCAGTTTAACAGCCTCACCGCCGGAAAGTGTCCGGACCGGCTGCATGAGCTGATGTGTCAGATCAAACGCCCTGGCGACAGATTCCTGGGTTTCAAAAAAAAATGGATTTTGGCGTCTGTTGCGAAGGATGGCAGCGGATAGCTCCTGCCAGGGTGTTCCCAAAGCCAGGCAGTCCCGCGGATTGCTGGTTATGCAGGCAACTGTCGCAAGGCTGGACAGACGTGTGTAAAGAGAGGCTGTGATCGTTTGAAAATCGGACCAGAAGACCCCTGGTCCGGAATATTTGCGGGGAAACAAAGAGAAGACGCTTTGTCTGAATGCATCTTCTCTTTCTTCATAGGTTGCGTAATAGCGGGGTGTCGGATACATGGCCATCTGTTGGGGCGCCCCCCAAACGATACATGAACATTTATGCAGCATCCCCCCTGCGATGAATCAGCATGGTTGCGGCATCCAGATACAGTTCGGGCGGTTTGTTTTCTGACCGCGTTCCCTTGATGGGCGTGATTTTTACCTCTTTACCATCCGGCTGCAGGAAAATCATCAGATCGAACCGGTCAGCGATCGATCCCGGAACAGGACCGAAAGGCACTGCTTCATTGCAGGGAGTTTGAACCGTAAACCAGGCGCTGAGATTCTGGCTGACAGCCAGTTCTTTCAAAGCGCTTAAGGTATCCTCTGCAGGCGGATCAAATGGCAACCCATCAATGATCAGCATCTGGGGAGAAAAAATACCCTGTTCGGTCAAGTCCGTCAACCGTTCCCGAAGTTTGGGAACACTGAATCCCTCAACCTGAAACGTCATGATAAAACGATGCTTCTGCACCGTTTCCCATATTTCCTGCATTTGAATCGTGCTGGTTGATACGGACAGATTTTTAAAAACCTCCTCATACCACAGAGACACCTTGTGAACCGGATCATTCAGGCTGATATGCAGGACTGATTTTTCAGACAGAAGCGCATAAAGCGCCAGTTGCACCATCAGGGATGTTTTTCCCACTCCGGGACCGGCCATAACCGCACCAAATTTTCCGGGCACAAAAATATCACCGGTTTCATCCCCCAGAAGTCTCAATGGACTTTGTTTCATGACATCCGTAATCAGCATGGCCAGATTCCTTTCTTTGATATAGATGATTCGAGCGGTCTGTTGACCCGAGATGGCCGTCCTTGCGGATGCAAGGTTTCGATCCCTATGCCGCATTTTTTTTGCCTTCGGCAGCCTTTTTGACCAATGAATCGGCAATTGCCTGGGGAACCTGTCTGTAGGTGGAAAATTCCATGGTAAATTGTGCCTTTCCTTGGGTTGAGGATCTCAGCACTGTTGAAAATCCAAACATTTCCGCCAGGGGGACCTGGGATTCAATCACGCAGAAATGCCCTTCGTCCTGAGCACCAACGATCATGCCGCGTCTCTGGTTCAAAAGACCCATGGCGGATCCCTGGAATTCTGTCGGTGTTTCGACCACCACTTTCATGATGGGTTCATGGATAACGGGTTTGGCCTTGCGATATCCTTCCAGAAAGGCGCCCCGTGCGGCTGCCTGAAAGGCCATCTCCGATGAATCCACGGAATGGGATGCACCGTCGTTGATGACAATTCTGACACCGGTGACCGGAAAACCCATGAGCGGCCCCTTGGGAATACACAGTTTAAACCCTTTTTCACAGGCCGGGATGTACTGGGTGGGAATGGAGCCGCCCGTGACCTTATTGTCAAAGATAAAATCTTCTTCACAGGGTTCGATATAGCCGGCAATCCGGCCATACTGACCGGCGCCGCCGGTCTGTTTCTTGTGGGTATAGTTAAATTCGCCCATTCGGGTAATGGTTTCCCGGTAGGCGACCTGGGGAATGCCGGTGGTCACTTCGGCATTGTATTCCCGTCGCATCCGTTCGACATAGACATCCAGATGAAGCTCGCCCATTCCTTCGATGATGGTTTCGTTGGTCTCGTCATTATAATGGGCCTTGAATGTGGGATCTTCTTTGGTGAAGCGGTTCAATGCCTTGGATATGTTGATCTGGGATTTGTTATCCTTTGGAATGATGGACAGGGAAATTACGGGTTTGGGAACGAACATGGAGGTCATGCTGAACCGGGATCCCACTGAGACAAAGGTGTCGCCGGAGGCACAGTCAATGCCAAACAGGGCACCGATATAACCAGCCGGAATTGCGTCGATATCTTCCATCTGATCGGCATGCATTCGAACCAGGCGGCCAACTTTGACCTTTTTGCCGGTCCTGGAATTGATGATGGTGGAACCCTTGGCAATGGTTCCCTGATAGACGCGAATATAGGTCAACTGGCCGTATTGACCGTCCTCCAGCTTAAACGACAGGGCCACGACCGGCAGGTCCGGATCTGTGATCAGATCGACCGGCGTTTCGTTATTTTCCATATCCAATGCCTGATGCTGAATTTCGGACGGACAGGGAAGCAGATTCACAACAGCATCCAGAAGTGGCTGGACCCCTTTGTTTCGATAGGCTGATCCCATAAAAACCGGTGTCAATTCACGGGTGAGGGTCCCTTTGCGAACGGCTGACAAAATCATGGCCGGTGATATGTTGCTTTCTTCCAGAATGGCTTCGGTCAGTTCATCCGAAAAAATTGATACCGCGTCCAGAAGCTGCTCCCGGTAAGACCTGGCTTCAGCGCGCAATGCATCGGGAATCGCCTCTTCCCGAACGATCTGTCCGTTGTCACCGTCAAAATACAGGGCTTTCATCTCAATCAGATCGATGACACCATTATAATCCGATTCCAGGCCGATGGGTATCTGCATGGCCACGGCATTATGCCCCAGCTTTTCGCGTAGTTGCTGAATGACACGGAATGGATTGGCACCGCTGCGGTCACACTTGTTGATAAACGCCAGGCAGGGGACCTTGTAGCGTTTCATCTGCTGATCGACGGTGATGGACTGGGACTGAACACCGCCAACGGAACACAGGACCAGAATTGCCGTATCCAGGACTCTCAGGGACCGTTCGACCTCGATGGTAAAATCCACATGACCGGGTGTATCGATGATGTTGACCTGGTAGTCTTTCCATTCGCAGTAAGTGGCTGCAGAGGCAATGGTAATGCCCCGTTCCTTTTCAAGTTCCATGGAATCCATGGTGGCGCCGATGCCGTCTTTGCCCTTTACGTCATGAATGGCATGAATCCGGTTGGTATAATAAAGGATTCTTTCTGTCAGCGTGGTTTTTCCGGAATCGATATGTGCGCTGATACCAATATTTCGAACCTGTTGAATCTGCTTTTCCATCTTCCTGTTTCCTTGAATCCGGTCACGGGGGTCATGCCCCTGCGGGAGTTTTCAGCGTCAAAATCGACGCCGGGATCAAAATTCGTTTTTTATATCTTCTAACACATGCCTGTTTGGAATTGAGCTGATGACGCAATCCATCTTGTTTTGGGTGATTGCAGGTGAATCGAGCTGTCCTCAGAAAATAAAAAAGTCCCTGTTTGGAAAACATATCCGAAAAGGGACCTGATATGAATGGAATCATCGGATGCTCTTAAATAATTTAACCATTAATATTAAGCGAATATCAACAATTCTGTCAAGATATTTATTTTACTATCATTCAGATCTTCTTTTCTGTACAGTCCGATTCTAACGATTTGGCATCGGGCGACACCCCCAGGAATGACGGATGGGGTGCATTTTCACGTTAATCAGACAGGTACACATGTTCTCAACCAGACAGTCGGCCATTCAAAAGGGCCTTGAAATTCGATCCCGGGTGATTCAGGGTATCCGTTCTTATTTTCATGACGCGGATTATCTGGAAATCGAAACGCCCATCCGCATCCCGGCGCCTGCACCAGAAATCCATATCGACGCGGTTGAATCCGGGGAATGGTTTCTGCATACATCTCCGGAGCTGTGCATGAAACGGCTTTTGGCTGCGAAGTATCCCCGGATATTTCAGATATCCCATGTATTCAGAAAAAGTGAGCGTGGCGCCAAACACCTGCCGGAATTCACATTACTGGAATGGTATTGGGCTTATCATACCTACCAGGACATGATGATTCAATGCGAGGAGCTGATCACCCACGTTGCCGAAAGGCTTGGATATGGAACGCTGCTTCATTACGGTGACACCACCATCGATCTGTCCCGACCCTGGGACCGGATTTCTGTTCAGGATGCATTTTCCCGATATGTCGGCAGTTCCATGGAACAGGCGCTTTCAGAAAACCGGTTTGATGAACGGATGGGGTTTGTTATTGAGCCACAACTGGGCCGACACCGGCCTGTTTTTCTGTATGATTATCCTTCAGAATGCGGGGCGCTTGCCCGTTTGAAGCCTTCAAATCCGCTGCTGGTCGAACGGTTTGAGCTGTATATCTGCGGCCTGGAGCTGTGTAATGCCTTTTCTGAACTGACCGATCCAGCAGAACAGCGACAACGGTTTATCGGTGAAAAAAAAATTCGCCGCGCCATGAACAAGATTGACTATCCGATGCCGGAACCTTTTCTTCAGTCGCTCCGGCAGATGCCTCCGGCGACGGGAAATGCCCTGGGTGTGGATCGGCTGGTCATGCTGTTTGCCGATGCCCATACAATTGATGATGTGGTTTCATTTACACCGGAGGAGCTTTAGTCTGATCAATGGCTGGAGAAATCGGATGATTCACAATTGATCGGCCCATGGCACGTTTGTAACCCGGCAATAGAAAAACCAGGCTGCACACCACCATCAACACACCACCGGAACCGAATGCATATCTCAAATCAACGGCATCCATCATCCATCCGGCGCCGACCGATCCAACCAGCATGCCCAGGCTGTGGGCCATGGTCATCAATGACATGACTGCCCCCATTCCTTCCAGCCGGTTTCCCCAGATGACCGCAAGAGCCATGATGGCAGGTGTCAGCATACCCCCGCCAAAGCCAAAACCCACGCTGATCCAGAACATGTCCCAGAATCCATTGGCCCACTGAAACAGAAAAATGGTGGCGCCCACAATCAGTCCGCCGATGGCAGATAAAAGCTGCTTTGAAATGCGATCCGCCAGCCATCCCATCGGCGCCTGAAGGACTCCGCTGACCAAAACCCCCAGCATGACCAGCGTGCCGATAGCAGAACTGCCCATGTCAAAAGAGCGGCTGGCATAAACCGGCAGAAATCCCCAGATGATGCCGATGCAGGCGGTATGGGCAAACCGCAGCATAAAGAGTCCCAGAAGCAGCCTGTTGGTCATCAATGCTTTCCATGTCGGGGGGATGACATGACGGAATGCGGCCTTTTCGTGGTGAACCGATGGCAGCAGAAACAGGCTGCACAAAAAGGCGGCCAGAGACAAAATCCCCATACCGATAAATGCGGCGTTCAAACTGATTTTCTCGTGAATCACACCCCCGATGACAGGCCCCAGACTCAGCCCCAGAAACATGGCCATGTTAAACAACCCCATGGTCAGACCTTCTGAGCCCTCAACCGTAATATCTCCCAGATAGGCCTGGGCGACCGGCATGATCATGGCCGATGCGATTCCTTGAACAAAGCGAATGCCGATCAGACTTTCAACCGAGGTAGACAGAATAAATGCGACGGAAACCAGGGCGTATGCAAAAAGGCCAAAAACGATAAAGGGTTTGCGACCCCGAATATCGGACTGCCTGCCAAAATAGGGTAAAAAAGCGGTTCGGGAAAGGGAAAACGCACCAAACACCAGACCGATATAGATTCCGGTCGATCCCATTTTGCTGGCATAAACAGGCAGCAGTGGGACCACGATACCCACGCCGGTGACCGAGCAGAAGATGGACAGAAACAGCGCGGCAAATATCTTTTTATGAGCAGACGTCATGGATTCCGATAGCCGTATAGCACAAAACAGTGTACGATTTGCTGACCGATAGTATCGCGCAGTGAGTCCAGATGCTCGATACGTTCCGTAAGCATGATGATTTTAATTCCCTCATGTAGGCGGAAAGAATATCATGGACGATAAAACCGTTTCGGTTTGAATCGTTGGCCAGTATACAAAATATATCTTTTACTTCGGCTTCTCTTTTCCGACGCGTGATCTCTGTATGGTCACCGTAACAGAATAATAAATGGTGAAAAGTATGGGCGTCAGAATGCCTATCTCGATAAGCATCGCATACAGATTGTGCAGAATCGTCGGTAGTGTGAACAATTGGTAACGTTCGATATTGATAAAAATGGACACAGAGAAATGATATTTCTCTATCGAAAATGGCCACAGCATCGGAAATCCATATGGTGGGCGATAATCTGCCGTCATCCAGTCTATCAAAAGATGAGAACCGTAAAGTGCCGTAAGCACGACGGCCATACGGGCAGAATGCTGACCGCGCAATCGCTGTATGATCCAGACGATGACGCCAAAAATGACTGCAGCGCCAATGCTGTGTGTGATACCGTGGTGAAATCGTCCGGGATCTCCCAGAAAAATACCGGGCAAAAAATCAAAATCCGCCAGATTGGCGGCCAGAACATAAATCGCAAGTTTTCCATATTCCGGCTTTGAATCCTGAATATCGACTGTCGCCACATATCCGATCAATGCCGCCAGAGTATGTCCTACCGGGCTAGCCATAATGTCATCCATTGTTAGATCGCTTTTAAGATAATGAATTTGGGAAGGCAGCAGGGACGGGATAGACCCTTTGGCGGCTGACGCCTTGAACAACTGTCGGCCATCCCCGACCGATAACCCACCCTAAATCTTTATCCTGAAAGCGATAAGAGTCAGTTTGAAGCTCTCAAAGAAAATCTTGATTACAATGGTATCGTTTTCTCAAAAAGATATCAATACACCTCTATTCAATTTTGATCGTGTACAAGCTTATAAACCTGTGATAGAAGAAATAAGACGGTGATTGCTGGTTAAACAGTCGATTGGATGTTTGACGTTTAACGGCTTCATCCGTTTTTTATTGCAAATATTACCGGCTCAGGAGGTGATTACAGTGACTGTCCTGTGGTGGCACTGGCTGTCGTTCGGATTGATTTTGATCGGCGCAGAACTGTTCATACCGTCCTTTACCATCATCTGGTTTGGCCTTGGAGCCTGTTTTGCCGGTCTTTTTCTGTATATTGCACCTGATTCAGCCATCAGTCTTCAGTTGCTGGTATGGACATTTGCCTCATCCGTGTTTACCTTTCTCTGGTTTCGGTTACTAAAACCCAGAATGGTTGATAAAACCACGGCTGGCATGTCCCAGGAAGCCATTTCGGGAGAAGTCGGAATGGTGATCAAAGCCAATTCCGGACCATTGGAAAAGGGTAGAATCCGATTTACGGTTCCGGTTCTGGGCGCGGAGGAATGGGACTTTATCAGCGCAGATACCATTGCACCCGGCGATTATGGACGGGTGTCCGGTATTGATGGGCATGTCCTGAAAGTGGAACGAAAACAATAAAACAGGGAGGTAATAAATGGCCGGTTTGACAGTGATCGTTATCCTGACATTTCTGGTTATTTTAACCATATTTCTTGGTGTGAGGATTGTGCCTCAGGGCTATAAGCATGTGGTGCAGAGATTGGGCAAATATCATCGGACCCTGAATCCGGGACTGAATTTCGTCCTTCCGTATCTGGATGCCATCGCACACAAGGTGATCACCAAAGACATTTCTATGGATATTCCCACTCAGGAGGTCATTACACGGGATAACGCGGTGATCATGACCAATGCACTGGCGTTTATCAATGTCATTGATCCGCAGAAAGCGGTCTATGGTGTGGATGATTACCGGTTTGCCATAGTCAATCTGATTCAGACTTCCCTCAGAAGTATCGTCGGCGAAATGGATCTGGACGATGCACTCAGCTCCCGGGAAATGATCAAATCCAAATTGAAAGCCGCCATTTCAGATGATGTCTCTGCATGGGGCATCGTGGTGAAAACTGTTGAAATTCAGGATATCAAGCCATCTCCAACCATGCAACAGGCCATGGAAAAACAGGCGTCCGCCGAGCGGTCCAGAAGAGCGGCCATCACCGAGGCGGAAGGTCTGAAAGTGGCGGCCATATTAAAAGCGGAAGGCGCCAAGGAAGCTCAGATTCAGGAGGCTGAGGGCAAACTGGAAGCATCCCGACGCGACGCCGAGGCCAAAATCATCATGGCTGAAGCCTCCCGTGAAGCCATCAAACGGGTATCAGACGCCATTGGAGAGCGCCATCTTCCGGCCGTTTATCTGCTGGGTGAACGGTATGTGGACGCCATGAAACAACTGGCGGCTTCTCCCAATAGCAAAATCATTGCGCTGCCTGGAGATATCGTGAAGTCCATTCAGGGAATTCTGGGCGGGAAGTAAACTGAAAACACGTTTAACCGTTTCTTCGTCCCGGTCAGGCGGAGAAAAATTTGTGACGACCAGAAAACAGAATGCAGCACGGATTGTCTGTATTCAACAATCAACCCAATTTGTTATGGAGACAGGTAATGAGAATTGCAAAACGTGTGTATGATATCCTGACAATATGTCTGCTGGTATTGGTGATGACCACATTTCCGGCATTTTCGCAGGATAAAACCCCGACCAAATCCGATCCAAGCAAGGCAAAACAAGCAATATCCGATAAAAAATCAGATACAAAGGTCACGGCGCCATCTGCGGATCCCAATCAAAAGGTGGCCACGGTCAATGGCGTTTCCATTGTTCGAAAAGATCTCGACAAGGCGCTGAAGGGCATGCAGATGAAACAGGGCATGAACGGCGCACCCAATCAAATGGATACCAAACAGATGGAAGCCGAAGCACTGGATAATGCTGTGATACTCGAGCTTCTGAAACAGGAATGCGCCAAAAAGAAAATCGAAGCCTCGGATGCAGAAGTGGATGAAAAAATCGCACAGATACGAAAAAATTTCCCGGGCGATAAAGAATTCAACGATATGCTGACCAAGGTCAACCTGACACCGGCATCTCTGAAAGAACAGCTTAAACAGGATACGAAAATCAGAAAGCTGATCGATACGGAAGTGGCAGATAAGATTCAGATCAAGGATGACGAAATCAAGGCATATTATGACGGTCATCCAGAGGCATTCAAGCAGCCGGAACAGGTAAAAGCCAGCCATATTCTGGTTAAAACTGAAGCAGGGGATGATGATGCCAAAAAGGCTGAAGCCAAAAAAAAGATAACCGAAATTCAGCAGAAACTGAAGGATGGTGGTGACTTCGAAGCCCTGGCCAAAGACAATTCCGACTGCCCCAGCAAGGCCAAGGGCGGTGATCTGGGTTTTTTCCCCAAAGAAGCCATGGTCAAGCCCTTTTCAGATGTGGCATTCTCTTTAAAACCCGGAGATATCAGCGATGTGGTGGAAACCCAGTTTGGATATCATTTGATCAAAGTGACGGACAAAAAGCCGGAGGCCACTCAGACCTACGATGAAGTCAAGGAAAAAATCGGCCGGTATCTGAAGCAAACCAAGGTTCAGGCGGATGTTATGACCTATATCGAAGGGCTGAAGAAAACTGCAAAGATTGAAAAACTGATATAATCATTTCCGTTCATTTGAAAGTCAGAAAACGCAATATATCGGCTTTTTCTGACTTTCAAAATTTCTTTTCTCATTATTTCCCGATACCTTCTGACAGGAATTTTTTTAGTGGATTTCCTTAAAGCAGAACATATCCTGTTTGCGGACGACGAAGAGAGCATTCTCGAAGTTGTCAGTGAGTATTTCAGTATTAAAGGCTATCATGTTTTCACAGCCAGAAATGGACTGGAAGCCCTTGAAATTCTGAAAAATAGTCGGATCGATTGCTGTTTTACGGATATCAACATGCCTGTTATGGACGGCCTGGAACTGGCTGAAAATATCAACCATTTTGACAACACCATACCGGTCATCATCATGACCGGTTTTCCCTCTATCGAAAACACCATTCAAACCCTTAAAAACGGGGTCGTTGATTTTCTGATCAAGCCGGTGAATCTCAACCAAATGGAGTTGTGCATTCAACGGGTTCTTCAACAGCGCAAATTGTTTGTGGAAAATGTTCTCCTCAAGCAGGAAGTTGAAAAAAAAGCCAGGCTGGAAGCCCTGAATACAGAACTGCTGCAGAAGGTGGAAGATTTGAAAATCATGAATCGGATCACCAACGAATTTCTGACACTGAACAGCAGCTCGGATGTGTTCAACCGTCTGGTTCAGATGGCGGTTGATATCACCCATGCAGCCGATGCGATATTTTTTATCATCAATGAATCATCCATGACGCCGTTTGCCGTGACATGCTGTTCAACAAAAAGCCATACAGAAAACCCGATCGCAACTCAGTCGAGTCAGCAGAGTTTGCCATCCCGGATACCCAACGAGATCATTGCAGGTGTTCATGCGGATAATATTCCGCTGATGGTTCACGCAGACAGTTCAATTCTTGATGCATCCGGCATCGGATCCCTGATGGCATCTCCCTTGACCATCCGCAACAAGGTTTTTGGCGTTCTGATTACCATAAACAGTCCGGGTGATCCCGTGTTTCAGGAAAAAGATTTGTTCTGTCTGTCCGTCATGACCGGCCATGCCGCCTATGCAATTGAAAATCTGGCACTGTATGAAAATATTTATCAGAATCTGTTTTCGACCATCTATGCATTTGTCCGGGCCATTGGCGCCAGGGATTCCTATACTGAGCATCATTCCAACCGGGTCACCGCCGTTGCCAAACTGATTGCAACGGAAATGAACTGTTCTCCGGAAGAGATGGATGTTCTGCACACTGCAGGACTCCTGCATGATATCGGAAAAATAGGCATTCGGGATGAAATTCTGTTAAAGCCATCCCGGCTGAACGATGAGGAATATGAAACCATCAAGACCCATTCCATCATCGGGGCCAATATTGTGGGACAGTTGGGATTATGGGAAAAGGAACGACAAGTCATTCGGGGACATCACGAACGGTATGATGGTTTTGGATATCCGGACGGCCTCATCAAGGAGGACATTCCGCTTCTGGCCCGAATTCTGGCGGTTGCGGATGTCTATGATGCACTGGCATCAGACCGGACGTATCGAAAAAAGATGGATGAACCTCAGATTCTTGACATTATTCAGAATGGCCGTGGCAGCCAGTTCGATCCGGCCATTGTCGATATTTTTATTCGACTGTTTCATGACGGCCGGGTAAGGGAAGCGACATGTTCTCAGCATTGCCCGGATTGTGCCATTCCGTCTTCCAACTGATTCCAATTTCCTTTCAAAATTCCGCTCCTGTTGAACCCAGCCGTAAGCCAATTTTACTGATCCGGTACGTTGTGTTGCAGCGGAATACCATGTTTCTTCATCTTTTTGTAAAGCAGCGTCCGGTGAATGCCGAGCACTTTGGCGACCTGAGCCTTGTTGTAATCGTATTCCTTCAAACAGTCCAAAATGGTATCCCGTTCGGCTTTTTCCTGAAGCTTTCTGATGGAGGTCGGCATTCCGAATGCAGCGCGTTTCTGACGGCCGGAGATAAAAAACGGCAGGTCCTCACGATGAATGATGTTCCCTTCCATTCTTGAAAGGGTTCTTTCCAGGACATTGGAAAGTTCCCTGACATTTCCAGGCCACTCATAGGCCAGCAGCGCCTTTTCCGACTCCGAATCAAGATCGATATCAATCAGATCCATTTCATCTGCGGTCTGTTTCAGCAGAAACCGGGCGATGGGAAGAATGTCTTCATGACGTTCCCGAAGCGGGGGAATATGGAGAGGAATGACGTTGATTCGATAAAACAAATCCTTTCGGAAGTCCCCTTCACTGATTTTTATCTCCAGATTCTGGTTGGTTGCGGCGATCAGACGGAAATCGGTTCGAATCATGGTATTGCCGCCGACCCGCTCAAATTCTTTTTCTTCCAGAACTCGTAGCAGTTTGGGCTGCATTCCGACCGGCAGGTCTCCGATTTCATCCAGAAAAATCGTGCCCCGATGGGCCAGCTCAAATTTCCCCGGCTTGCCTTCGGAACGAGCGCCTGTAAACGCGCCTTTTTCATACCCGAACAATTCGGACTCCAGCAGATCCTTGGGAATGCTGGCACAGTTGATACGAACAAAGGGATAGAGTTTCCGGGTGCTGGCATGATGGATGGCCTGGGCGAAAATCTCCTTGCCGGTGCCACTTTCACCCGTAATCAACACCGGTGAACGGGTGGCGGCCGCCTTCTGGGCCTCCTTTATTAGTTCCTGGGTCATCCGGGTGGTTCCCTGAAAACTGTCAAAGGTATAGCGGGTTGAGCGCAGGGTCAAAAGCTCCTCCTCATAAAGTTTGACCTTTGATTCAAGCAGAGAGAGTTTTTTGGCCAGACTTCCCACATCCCGGACGTCTTTAAACAGAACCAGCCCGAAAACAGCGCTTACCTTCCCATTTATTTTGATCGGGACCCGGTGAACCACCATATCCTGGCCGTGTATTCGATGGCTTCGATTAAACTCCGGCTTTCCGGTTTTGGCCACAATTTGCATCCGGCTGTTTTCTACCACCTCGGTGCAATGTTTGCCGATTTGTTCATCCGGATTCAGCCCCAGAAAATCCCCATAAGGTTTGTTGAAGTGCGTGATGATTCCATTGGCATCCGTTACCAGAGCCCCGTAGTAGATGCTGTCGAAAATCAGGCGGTATGTTTGAAGCTGTTCCCTGAGAAGATCGATATCGTCAGTAAGGATGGGTTCGTTCTTAGGCGTATTTGTTGTCGATGGTGTCATATCTTATCCGTATCAAAAAAGAAACATGTATCAATTAAACTACACATCCTGACTCTCTATAGCAGTCAAATTGGATAACATCAATATTTAAATTCAAGACAGTAAATGAATTGAATTTATTTAAATCATTCCGGATTCGATGAAAATAGCCAATGCCGGGGCCGTTCAGAAATGTTCATTTCGAATCGTGGCCCTGAATTTGCGTAGCATGGATTCAGGTGTATTTTCACGGCACCATAATGGTATTCAGGATGGAAACGATTTCAATTTGATATAGACTTTCAGAAAAATAATTTCGCTGCGTTATCGGTCGGGGATGGCCTAAAAAGGCCTATCCCCTCCCTGCTGCCTTGCGAAATGAATTTTCTGAAAGTCTATAGAAGGAAAACCATGAAAACCAATATTGTTGAACAGGGGACCCACCCCATGCTCTCGCCCATGCCGCCTACCCGTGAGAAAAAAGGCAAAATCGTATCGGCAAAAGAAGCGATCCGACTCATACGGGATGGAGATACCGTTGCCACCGGCGGATTTGTTGGAAACGGATTTCCGGAAGAAATTGCGGTGCAACTGGAGGAGTATTTTCTGGCGGAACAGAAACCCCGGAACCTGACACTGGTTTATGCGGCCGGCCAGGGAGACGGAGGCAATCGGGGACTGAATCATCTGGGGCATGAAGGTCTGGTAAAACGGGTGGTTGGCGGTCATTGGGGGCTTGTTCCCAAGCTTCAGAAACTGGCGATTCAGAACAAAATAGAAGCCTACAATCTGCCTCAGGGCGTCATATCTCACCTGTATCGGGATATCGCAGCCCATAAGCCCAGAACCATCACCTCGGTTGGTCTTGGAACATTTGTGGATCCCCGACATGGCGGCGGAAAAATCAATCCCATCACCATCGAAGATCTGGTCGAGCTGATTACCTTTGATGGCGAGGAATATCTGGCATATCGGACATTTCCGATCAATGTGGCCATTTTGAGAGGAACCACGGCAGACAGTGACGGAAATGTCACCATGGAGCGGGAGGCATTAACCCTTGACTCTTTGGCCATGGCCATGGCGGCCAAAAATTCCAGGGGATTTGTCATTGTTCAGGTTGAACGTGTTGCGGAAAAAGGTACCCTGAATGCCAGACAGGTTAAAATTCCGGGAATTCTGGTGGACTGTGTTGTGGTCAGCCGACCCGAAAATCACTGGCAGACGTTTGGCGATGTTTATAACCCGGCAAGAAGCTGTGAAATTAAAATGCCGCTTCAGTCCATTCCGCCCATGGAAATGAGTGCGCGCAAAATTATTGCCCGGCGTGCCGCACTTGAGATGCGTCCCAACCTGATCGTGAATCTGGGAATCGGCATGCCCGAAGGCATTTCGAATGTGGCTAATGAAGAAGGCATTCTCACCTACATGACCCTGACAGCCGAACCTGGCGTCATTGGCGGGCTTCCGGAAGGCGGACTGAACTTTGGGGCGGCCATCAACACCGACTGCCTGATTGATCAGAACACCCAGTTTGATTTCTATGATGGCGGTGGATTGGATGTGGCCTTTCTGGGTTTGGCTCAGGCGGATCGGCAGGGGAATCTGAATGTGAGCAAATTCGGCCCCCGGCTGGCTGGTGCGGGCGGGTTCATCAACATCAGCCAGAATGCCAAGAAAGTGGTCTTTGTCGGAACCTTCACCGCCGGAGGGCTGAAAACCGAAATTCAGGACGGAAATCTGAAAATTCTGCAGGAAGGCCGGGAAATCAAGTTTATCGATCAGGTCGAACACGTGACATTCAGCGGCCAGTACGCCAGTCAGAAGCAGCAGGTTGTCATGTATATTACCGAGCGGTGTGTATTCCGACTGACCGAAGCAGGGATGCAGCTTGCTGAGATCGCACCCGGAGTCGATCTGGAAAAAGATATTTTGAGCCTGATGCGATTCAGGCCCATTTTTGCTGAACCACTCAAACTGATGGACGACCGGATTTTCAGAAACGAACTGATGGGGATTCAACATGATTTCTTTGACATCGGTCTGGAAGACCGCCTGAACTACGATCCTTCGGAAAACCTCTTTTTTGTCAATTTTGAAGGCTATTCGATCCGAACGATCGAGAATATTCAGGAGATTAAAACAGCCGTGGAAGACAAACTTAATCCCCTGAACAAAAAAGTCTATACCATCGTCAACTATGACAATTTCAGCATAGTGCCCGAATTGGTCGAGGCCTATACCGATATGGTCAAGGAGGTTGTGAATCGCTTCTACATCAGCACCACCCGTTACACCACCAGCGCGTTTCTACGGATGAAGCTTGGAGATGCCCTGACAGAACGGGATGTTGTCCCCCATATTTACGATAATCTTGCAGAAGCCCGAACAGTATTGAAAAATCCAGTCTAAAAGGACAGATTTTGATCGCCTATGCACCATGCTTAATCATTGGTATGACCTTTAATTGAAGCCTGTTATATTCCCATGATAATCCGATCTTTCAATTATTTCCGGTTAAAATCCGCAGTACGGCATGTGTTTTTATTTTGACTCAGGCTGTTTGAAAGGGCGTTGTTTCCATTTCACAATATGGTTTGAAACGAATTAGCGTGCCAACTCGCGTTTTTAACAAATTTATTTTATTTTTTCCCTTGACAAAGCGAATCCCTTGTATGTATTAGGTGGTCTTACCATCTTACCTTAGGACCGACATGACATCAACCGTACAAATTCTGATTGCCGCCGTTTTTCTTGTGGGATCCTTTGTTCTCAGCCAGGTTATCGTGAGCCGGCGCATTCGCGCTGCCGGTAACCGGATTCTCATGGAACTGTTGGAACGGCAGGCACTGGATGCTTACAGTGCCGTGGATCTTGTCTATGCCAAATCCAATTGGGTGCCCAAAGGTCTACGCGATCTGCGGCCCAAAGCCCTGAATGATCTGATTCAGGCCGATATTGTTGGGAAAACCGTCACAGGAAAATTTTTTCTGAACAAAAAACCGGATGAACTCAATGTGGAAAATACCCGTTTTTTGGCTTGCCAGAGAAGGAGGTGATGGCCGTTTTTGCATGTACTTCCCCAATCCTGTATCAACCCTAAACCCAAGTAAGGAGAAGATGGAATGAAAAAACTCAGTTTGGCAGTGCTCGTCATTTTTATGGCAACGGTCTTTGTCACGGGCAACGCTCTGGCCCAGGCCAAAAAGATTGAAAAATTTGGTGAGGACAAAAGGGCCACGGAATGGGCCAACAAGAAATGGGAAACCTCAACCCAAAAATTTACCATGCGCATGAGTGATCCCTGGGGCGGCATTCTGTTCCATGACATGGCCCAGCATTTTTGTGACAGCGTGAAGGCTGCCAGCGGTGGCCGTCTGGAGATCAAACTCTTCCCCACCGGCGCCATTGTTCCGGCCATGGAAATCTTTGAAGCCACATCCAAGGGGACACTGGATGCGTTCCATTCCTGGCCCGGATACTGGAAGGGCAAGAACGAAGCATTTGTCGCCTACGCTTCCGTGCCCTACGGACTGGACAACGAAGGATACAATATCTGGTATTACGAGCGGGGCGGCAGGGAAATGTATGACGAACTCTACAGCCGTTTCAACATGAAGCCCTTTTTCTGTGGCAATGTCGGTCAGGAACTGGGCCTGCACTCCAACAAAAGAGCCACCAAGCTGGAAGACTTCAAAGGGATGAAAGTCCGTACCGTGGGTTGGTACATGGACATCCTGACCCTTCTTGGGGTTTCGGTCACCCCGCTTCCCGGCCCGGAAATTTACCTGGCTCTGGAGCGCGGCGTCATTGATGGCTGCGAATTCAGCTCGCCTGCAGCCAACGTGCCACAGGGTTACCATGAAATCACCAAGTATGTCATCGAACCGGGTGTCCACCAGCCATCCTGCCAGTTCGACGTGGTCTTCAACAAGGCCAAATGGGACGCACTGCCCGACGACCTGAAGGCCATCGTGGAAATCTGCGCCAAGGAAACCCAGTTGTGGTCCAATGCCTGGCAGGAAAATCTCAACATCGAGGCACTTAAAATCATCGGCGCCAAGTCGGAATTCGTCAAGATGGATGATGCCACCATCGTGGAATTTGCCAAGGTCTCATTCAAGTATCTCGATGATCTCAAGGCCAAAAACCCGGATGTGAAAAAAGTCCTCGACTCTCAGGAAGATTTCAAAAATGCGTTTGCCCCCTGGCGTGAAATGCGCAAGGGTCTGGCGCCCTGGCCCAATGCAGACGTACTCAAGGGTAAACTGCTTCATTAAAATTTGTGAACCAGCCAGCCCCGCAGCGGCTACACGCTGCGGGGTTTTTTGAAAGGATTATGAACCATGTTGAAAAAGTTCGTACGGGCCGTGGATACCGTCAATGCAGCAGTTGGAAGGTTTACGGCCCTGATGCTTATTCCTCTGGTGGCCGTGGTTTTTTATGAAGTGCTCATGCGAAAGCTCTTCAATTCTCCGACCACCTGGGCATTCGAGGTGACGGTCTACATCTACGGCTTTCACTTCATGATGGCCATGGGCGTGACCTATCTTCACGATAAACACGTGCGCATCGATATTATCACCATGCAACTGCCTCCAAAGGCTCAGCTTGTGCTGCGGCTGATCACCTTCTGGATCATTTTTCTGCCGTTTGTCGGCGCCATGCTCTGGGCCGGCACCGATTATGCCGCCAACTCCTGGATGCAGTGGGAGCATAGCTGGAGCGCCTGGAAGCCGCCCCTGTATCCGTTTAAAACCATCATCCCGGTCTCCCTGCTTCTGCTGCTGCTCCAGGGATTGGCCAATTTTATCCGCGAATGGTACCAGCTTAAGGGAGAAGACATATGAATCCGGAAACCTTGGCCATAACGATGTTCTTCACCCTGTTTCTGGCCCTGATGCTCGGCCATCCCCTGGCTTTTTCCCTGGGCATGCTTGCGGTGGTTTTCGGGATAATCGGCTGGGGCGGATCCATCGATGCCATCCTGGGCCTGCTGGCCAACCGGGCCTACGGGGTCATGGAAGAGTACGTTCTTGTGGCCGTGCCCCTGTTTATTTTCATGGCCCTGATTCTCGATGCCTCGGGCATTGCCAAGCGCCTCTTCGAGACCATGCACGTTGTCATGGGGCGGATTCGCGGCGGGCTGGGTATAGCCGTCATTCTGGCATCCACCGTCTTTGCCGCCACTGCCGGCGTTGTCGGCGCCACTGAGGTGTCCATCGGCCTGCTTGCCATACCGGCCCTGATGAAGGTGCGCTACAACATCCCTCTGATTGCCGGCACGATCTGCGCCGGCGGCACGCTCGGTATCCTGATTCCGCCGAGCATCATGCTGGTGGTTTACGGCAGTCTCACCCAGATTTCCGTTGGCTGGCTCTATGCCGCTGCCTTCGCGCCTGGCCTTTTGCTCGCCACCCTTTATGTGCTTTATATTGCCGTTCTCTGCGGAATCAAACCCGAATACGGACCTCCGGATACCGAATCCAGGCACAGCGCGGCGGAAAAGCTGAACATGTTTGCCATATCCATCGTGCCGCCCCTGGTTCTGGTTTTTATCGTGATGGGCAGCATCGTCGGAGGAGTCGCCACACCCACTGAGGCCGCGGGTCTGGGTTGTGTGGGTGCCATTCTCCTGGCCGTGCTCTACCGGAAATTTTCCTGGAATAGCATCAAGGATGCCGCCTGGTCCACCACCCTGACCACATCCATGATCATGACCCTGTTTCTGGGCGGCAATGCGTTTCAGGCGATTTTCATGGGACTTGGCGGCGGGGATGCCATCGCCAACTTCCTGCTGGGCACCAATCTCAACCCCATCGCCCTGCTCTTTGTCATGATGGGCATCGTTTTTTTTCTGGGATGTTTTCTGGACTGGCTGGGAATTCTGCTCATCGTCACCCCGATCTTCGTTCCGGTCACCCAGCAGTTGGGCTTCAATCAGCTCTGGTTCGGCACCATGATCTGCATGAACCTGCAGATGGCGTTTCTGACACCGCCCTTTGGCTACTCCCTGTTTTACCTCAAAGGCATCGCGCCTCCGGAAATGACCATTTTCCATATCTACAGGGGTGTGATACCTTTTGTCATTCTCCAGTGGATCGGGCTGATTCTCTGCATCATCTGGCCTGATATCATCCTGTGGGCGCCCCGGGCCTTCTTCGGCGCATCGGTGGGATAGAATACAGGATTCAGGATTCAGAAGTCAGAAGAAAAGCGGTAACTGTCATTTCATGTGGGATCGGGATCGAAAAATTAAGACAAATCGATACAGACACCGAGTCATCCCTTCAATCATTCTGAGGATGGATATATGGCCATTATTGTCATTTCCAGCGAAGTCGCCACACCAGGGGACGAGATTGCAGCCCTGGTGGCAAAAAAACTTGATCATCAACTGGTTGACCACAGTCATGTGCGTCAACTGGCCCAAAACTGTGACAGCGGGTTCGACAAGGCATGTGCGTTTTATCAGACCAACTACGGTGAACAAGAGCAGGTCGGCTGGTGGGAACGCCTGTTTTACAGCAATCCGGCCTACGTGAGCCTGTTCAAATCGTTACATTATGAACTGGCCAGCCAGGGCAATGTGGTGATCCTCGGCCGGGGACCCCAGATAGTCCTCCAGAATGTACCCGGCATCCTCAAGGTGCGTATTGTGGCGCCCACCCCTTGGCGTGCGGAAAAAATTGCAGCACTTCGAAACATTTCCCTGGAGGAAGCCACGGCAGTCGTGGACAAGATGGATTTGAGCCGCCGGGCCTTGATGGAATCGGTCTATGGCATGCCCCTTTACATCTGGCTCTACGATCTGTCCATCAACATTCAGACATTTACCGTGGATACGGCTGCCGGATTTATCTGCAACGCAGTCACCGAAATGAATGACGTGCCCGAAGAGGCGGCTCTTAAGGCAAAACTCATCGGCCTGGCTTTGGCCGCCCATGTGGAAAGTGCCATTAAAAAGGAAATCCAGATTTCGCCTTACCGGGGGTTCGAGGTCACAGCAACGGCAGAGGGACAGATCACCCTGGAAGGTGCGGTGCATGACAAATACAGTAAAACCCAGGCTGAAAAAATTGCCGGCACGGTTAAAGGCGTTTCCTCTGTGGTGAATCGACTTAAAACCACGGACATCGGATTTTCATGATTGTTCTGTTTTAAATTGTTGACGTCCCTGTTTTTTCGATGTGATATAGCTTTTAAGATAATGATTTTGGGAAGGCAGCAGGGAGGAGATAGGCCTTTTTCGGCCATCCCCGACCGATAACTCACCCAAAATCTTAATCTTGAAAGCTATAATTTCTACAGGAGAGTTGTATGGAACAAGCCGAGCTGGTTCATAAGATGATGGAAAAGGCCGGTCTGGTTCAGGCAGTGATATCCCGGATTGACAGCTTTGATGAGGCACTGGCCTACGCCGTGAATCTGACCCGGGAAAAACGTCTGAACACCCTGACCGCACCCGGCCTGAGTTCGGAGGACTCCAGCCATCTGAGCACCTTGTGTCAGAACGCCGGGCTGGAGCATGTTATTCCACCACTCAGAAATCATCTTCGGGGAATCCATACGGCCCTGACCCATGTGGACTGGGGAATCGCCGAGACCGGAAGCCTGGTCGTGTATTCGGATTCCGAAGACCTGCGGATTGCCACCATGCTGTGCGACATTCATGTCGCCTGCTTGCCTGCGTCGCGGATTTATCCGGATTCGGCCGCTCTTGCTGCTGTTTTAAAAGAACGGATGGCATCCGGTCCGGGCTATCTGTCCTTCATCACCGGCGCCAGCCGGACTGCGGATATCGAGCGGGTCCTGACCATCGGCGTTCACGGTCCACTGGAACTGCACATTCTGATACAGGAGGACAATCAGCCATGATCGAGACCCCGCATACCATCAAGGGCTATCATGACCAGATTGACAAGGCCCTGAAAAACCGGTTTCTGGGAACTGCTCTGGGCAACTTTGCCACGGCTTATAAAGGTTCCCGCACCAAGGCATTCGAGGGACTTGATCTGGACCGGCTAAGGCAGGAATTGGCTCACGCCAAGGATCAGGCTCTGCCAAGGCTGATGGAACTGTACAAATCGTTCAAAGCCAAAGCAGAAGCCGCAGGCGCCGTGGTGCATCTGGCAAAAACCGCTCAGGAAGCCAATGATATCATAGCGGATATTGCAGCGAAGCATCAGGTCCGACATATCATCAAATCCAAATCCATGACTGCTGAAGAGACCCATCTGAATGATACCCTGGAACGAAACGGCTATCAGGTGACCGAAACCGATCTGGGCGAATGGATCATTCAACTGCGGCATGAAGGGCCGTCCCATATGGTCATGCCAGCCATTCATCTATCCCGGCAGCAGGTGGGAACCCTGTTTTCGGATGTGACCGGTGAACGAATCGATCTGGAGAATATCGAACGTATGGTCAAGGTGGCCCGAAAAGAACTTCGGGAAGCCTTTTTAACTGCGGGCATGGGGATCAGCGGCGCCAATTTTGCCATTGCCGAAACCGGCACCCTGGGCATCATGACCAATGAGGGAAATGGCAGACTGGTGACCACCCTGCCCGGTGTGCATGTAGCCCTGGTAGGGCTGGAAAAGCTGGTTCCGGACATGGAAACCGCGCTCAAGATTCTGACCATTCTGCCCAAAAACGCCACGGGCCAGTTGATCACCTCCTATGTTACCTGGATCACTGGTGCGGTGGAATGTCTGGCCAATCCGGATGGCAAAAAAAAGCTTCATATCGTGTTTCTGGACAACGGTCGATTGCAACTGGCCACAGACCCGGTTTTTTCAGAAGCACTCCGGTGCATCCGGTGCGGGGCGTGCGCCAATGTCTGCCCGGTTTATGGGAAAGTGGGCGGACATGCCCTGGGACATGTTTATATTGGCGCTATCGGGCTGATTCTGACCTATTTCTATCATGGAACCGACAACACCCGGGCGATTGTCAGAAACTGCCTGAACTGCCAGGCCTGTAAATCGGTCTGCCCGGTCAATATCGATCTGCCACGTCTGATCAAAAAAGTGTATCGACTGGTTCTGGATGATGATGCGGAAATACCGGCCAAAAATATGCTGGTGAATACGGTTTTGAAAAACCGAAGACTGTTTCATGCCATGCTGAAGGCTGCGGCCACTGCCCAGAAGCCTTTGGTGAAACAATCGGATGGATTTATCCGTCATCTGCCGTTCTTCCTGAAAAAGGAGCATCAGTTCAGAAGCCTGCCTGCCCTGGCCGAAACGTCGTTGCGGGATATCTGGCCGTCAGTCCGGTACCGGCTGCCCAACCCGCGGTATCGAATTGCCCTGTTTGCCGGATGTGTGGTGGATTTTGTTTCACCGGAACAGGCGCTGGCCTTTATCAAGCTGATGCTGAAGTATAATGTTCAGGTCGATTTTCCGCAAAATCAAACCTGCTGTGGACTTCCGGCCATGATGATGGCCGAGGAAGAGACGGCTGCAGAAATTGCAGCGCAGAATCTGGAGGCCATGCAGCCGGAAAAATATGATTATATCGTCACCTTGTGTGCCTCGTGCGCCAGCCATATCAAGGAAAGCTATCCCATCCTGATAAAAGGAGAAAAATGGTCTTCCGGGCTGATCCGTCTTCATGACAGCCTGATCGATTTCAGTTCATTTCTGATGAATGTGCTACATGCCAAACCGGACCAGTTTGAAAAAAGTGGCAAAAAAATCGCATACCATTCCCCCTGCCATTTGTGCCGGGGACTGAATGTGACCCGAGAACCCCGGGAACTTCTGTCCATAGCCGGACTCACCTATATCCCCTGCCGGGATGAAGATGTCTGCTGCGGATTCGGGGGATCCTATTCCATCGAATTTCCTGAAATATCGGCTGCGATTCTGAATCAGAAGCTGGATTATGTGGAAGAAACCGGCGCGGATGTTCTGGTAACGGACTGCCCGGGCTGTGTACTGCAGCTTCGCGGCGGCATGGATAAACGGGGCAGCCGAATTCAGGTCAGACATATTGCGGAAATGGTTGCGAAGGAAATGAAATTGGGTTAATGAAATACATGTTCCGATAACCCATTCTCTTGTCATGATGATTCACTCGAAAGGAGCTTTAAGATGATTCCGGATATCAAGAAAATACTCTACGCGACCGATTTATCCGATAACGCCCGTCATGCATATGGCTATGCCGTCAGCATTGCCAACCGGTTTGGTGCTGAAATCACGGTTCTTCATGTAATTGAAGAGTTGTCCCAGCAGCTCAGTTTTCAGATGGTGGATCTGTTGGGAGAAGAAAAATGGCAGGAACTGCAAAAATCCAGAAGCCAGGAAGTTATTGGATCCATTCGCAAAAAACTGGAGGCGTTTTGCAAGGATATGGATACCCAGAATGCCTCATGTCCATTTGCGGTGTCAGAAATCAAGGTGATTTTTGGTAATCCGGTAGAGGAGATCATCAACGAATCCAATGCAGCACCTTATGATCTGGTGGTCATGGGAACCTACGGTCATGGCGTTCTGGCCGGGGCCATGATGGGCAGCACGGCCATGCGGGTGGTTCGCCGGTCTGTCGTTCCAGTGACTGTCGTACGTTTGCCAAAAAACAAATCCTGATTGATATCTTACCAGAATTACGTCATTCCGGCACCCGCCGGAATGACGGCATTCCAGCATTTTATTTGAATTCAGCCCTCAGATCTCCGACCGCTGCTACGTTCGCTGCATCTTTTCCATATCCAGCATCCGGATTTTCAGATCGATTCCGCCCCCAAAGCCGCCCATTGTTCCATTGCTTCGAATCACCCGATGACAGGGGATCAGAATCGGAAACGGATTTTGGGCCATGGTGTTGCCGATAAATCGGGCGCCACCCGGGCGACCGATGGATTCCGCAATGGATTTATAGGTGCGGATTTCGCCATACGGAATGGTTGCCACTGCTTTTAATACCTGAACCTGGAGACGGGTCTGCTTTCCAAAATCCAGCCAGTCCCAAAAGATGGTGGGATCACCCGGGGAAAGCCCCTTAAAGTATTTCTGAATAAATATAATTAGTTTTAATGCAATTGGATCAGCGGTTTCCAGCAGATCAGATGGATTGGGATGAAGGTCGTCAGGGCTACCGGGCAGAACGGTCTGGATCAGACGAAACGGACGGGCCTGATAAATCAGTGCGGCGTTTCCAAATGGTGTGGGAATGCTTTTTTTATACTGGAGAGGATTCTCCGGCCCGAAAGCCTGTTTCGAGACCGGAGAATGGTCCTGTTTAATTTGTGGATCAGGTTTCTTCAACGGTGATCGCGCCTACTTCACAAACTTCCACGCAGCTTTCGCAGCCCAGACATTCTTCCGCATTGACCGGGCTGGATTTTCCATCAACCATTTCAAATACTTCGACCGGACACACATCAACGCATTCTTCACAGCCTTCACATTTGTCTTCATCAACTACCGGATTAAAAGCCATTTAATCAGTCTCCTTTCAATTATTTAATAATATGGCGATAGATAGTCACCAGTGAATATCGATTTGTTTTTCGCCAAGAGTCAAACATTCGAAACCGTCCATATACCAATTGAAAAGGTGAGTCAAGCGTAATTGATAAAAAAAAGGGGGGTTCAACTTTCTGAATCCCCCCATTTCTTCAGTTTTCGCCGGATTATCGTTCAATCATGATGTATCAGGTTTTCAACGCATATTTTTCAGCAATCACGTCAAAATAGGCTTTGTCTGCCACAGTCCCCCAGACACCGACCTGCTTCTTGAATTTTTTAAAGGATTCATGAACTTTTTTGGACATGGGATCCTTGGCCGCTTCTTCTTCCAGAACCTCCATCGCCATTTTACGCAACGCATCCATCATATCGGGCGGAAACTGCATCAGATTGACCTTGTGAACCGTAATCAACTCCTCAAGTGCCGCACCGTTTCCAGCCTCAAATTCACACAGGCTCCACAGATTGGTTTCCATTGCCACGGCATCCAGAATGACCTGCAGGTCCTTTGGCAGTGAGTCATAGACTTTTTTGTTGAAAATGACTTCCAGGCACGTTCCCGGCTCATGCCAGCCCGGGTAATAATAGTATTTGGCTGCCTTGTAAAAGCCCATCCGAAGGTCATGCAGAGGGCCGACCCATTCCAGTGAGTCGATCACCCCCCGCTCAAGGGATGTGAACAGTTCACCCGCAGCCATCAGGGTAACCGTACCACCGGCCTTGGCAACCACTTTGCCGCCAAGCCCCGGGATCCGCATTTTAAGACCCTTGAAATCATCAATGGTTTTCATTTCTTTCCTGAACCAGCCGCCCATCTGAACGCCCGTGTTGCCCTGGGGTCTGGGAACCACATTGAAGGGGGCATAGACTTCTTCCCACAGTTTCAGTCCGCCACCGCTGTAAAACCAGGAATTGATACCTTGAGAATTGAGTCCAAAGGGAACGGAGGAAAACCATTGGCCGGCCGGAACTTTTCCGGCCCAGTAATAGGCGGCTCCGGAGCCAACCTCAACCGTTCCGTCCGACACCGCATCAAACACGCCAAGGGCCGGAACCAGTTCACCGCCGGCAAATACCTGAATCTTGATTCTGCCGCTGGACGCTTCTTCCACCCGTTTGGCAAACCGCTCTGCGCCGGTTTGAAGAACCGGCATATTGGGTGGCCAGGTCGTCACCATTTTCCACGAATAGGTCTTATCGGCGGCCATAATGGCGGGTGCGGCAATCGCCGATGCTGCAACTGCAGCGGCGGCAACGCCAGTCTTCTTCAGAAAATCTCTTCGTTCCATTTTCAAAAACTCCTTTCATGGCAATGGGGTTAAATGAAACCGGACAACTAATTGGCAAACACAATCTTGGGCAGCCAGGTAGCCAAAATCGGGAATGCGGTCACAATGGCCAGCCCGATGATCTGCAGGATGACAAAGGGAATGATCCCGCGGTAAATATGCCCGGTCTGGATTTCCGGCGGGGTTACCGCCTTGAGGTAAAACAGGGAAAAACCAAACGGTGGTGTCAGAAATGACGTTTGCAGATTGACCGCCAAAAGAACGCAGAACCACAGGGGATCCAGTCCGAATTCGATCATGATGGGGGCCAGAACCGGAACATGGATAAACACGATTTCAATGAAATCGAGAAAAAATCCGACAATGAAAATGACAACCATGACCAGGGCAAACACAAACCATTTACCATGGGTTGCAGCCATTCCACCCAGAAATTCCCGAACCAGGGTATCCCCGCCGGTTCCCCGGAATACCAGGCCAAACGCGGCGGCACCCACCAGAATGATAAACACCATGCTGGTCAACTGCATGGTGGAATAGGACACCTCTCTAAGCATTGCATATGTGAATTTTCGGTTGGTGATGGTCAGAACTGTCGCACCTACGGCGCCAACTGCTGCCGACTCTGTGGGTGATGCCACCCCTGCAAACATGGATCCCAGAACCGCCACCATTAAAAACAGCGGCGGGAACAGGGATTTGGCAACTCTGGCCAGCATTTCACTTGATTTGATGGCATCCAGTTCTGCCTGGGGGATGAGGGGCGCCCATTTCGGCTTGATGATGCATGCAATGAGAATATAGGAAACATAGAGTCCGACCAGAACCAGGCCGGGAAACACGGCGCCCATAAACAGATCGCCGACCGGTACACCCACGATGTCACCCAGCAGAACCAGAATGATGCTGGGGGGGATGATCTGCCCCAGGGTTCCGGATGCAGCCACCGTTCCGGTTGCCAGTTCTTTCTGATAGCCCCGTTTCATCATGGTGGGGATTGCGATCAGACCCATGGTGACAACGGTTGCACCGACAATGCCGGTGGACGCGCCC
>Ga0351869_1074_pt1 | contig 38416 bp, 33 predicted proteins | sample TotcelFGM3001M10_FD_206776 | JGI IMG/M metagenome (GOLD analysis project Ga0351869, IMG submission 206776) | Enriched cells from coal bed in the Powder River Basin, Montana, United States - Total cells FGM rep2 HSBNCT.FGM.300.1.M10 ... | reverse complement strand
GATTTTGCCGCCTGGACCCTGGGCGCCGGGGCCCTGGGGGTATCGGAAAAATCCCCTGCCTTGACCCCGCCGGCCCGCGGTCTGGACACCACCCTGGTGGCCGGGATGTTCTTTCAGGTGGTGATGGAAGCCTCCCGATTACCCACCGGCTCCCAGGAACGAGTCTCCTTCATTCGCAAGCGGGCTAAAGATTACCTGGTGACGCAACTGGCCGGGCAGATCACCCTGTCGCAGTTCTATCGTCTGCTCACCATCATCGAGGCCGAGGCGGGCCAGTATTTTTCCCGGCATGATTGGTCCGGGGGCAAATCCGGCCTCCGGGAGACCTGGGAGGCCAGCCCGCCCCCGCCCCCGCCGTTGCCGGAGCCGGTCAAGAGCGAGGCCTTGCGCCAGGCGCTGGCCAAAGTCCCTCTGCCCATGAAAGGCCGGCGCAAACTCACCCCCGAGACCCTGGGGGAATATCTCCGGGAGACCGAAGGCCGCTGGTTTCGCCTGCTGGACTTCGAAGCCCGGTTTAAGGTGAACAAAAAGACCGCCTGGGGGTATTTGAACCTCTTGCTCCAGGAAGGCGTCTTGACCCACAATGGCGAGAAGGCCAACCGGGTGCGCTATGCCCTGGCGGCTCCTTTTACGGTCAATCCCGCCAGCGCCCCGGGGGCTTGAGCCCCTCAAAGCTGTTTCTCCCCCTCGACCGGCCACGGATAAAGGCGGACCCGCCGGTTCGCGTCTCCCGGTTGTCCCAATATAGGAAAAGCTATCGGCTTTCAGCGGTCAGCTTTCAGCCAAGAACCTCATTGAGGCGCCAGCGGCCGGTCTGTAGGTTGGGCACTGCCCGCCATAGTTCCTCTTACCTGCCAAAGAGCAATCAAACCCCTATTATTTGTCATTCTGAGTGCAGCGAAGAATCTCTCTTTTTAAGCCGGCGAGATTCGTAACGAAGCTGCGCCCCGTTCAGAATGACATAAATATTCAGTGTCTTTTGACTGCAACATCGTATTAAAACCGCCGAGGCCGGCCGTTCCACCTTTATCATACTTCGTTGTGCACGCCAGGAAATGATCGTTGGGATGAGACTATCGGTGTTGCTTCCAGAATGACTGACTGGGCTGGATTAGGCCAGGGAGTCACCGGCAAGGGCGCAGGCGGGACCGCAAAAAAAAATCTACCGGTCTTTGGGTTTGTAATCCTTGATGAATTGGCGGAGTGCTTCTTGCTGCGGTTGGCCCAGCCATTCGCTCTTTGACAGGGTACGGGTCCGGTCTAGAATGCTCCCCGGATCCAGAAAAGGCCTCAGGGCTGTTTGGTTGAGGCTGTACCGGGACTCAGCGTCCACCTGGATCATGGAATGGCTGAAGTCCCTTCTCATGAAACTTTCTAAGAGAATTGCCAGGTTGTGGTCGTCGCGCACCACGTTATTCACCCAGGTAACGGGTTCGTCATTGCCCGCCAAGTGTTGCCACAGCGCCAAGATTTCGGGGAGTTTGGGGCACTGGAGCAGGGACTCGTCGTCGGCGGCAGTCCGCACCTTGGTAAGCACCAACTTTTCCAGGCTGGCCTGATCGCCATGACGGATCAAGGCTTCCGGCTGTGGCCGCGCCTCGCCGTTATGCTTGTCGCTCAGTTTGCTCAACTCCGAGACGATCTTGACGCTGGTAAAAATGGCCCTGCCCTGGGCGATGGCTGCCTGCAGGGCGTCAAAGCGGCTGTCCCACGGCAGGCGCCTGAGGAGCTGGAGAATGATCTGGGTCACACGCTGGTCGTTGCCGATGGGAAGCTTACCCGAGCCTTCATCTTCGGGCCGGATAAACTGATCGCCGACATCAAAGAGGCTGAGAAAAATCGACGGAATAGACTCGAGGGCAATCTCCTTGCCGGTATAATCCATCACCCGGTCCAGAAAGGCATGGAGGCGGGTGAAGCCATCGGGGCGAACCTGGCCTGCCAGTTCTATCAGGCGGGCCGAAAACTCCGGGGGATTGTCGGCCAGGGATAAAATTACCATGATCTCGGCATTGGAGATGTCTCCTTGGGGCAGCGCCAGATGGAAAAATATGGGAAAAATATCCGAACTGCAGATGCGGAGTTGCTTGCGCCAGGCGGTCTCGTTGGCGGGGTCGAAGCCTAGATCGCCCCACATTTCTCCCAACTTGGGAAAAAGCTGCGACAGCATTCCCCGGACCGCTTCCCGATTGCCCTCGTCGATCTGGGCGACCCAGGATTCCTGGAAGATCCGCAGTTGGTCGATCTTACTGGCCACCCATTCCCGGCCGGTGAATTTTTCCGGATAGGTCCGGATCATGTTATAGGCCTCGGGGCAGAAGATGCGCAGGGTTTCAATGCCGATAAAATCCACCGGGTTCACTTCACCCTGGACGGCCGGGTAGGTGACGCTTAGGGTATTGGTCAGGAGATTGATCTTGCGAGGGGTGCTGATGAAATGTTCAATGCCCCTCATGAAGACATTACCCCAATAGGTTTGGTCAAAAAGGCCTTCCGGGGTGCCCGCCATGATCCTTTCAAGCCTGGCAAAGAGCAGACGGTAGAGGGAAGAGCGGTCGGGCAAGGGCAGTTCGAAGGGAAATTGGACAATTTTTTCCAGGTAGTTTTCCCCGGAGATACCCTGGGATTCTCTCAAGGCTTCGATCACCACTTTTTTGTCGAAGGTGAGGAGATAAACAACGTTGGGGAAATCGGCCACGGATTTGATTACCCCGAAAAGTTGCCGGATTTCTTCGGGATTGAGACGGTCGATGTCGTCTACGGTGACGAAAATCCGCTGGGGGTGCTTGCGGAGCTCCTCAGCGATTTCCATTTTCAGTTTGATGACGTTTTTAACGGAAGATTTTAAGGGGGTAAATTCCACCGCAATTTTGCCGATGGAAATATAGGGAATGTGGATGCTGGAGGGTAACTCCGACACCATGTCGGCAAACTCGGCGATTTTTCCCTGCAAATGAGCCAGGTCGACATCGCTGGTGGCCAGGGAGGCCTGGAGTTGGTCAAAGAAATGTTTGGCCAACTTTTCATGCCCGGAAAACCACCAGGGATTGAAGGGCACGATGATGGGCTGCTCATGCGCAGGAGCTTCTTTAAAGTAATAAAAAAGGAAGTTCAACAGGGTGGTCTTGCCCGAGCCCCAGGGGCCATAGATGGCCACCACAAATCCTTCGGCCGGGATCATTTTGGTTAAGGAGAAGGCCAGATGTTTGGCGAAGAGGGCATACCCCAGCTGATCCTCTTGCGGCTCTATCAGAGGTTTGTCGGCCGAGAGTGTGCAATAGTGCTGTTGGGCCAAAAGTTAATCTCGCAATGGAGTGCATGCCGCCCTCCTGGCTGGGGGGCAACTCCTGATCGTTCTTCTTGCGGAGCCGCTTATGGGGAGATCAGGCGGCAGCCGGTTTTGTCTGTTTTAGCTTTGAAAAGTTCAAGGTTCAAAGTTCAAAGTTCAAGGTCAAGAGCAAGGGCTGATATGAATTTTTCATGTTTTACGGGCCGGCCGAAATTCCCCTGACTAACTGTCTTAATATTCGGATGTTTCCCACCCGAACTTAAATCATAAGGCCCAACTGGGAGGGGACCCGATTGTCCCACAGCCGAGTAAACCCACAGGTGCGCGCTTACGTCTCCCCGGTGAATCGGTAATCGCAAATCCAGAGAAGCCGCGGAGACAGGCTGCGGCTGGCCGCGGCCGCCGTTGTTTTTCCCGGTTGCATTTAAGACCCTGCCGGAGTAAAAGAAAATGAAGATGGCGGAAAAACCGGTAAAACCACATTACCACGGGCACCGCGCCCGCCTCAGGCAGCGCTTCCTCACGGGAGGCCCCGGCGCCTTGCAGGACTATGAACTCCTGGAACTGCTCCTGACCTTCGCCATCCCCTACTCCGACGTCAAGCCCCTGGCCAAGCGGGTAATCGAGCATTTCGGCTCCTTCACCCAGGTCCTGGACGCCAGCCCCGAGGCCCTCATGGATGTCATCGGGCTCAAGGAGTACTCCGCCATCCTCATCCGGCTGGTGAAGGCCTGTTCGGAATACGCCCTCAAGTCCGAGGCCCTCAAGCGCCAGCCCATCAAGTCCTTGGACAACCTGGTGGAATACTGCCGGGCCTCCATGGGGGGCCTGCTGGACGAGCAGTTCCGGGTGATCTTCCTCAACAGTCAGAACGAAATCATCGCCGAGGAAATCGTCCAGGAAGGCACGGTGAACCAGACTGTGGTCTATCCCAGGAAGGTCTTGGAACTGGCCCTGAAACACAAGGCCACCGGGCTCATTTTGGTGCACAACCACCCCAGCGGGCACCTTTCGCCCTCCGCTGCCGACCGGGAACTGACCCGGGCCCTGGTGAAGGCCGGGCAATCCCTCAACCTCACGGTGCACGACCACCTGATCATCGGCCGCCACGGCTATTTCAGTCTGGCGGAGCAGAATATGTTGTAGAAATTGGGGCGGGCAAGGGCTTTTTCGTCTGCGGCCCGCCCCCCCAAACCCCTTCCCCAACCCGCACCAGGAAAAAACAGAAGGAGGCGTCATGAAGATCAGGAGATTGATGACCCCGGCATGGTTGAGTCTGATGATTCTGTTGCTGGCCAGCCCTTCGGTCCAGGCTTATTCGGCATTTTTTTATGTGATCCCGACCTCGGCGCCGTTGCGCGAATGCGCCAATCCCGGGTGCGAGGCCTTGCTCACGGTTTACCAGGGCGACAAGGTGGAAATCCTGGAGCGGACCCCCGCAGGCTGGTCCAAGGTGCGCCTGGTGGACAAGCCCGCCGGCATCGGCTGGATACCCAGCGATTGGCTCAGTTTCAGTTCGGACCGGAAAAGCGTGGCTTTGCCTATTTATTATGTCAACACCGACAGTCTGCCCCTGAGGGTGCATCCCCGGCCGGAGGCCAACATCCTCACCATGTTGAACTTCAACGACCGGGTGGAAATGCTCGGGGTCGGCACCAGCGGCTGGGCCCAGGTGCGGGACCTGAAGACCAGCCAGGTGGGCTGGGCGCCGCCGCGCTATCTGTCCGAGACCTCTTTGAGCTCTCCCTCATCGTCTAAGCGCCGCCGGGCTCCGGCCCGCAAGGCGCCGCCCAAGGAGGAGCCCGCACCGGCGAAACCTAGTGGGATGTAAGCCTGGCAGGGTGCGCTCTGATCTCGTCCCCAAGCTCCTGCTTGGGGACGCAATTGGCGCCAGGCTCTGCTTGGCAGCATGGAGGTCAGCCGGGACCTCGGCTCTTATGCAAAGCAGAGCTTTAGGGACAACGGGGTTCCCAAGCAGGAGCTTGGGAACCAGCCGTTTATGGGCCTCCGGCCCACCCAAAACCATGAAACTGGCGGCACAGGCTTTCCATCCTATGCCTGGACACCCGAGGGCGGGTCTCCTACACTTTCAGAGCAGAAGAAAATGGGATCGACGAAATCCATCCATAACCCGTGACCAATAGTCTGTTATCAGGAAAAAGGATCAACCATGGAGCGAGGGAAGAGCTTCATATCCGGGGCGTTGATGGTTTTATTGCTGGGCGGTTCCCTGGGATGCGCGACCGTTAATGTGCTCAAGCTGAAATATGAAGGCTATAAGCTGGCCAATGCCGGCCATTATCCTGAGGCCGCGGTCAAATTGGAACAAGGGCTGGAACAGGCTAAAAAGTTAAAAAATCCCCTTTTGGCCATAAATAGGGTCGATAAAAGGATTTACGCGGCTTTTTTGGGGAACCTGGGCTGGGTCTATGGGGCCATGGGGCAGTATGACCGGGCCCTCGAGTATCATCAGCGAGCCCTGGCCGTCAACCGGGAAATTAAGAGACGCCGGTTCGAGGCGGGTGAATTAAGCGCCCTGGGCGGCCTTTATCTAAACCTGGGGCAGGATGAGCGGTCCATGGAGTATAAACAACAAGCTCTGGCCATAAGCAAGGAGATCAAGGATTGTTTTGCACAGGGGAATCAATTAAGCAGCTTGGGCTGGCATCATTACCGCAAAGGTCAATATGACCAAGCCCGGGAATATTTCCAACAAGCGTTGGCCGTCCATCGATCTATTTGTATCCAACCATTCAACCGGCCGTTTGAATGGCGGCACCGCGGCGGCGAAGCAGGAGATTTACGGGGCCTGGCCTCTATATATGGGGAATTGGGGCAGTATGACCAGGCTCTGCAGTATTGCCAGCAGTCCCTTGAGATCCGCAGGAAGATCAAGGATCGCGATGGTGAGGGGGTTACTCAGAATAGTCTGGGCATTATTTACCTTCACCTGGGCCAATATGATCTGGCCCGGGAGGCCTACAAAGAGGCGATGAAGATCGCCCATGAGACGGGGACTCCGGAGGATCTCTGGAGGGCGCAGGCTAACCTGGGAGGTCTTGAGGCCAAGGTGGGAAACTACGACCAGTCCATTCAGAATCGCCGCCAGGCCCTGGATATCATCGAAGGCCTGAGGGCCGGGCTGGCCGACAAGGAAAACCGCACCACCTTTATGCAGAATAAGTTTCACGTCTATGATGACTTAATCGATTTGTTGCAATCGCTACATCAAAAAAACCCCACCAAGGGCTATGACCGGGAGGCCCTGGAGATTTTTGAGCGCAAGCAGGGCCGCATGTTTCTGGAAGAGATCGGCAAGAGCGGCGCCCGCCATTTCGCCGGTCTGCCGGAGGAGGTGAAGACCCGGGAGACCGAGTTGGAAAACCGCCGCCATAATTTTCAGGTCGCCCTGGAAAAAGAGCGGGCCAAAACCCAACCGGACCCGGCGCGCCTCCAAACTTTGGAATCAGGGCTCCAACAGGCCAGAACCGACTTGGAGGCCCTACAGACCGAGTTGCGCACCAATTACCCCGACTACTATGCCCTGAAATATCCCCAACCCGCCACCCCGGCTGACCTGGAGGCCAAAGTCCTGAAACCCGACGAGATCCTCCTGGTTTACGGGGTTATGCATGACAAGACCTGCCTGTGGGTCATCGGCAAGGGAGTGTTCAGGCTGCAAACCTTGCCCGTGGGGGGAAAGGACCTGGCCCAAAAGGTGGCCGTCTACCGGCGCCTGGTTCTGAAGACCGGGGATGAGCAAGGGAAAGAGGCGCGGTCCCAGGGCGCCACCAAGGAGGGCCTAGACAAACTCCGGCAGGAGCTCTATAATCTGCTCATTCCCAACCAGGTCCGGGCGGCCCTGGTTCCCGGCAGCCGCCTGTATATCGTCCCCACCGGCCCCCTTTATTCCCTACCCTCCGAGGCCCTGGAGACCCAGGCACCCGGCCAACCGCCCCACTACCTGGTGCAGGACCATGCCGTGGCCTATCTGTCTTCTGCCTCTTTGCTCAAAACCCTTCGGGAGGCCCGGGCCCGTAAGCAGGCCCAGCCGCCTTATCCCCTCCTGGCCTTCGCCAATCCAAGTTACGGCAAAGACGCCCCAGGCCAGGCGGAGGACGGTTCCATCCGCGGCCTGCAAACCCGGGCCTATAAGGATATCCTCAGGGGCGGCTTTACGGCCCTGCCGGAAACCGAAGATGAGGTCCGGGCCATCAAGGCGGTGCTCCAGGCTCCGGAGGCCAGCAACCCCCTGCAGGTCCGGGACGCGGCCTCCCGGGGCACGGTCCTGAGCCTGAACCAAGCTGGCAAGCTGACGGCCTACCGTTATCTGGTCTTCGCCTGCCACGGCGTCCTGCCCGGCGAGGTGACTCAGGTGGTGCAGCCGGCCCTGGTTTTGTCGCATCCAGAAAAGGAAGGCTTCCTGACCATGGGGGACATCTTTGGCCTGAAGCTCAATGCCGACCTAGTGTCCCTGTCGGCCTGCAATACCGGTCGCGGCGCCGAGGTTCAGGGGGAAGGGGTCATGGGCCTGACTCGGGCCTTTATGTACACCGGCACGCCGGCCGTTTCCGTAACCTTGTGGTCCATAGAATCTCAATCGGCCGTGGAATTGGATGTGGGAATGTTTCGTTATCTTGCCCAGAAGCAGGGCCGGGCCGAGGCCCTGCGACAGATCAAGCTGGATTTGCTGCGGGGCGAAAAAGGGGAACAATACCGACAACCCTTCTTCTGGGCCCCATTGGTGGTATTCGGGGATGGCCAATAAGGGAGGAATATTCCTCCTCATCATAACTTCTAACTTGCAGTCGTAGAGATTCTGCCAATTCAGGCAAAAGTGTCAATGTCAGCTATATATTTTCAATTTATAGCCTTATAATTTTTATCTGATATCTTTATCTTGATTTTAGCTCTGTGGCTATGATTCCTAAGAAAGTAATTCTGAACTCAAAGCCGTACTCTGCCACGACCACCTTCTCACCACTCCGGAGGAGTGCTGGGGGTATGCCTATGATGCCACGGACCTGGCGGCTATACCGGATTTGGTGGTCTTTCCCGGGTCAGTAATGTGGGGTGCGTTCTACGCACCATCGATGGTTGGCGAACCGAGAAAAAACGGTGCGTAGAACGCACCCCATGAGTTTTTAGTTTTGGGGGACAGGAAATTTAAACAGCATTCTATGCTCTCTGACGCCATCATTCGCGAACTGACCGCGGTAGTCGGCCCCCAAAACCTCCTTACCACCCCGGAGGAGCGTTGGGGGTATGCCTATGATGCCACGGACCGGGCGGCGATGCCGGAGGCGGTGGTTTTTCCCGGGTCGGCGGCGGAGGTGGCGGCCATTGTGCGGCTGGCCCATGAGCACCGGTTCCCGGTGACGCCCCGGGGGGCGGGGACCGGGCGCTCCGGCGGTTCGGTGCCGATAGAGGGCGGGGTGGTCATCGTCCTGACCCGGTTGAACCGCATTGTCGAGATCAGCCGGCCTGATTTGGTGGCGGTGGTGGAGCCCGGGGTTATTCTTTCCCGGCTAAAGCAGGCGGTGGAGCTTGAGGGCCTGTATTATCCCCCGGACCCGGCCAGCGCCGATTTTTGCACCATCGGCGGCAACGTCGCCGAGTGCGCCGGGGGCGCGGTGGCGGTGCAGTACGGGGTCACCCGGGATTATGTCCTGGGTCTGGAAGTGGTGCTGCCCACCGGGGAGCTCATCAGCGCCGGGACCCGGACCATGAAAGGGGTGGTGGGCTACGATCTGACCCGCCTGTTTTTGGGCTCGGAAGGCACGTTGGGGGTGATCACCCGGATCACCCTGCGCCTGGTGGCCAAGCCCGCGGCCAGGCAGACCCTGGCGGCGGGATTCGGGACCATGAACGCCGCGGCCGAGGCGGTGAGCCTGATCCTGACCTCAGGACTCGCCCCCACGGCCCTGGAGTTCATGGACCACGTGACCCTGGCCTGCGTCAAGGAGATGCTGCCCTTTGAACTGCCGGAGGGAACCGCGGCCCTGCTGCTCATGGCGGTGGACGGCCACCCCCGGGACGTGGAGGACCGGGCGGCCCGTATGGCGCGCTTCTGCCGGGAGCAGGGGGCCAAGCCGGTTCTCAGGGCCAGGACCGGGGAGGAGGCCGAGGGCCTCTGGCGGGCCCGGAAGGTGATTTCACCGGCGCTGTTGAAGGTGAAGCCCCACAAGGTGAGCGAAGACGTGGCGGTCCCCCTGGGAGCCATTCCGGCTTTAATCACGGAGTTACAAAATATTTCAGGGCGCCGGGGGCTGATTATTCCCAGCTACGGCCATGCCGGGGACGGCAATATCCACGTCAACGTGCTCTATGATCGCCAGATTCCCGGGGAACGGGAAGCGGTGAACCCGGCGGTGGAAGATATTTTTACTATAGTGCGAAAACTTAACGGCACCCTGTCGGGGGAGCACGGCATCGGTCTTACCAAGGCCCCTTATCTGGGGATGGAGCTGTCCGAGGCGGCCATGGCCCTGCAGCGGCGGATCAAAAAAGCCTTTGATCCCCATAACATCATGAATCCGGGCAAGATTTTTCCCGGGCTGGCCCAACCGCGGTGATTCCCCCTTGACGCCCGTGGGACTCCATGTTAATGACAGGTTATCTGCGGATATGGGAATTATTAATGCTTGACAAAAATTTCACAATGACATACCTTTGGAAACTAAAAACCCGGCGATCAAAATATTGAAGGAGGATATCTCTGCATGGCAACCGTGGAATTCAAAGGGAAAACCTTTACGGTAGATGAAGACGGTTTTCTGGAAAATCTGGATCAGTGGAATGAGGAATGGGTGGAGTACGTCAAGGACTCCGAGGGCATCGCGGAGCTCAATGACGAGCACTGGAAAGTCATCAACATGCTCCAGGACTACTACAAGAAGAACGGCATTGCCCCCATGGTCCGGATCCTTTCCAAGGTAACCGGCTTCAAACTGAAACATATTTATGAGCTTTTCCCCTCCGGACCGGGCAAAGGCGCCTGTAAGATGGCAGGGTTGGCGAAGCCCACCGGTTGCGTCTAAAGCAATCGCTCCCGATTCACCCGTCAAGGTGACAGGTACAGCAGATTCCCTCCTCTGGAGGGAATCTGCTGTTTCATGCTTTCCACATGCCGCCCATGCCGAGAATTAGTTTGACATTCATGGCGCGGTCTCCTAAAGTAAAATCAGGATAGTCTTTATTCCCTTATAATCCAGACGCTCACCGGGGAAGGCCGAAAAAGCCGCGGGAGTGGTTTATTAATTTGATTTTTGACCCTATGTTCAGGAGTGAAGTTCCAGGAGGAGTGTCGCATGTCCCGGCCCATTCATAAGGTATTATTCATCGAACCCCGGTCTCCCCAGGAGCATATTTTTAGCCTGGTGGCCATTCCCCGGCTGGGGTCGTTGTTGTTGGGAACCATCCTGGAGCAGCAGGGTTTGGAGGTCAAGGTGGTGATTGAGGAGATGTCTACCCCCAAATACCCCTCCCTGGACTTTAACCCTGACCTGGTATGCATCTCCAGCATCTCCTCCACCGCGCCCCGGGCCTATGAGTTGGCGGACTATTATCGGGAGCAGGGCCTGCCGGTGGTCCTGGGCGGCGCCCACCCCAGTTTTCTGCCCCTGGAAGGGTTGGAGCACGCCGATTATGTGGTCTGCGGAGAGGGGGATGAGGCTCTGCCGGAGCTGGTCAACGTCCTGAGCCGCGGCGGCAGTCTGGCGTCGATCCCCAATCTCTGCTATCGGGACGGGGACACCATCCACCAAAACCCCTGGCGCCCTTTCCTGGGTGACCTGGATTCCCTGCCCATCCCCAATTACACGCTGATTCACGGCTGGAAGGCGCGAAACCGGCGGGGCGTGGTCTCCATCGCCACCTCCCGGGGCTGTCCCTTCAACTGCAGCTTCTGTTCGGTGATCATGATGTTCGGGCGCAAGCACCGGGTCACTTCCATCGACCGGGTGATCGAAGAGATTCGCCAGAACGGCGCCCAGGCCCGCCATATTTTTTTCTGCGACGACAATTTTACCGCCGACCGCCAGCGCACCAAGGAATTGTGCGAGCGCATCATCGCCGAAGGGCTGAAGTTCGAATGGAGCGCCCAGGTGCGGGTTGAATCCGCCAAGGACCCGGAACTCCTGGATCTCATGGCCAGGAGCGGCTGTTTCGTGGTCTTCGTGGGCCTGGAATCCATCAACCCCGCCACTTTAAAGGCTTATAACAAGTCCCAGACCGTGCAAGGCATCAAGGACTGCGTCAACAATTTTCATCGCTTCGGCATCAAGGTCCACGGCATGTTCGTCTTCGGCTCGGAAGAGGACCACTATCAGGTAATCCGGGACACCGTCAAGGTTTCCCGCCAGTTGGACCTGGATTCGGTGCAATACCTGAATCTCACCCCGTTGCCCGGGACGCCTTTCTACAAGGAGATGGAGGCCCAGAACCGGATTATTTGCCGGGACTGGAGCCAGTACGACGGCCACCACACGGTGTTCCAACCCCGGCAGTTCACTCCCTTTGAACTCCAGATGGAAACCACCCGGGCCATGAAGAAGTTTTATAGCTGGACCTCGGTGATCAAGCGCCTCATCGCCCGGGACCTGTTTTTCGCCAAGATGAAGGCCTACGGCCGCTTCCTGCTGTGGAAGTCCACCCTGAAAAGAAGCAGCTATTTCCAGCAGCTTCAGGAACAGCTCTATGCCCGGGGGCAGCAGTTGCGCCAGTGGCTGCCGCAGAAAGGCCGCCTGCCCCGAGTGGGGATTCCCGGAGATGTCTGGCACCTCTCTTCCTGGGAGAATGGTCCCCGGGACTTTCTCATCAAATTTCTGGAACGCCTGGGGGTGGAGGTAGTGCAGGAGACCAGCCGGGAGAAGGCCGGGAGCAATTACCGGCATTCGATAAAGGCGGTCCAGGCCGAAATCGCCCGGTTGCAGGAACAATCGGACCTTATTCTGCTCCCGGTGTGGCAGGGCCTGGGGGAAGCCGCCCAGAAGGTCAAGGACCTGCACCAGGAGTTTACTCAGGAGACTATGGCCCGGCTGCTCGCCATGGAATTCAGCCGGGAATCCTTCTATAACGCCTGCATGGAACTGGGTCTCTGCTTTAACAAGCGGATGGGGCGCATCCGCCGCATCTATTTCCAGACCCTGGCCGAGGTGGGCACACCGGTTTGAACCGAACGATGTCAGGGCGGGCCGGAGATCACCAGGGTTCCGGCCCGGCGCTTCAATTTCCCGCCATCTCCTTGGGGGAGCAATATCCTCCCCCTGTCTGAAAAATTCAAAGTTCAAAGTTAAGAGTTATAGCGATTGCCAAAATTCTTTTCCGATCCTTGATATCCACAAATCCCACCTAACCCCCCTTTAAAAAGGGGGGAAACTATAAGGAATTGCAGGAAAAGTCCCTCTTTGAAAAAAGGGGGGATTTAGGGGGATTTGAGAACCTCCAAGGGGAAAGAATTTATGGCAAACGCTATATTAACAAATAAATTGCAATTACCAAAATACTATGGCAGATATTTTAAAGGACTTTCTTAAGGTATTATGCGGCGATTCGCAGCGGCAATCAACTCAGGGTATTGGCAGGAAACCAAGAAAACTTCTGACAGATAACTATTCAGAAAGTTAGGCTGGTTAAAATTAACCTCGATAAACCATTTCCGCGAGGCTTTCCTTTCCTATTTAAAATAATGGCATAAGAGGGGTATTTTATGGCGATTGTCAAAAGAACTGCTGGTGCTCTTGGCCTCCTGGTTATCCTCCTCCTGCTGGCGGCCGGCTGCGCCACCGTATCCCCGCAAGCCGGGGCCAAACTGGCGGACACCGGAGTCGAGACCGCCAATACCACCAAAGGCACGATTAATAGCACCCGCCTCGGATTGGAGACTTATATCCAGGGACAATATCTCCAGGCGGGCTTGCGAGGCACCGCCCCCCCGGATGCGCTCACCCCTAAGGGAGATTCAACCTTAAAGGAAGTGGAAAAGATTGAAAAAAGTCTGGCGGCCCGGGAAGCCGTTTTAACCGCCATGGCCGGCACTTATGCCGCTTTCGGGGCACTGGCCAGGAGCACTTTTGCCCAGGACCTGCCCCAGGCGGTGGAAAAGTTTGGCGGCGCCATCAACGGTTATGCTCAGGTGGTTGGGTATCAGGAGGCTTTGCCGGCAATGGGCATAAAACTTGGCTCCCAGGGAGCCTCCTTAGTGGCCAAATGCGTGTTAGCCCGCCTACTCAAGGAAGGCAGCCAGACCATCCGAGCGGGCGTTACCCAGTTTAGAAATATTTTCGATAAAGAAAAACAAGCGCTCATAGATATCAATAAAGAGATGGTGAAACAAAGCGGCTGGATCGCCAAAGAATTCTATGAGTTAAACATCGCCCGGCCGCATCCTATTCTGCGGACCTCTCTGGGGGACTTTGGCCTGGAGTATGACGCCCAGCAAGCCAACCGGATGCTGGAGGCTTTGCCCACTTCCCCGAAGACGCCAGCAAAACCCGGCAGGGCCGCCGCCGAGACTCAATCTGGCCCTTCAGCCGGGACGGCAGCCAAACTTAAGACTGCTATCCTTAATGTCATCCAACGGAGGATCAAGTTAAACCAGGATCTCCAGGAAGAGATCATCACCAAGATCGCGGCCAGTCTCGACGACTTGATCAAAGCCCATGAGAGCTTTGAGAAGGGTGAACCCTTGAATCTGACGCGATTGACTCAGGATTTGGTGGAATTGAAGACCGCAACTGATATGGTCAAGCAGCTCCGGGAGGAACTCAAGTCTAAGCAATAGTCCTTCTCGTTCTCTGTTGCGGATGGGCCTGCCGCCACTCGGCTAGCCGCCAAGATAATTGCTACAATCTTTATAGCACCGGGAGAGACGCTATGTCTGAGTCGAATCAGCAGGTTGAGAATACCTGGAACGCAATTGACGATTCCTTTGATGAGGCGAAGACCAAGTGCAAAACGGGCAAGCAGCGGAAAGACTTGCAGGACCTGCACAATGAGGCTCGTACGGCTTGGTTTGCGGCACAACGCAAAGTTTTTGATGAAAATGAACCTGCAGTTCAGAAAACCCGGGAAAAGCTCGAAGAGGCCAATGAAGACCTTAAGACCGCCAAAGAAAATCTCGATGATATCGTCGCGTTTCTGAAATTTGCCGCCGCCGCCGTGGACCTGGCCACCTCCCTGGCCAAGCTGGCCATGGTCTGAAACGCGGCCGGCCCTCATGCCGGCGGTCAGTTTTTGGGCGGCACCGGCCCCAGGGTCTCTATGACCAGGGCTTCGCTGGCCGAGTAAGGGTCGGTCTGCCTGGTCAGGATATCTTGGAGGACCCGGTCCAGGCGGCCATCGCTCTCCAGTTGCTGCACCAGGTGCCGGGAAACCCCCTCCTTGAGGATCTCCAGAAACTCCTGGCGAACCCGGGCGCCACGGGCCAGTTGCAGGCCCCGGCCGCCGTCTTTGGCCAGGAACTCCCGGTGGTCCTGGACCGCGGCCATCAACTCGCTTATGCCCTCATTATCCTTGGCCTGGGTCATGAGCACCGGCGCCTTCCAGGCACTGGCCTTCCGGTGGGCTTGCAACTCCAGCATCTGGGTCAATTCCTGGAAGGTGCGGGAGGCCCCCTCCCGGTCGGCCTTATTGATCACCAGGATATCGGCTACCTCCAGGATGCCGGCTTTAATGGCCTGGATGTCGTCTCCCATGCCGGGGACCGTCACCACCATAGTGGTGTACGCGGTGGCGGCGATCTCCACTTCGTCCTGTCCCACCCCCACGGTTTCCACCAGGACATAGTCCTTGCCCATGGCGTCGAACACGGTAATCACCGCCCGGGCCGAGGCGGTGAGGCCGCCGAAATGTCCCCGGGTGGCCAAAGAGCGGATGAAGACGCCCTCATCCAGGGCGTGGCGCTGCATCCGGATGCGGTCCCCCAGGATGGCGCCGCCGGAAAAGGGGCTGGTGGGGTCAACCGCAACCACGCCCACCGTTTGCCCCTCCTGGCGCAGATACTGAATGATCCGGTCGGTGAGCGTACTCTTGCCCACCCCGGGCGAGCCGGTGATGCCGATGATATGGGCCCGGCCGCTATGCCGGTAAATCTCTTTGAGAATTTCCCGGGCCTCGGGCCTGCCGTCGTCCAACTCCCGCATGAGGCGAGCCGCGGTGCGCACCTCACCCGCCAGAATGCGGTCCACCACCTCCTGGGCTTGATCCATTATGTCTCCAATCCGGGGTAGTTGAGGCGCCTGGAGTCCTCCAGACCCTCCCCAACCATGAGTTCGAAGTTCAAAGTTCAAGGTTCAAAGTTCGGGGTTCAAAGTTATAGGGCGGCCTGTGGCCGCCGCCATGGGGTTACTAAGCCGGCCGCCGAGATGCCCGCCATCATGACGCTCCCGAAAACCAGTCTGCGTCCCGTCCCCACAATGACCTTTGTTAATTTATAATTTAAGGACGGTGCATGGCAAAGAAAAAGCGCCGCCGGGGCCGGAAATGGTCAGATAGGACCGGCCGGCGCCGCCGCGGGATTGAAGTTAATGATATCTTGGCCCTTATATGAAAAAAACCTGTTTCCTGATTTGCCCCCGGACAAGTTCTTAGGTAAAATAGTTGGGGGAATTCCTCCAGATGCGCAACGTGGTGCAACGACTCTACCAGCTTTTCAGCCATGAAGACCGGCTGCTCATCCTGATTGACCCCGACCCGGACGCCATTGCCAGCGCCCTGGCCCTGAAGCGCCTCCTGTGGCACCGCTTGACCTGCTGCGCCATTGCCCCCATCCGCCCCATCACCCGCCCCCAGAATCAACGGATGGTGCAGCTTCTGAGCATCGCCCTCACTCCCCTCCAGGAGATCAAGCCCGAGGAATACAACCGCAAGGCCCTGGTGGACAACCAGCCGTCGCACCATGAATTATTGGGGCCGTATCGCTACGACGTGATCATCGACCATCATCCCCGGGTCCCCGAGACCAAGGCCCGGCTGGTGGATATCCGCCCGGAATACGGCGCCACCGCCACCATCATGACCGAATACCTACGGGAGGCCCGGATCAAACCCTCCCTGAAACTGGCCTCGGCGTTGTATTACGGCATCAAGACCGACACCGCCAATTTTGAGCGGCCCGCAATCGAAGCCGATGTGCGGGCCTTTCACTACCTGTTCGGCTTCAGCCGGAGACCCCTGCTGCGGCGCCTGGACTTCGCCGAATTCAATATTCCCATGCTGGGGTACTTCCAGCAGGCCCTGAACCGGTTCCGCGTCCGCCACAACCGCCTCTACGCCTTTCTGGGGCCGGTGGACACCCCGGATATCCTGGTGATCCTGGCGGATTTTTTCCTCCGGGCCGGAGAGGTATCCTGGACCATTGTGGGCGGGATTTACCAGGATAAGCTCATCGTCATCTTCAGGAACGACGCCCTGCGCAAGAATGCCGGCCGCCTGGCCGTGCAGGCCTTCGGCAAGCTGGGCTCCGCCGGGGGCCACGCCGCCAGTGCCCGGGCCGAGGTCCCCCTGGATAACACCCACATGAACCCCATCGCCCAGTGGCAGGAGTGGCAGGACTTTATCATCGACCGGGTGGAACACCACGGCCACCTGAAGGCCTCTGACAAAGGGGAAGTTGCGGCGAGTCAGCCCGGCTGAGGTCTGAACGAGCCATGTAGTTCGGGAAGCGCCAAAATCACCCCCTTGCCGAAAGGGGCCAAGGAAATTTATAAAGCGGTTGATGATCCGGCTACCCAATCTCATGCGCAGGTTCCGGCTCTATGGTTCCGGGTCACGAAGGCGGGCGCTCCTTCTGCTCCTATGGGCGTCAGCCCTGGCGCCCGGGCTCTTCGTGGTTCCGGCCGGGGCCGAGACGATGGTTTACCAAAGGAAAATAATCGGCCAGGGCCGGGTCTACGAGACCCCCTATTTCGTCCTGGAGGGTCCCGCCCCAGGCCCGGTGGTCCTCCTGGATGCGGGCATTCACGGCGATGAAACCGCCGGGGTTTATGCCCTCTACCGGTTGTTGCCCCGCTTGCAGGTGCAGGCCGGCAAGCTGGTTATTCTCCCCCGGATGAACGCCCCCGCCTGCAGCGCCTTCCGGAGATTTCTGACGGTGGATCTCAACCGGGTCTTTGCCGGCTACCCCGGCGGTGAACCCTATGAGTACGCCCTGGCCTGGGAGGTCTTTTCCATGGTGCGCCAGGAGAAGGTGGAGTACGTCGTCAGCCTCCATGAGTCACGCCGTCACTACCAGCCCCAGACCGACAAAAATTTCGGCCAGACCATCGTGTACGTGGTCCGCCCCATGCCGCCCTATGTGAACGCCTGGCTGGCCGCAATCAACCGGCAGATGAGCCCGGAGGAGATTTTCCTGCCGCACTACGACTACCGGGACGGCAGTTCCACCGAGGTCTTAATAAAGTCTCATCGGCTGAAGGGCGGGTTTTCAGTGGAAACCTGGACCGGCTTGCCCCTGAGCCGGCGCATCGAACTGCAACAACTGGTGGTATTGAAATTTCTGGACACCATTAAGTTTCCTTACACCCTCACCAAATAAGGGGGGAGAATTATCAAGCCTCTTTTGTACGGAGCCATCTTGCTCCCTCTCCCCCAGGGATACGGCGATTATCGGCAGCCGCAGGCTTTAACCTGCGATCGTCCTGTGAGTTGCCCGGGCCGCCATCACCATGAAGGAACCCCATCATGAAATCCGCGCTCATCCTCATCGATATCCAGAATGATTATTTTCCCGGCGGCGCCATGGAGGCGGGAGGCATGATCCAGGCCGCGGCCCAGGCCCGGAAATTGCTGGAGGCCTGCCGAGAGGCCCGGCGGCCCATTTTCCACGTGCAGCACCTGGCCCTGGGACCGGAGGCCGCGTTCTTCCGGCCCGATACCCCCGGGGTGGAAATACACGAGAGCGTCCGGCCCCTCCCCGGCGAGGCCCTGGTCCGGAAACATTATCCCAACGCCTTCCGGGACACCGGCTTGTTGGAGGTGCTGCAAGGCGCCGGGGTGGAGGCAGTAATCATCGCCGGGGCCATGAGCCACATGTGCATCGACGCCACCACCCGGGCCGCCTTCGACTTCGGCTTTACCTGCACCGTCATCCACGACGCCTGCGCCACCCGGGAGCTGGCCTTCGCCGGCCGGACCATCCACGCGGCCCAGGTCCACGGGGCCTTCATGGCGGCCCTGGGGATGCGGTATGCGAAGGTGATGTCGCTGAAGGAATTTTTGAGCGGGTTATCTTGACCAGGGCGACCCACCGGGTCGCCCCTACGGGTGGATAAACGTCCCGTCGGTTTTTCTATACGGTGCTGAACTTTGAGATTTCACAGGTAACCCCTGCTATCGGGAAGACTGATGCTGGTCAAGGGATATTATGATTTTTCCTTAAGGAAGGGCGGCGCGCCCTTTAGAACCGGTTCAGAGTTTGAGACCCAGATGTTGGCTTATTTCCGGTTGGATGGCGATATTTCCCAACTTTTTCCCTATATCAATGCCGTGGCAGAATCGGCCAGTCTCTTAGAAAAACCCCCGTTTATCCGGTTTGTGCTGGACAGGTATAGCTGCGGCCTCTATCCCGATCATGGCGTAGCCGCATCTTTTATAACCTCTCAGGAAGCCCTGGGGTTCTTAGACCGGTTGATAGTCTTCCTCAATGATATCTACGCACGCCGGGATAGTCTGAAGCCGAATTATAAGAAATGGAACCCGGTTCCGGTACTCCAGATCTTCCGGCTGCTGCCCCAAACCAACTGCAGGAGTTGCGGCTATCCTTCCTGCCTGGCGTTTGCCGCAGCTTTAAGTACCCAGAAAACCAGCCCGGAGCGCTGCCCCGGATTTAGCCGCCCGATATCGACCCAGGTGGTCTACCCGGTGCATGATAAACAGGGCAATCTGGTGTCCACGGTTACCATTGAGATTGATCCTGCACATCTCGGCTGTAAACCGGTGCCGGTAGAACCGCCCAACCCCGGGAAAGGGGTGACCAAAGGCCGCGATTATCTGGCCGCACCGCTGACCGAGCGGGAACTGGAGGTGTTGCGCCTGATGGCCCAGGGGGCCACGAATGTGGAGATCTCCAACTCCCTTCAGATTAGTCCGCATACCGTCAAAAGCCATATAATAAATATCTTCAATAAATTAGGAGTTAATGACCGCACCCAAGCCGCGGTTCTGGCCTTGCGGCACGAGCTGGTCTAATCCTCCGATATTTCCTCCCGGCATATTCCTTTCCTTCCAGAAAAAATGTGCTCCTCCCCCAAATGGGGGATTCATTGTCCTGATGATCTTATAGACTCTTTGCATAAAACGTTGAGGTTGACATCATGGATTACGCGCAACTTACTGCTCCTTGCGGCTTGCCTTGTTTTGCCTGCTATATGTATCTGGCCAATGAAGATGAAAGGATGCGCCAACTGGTCTCACGGGAGTTAGGAATTCCGGTGGAACAGGCGGTTTGCCCCGGTTGTCGCAACCTCCAGGGCAAGCCTGCGCATCTCCCCATGCCCTGCCGGATTTACCCTTGCGCCGGGGAGCACGGGATTAATTTTTGCTGCGATTGTGCGAACTTCCCCTGTGATTACCTGCATCCTTATTTTGACAACGCCAAACTGTGGCATAACACCAAAGTCTTTCATCTATGTCTCATCAGGAAGTTGGGTTTGGAAGCTTGGGCTCAAAACAAGGCCGCCCAGGTGTTGGCAGACTATTCTTTCAAAAAATTTACCCTATAGCTTGGCCGGCTGCACCAAAACGGCAATAAGTTTTAAGCCTAAGGCGGGATTATCTGATCCGACCGTTTCGAATTCCCCTGCCCGCTACCAGCAAAGCCGGGGTTTGGCAGGACTATAAAAGGAGGAAATCGAGATGCAATGCGAAAGATGTCAAACTATGATCGAACCGGGAGAGGAAAAGAGCCTAAATGACCGGGTACCATGCGAGGAGAAGTCTCGTATGATCCAGTTGACGAACCCAATGGAGATTTTCAAGTTACTCGATAGATCCAATTGCAAAAAATGCAACGAATTGACGTGCATGGCCTTTGCCGCCGCGGTGTTCAAGGGGCAACGACAGCTCAGCGAATGTCCTCGTCTGGAGAGCCAGGACATTGAGCCCTATGCTGGGAAAAGTGAAGGACGTGTGACCAACGAACAGGAATTGGAATTCATGATAGAAGAATTGAAAACCCGGCTTGCCTCTGTTGACCTTTGTTCAGCGGCGGGCAAAATTGGGGCTAGATTTTCCGGCTCTGAACTGACGATCAAGATTTTCGGTAAGAACTTTAGTGTTAATTCCAAAGGGGACCTAACCGCTGACATCCACATCCATCCTTGGGTAACAATACCTGTTCTCAACCATATCATCGAGAGCAAAGGAACACTGCTTTCAGGCAAATGGGTAGCGTTGAGGGGACTAAAAAACGGAGAGACATGGTATCGGCTTTTTGAGCAGCGATGCGAAAAACCCTTGAAACGGTTAGCCGATATGCATACCGGCCTCTTCGAGGACATGATCCGTGTATTTAATGGCAAACAGGTGGAAAACCATTACAGTTCAGACGTTTCGCTTGTCCTGAGGCCTTTGCCGAGAGTGCCGATCCTGATTTGTTACTCGAAGCCGGAAGACGGTTTCGAATCCAACCTGAATGTTTTCTTCGACTCCACGGCGGAGGACCATCTCAATATTGAGTCCATCTATTTCCTTGCTGTCGGATTAATGAGGATGTTTGAAAAGATCGCTCGAAGGCATTCTTTCCAATGATTTCTCATGCACTGCCGCCCACAAAGGGGGATAGAGCCGAGCCACATTACTTTATCAGCCGCCGTTTTTGATGCGCTGAATCAGGGCCGAAGCCGAGACCGGTTCGGTGACCGGGATGAGGACCACCTGGCCGCCGTAGCTGGCGACGATTTCGGCGCCTGCGACTTGCTCGGCCGGATAATTGCTCCCCTTGGTGAGGAGGTCGGGTTTGAGGCTGGAGAGAAGCTCGGGTAATTGCGCGCTGGTGAAGACGGTGACGTAGTCCACCGCGGCCAGGGCCGCCAGGATGCGCAGCCGATCGCCTTCGCCGATGATGGGCCGGCCTTCGCCTTTCACCTGCCGGACCGACTCATCCGAGTCCACCGCCACCACCAGGACGTCCCCCAGGCGCCGGGCTGCTTCCAGGAACCGGATGTGGCCGGCGTGGAGCAGGTCGAAACAGCCGTTGGTGAACACCACCCGCTTCCCTTGGGCCTGGAGCTGGGGCACCAGCAGCCTTAATTCGGCCGGGGGGCGGATTTTTTCTTCCAGCCGGGTCCCCCCCCGGTCCAACTCCCGGGCCAGTTCGGCCCGATAGATGGGAGCGGTGCCGATCTTGCCCACCACCACCCCGGCGCCGGCGTTGGCCAGGGCGGCCGCCAGGACCGGATCACCCCATTGGGCCAGGCCCAGGGCCATGAGGGCCGCCACCGTATCGCCGGCCCCGGAGACGTCAAAAACCTCCCGGGCCCGGGTGGGGAGCGAGAGCGCCGGGGCCCCGCCGGCGAACAGGAGCATGCCTTCCGCCCCCAGGGTGATGAGCAGGTAATCCAGGGCCAGGCTCTCCCGGAGCGCGGCGCCGGCCCGCTCCAGATCCTCCCGCCGGGCCAGGGAATAGCCCACCGCCAGTTCGGCCTCCTTGCGGTTGGGGGTGATCACCGTGGCCCCGGCGTAGAGGGAATAGTCGGCGCCTTTGGGGTCCACTACCACGGGATACCCCCGGGCGCGCCCCTGATTGATGAGTTCTTGCAGCAGCCCCGGGGTGAGGACGCCTTTGGCGTAGTCGGACAGCACCAGGGCGTGGAGCCCGGGCAGGCGGGCCTGTAAAAATTCCCGGGCCGCGGCCTCGAAGGCGGGCGGGGCCGGGGTCCGGGTTTCGCGGTCGATGCGCACCACCTGCTGGGAGGCGCCGATGACCCTGGTCTTCCGGGAGGTGAGGCGCCCCGGGCCGGTGAAGAGGCCGTCCACCTCCACTCCCAACCGGACCATCTCCTGGGTCAGCAGGCGGCCGGGGTGGTCATCGCCCACCAGGCCCAGGACCTCGACCTGGGCCCCCAGGGCCACCAGGTTGTTGACCACGTTGCCGGCGCCCCCCAGGGTGCGGGTCTCCCGCTCCACCTCCACCACCGCCACCGGGGCCTCCGGGGAGACGCGTTCCACCTTCCCCCAGAGATACTCGTCCAGCATAAAGTCCCCGGCCACCAGGACCCTGAGGTTGGAGAAGCCCTCCAGGTTCAGGTTGCGGAGTCGATCGGCGAGGATTTCGGCCCTATCCGGGGAATCGGCAGGCATGGTTTCAGGTTCCCTCAGTATTGCGGTTCATACACCGGTATATCCAGTATTCCGTAAAGATCACTTCCCCCTCACCCTGGCCCTCTCCCCCATTGGGGGAGAGGGGAAAAGATGGGGGTCGATTTGAGGCTCAGGTCTGAAAAGTTCTTGGTGGCACCGGCATCTTGCCGGTGCGGCGCACAGGTTAAAAACCTGTGCCACCAGAGGCAGCGAGCGCCGGTCCTGCGCCTCCGGTTGATTAACCCTTAAATCTTCTGACCGATATGATAGTAAGAAAATCCCAAATTGGCCAGCTTGGTCGGATTGTAGAGGTTGCGGCCGTCAAAAATCACCGGGGCCTTCATCAGGGATTGCATCCGTTCGAAATCGGGCTCCCGGAATTTGGTCCACTCGGTGCAAATAATCAAGGCATCGGCGCCTTTCAGGGCCTCATAGCTCGAAGCGGCGTAAGTCACGGCCGGATTATCCCCTAAGTGCTGCCGGGTCGCAGTCATGGCCTCCGGGTCATAGGCCTGCACCGTGGCCCCCATTTCCAGCAGGCGGGAGATGACGGTCAGGGCCGGGGCCTCGCGGATGTCGTCGGTTTGGGGCTTGAAGGACAGGCCCCAAACGGCAAAGACCCGCCCCTTGAGGTTGTCTTTAAAGTAGGCCCGTATGACCTCCACAAAGAGCCGGCGCTGATCCTGGTTGACGGCCTCCGCCGCCTCCAGCAGACGGGGGGTGTACTGGAAGGAATGGGCCGTATGGATCAAGGCCTGCATATCCTTGGGGAAGCAAGAGCCGCCGTAGCCCAATCCCGGGAACAGAAACAGGGGCCCGATACGGCGATCCGAGCCGATCCCCTGGCGCACCATACTGATGTTGGAGCCGGTTCGGCTGCAGATGTTGGCGATCTCATTGATAAAGGATATTTTGGTGGATAAAAAGGCGTTGGCGGCATACTTGGTCAGTTCAGCGGACACCACGTCCATGATAATAATGGGATGGTTGGTGCGCACAAACGGTGCATACAACTCCTTCATCAGTTCCGCCACCCGCACCTCGTCGCATCCCGCCACGATGCGGTCCGGCTTCATGAAATCATCGATGGCGGTGCCTTCCTTGAGAAACTCCGGGTTGGAAACCACGTCGAATTCGAAGACTTCACCCCGGGCCCGCAGTTCTTCTTCGATAACCTGGCGCACCTGCACGGCGGTACCCACCGGCACCGTGGACTTCTCCACGATCACTTTGTAGCCGTTCATATGGCGGCCGATTTCCCGGGCTACTTGCAGCACCATGGACAGGTCGGCGGAGCCGTCTTTGTCCTGGGGCGTGCCCACCGCGATAAAGCAGACCAGGCTTTTCTGAACCGCCGGCCCTAATTCAGTGGAGAAAGCCAGGCGGTGTTCCTGAAAATTGCGCTTAACGTAATCCTCCAAGCCCGGTTCATAGATGGGAATGCGGCCCTGCTCCAGGCTTTCCACCTTGGCGGCATCCGTGTCCACACAGATAACTTCGTTGCCCATTTCGGCAAAGCAGGCTGCGGTCACCAGACCCACATACCCTGCGCCGATTATTGCCAGTTTCATAATTCAGTTACCCTCCTGGTGGGAAAAGTTCAAAGCTTAAGATTCAAGTTTCGGCTCATTAAAGAAAACGCAGCCCCATGATAAGAAGCCCGCCGCTGTTCAGGCATTATGGGAGGGCCAACGGCCCATGAACACCCGCCTAAAACAGATCCGGACTATCTTTATGTTTGCTCTCATCCGGAAACCGCACCGGCGACCGCTTCATTTTCTCCCCTAATCCCGGAATGAAGACCGTAAAACCGATCCGCTGATCATTCGGCCGGTCGGTGTATGACAAGACGACACCCCAGCATTCGCGTTGCAGCACCACGCCATACCGTTTTTCCAGTTGATTGCTGGTCTCGAAGGTGTGGCCGTACGTAACCCAGGTTTTAACGGAATTCAAAAGGTTTAGATAGGTTTCGACGTTGATTTGTTTGGCGAAATTCTTGACATAGACATAATTTAGATTGATGTAGTTTTGCCTTTGCTTGTCAAGAACAGTCACTTTAAAATCAGCCCGGTCAAATCCCTCCTTGTAAGGGGAAACGCCCAGGTTCGATCCCAGGGCGAGTTGGGGCAACGGGTAAAATTGCATTTCGCCCCAAAAATCGGAAAAAGGATGATGACTTACCGAAGTGCCATCCAGGCCCATGCTGGACTTATTGAAAAAAGAACTCTGGCTGAGACGGAACCAGAGCACTTCCCGCACCGTGGCCTGACCTTGCTCGTTCTGGCTGCGCCAGAGGATGTTGTTGGCGAAGCCGTAAGTGAGGGCATTGACACCGCCGACGGGGTCGTCCCCCTCCCGCACGGGCAGGTTGCGGTTGACCCGGGCCACCCAGCCCTGGTCCAGGGGGTCAAATTGGGGATAACGGAGCGGATTAAACCGGGGGACGTTGGTGTAAGACACTTCGGGGCGCACGATGTGCCGGTAAAAAGAGGAGGATTCAGTGGCGCGGCCGAAGTCCCTGGCCCAGGCCCCGGCCAGGGCCACCCGGGAATCGAACAATTGCCGGGGGATAACATCCTCCGGCGGGCCTTCGGGGACGGAGTGATCCACCCGGAATACGGTCTCCCGGAATCCCACCCGGGACCCGAACGATATGCCCGCCAGCGGTTGCCCCTGGAGACTGACATAGGGATGGAAATCCATCCGGTCGCCGGTCATGCCGTGGTTTTGGTAGAAGTAATTGTACGACGAGTTCAGCCCCAGATATACGGGCAGTTCCCCCAAAGACAGCGGCACCGAACTGAGCGAGACCCCCGGCAGCCGGTTGAACAGGTTGGGGTCATCGTTGACCAGTTTCTCGTAATAGCGGGTGTGGAGCGTGAAATTGGCTACGGAGAAATTGCGGGCCAGGTTGAAATTGGAAACCCGGGTATTGACTTCTTCTTGCTCCAGGTCCCGCCCGAACTCCAGGAGCAGTTCCCGGGAATAGCGATTGAGTCCCATGTAGCCGAAATTGAAATCGGCGAGATAATTGGAGTCGCTGACCCGGTCCAGGGTTCCCCGGGCCTCCCAGTCGCCCAGGGGCTGGTTGATCATCCCCGAGGCCCAGTACCGGCGGTTAGTAGTGCCCTCGTTGTAGGGCGCATAGCTATCATTAATATAGAAAAACCGGAAATTGGCCGCCGCCTCATCATGTCCCCGGCGCCGGTACTCTCCCCCCTGCATGTAACCGCGGTTGGAAAAGACGGTCTGATAGAGCGTGAGATCGGAATAGTTGCTGATGGCCCAATAAAAGGGCGCTTCCACCACCGAGCCGCCGGCGCGGTGCTGCCCATAGGTAGGGATCAGGAAGCCGCTTTGCCGGGTGGTCATCACCGGCAGGACGGCCACCGGCAAGTAGAGCACCGGAAGCCCGGCCAGGTGTAAGAGCCCATCCTTGCCGGTGGCATACCCCTCCAGGACCACCGAGAGCTTGCGGGCTGAAAAGCTCCACACCGGCCGGTCCGCATCGCAGGTGGTGACCTTGGCCTCCTCGGCGTAATACGTCTTGTCGCCGGTTTTGCGGATCAGGGGGCTGTCCACATGGAAATGATTCTTATTCAGGAAGAGCCGGGCCCCGGTCATTTCGCCGCACCGGGTCGCCAGGTTGAATTGGCCTTCCTGGCCGGTAAAGATATCTTCATCCAGCACCAGGACCACATTGCCCCTGACCCGGGCTATTTTCGTGGCCTCATTGACCTCCACCTGCTCCGCCCGGAGCCGGCGGTCTCCCTGGCGGATTTCCACGTTCCCTTCGGCGGTATAGAGGTGATTGGCGGCATCGTAGGTGACCGTGTCGGCGCGCAGCTTCCAAGGCCCGCCCTCGAAGCGCTGGCCTTTGAAAAGGTCCATCTCCGTAGCCGCCCCGGCGCTCCCGGCGCTGAGCAGGAGGATCAAGCACCCTATGGCAAGGATCAAATTGCGCGCCAATACCAACTCCTGGAAGTCTGTTCCAAAATCGATGAATCATACCACAGGGCTGCGGCTCTTTCAAGGAAGCCGTGACCGGGAATCTTTTGCCGCCAAGAAAGATTTTCTTGCGGGTGAGCAGGGGTAAGGCTGCCCATGGTTCCGTCAGTCAGGGCCGAGGCATAATTTTGTCTGGGAGCCTGAGGCGGTGAAAATGATGTGCCTGGGGCAGTTTCCCGGCGCCGGCCGGGTCTCGGGCGCCCAGGCGATTAGCCCTGCCGGCGGCCCTTGCGTCAAAGAAGAAGTTGTCATATCATAGGCGTGAGCGTCTGGACTCAATCTTCCGGGTGCCAACGGCGCCGCTGAAGACCTGCCGGCCATACCTCCATCCGGCCCTCCCGAAAGGCGGAACTCCGGCAGATTGGGGTTGAATACCGGGTAGCAATCAAACAGGTAGGACAGGCGTCTCGCCTGTGCAGGCGCAGGCTACCAAAATAACTTTTCGAACGTAACCCGGTTTGACAGGCTGGGAAAAGAGACGATACCGTTCCGCCAGAATTCTCTGCGCCCCCGTAGCTCAGTTATGGACAGAGCAATGGATTCCTAATCCATGTGTCGCCCGTTCGAGTCGGGCCGGGGGCGCCAACCACGAGGGTTTAAGAAAGGATATATTTATCGGGTAGTATTTTGGGTAGGACTTTATTTTTTTATCCCCAGGCTTTGAAGGTAAAGGGACGTGGTGGAAATGTCCTCGTGCCCAAGGAAATCCCGGATATAGGGTAACGATTCACCCCGGTCTGCCAACTCGCTTGCTTTCTGATGTCTCAGGGCATGATAGCCCATCTCCCTCACCCCGGCCAGCCGGCAGAGGCGATCAAAAAATTTGTCCCGGTAGTCATATTTCCATCGGGCGGGGTCTTCGGGGTGCTTCTTGGCCATCAGAGGGTTGGTAAAGACATAGGGCGAATGGGGGTTCCGTTTCCATTGGGCGAATTTAAGGGCATTGAAAGCCTTGTCGTTCATATCCAACAATCGGGGGGTCATGTTGCCCCCAGACTTTTTCCGGGTCCAGAGGCGCACCTGCCGCCGAGTAAAATCCACGTCCTCCCAGGTGAGGTTATTGATTTCCCGCACCCTGCCTGCTAATTGCCAGATGGTAAGTAGGTAAGTCCTCTCCAGTTCACCGGCCAGATCCAGGACCTTTTGAATATCTTCCACCGGGGGAATGTACTTGACGAACCTTTTTCCGGCAGGAACTTAACCCCTCGGCAAGGGTTCCGGCCCAGAACACCGCTTTGCCCCTATGGAGTTCAGGCCCACCAGGTTGGGGCATGCTCCGTTTAAGCTCATCGTCTTGACCGGGGCAGCGTGCTGTCTTGGAGTCGCTCTTCAATTTTCTCTTTGTTGTCATGGCCATCTCCCCCATAAGAAATTACCGTTTCATTACCGCAATATTACCGCGCTTGGTAATCTTGAAACCCGTAGAGGGGGACCATTTCCCATAGGTGAAAGTAGTCAGATGCGGTTGGTTCCAAGGAGCTGTCTGAGCCTGCGGCGGAAAATATTTCCTTGACTTCTCTCAATGATTAATTTAGATAATTAGCTGGCTCAGGGTACGGAACCCTGGATACTACGAAAGTCTGATAACTGAAATAGATTTAGCCACGAAGGCTTAGGTGTCTGAAGACGCCGGGTGCTCGTGGCTTTTTTTGTTGGGGCTGGCGGCAAGGAGACACAGGTGCGTTTCTGCGTTATCGACGGCCAGGGAGGCGGCATCGGGGCAGCCTTAATTAGACGCCTGAAAGAGGTGTATCGGGAGGAGCATGAGGTTATCGCCTTAGGGACCAACGAGGTGGCCACCGCCCAGATGATGAAAGCTCGGGCCAACCGAGGGGCCAGCGGCGAAAACGCCATTGCTCGAACTGTGCTCACCGCAGACGTTATCTTGGGGAGCATCTCCATTGTTTTGGCCAATGCCATGATGGGGGAAGTGACTCCCCGGATTGCCGAGATCATCACCTCGGCCTCGGCTCCAAAAATTCTCCTGCCCCTGCCCCTAAAAGGGGTGCAGATTGTCGGTCTCATCCCGGAACCACTTCCCCACCTGGTGGAAAAGGCAATTACCGGACGACTAAAGGAGTTTCTTAAACATGTGTGAAGCTGCTGCCTATGTTTTGAAAAACGGCCAGGAGGAACTGTTGCTGTCGGATGTGGACATCATCGAACCCGAAGGCGACGGCCTGCGGTTGGTCAACATCTTTGGCGAGCAAAAAGTCATTAAAGCCGCTATTCTCCGGCTCAACCTGGTAAATCATCAGGTGATCCTGGTGGAAAAATGACAATCGCCGCCCGGTGAAGCCGCCGGCCACTTGGCGAACCGGGAGGCCGAGGAAGGCCGCGCCTGCGGTCTCGGGGTAATTTTTTCCTTCCGAGCCTTTTCCCTCGGACAATGGGAATGGGGAATGGAGTTAGCTTTGAGGTTCTTTGCGGCCTCGCTTGGCTCTTATCCCTTGAATCCAAAAGAGCAAGCCGGACAATCCGAAAATTGCGGATAACCCGGTCAGAACCCTCAGGCTCCTGGTATGAGCCACGCTATCGGCGCCGGCAGCCGGCGGCAGGGTTTTCAGGGTATTCTGATCCGTCACCGGCACTTTTACCTCCAGCCGGTGTCCCATGCCATCCTCAGCCGTTACCCTCCACTCTCCCGGCGCATCGGGGAAAAAGCAGAAGCGCCCGTTCTTGTCGGTATGGCCCACCTGGAAGGGTTGACTCGACCCGGGAGCAAGAACCGTAACTTTGGCATAGTCCATGGGTTCGCTGGTGCTATACCGGCAGGCAACCGCCAGCCCCCCGGATTGTACGGTCCCCTGCACCCCATGGGCCAAAACCTGGCAGGACAACAGCAGAACCATAAGGAACATAGCCCCCAGACTTGAAACCAGGCGCAGGGTTATCATTTGGTACCTTTACCTCCTTTTTTCCGTTTCGATGCTCAAGGCCCCGGCTCCGGGTAGACGTATTTCGTCCACCACATGCACCATCACCCCCAGCATCGCTTCCCGGCCGAGCTTGATGCTGCCGGGGGAGGCAACCGCAGCGGTTGTCTCCCCTGGCGAAAAGAGGTCCGCTTCTTATTACTTCACCATAAAGGCGATATTGGCCGTTTCAATGAGGGCATCGGCATCAGGATCGTTTGGCGTAGGGGTCTTGATGTTGGCCTTCACTATGTTAAGACCGCTCTTTTTGATGACAATCTCCGCCCGGCCGTTGGGGTCGGTCTTCAGGGCATCTTTCTCCACCCCTTCAGCCGCTACCGTGGCCCCGGCCAAAGGCTTGCCGTCATACAGAACCTGGAAGGGCAGCTTATCTCCCGCCTTCAGGGCCAAAGGATTTTTCAGGGGCACCAGCTCCATTTTGCCGCCCAACGGTTTGCTGAAGCGGTCGTTCCACTGCCAGATATTTTTGTTATATTTGGCTCCTTTAAACGACTCGATAACATCTTTGGCATCCCGCTTAGAAACATTTTTGTAGCCCTCCGGTGTCTTCACCATACATCCGCGGTCAAATACCAAAATGATAACCGCCGGGGCTTTTTCGCCGCTGATGGCCGCACCCTGAGTATGAGGCTTAATTTCTGTGGGAACGGCTTTGCCGGTCTTATCATAGGCTTTAACATCTTTCAGGAACTCGATTTTGTAGGCTTCAAATTTGCCTTTATCCGGGTGTCCGTACAACACTACAAATTCATCGCCCTGTTTCTCGATAAAGGGATCATGGGCATAGAGGCCGGTGGCAGAAACCAGGGTCAAGATCAACGCCAGTACAATAGCTTTTTTCATGTTACTCCTCCTTTTTTTGATGTTCTCACCGGAGAACGGTTTTTGTGCGCCACATTCCATCCCATGGGAAGGTGTTATTTTAATAGAACTGGTATTTCAGTCCGGCTAGCACATCCCACCTGGGTTGGGGCCAAAACGTATACGAATTATAGGTGGCATTCCACCCCATGCTCTCTGTAGAGTACTCCCGGGGAGTGAAAATGATGTCCACCGAGGCGGTCCAGTTCCTCCACCCGTAGGACAGTTTCGACAGAAATTGGTCATATTGGGGGCTGATTTTTGTCCCGTCTGCGGTTAAGGTCGCCCGGCTATAGCGCAGATAGTAGAAATTCACCCCTACCCGGTTCTCCTTGCCCCAGCTCTTCCGGGTCTCCTCACCCCAGCTCTTTAGGAACTCAAATCCCACGGTGGAGACGTCCCGGGACAGGCCCGTAATATAATATTCTCCTACCTTCTGCGGATTTTTGATCCGTCCCCGCACATCCCCAAAACTGCCGTAAATGGTTAACTCTTTGGTAAGAAAGATCTTCGCTTCGGTATCAAAACCAGTCCGCTTGGTATTCCCGATGTTTTCGTACAAGCCGGTGGTGTTGTTTTGCAACACTTCATCCTTCATCCGGGTATTGTAATAGTCAAAACTGAGATAGAGCCGTTCGTACAGCAGGGCGTTAACGCCCACGTCGTAGGTTTCCACCGTGGCGACGTGCAGGTTGAAGTCTGTCTTTTTCTTATTCGGAGACATCTCAACGGCGCCCGGGGAGCGGAAGCCCTGCGCTCGGTTGGCGTAGATGTTGATGTCTTTATACGGCGTGATTACCACCCCGATTTTAGGGCTGAAGGCGGTGGGTTTGGCGATTCCGGAATTGAGGGGATTAACTCGGTTGTATATATCAATGTTAAAGTAGTCGTAGCGCAGGCCGCCTTCGAATTTTAAGAATTTGAACGGCTTGTACTGCGCCTGGATGAAGAACCCGGTGTCTAACTGCTTGATGTCATAGGCCCCATCGATGGAAATGATAGTATTAAGATTTTTGGTATACATGGTGGTATAGTGAACTTCGGTATACCGCAGGTCGTTGCCCCCGATCACCGAGAACTGCTCGAAGGGCTGATAATTATACATCAGCTTCCAACCGTAGTCGTTGCGCCTGTCGTCATAGCGATACTGGGGCGAGGGTAAATAGGTAGTGGATCGGCTGTAATTTGCGTGGGAGAAATAGAGGGTGCCGTAAAAGCCTTCCTCCCCACCCTTGGGGGAATAATTCAGGACCACGTCAGTGTTTTCGACACCGCCCCGGCAGGTTGTGTCCACCGTGTCCCGCCTACTCTGTCCGGCTTTCACATCGCTTACAAAGAGGGGACTGGGGTCCCCCCAGCGCCGCGCCGCATAATGGAAACGTAGCGACAGATCCCCATCCAACACGGGCATGGTTAGTTTGTTAAAAAATTGGCCCCGTTGATAATCGGAATTGTCGCGATAGCCGTCCCGGGTGTAGCCTTCCCACACCAGGAAGGGGGTGGGATTCCAGGTGGAGTCACTGAGGACGCCCACTCCCCGAAAGGTGTCATAGGTGCCCCCATAACCCGCCAAACTGGGAGATTTATCCGACTTTTTAGTGATGATGTTGATGACCCCGGCCAGGGCGAAATCCCCGTAAAGGGCGGAGACAGGCCCCTTGATGACCTCGATGCGCTCGACCATCTCCGGGATCAGCCAGCCGATATCTGCCATGCCACCCCTACCGTGAGAACTTTGGACCATGTTTATGGGCACCCCGTCGATGAAATAGGCTACCTGGGTAGAATGGCCGTTGGTAAAGCCCCGGAAGGATATAGAGTCGCCCACGTCCCCCCTACCGTAGTTAGTAACTCTAGCGCCCGGCACCATGCGGAACATGTCCGTGTAGCGCGTGAACGGCATCTTCTCTATGTCGTCCTTGGTGATAACATTCACCTCTGCCGGCAGACCTTCGGCTTTGATGGTCACCTTTCCTTGCCGTTCCACCTGGCGTTCGGTTTCCACCAACATCTCGTCCATGGTCTGTTCTTTGGCTTTAGGAGTGGCGGCTTTTGGGGTAGTGGTATCTTCTTGGGTCGCGGTGGAGCCTTCTTGGGCCGCAGGCAAGGCTGCTTTTTCCGCGGCGGCGCTTTCCTGGGCGAAGGCACTGGCCGGGGCGGCGCAAAGGGTTAACAGCAAGAGCCCCATTACTGACCATCTGACGTTCATCTTTTTCTCCTTTCCCCTTGTTTTCCTCCCCGTGTTTTCTTAAATTAAAAAACGAGGGCTTTGGACACACGTGTACGGTTAACGGCCGTCTGTTGCCGAGGTTCTTTCAGGGCAGGGCCGCCTTGCCAAAGTCAGCCCCTGCCCTGATTTTTGCGCCTGTCCTTCTGTCTGGACCGGCGGTGGTTTAGCGCCGCTGCTTCCCCCAACTTATCCTTGTAATGGCGCCGCGGCGGGTTCCCTTGCTTCTTTACTGCGGCTTCTTTACCTCCTTGCCTTTAAAAGTGAGAACCAGCAGTGGCTCCCTTTATTGCCGTAAAGCGAATCTTATGGGCAGTCTGGCGATGGAGACTACCGGTTTGCCTTGGATCGAGGCCGGCCGGAACGCGGAACGTCTAACCGCTTCCACCGCAGCCTCCTCAAACCCGAAACCTGCCCCGTTCAAGACCTCCACCTTGAGCAGATTGCCCCGTTCATCAATGGTCAGCCGCAATAACACCCGCCCTTCCTGGCCCAGCCGCCGGGCCTGCTCCGGATAGACCGGCATGACCCGGCGCAGGAAGGCCGGGCCGGTGCCGCTGCCGAAGTCCGTGAGGTAAGGGCCGGTGCCGGTCCCGCCTCCTGGACCCTGGGGCGCAGAAGTGGAGGGCCGGCCCCTGGCCGCCGGGGCCGATGGGGCCGATGGGGCCGGACCGGGCCGGGGCATGGCCAGGGACGGCGGCAGCTCCGTCATATCCGGGATGGGTTTTTCCGGCGCCTTGGGGCGCGGTTTCGGCTTGGGCTTTGGTGGCACCGGCTTCACCGGCGCCTCAAGTTGCCTCGGCGACGCCTGCCGGGGCTGGGGAGAACTCATCGGCGCATCGGGGATATTCTCGGCCAGATAGATTTCCTGTACCTTTACCACTTTCGGCCTGGGCAGCTCTTTTACGAACCACAACGTGGAACCGAACAGCAGGCCGTGCAGGACCACAGAAACCAAGGCGGCCAGCGCCCAGGATTGCCTTTCAAAGCCGGATTCAGGAATGGTCAAATTCATAGCCGTTAACGTTGCTCCACCTCAATGCCGATCCGATGCACTTTCAGGCGTTTCAGGTTGTCAATGACATCGATGAGGCGGCCATGCCGGATGTCTTTATCCGCGGCGATGACCGCCTGGGGTTCTTGGTTCTGTGGCTGGGCCCGGAAGATCTGGTCAAACTCGCCGTCATGGGCCAGACGCACCCCGTTGATGGCGATCTCCCCCTCCGCATTGATGCCGATGATGATGGGCGGTTTGTCCATTTTATCCGCCTGGGTGGCCTGGGGCAAAGCGATGGAAAAGGTGCGGGGCAGCAACAGCGTGGCGGTCAGCATAAAAATGATCAGGATCACCAGCACGATATCCACAAAGGGAGTCATGTTGATTTCGGTGATGGGGCCGTACTGGTGGCTTTTCACGGCTGCCTCCCGGCTTTTCGCACGGGGAGGTGCACTTCCGGGACCTCCTCAACCGGCGCCGGGCCGTGCAGATAGGTAAGCAGGATGCGGCTGAGGCGCTGGGAGCGCTCCAGGATGGTGTGCAAGCGGCGGTGGAAGAAGTTGTAGGCCATCACCGCGGGGATGGCCACCAGCAGCCCCACCGCGGTGGCCACCAGGGCTTCGGCGATCCCGGACATCACCGCCGGGCCGCCGCCGCCCTCGGTCAGGGCCAGGTCTTTGAAAGCATGAATGATGCCCAGCACGGTCCCAAACAGGCCGATAAAGGGGGCGTTGGCCCCCATGGTGCCCAGAAAGCCTAAATGCTTTTCCAGAAACTGCCCCAGGCGGATGCGTTCGCCTTCCATGGCTTCTTCGGCCGCCTGCCGGCCGCGGTGGACCTGGGATAACCCCGCCAGCAGCACCTGGGGTTCAAAACCGGGGGCGGTTTCACAGCACACCGCCGTTTCCGACCAACTGGCTTCCGCCAGTAACGGTTCGATCTCTGCGATAAACGCCTCTTCGGCAAACCGGCCGCGATAAAAAATCCTGGCCCGTTCCAACATCACCGCCACCGAGGCAATGCTCAAGATGATCAGCAGCACCAGCACCCAGGTGCCTCCGCCCAGGGCCAGCTTCAACATCATTTTGGTCAAATCCATGTCGCCTCCAACATAAAAAAGCCATGAAAGCAGGGGCCCCTTGGGGTCTTTTAGCCTTCATGGCTGACAATAAAATTATAGATTGCTGGTACGAAAACTTTAAGGGGCTTCTGCCCTCAGGTAAATATCGATTGAAGTGTATTGCCGTCGAAGTGAACTGTCAATAAATATTTTCAGGAACATGCGGGTCAGATGCCGATTTATTAGGGGTTGTGCCGAAGAATCTTCCTTGCATTGGTTCGCTATCTCATATTAGTATACAATATATTCTGGGGTAAGAAGCCCCGGAACACGCAAAAACCGAGCCAATAAACTGCAAAGCCATGAAGGCCTGTAACCCTTCCTGAGGAAGAGTGCCTTCATGGCTTTTTTTTGTGCCCCTTGGGTTAAAAGCGTTGGTGCGATCTCTATGAATCAAAATATCCAGAAAGGAGAGACATGCATATTTCCGAAGGAGTGCTTTCTCCGGCGGTATTGGGTGGAGGCGCCGTTCTGGCGGTGGCCGGATGCGCCATCGGCCTGAAAAAATTGGATTACGAGGCCATCCCCCGGGTGGCCATCCTGTCGGCGGCGTTCTTCGTGGCCACGCTGATTCATGTGCCGATAGGTCCGGTGGCGGAGCACCTGGTGCTCAACGGCCTCATGGGGCTGCTGTTGGGTTGGATGGCCGTACCCGCCATTCTCATCGCCCTGTTCTTGCAGGCCCTGCTCTTCCAGTTCGGGGGCCTGACGGTGTTGGGAGTGAATACGGTCACTATGGCGGCGCCTGCGGTCTTCTGTTTTTATGCCTATCGCGGGTTTTTGCGCCGGCCAGGGATGATCGCCGGGGCGGCTGCCTTTGCCTGCGGGGTTACGGGCATTTTACTGAGCGGGGTGCTGGTGGCTGTAGCTTTAATCACCACCGGCCAGGCATTTCTCCAGGTAGCCGAATTGGTCCTGTTGGCGCATATCCCGGTGATGATCATCGAAGGTGTCATTACCCTGTTTATTTTCCTGTTTCTCAAGAAAGTCCGACCTGAAATGTTGGAGGGAATCTATGCGTAAAAATTGGTTTTTGGGGAAACTGCATCGGCCGAATCTCTGGGTTCAGGAAGTCTTCTTGATGCTGATTATCTGTGCTTGCACGACTCCAGCCGCCGCGGCTCCTGCCGCCACCCCCGCCCCGGCGGCAACACCCGCGCCCATAGGTCTGGAGACCAAGGCGGCCGCAGTTGACCGGCAAATGCTGGAAGAAACGGTGAATCAGGCCCTGGAGCGCCAGCTCGCCCCCATCAAGGAGATGCTCACCGAATTGACCATCCACCAGACTTCCCTGACGGACATCATCGGCGGCATCGGCTATATTCTGGGCCTCTTCGGCCTGTGGGCCTATTGTCTGAGCAAGAGGAAGAAAAATTCTTGAGCGCCATTGAGGAACCCTTTTCCGAAGGAACTTCTTTGGTTCATCGCCTGGACCCGCGGGGCAAAATCGTGGTGGCCGGACTCTTTACCGTCCTGGTGGCCGTGTCCAAGAGCTATGTTGCGACCCTGACCGGGCTGGCCCTGGCCCTTATCTGCCTGGCCCTGGCCCGTCTCCCCCTGAAAAAAGTGATCGCCCGGCTGCTGGCGGTGAACAGTTTCATTTTTTTTCTCTGGTTCGTCTTGCCGTTGACCTATCCGGGAGATGCGGTCTGGCACATCGGGCCACTGTCCGCCACCCGGCAGGGCCTGATCTTTACCGGTTTGATCACCCTGAAATCCAACGCCATTATCATCGCCCTGATTGCCCTGGTCGCCACCGTGCCCATTGTTACCTTGGGACAGGCCATGCATGATTTGCGTCTGCCGGACAAGTTGTGCCATTTGCTGCTGTTCACCTACCGCTATCTGTATGTCTTTGAGCAGGAATACCACCGTCTGGTCCAGGCCATGAAAATCCGGGGATTTCAGCCGCGCACTAATCTGCACACCTATCGCAGCTACGCCTATCTGGCGGCGATGCTGCTGGTGCGCAGCTATGACCGGGCCGACCGCGTTTTCCACGCCATGTTGTGCCGGGGGTTCCACGGGGTCTTTTACAGCCTGCGGACCTTTTCCTGGCAGCGCCGCGATGGGATCTTCGTGATGGTATCCCTGCTGGCCCTGGCGGTGCTCCTCTTTCTGGAGTTGGCGGCGCCCCCTTTTGATGTGAGGGTACTATGAGTGGACCTTTGATTGAATTGCATAACATCACCTTTACTTACCCCGGGGCCCCCCAGCCGGTCTTCCAGGACTTCCATTATCAGCTCCTCCCGAACGAACATATCGGCCTCATCGGTCCCAACGGCTCCGGCAAGACCACCCTTCTGCACCTGATTATGGGGCTGTTGCGTCCCCAGGCAGGGAGCATCGTCATTTTCGGGCAGGAAGTCAAAAAAGAGAAAGATTTTGTGGAGGTGCGGCAAAAAGTGGGAATGCTATTCCAAAATGCCGACGACCAGCTCTTCTGTCCCACCGTCCTGGAAGACGTGGCCTTCGGTCCCTTGAATCAGGGAAAGACGCCGGCCGAGGCCATCCAAATCGCCCGGGAGACCATGGAGCGCCTGGGTCTGCACGGCTTCGAAGACCGGGTGACCTATAAGCTCTCCGGGGGGGAGAAGAAGCTGGTCTCCCTGGCCACCGTCCTGGCCATGGAACCGCAGCTCCTCCTGCTGGACGAGCCCACCGCCGGCTTGGATGAGAAAACCAAGGACCGTCTCATCCACATTCTTAAGAGCCTGGACATCGCTTACATGATCGTGTCCCATGAACGGGATTTTTTAAACCATACCGTAACGGAATGCTGCCATGTGCATACAACCTGCTGTAAAAGCAGCACAATCAATCAGGGTGGCGCACCGCAGGCCGATGTTGCCCAAATTAAAATTAATGGAGGAGAATTATGAAACGCGGATTTACCGTATGTCTCTGCCTGGCGCTCGTTTTAGGACTGGCCAAATGCCCGGCTTGTTTATGGTATAGACGCCTTTCCAGGCCTGGAAAAGCAGTGCCAGCCTCTCTGGAAGCGAGCAATCCTGACAAAGACCTCGCTCTCTTTTCGCCCCAAGGACTCGATGTCGCCATGCCAGCTCGCCTGGGCCAAACGTCCAAGCTCAAGGTGGGAGAGCCAGTCTATGCTGTGGGAGCACCTCATGGTCTGGAATTATCCCTCTCTGAGGGGATTGTAGCCCAACTACGGGGCGGTAATCCCCCCCTTATCCAAACCACGGCGGCAGTTTCCCCAGGCTCCAGCGGCGGCGGCTTCTTCAACGCCGATGGGGAGTTGGCATTATCACCTTTCAACTGAAGGAAGGCCAAAACCTTAACTTCGCCCTGCCTGTGGAGTGGCTTACTGGGATTGCCAGGACAGCTAAAGCGTCTTCCTCTCCTACCCCGAAGATGGAAGAGAATTGGCTCAACCGGGCGGTGGAGTTGGAAAAGGCTCAAGATTGGTCAGGTCTGCTTACCTGGAGCCGCCGATGGACAAGTTCCGAACCGGGCAACCCCTACGCGTCGTTCTACCTCGGCATTGCTTACGATGGCTTGGGACGTTTCGGGGACGCAATAGTAGCTTTCAAGGAGGCGGTCCGCTTGAAGCCTTCTGCCGAGGCCTGGAACTCCCTCGGCAATTCATATGTAAGATTAGCCTTTTTCCGTGGGCCATTGGATGCTATCAGGAGGCGATAAAGCTTGAGCCTGA
>Ga0351869_1068_pt1 | contig 39679 bp, 31 predicted proteins | sample TotcelFGM3001M10_FD_206776 | JGI IMG/M metagenome (GOLD analysis project Ga0351869, IMG submission 206776) | Enriched cells from coal bed in the Powder River Basin, Montana, United States - Total cells FGM rep2 HSBNCT.FGM.300.1.M10 ... | reverse complement strand
AAATATTCCCTGCCTGATCGTTAAGACCGGTCGTAGAATCTGTTACCGGTTTATCGGCTACAACAAAAAGTTAAAGAGCATGCTGAAATTTTCCGAGATGCTCAAGAATTTTGCCTTTACCTAAAAATCTTTCCCGGGCAGCCGTTTGCATGATGCAACCGTGAGCTCATTTTAATACCGAACCAAAGGATACCATCAGAGACAAAAACGACAATTTGGAAAAGAACACTAAAAAACATAGGAGAGGCACGTCCAAACTTTTTGTTAATAATGAGTTTGATAAGTATTATCAGAATAAGTTCTAGTAAGTTTGCCTCCAGGTTTAATTACGCTTATTTTAGGACTAATTGAATAAAAATGGGAATATGCCAAGAGCAGCGCGTTTGGCTTCACATGGGTCATTACAACTTGCATCCAAAATTCATCCCGAAATTTCTGATATTTTAATACAAGAGCACGCGTTAACGGTTTCTGAGGGCGCCAGACTATTGGGGGTGCTGCTTCAGCGGTAGCCAAAATGATTTTGCGAAAAGGGATAAGGGAGTTTTAATTTGCTGAAATACCGTTTATGTATATCTCGAAAGACAGACTCGGTATTGTATGCAGAGTCTTTCTGCCTTTTATAAACGGTATATTGGGATTTACATAGTCCCTAAGGAGGTGATGCCAACAACGGAATTATTTTTGTCCATGTTATCAACAACGTTAAAATTCCCTCAAAATTCCCCCCGATTGAAATACCCTTACGGCTTGAGTTTGATCACATTGCCGCAATTTGGACAGCGATACCGCTTCAGAGGCAGGGCGTCTTCTCCTAATCAAAAAAAGCATCGACAAACCCATGCCCCAATAACTTTGGATTTTGGCAATTGGAGCAATGGTCCGGCTTGGACTGTGGGCTTCACCAATGGCCAAATTTAATCCATCCTTTGTTTCCGGTGCTGCGATAAGGTGAATTCAGCACGGCGTCACTGGAATTCCGGAATTTGGACGCGCCCTTCCCATATCTGACAAAAATTATTTTGTTAGATATCTTGACAATAAATATTTTGTCAACAAACACGGAGGTGACAAATGACCATTAGAATAACCACTGGAAGTCCAGCCGAGGGTGTGGAAAAATATTTCCCCCGCCCGGTGTAATCACCGCTTAAAAAGTAAGCCAAAATCAACGGGATAAAATGTTACCAGAAGTCAATTTTGACAAACGATACCACTTCTGTTTTTCACAGATTTTCGTAGTTTTTCTCGCAAATATAATGGTTAATCAAAATATGGTTATTTCATAGACCTCAGCATGTTATATGAGCAAGTTGAACAAATAGGGCTTTAAGAACGGAGAGATTGGGAAAACTATGTTTCACACCTGTCGGGCAGGCAACCATTTCTCGTTTCAAAATAGCACCTTAAAAGCTCAACGGGTTAATTATAAATATTGTACATTCTATTCGCCCGTAAATTCAAGTTGGAAGAAGTTTGAATTAGACGAATTAAAAGAAAAATCTTAAAAAATATTTTGAATCAAATGGTAACTTTTCACTGGTGGTTTTGGCTTCCTTTTATCCCGACGAAAATGGAATCAAATTTAACCGGTGATTACACCCGGCAATAACAGAAAAAATCTGGCGCAAAATTGAAACCGGTGAGCACCTGCAACTCACTGCCCCGTGTGTGAATCGGGACGTTCGTTCCGGGCGTACCGTGAACAGAACAAATTGCTCCCCGCTGTGATTTTCAGATGTCTCCCGTTTACGGAGAACCAATTTTCAACCGGCTTTTTTTATGATAAATGATGATCATGGTATTTTCATACAAAAGGCTTTTTCGGCTTGGGACGAACTGTCATTAGTTAACGGCTGTATGGGCCGGTCATGCCTGGAAAATCAATCTTTATACCGACAGAACCAGCGGCTAAACTTTTTGACACATTCAAACAAAATGATGGGCAATATATAGCTAATATACTGAAGAAAATGAGTTAAGTGAATTTTCAGTTGTAAAGAATTTCTTTACAACTGCCTCTGACGGCAAGGACTATCCGGTCACCTTATCATGAAAAGGGGCGCTCGTGGGCGAACAGGACGAAACGGTGATCTTTGAACAGGACGAATTGCTCATACCCGATGGAGAAAGCAAATCCGTGGTTTGATAAAATCCCCTTTATTGCCGTTTAATAATCGGACGAAGCCTATGTGTGTCTTCACAATCGTCTTGGGCAGGTACCATGCAAAAATCCAACAGGTCAGTAAATACTGTGGCATTACCAAGTGAATCGCTTGTGTTTTGGATGTATAAAAATGCCGACTTTGCAGACGCATATGAGATCCAACTACAGGAAAGCACAATCACAGATCCTGAGACAATTGCCCGGTTCCTGTTTTCCCATCAAGTGCCATGGATCGCACTGCTTATGCGAATACGTGATACAACCGTTGCTCGGTTTGGAATCAAAACATCAAAACAGTTGCAGAACTGCGGTGGCAAACGAATCGGGATATTCAAAATATATGAGACCAGCACACATGAGATCGTTCTGGGCGAGGATGACATTCACCTGGATTTCAGGCTGTCGGTACTCTACCTGGCAAAGACTGGTTCTGCTGGAAGCAGACCGAGTTTGATTTTATCAACCGTTGTGAATTGTCACAATCTCTTGGGGCGTATTTACATCACACTGATTGCGCCGTTTCATCGACTGGTCGTCAAGTCCTGTCTACAAAAAGCTGCTCGTATCGGATGGCCGTCATCTTCAATTTATTAGGGTCATGGGATTCCCCATTAAAGACTACCAAAAAGGGGTGCAATCCCATTTAGTGGCAAAATACAGAGAGGAGTAATACTCTCCGAATTATCTGTTCTTTGAAAACAAGTCTGGACTCTACCAAAGAATCCCGTTATATTGGCGTTCATGAGCAGCAGTATAGTTCTTCAAGGACGTCATTTGGTGCCGGATGATATCGAGTTTATCCGTCGTATGATAGCCGACCATCCCGATTGGCGTCGTACCCGTTTGTCTCGGGAAATATGTCAGTTATGGAACTGGCGTACGGACAAGGGGCTGCTCAAGGATATGGCCTGTCGTTCAATGCTGAGAAAACTCGAACAGCGCAAGCTGATTACCTTGCCAGTGGCTTGGCGGAAGGGCAATCAAGCCCGTATTATTCCGTCGATAGTTCATAGTTGTGATCCGATCCACTGTGAATTAAAGGATCTGCAACCGATTCACATCCTGATGGTTCCCGGAAGGGGCGATATGGACAATTTGTTCCATTGCCTGATGGATCGCTATCATTATCTGGGTTGCCGCGGACATGTCGGTGAACACATCAAGTACATTGTTTTTGATCGGTATAATCGACCTCTGGCCTGCATGTTGTTTGGTTCGGCGGCCTGGAAAACCAGGGCTCGGGACCTGTTTATCGGATGGAGCCCAACGGTGCGTCAGGTAAACCTGAAGCTCATGACAAACAACACCCGGTTTTTGATTCTACCCTGGGTTGTGGTAAAAAACCTTGCCAGTTACATTCTTGGCGCCTGTTTGAGACGGCTGTCCGATGACTGGCAAAACCGCTATGGACACCATCTGGTTCTGGTTGAAACCTTTGTGGATCGATCCCGGTTTGTCGGCACATGCTATCTGGCTGCAAACTGGATGAGAATCGGAAGCACTTGCGGTCGAAGTCGTCAGGATCGATATAAACGGGTTACGGTTCCGGTCAAAGATCTGTACATCTATCCACTGGCAGAAGATTTCAGGCAGCAACTTTGCGATCGAATATGACTCACTGGAATGGCAGGAAAAAATCACCCTGCAATCCCATGAGGCCACGATGCAAACTTCATTCGACCTTAAATCACTGATAGAGCAGATTCAATCCTTTCTGAGCAATTTTAAAGAGCATCTCGATATCAACCAATTGCTTGAAGATCTGAGAACGACCATGATATCTTGGATCGAGCAATGGGTCGTTTCGGCTGTACGACATCAACTCAGAAGCCCGGATTTTTTGACAGCATTAAAAATGACCGCTGCCAAATCCGGATTTCGGTTTCATGGATTTAAACCCACCAGCATCCGGTTGTTGTCTGGAAACTCCATTTCCATCGATTCACCTTATTTTATCAAGGCTGAATCCAAAAGATGTCGCGGCCGTAAAAGCAAAAAGAGAACCGCTGGAACCGGCTGCCATTTCGGGTTGGCATATCTGGGGTTTCTATCTCGTTCCAGCACTCTGCTTTTGTCATCGGCTGTACAGTCCGCGTTGCTGTGCCCCTCGTTTGAAATTGCCGCACGTACTCTCCAGTCATTCGGCATCCAGCTCGATGTCAAAACCATCCAACGGTTTTGCCTGGATCTGGGCATGAACGCCATGAGCAACCGAAGCGATATCACTCTCACCGATACCGACAACGCCTCGGATCGCATCCTGTTTGTATGCATGGATGGCGGTCGACTTCGGGAACGTAGACCCAAACGGGGAAGAAGACCTAAAAACCTCAAACGACAAGGTTATCATACCGACTGGCGGGAACCCATTCAGATCGTTATTCAGTTGCTGGATACAACGGGAAATCCGTGCAAGGATATCCCCCCGCTGTATGACGCCACCCTTGCCGGAGTTGATGCCGTATTTGATCTTCTCGAAGCGTATCTGAAAAAACTCGATGCACAAAATGCCCACAGCGTGGTCTTTTGTGGAGATGGCGCCCGCAGTTATTGGAAACGCTTTCCGCTGTTGGCACAAAAACTCGGGATCAAATCCCACCATGAAATTATCGATTACACCCATGCAAAGCAAAACCTGCAAGAAGTAATCGGCAATTTGCCAGAAATCCTTGGTTCCAAAAAACTGGCAGAAATCATTGCAGACTGGAAAGACCATCTGTGGAATGGTGAGCACGATGACATCCTGAGCCAGATACATTCCCTGATAGAGTCACCCGCAAAACGAAAAGAAGCCTTGAAAAAGTTCAAAAACTACTTTTCGGACAATTCTCATCGCATGCAATACAGTACCTTCCGGGATATGGGACTGCCAACCGGAAGTGGCTGCGTAGAGAGTGCAATCCGTCGGGTTATCAATCTCAGATTAAAAGCCCCCGGCATTTTCTGGAAGGCCCGAACCGCAGAGGTCATGCTCTTCCTGAGAAGTACGTTGCTTTGCGGCAGATGGAACAATATGGTAAAGAACCTGTTCAGACTAAATCGGAACGGCATATTACTTTGCCACTAAATGGGATTGCACCCACCAAAAAGTTGATTCAGGGGAAATGACCACAAACGTTGTTGCATTGCCAATGTTGGATTATATGGATATGCAAATACCCAGGGAGAAAAGCCATGAACGCAACTGTTTCGGTTTTGAAGTGCGACACGTACGCCCCGGACATGCTGGAAGCGAGGCTTCACGAGAGCCTGGCCAACATCGGTTTCGACCCGGAGGGTTTTTCGGGCAAAACCGTGGTGGTGAAACCGAACCTGCTGATTCCCGCCGCCGCAGACAGAGCCATCACCACCCACCCGGAATTTTTCCGGGCAGCGGTGCGCATAATCAAAAAATTCGGCGGGAAACCCGTGCTGGTGGAGTCGCCCTGCATCCACTCACTGGAAAGGACCCTCAAAAAGACCGATTTCGGCAAAATCGTCGAGGACGAGGGCGTGAAAGTGGCCAACGTGACGGAAATCCGCACCCTGGTCTTCGGAAACGGGGTGAAATTCAAAAATATTGATATTTCAGCCGCCTGTTTCGACGCGGACATCATAGTGAACCTGCCCAAATTCAAGACCCACGGGCTCACCTACATGACCGCTGCGGTGAAGAACCTTTTCGGAACCATTCCGGGGCTGGCCAAGAGCCGGATGCACGTTAAACTTCCCGGAGCCGACGAGTTCTGCGAATTTCTCATGGACCTTTACGGCGCCATAACCCAGGGATTTGAAAAGCCCAAGACCGTGATTCATCTCATGGACGCGGTTTTAGCCATGGAAGGTGAAGGCCCCGGAACGTCGGGAACCCCCAAGCCCATGAACGCCATATTCGCCTCTTTCGACGCTGTTGCCATCGACTGGGCCGCCACGATTGCCTCAGGACTCGACCCCACAAAGGCCTATACTGTGGTCAAGGGCTTTGAGCGGGGCTACGGGGTGGCGTCGCCTTCGGAGGTAATTCTCGTGGGCGCGCCCATTTCATCCCTCGGTATAAAGCCCCTTGCGCCATCGCGGGGTTCTTTCATGTCGAACGCGGTGCGCTGGCCCTTTACGTCCAAGCGATTCAAAAACCTGATTCTCGACCGGCCTATCCCCGCAGAGGCCAAGTGCACCCTTTGCTACCAGTGCCTGAAAATCTGCCCGGCCCAGGCCATAAGCCAGTCATCGGAGGCGAAAATGATCCCGACCTACGACCATGATAAATGCATTCGCTGCTACTGCTGCATGGAAGTCTGCCCGGAGGCGGCCATTTCCAAGAAGCACGGGGCGCTCCAATGGCTCATCAGGCTGTGAAAATCATGGCTGCAATTCGCCGATTTTGGCCAACTGTTTTTTGGGGCCGGCTGGACCGATTTTTAAAACTCGATGGTCAAGTTTTTTGTCGAAAAAACACATCCCATCGTCCGGAACATTCGTTCCGGGCGTACCGTGAGCAGGACGAATTGTTAATACCCGCTGTGATTTTCAGATGCCAATCGTTTACGGAGAATCAATTTCCAACCCGCCCTTTTTGTGATAAATGATGATCATGGTATTTTCATTCCAAAGGCTTTTTCGGATTGGGACTAACCGTCATGATTTGACGGATGTATTGGCAGGTCACGCCTTGAAATTCAATCTTTAAACCGAAAGTTGGCCTCATATGCCCAGATCAACATCCGGATCATAATTGAAGGGCAAAATGGAGACCATTGACGACATAGATTTGAGCAAATAACCAGGTACAGAAAACGAGGCGTCATGGCGAATATCCATTGTCATCTGCGTGGAAAGAATCGGTTTCCCAGTTTTGTGACCTTCTTCATGTCTCTAACAACAAATTGTGAACATTCGGAACGAACGTCCTCGACGATATGCGCGTGTTACATCTTGAAATAAAGTCAATATGACGTTATATAGTGTTATATTATGACAACCTATTACCCACGAGAAATTTCGCTTCGAATAGCGCGTGCCATGCAGCATCTTCCAATTGTGGTTTTGTCCGGGTTGCGACAGACCGGAAAAAGCACACTGCTGCAAAACGAGACGGCAGTTGCCCGGGACCGGATTTACCGCACACTGGATGACTTTGCCATTCTGGCCGCTGCTCAGGCAAATCCCCACTCATTGCTTGCAGGAGACGCCATTTTTGACGAGGTGCAACGATGCCCGGAATTGCTGGTTGCGATCAAGCGAATGGTGGATGAGGATCGGCGGCCGGGCCGCTATATTCTATCCGGCTCGGCCAATCTCGCGCTTCTCGGCCATGTTTCCGAAACACTGGCGGGAAGGGCTGTTTACCTCTCTCTGCATCCGATGAGCCGGCGGGAAAAAAAACGCACAACCTTTCGGCCGCCTTTTCTGGTGACATTTCTGAAATCCCTGGAAATCCCGTCCGAAGACGCTGAACCCGTCTCTGATCAGGAAATTTTGGTGGGCGGTCTGCCACCCGCCTGCCTGGGCCCTGTGGACAGTGTTGCGGAGTGGTTCCGGGGATATGTGCAAACTTATGTTGATCGCGATGTCCGGCAATTATCGCAAATCACGGATCTGGTCTCATTTCACACCCTGGCTCAACTGGCTGCATTGCGTACTGGCCAGGTGCTTTCCGTCAGTTCTCTGGCACGCGATGCCAAACTGAATGCCGTTACCTGCGGAAGATACCTCAACCTGCTGGAAACATCCTTTCTGATTCGTCGTCTGCCGCCGTTTCTGAAAAATCGCAGCTCCCGGCTGATCAAGTCCCCCAAACTGCTTTTCACCGACAGCGGTCTGGCCGCACACCTGGCAGGAATCAGCAACATTGAACCCGGGGCTGACGATCGGCTTCGAGGAGCCCTTTACGAAACTTATGTCGTGCAAAATCTTGCGGCGCTGTTGGAAGCTCACCTGCCGGATGCACATCTGGCCTATTGGCACGAACAGGGCCGGCATGAAGTGGATATCGTCATCGAAGCAGATCGTAAGGTGTTTGCCATAGAAGTGAAAGCTGCAACACGATGGTCCGACAGTGATTTATCCGGCCTCCGGGCGTTTCTGGACCGGACTCCGAATTGCATTGCAGCAATTTTGGCGCACAATGGAAAGGATTCCGTAAAACTGGACGACCGCCTGTGGGCGCTGGCGATCGGCAAATTGATCGAATGATGTCATTCCTCATCAACTTGGAATGGCCATTCCGCTGGCCTCCATTACCAACCGGTTATTCGGAGCGTTACCCATTCCCATTTTCAACTGGAGTCACTCATGGAATCAGCCGCAATCGCCGAAGTACGCAAGTCCGCAGAAGAATCCTTTGCATCCGGCCTCTACTGCGCCGAGAGTGTTGTTCTTGCCATCGCAAAAGCAGAAGGAATAGCGTCGAATCTCCTGCCCAAAATAGCGACCGCTTTTTGCAGCGGCATGGCGCGTTCTTGTGGCATCTGCGGCGCTTTGACCGGCGCAATGATGGGGGTCAGTCTTGTCCTTGGGCGTTCAACGCCTAACGAATTCGTCCAACCGGCATACACCGCAACCCAATGCCTGATTCAGACGTTTGAAAAAGAGTTCGGGAGCCGCGATTGTCAAGCTCTGTTGGGGGGCTGTGACCTGAATACTCCGGAAGGTCAGGCCATGTTCAAAGACCAAAATCTCCGTTTTCGTTGTCAGGAATTCACCGGCAAAGCTGCCGAATTGGCTGCCCGAATCCTTGTTGGATCAACTGGCTGATCGAGCGGTTATAGGCTTCCTCCAGGGGGTGCGTCGCCATTCGCCACGACAAACCGTTCCAGATTTATCACACCACGCAATATGGCCATCCCCAAATACACAGGGATATCCGTCTGGTTGACAACAAGCAGACCCTGGAATGGGCCTATCCGTGCTGCGAATTCGATTTGTCCGACGGTACTCATATCAGCCATGTCTTTACCGGTTTACTGAAAAATTCCACCAGAGGAATTCCCTGGCCGCCTACCAGCAATACCTTTGCCTCGGGATAGCAATTCCGGAAACGGGTCAGATCCGATGCCTTGTTCATAACCCACCTGCATCATGGATTTATCCGGCGATCAACAAACATTACTCAATGATTGAGTAAAATTGCTCAGTCACACCAGCCGAATTCTCCCGGGCAGCAGTTCCTGCATCATGCCCTGCTTGAGGGCACGGGTTTTTGAGTTAAAACCCAACGCAACAGGTTGTCAGTGCAACTGATTGAACCGGAACGCGCCTTCAGCCACTTTTTCCCTTGATTTTATCGACCAATCGGGATAAATCGCCGTAACACTTTGAATAATAATTCTATTTGAAGTATGATGACAATCATTTCAATTAGAAACCAATCGGTGTCTGTTAGTTGAACTGAATCATTGAATGGCCCAATCAAATTCCACATGGAGGAAATATGCCCCGACGTCAGGATATTCATAAGGTGCTCATTATCGGCTCAGGACCCATCATCATCGGACAGGCCTGTGAATTTGACTATTCCGGAACCCAGGCCTGCAAGGCCCTTCGGTCACTGGGATATGAAATTGTTCTGGTGAATTCCAATCCGGCCACCATCATGACCGATCCCGGCATGGCAGATGTCACCTATATCGAACCCCTGAATGTTCAAACCCTGACAGAAATCATTGAAAAAGAGCGCCCGGATGCACTGCTGCCAAACCTGGGCGGTCAGACCGGTTTGAATCTGTCGTCTGAACTTCATGTGGCCGGTGTTCTGGAAAAATATGGTGTCAAGGTGATCGGTGTCAACGTGGATGCCATCGAACGGGGTGAAGACCGGACCGCTTTCAAGGAAACCATGGAGAAACTGGGTATCGACATGCCATCCAGTCAAACCGTGAATACGGTCGAAGATGCGGAAAAAGTAGCGGAACGCCTGGGATATCCGGTGGTGATTCGACCGGCCTATACCATGGGCGGAACCGGCGGCGGCCTGGTTTACAATATCGAAGAGCTTCAAACCATCGCAGCCAGGGGCCTTGCTGCCAGCCGGGTGCATCAGATTCTGGTGGAGGAATCGGTTCTTGGCTGGGAGGAACTGGAGCTCGAGGTGGTCCGGGATGCCAAAAACCAGATGATCACGGTCTGTTTTATTGAAAATGTGGATGCGATGGGCATTCACACCGGAGACAGCTTTTGCACCGCGCCCATGCTGACCATTTCTTCGGAACTGCAGAAGCGGCTTCAGGACTACTCGTACCGGATTGTCGAGGCTATCGCGGTCATCGGCGGAACCAATGTCCAGTTTGCCCATGATCCCAAAACCGGACGGGTGGTGGTGATTGAAATCAACCCCAGAACCTCCCGGTCATCTGCTCTGGCCTCCAAGGCCACCGGGTTTCCGATCGCCCAGGTATCCTCGCTTCTGGCCGGCGGACTGACCCTGGATGAGATTCCGTACTGGCGGGATGGGACCCTGGAAAAATACACCCCGTCCGGAGATTACGTGGTGGTCAAATTCGCCCGGTGGGCCTTTGAAAAGTTTCCCGGCGTGGAAGACCGGCTGGGAACCCAGATGCGGGCCGTGGGCGAAGTCATGAGCATCGGAAAAAATTATAAGGAGGCACTCCAGAAAGCCATCCGGTCTCTGGAAATCGGACGCTATGGACTGGGATTTGCGAAAGACTTTCACCCGCAATCGCTTGAGAATCTGATGGGACTTTTGGGGACACCATCCAGTGAACGCCAGTTCATCCTGTATGAGGCCATTCGAAAAGGCGCGGATATACAGGCTTTATCAGAAAAAACCCATATCAAGACATGGTTCTTGCAGCAGATGAAAGAACTGGTCGATCTGGAAAACGATATTCTGGAATATCGGAACAAACCGCTTCCCGATGCCCTGCTGGCACAGGCCAAAAAAGACGGGTTTGCTGACAAATATCTGGCGAAAATCCTGGGTATTCCGGAAAAGCAGATTCGTGAACAGCGAACCCACATGGGGATCGTGGAAGCCTGGGAAGCAGTTCCAGTCAGCGGCGTTGAAAACGCGGCCTATTACTTCTCCACCTACAATGCGCCCGACAGCGTACCGGTCAGCAGCCGGAAAAAAATCATGGTTCTGGGCGGCGGACCCAACCGGATCGGACAGGGGATCGAGTTTGACTACTGCTGCGTCCATGCCGCATTCGCCATTCGTGAAGCCGGATATGAATCCATCATGGTCAACTGCAATCCGGAAACCGTTTCCACGGATTATGACACCTCCGACAAACTCTATTTCGAGCCCTTGACTGTCGAGGATGTTCTGAGCATCTATGAAAAGGAAAAACCCGAAGGTGTCATCGTGCAGTTTGGCGGTCAGACACCGCTCAATATTGCCGGAGAACTGGCGGCCGCAGGTGTCCCTATTCTGGGAACCAGTCCGGAAACCATCGATCTGGCCGAGGATCGGGAACGGTTCAATCAGATGATGCGGCGCATGGCCATTCCCCAGCCAGAGTCCGGAATGGCCAGAACCGAAACCGAGGCCCTTTCCATCGCATCCACCATCGGTTATCCCGTGATTGTCCGGCCATCCTATGTTCTGGGCGGGCGGGCCATGGAGATCGTGCATGACGAGGATATGCTTCGGCATTATATGAAAGTTGCCGTGGATGTATCACCGGAGCGGCCGATTTTGATCGACCGGTTTCTGGATAACGCCATCGAGGCCGAAGCCGATGCGATTGCAGACGGAACCGATGCGTTTGTTCCAGCCGTCATGGAGCATATCGAGCTGGCCGGCATTCATTCCGGGGATTCGGCCTGTGTCATTCCCACCATCGGCATCCCCCCCAAGCATGTGGAAACCATTCGGGAATACACCCGGAAAATCGCATCAGAACTTCATGTCGTGGGGCTGATGAACATTCAATATGCCATTTTCAACAATACGGTGTATGTCCTGGAGGCCAACCCCAGGGCGTCCCGGACCGTGCCCATCGTGTCCAAGGTCTGCAACCTGTCCATGGCCCGAATCGCAACCGAAATTATTCTGGGAAAACGCCTGTCCGATCTGAATCTGACTCCTGCAGTCATCCCGCATTTTGGCGTCAAGGAAGCTGTATTTCCCTTTAACATGTTTCCGGAAGTGGATCCGCTGCTGGGTCCGGAAATGCGATCGACCGGCGAGGTGATGGGCCTGTCCCGGAATTTTGGTCGGGCATTTTTCAAGGCTCAGGAGGCCACCCAGACTGCCCTGCCTTTGGAGGGCGCCGTTCTGTTCACGATAGCAGAGATGGATAAAGGCGCGGCCCTTGAGCCGGCCCGGTTGTTCCGGGATATGGGATTTAAAATCATTACCACGCGCGGAACGTATGAATACTTCAAACGAAACAGCATTGAATCGGTAGAAATCCGCAAGCTGGGATATGGTCGCCCGGATATCGTTGACGGTCTCAAAAACCGGGAAATTCAGTTGATTGTCAACACGCCAAGCGGTAAAAGAGGGGCTGAGGACGGCAGTTATATTCGAAAATCCGCCATCAAATACAAGGTTCCCTATATCACGACGACAGCGGCAGCCATTGCGGCAGCCAAAGGCATTGCGGCCCGGCGGGAAGGCAGACCTCAGGTCAGGTCCCTTCAGGAATATCATGCGGCGATTCGATAAGCAGGCCCCCGTGCCTCCCTGCGAATGCGTTACGATCAGGAGCAAAATGAACACGGATCAATCACCAATCAAACTGGCACCAATCAAACTGGGAATCAGCACCTGCCTTCTGGGCCAGAATGTCCGGTATGACGGCGGACACAAACACGACCGATTTCTGACCGGAACACTGGGACTGTTTGTGACGTATGTTCCGGTATGTCCGGAAGTGGAATGCGGCATGGGTATTCCGCGGGAATCGCTTCGGCTGGTTGGTGATATTGAATCCCCCCGGCTTTTGACCAGCAAAACCGGAAAAGATTTCACCGATCAGATGAAAATCTGGGCAACCGGACGGCTTCAGGCACTTGAAGCCGAAAATCTGTGCGGATTCATTTTTAAGAGCGATTCGCCCAGCAGCGGCATGGAACGGGTCAAGGTCTATCCGGAATCCGGTATGCCGGTCAAAAAAGGCTCCGGTATATTTGCCAGAATGTTCATGGATCATTTTCCCCTGATTCCGGTTGAGGAGGACGGCCGGCTGCATGATCCCAACCTGCGGGAAAATTTTATCGAACGGATGTTCACGCTTCAGCGATGGCGGCATCTGTGTTAAGAAAACCGGACACTGGGAGGCTTGGTGGACTTTCACACCGTTCACAAACTGCTGATTCTGGCACACAGTCCGGAGTATTACCGAAAGCTGGGAAAAATTGTCGCAGAAGGGAAAAAAATACCGGTTGAAACGCTGTTTGACACCTATGCCGGGTTATTGATGAATGCGTTGAAAATCCGGGCGACACCCAAAAAAAACGCCAATGTTCTGCAGCATGCCATGGGATATTTTAAACAACAGCTTTCTTCAGAAGAAAAAAAGGAGCTGCTGGAGATTATCCATCAGTACCAGTCCAGCCTGATTCCGCTCATTGTTCCGGTGACACTGATCAACCATTATGTCCTGAAATACAAAGAATCCTATCTGAGTGGACAGCGGTATCTGAAGCCCCATCCGATTGAGCTTCAGCTTCGGAATCATGTATAGGTTGAAGTCATTGGCCCCGTACTGGGGATTTGACCGGATCAATGGGTGGGTTGTATGAGTGGCGATTTGTCGCTCTTTGCAATGGATAGAGACCTTCAGAAAATTCATTTCTCAAGGCAGCAGCTTCCCTATTTCACCAGAACAATGGACGCCTGCTGTTGAAAAAACCGCCGCTTGGTCCTCCCCTGGGAAGCGTGGCCAGCCACACGGGTGTATCCGCCCCTTCTTCAACTGATCGCGGCGCATTCGGGCCGCCCAGATCTGTTCGCACCCACCCCGGGCACGCGGAATTGATCAAAATGTCGGTTTCCCGAAGTTCTTTTGCAAACAGGGCTGTCAGAGCATTCAAAGCGGCTTTTGATAGCCTGTAGGCCGGTGCGTGAACACCTGCAAAGATGGACTCCGGGTCGGTCATGTCACTCAGAGAGCCCAGTGAGCTGGAAATGTTGACAATTCGGCCATAATCGTTTTTCTGCATCAGGGGGATGCAAGCTTGGCAAAGCCGCAACGGACCGAAGAAATTGGTTTCCAGGGTCTGTCGAAGTGTGATCTCATCTACCTGCAATGCCGTGTCCTTCCGCCTGTCAATATCAATACCAGCATTATTTACCAATATATCAAGTTTGTTATACTCTTTTTGAATTCGTGCCACCGTTGATATAATAGTGGCGGAATCATTTACATCCAGGTGGATTGGTTGCACTTCCAGCCCTTGCGCCGCCAACTCATTTTGGGCTCTTATGCCGGCTTCAATGCGTCGTACCCCCATAAAAACAGATACCCCCTTACGGGATAGTTGGCGGCATATTTCCAGTCCAATGCCCCTGTTTCCTCCGGAGACAAGGGCAATCTTACCTCCATCAGTCTCCATGTGTCCCTCCAGAATCGTATATTTGATTTATTGATAGCATGTTTTATTTTTTGACCAGGGAAACCCAACCGGTATTCCTTTTGAGTAATTAACCCAAAACCCGGAGGTGTTGAAATGAAAAGTCAAATACCTTTAACCGCGCGCAACTGTTGTACGATGGAAAAACAGGCGGTAGTCTCGGCTATCAGGGCATGTGATTTCTGCTCAGAAAGCTATAGCGACCATCGTAGCTGTTATCGTCGTGTTGCGAAAAAAAGTGGCGAGCGTTCACGCGAGTGTATGATCGAATAGCCGGTGCAACCGTAATTTCCATGCGGATGCAACCGGTTCGATTCCGGTTCGCTGAGGCGGTAGCTTGAGCCTTTGTCCCCATGAACCCGAGTCGTTACAGAAAAATTCCACGTGTAAGGCTGTCATGAACGTCGATATAGACCTTCAGAAAAATAATTTCGCTGCGTTATAGGTCGGGAATGGCCGACAGTTTTTCAAGGCGTCAGCCAAAAGGCCTATCTCCTCCCTGCTGCCTTGCGAAATGAATTTTCTGAAGGTCAATAGTCCCCTATCACAGAACGGCGAATTGATTCCATACTCGTTTTGATGGGTGACGCAAGCTAATTATGAAAATGCGTCAATTATTTTGATTTTCATGGTGATTTCGTGAAATATAAACCGATGAAACGCGTGAGACAACTGCTGGCTTTTGTTTTAATGGGATTGATCTTATCAAGCTGTTCTTCCGGACAAGACTGGCGCACGGCAAGCCGGGAATCTGCGGGTATAGCACCCGATCCATATGTCACAAAAGAGGCGATTGTGTACGTCTTCGGCGCCGATGCCTGGGGCTGGCGCGGCTGGTTTGCCATTCACACCTGGATCGCAGCCAAGCGAACCGGTGAAACAGTCTACACGGTGTACGATGTGATCAATTGGCGCAGCTATCGCAACCAGCCGATCATGCGCATTTATCCGGACATTCCCGACCGCTATTGGTTCGGCGCGAAACCCCGCGTTCTCAAAGAACATCGAGGACAAGGCGTCGACGAACTGATCGATGCCGTCGACAAGGCTGCCCATTCCTACCCCTGGAAAACGACATACAAGGCGTTTCCAGGTCCCAACAGCAACACCTTCACCGCCTGGATCACCAGGCAGGTGCCGGAGTTGGCGCTGGACCTCCCTTTTTCTGCCATCGGCAGCGGCTATGTTGAATAAATTGGTTTCCATCAAAACTGTGGCATACCGCAGTGTTTCCTTCTGTAGACTTTCATAATCCGGCAACGGCCCCCCCTGGATCAATGCGATCCTGAAGCGGGTGCAGAGATTTTGGACCGGTATTTTAAAATCTGCATGTGGGAACGCCGACACTCGTCTTTGGGATCGTGAAAATAGCCGCAGGGGTAGGGGGTCATGGCGGCAATCAGCATGAGGCTGGCCGGATAGGTGATGGTGGAGGCCGTCCGGGAAATGGTGAACCGAAAGTCTTCCAGCGGCTAACGCAGAACTTCCAGGACATTGTTTCTTGAATTTGGACAGCTTGTCCAAAAACAGCACACCGTTATGGGCCGTGCTGACTTCGCCGGGCCTGGGATAATGGCCGCCGCCGATCAGTCCGGCTTCTGAAATGGTGTGATGGGGAGAATGAAAGGGGCGTCTGGCGACCAGGGCCTGATCCTTTCCCTGCAGTTACAAGGAATGGACCGATGATTTCCATGAATTCGAATTTTCTGACTCCGCCGATGCACAGTTTCGCGGGCCTGCCGGTCTGTCGGCAGCTCGATGACCTCGAAGCGGACATCGCGATTATCGGGCTTCATTATGTCAGCCCGTATCCTCAAAATCCAGCAATACTGTCACCTCACCCTGCGGTGGAAACCGCACCGGATGCCATCCGTATGCAATCATCCCGATTCATTGGCCATCTGGGTCATTATGATTTCGATTTCAATGACGTCCTGCTGCCTGACCCGCGGATACGGCTGGTTGATTGCGGTGATGTAGACAGGAAAACGGCCGATGGTCGACAAAATCCGGAACATATCACCGCCGCGGTCCGCACCATCCTGGCCCGGGGCGCCATGCCCATTGCCATTGGTACCGACGAGGGCGGTTTCATTCCCTATGTGCGCGCCTTCGAAGGCTGCAGGGAACTGTGCGTCATTCATATTGATGCGCACATTGATTGGCGGAATGAACGATACGGGATTCTGGACGGGTACAGCAGCGGCATGCGCCGGGCTTCCGAAATGCCCTGGATCCAGTCGATGGCCCAGATCGGACTGCGGGGCATTGGCAGCGCCGGACCACAGGAGATCTCGGACGCGCGGTTGTTCGGGAGCGTTTTCATTCGGGCCCGTGACATTCATCAGAATGGAATCCATGCGTGCATGGAAAAAATTCCGGTGACGGACCAGTATCTGATCACTATCGATGCCGATGCGCTGGATATGGCCATTGCGCCAGGCGTGCTCTATCCCAGCCCGGGAAGGCTGACTTTCGATGAAACCACAGACCTGGTCAGGACCCTGGCATCAAAGGGACGAATTGCCGGCATCAGCCTGTTTGAGGTTCGCCCGGAGCGGGACATCAACGGCCTGACCGCCTCGACAGCCGCACAGTTGATTATCCATTTCATCGGGACAATGGCCCGCTATGGTAATTACAACCGCATACCCCGCCTGCCGCAAACTCGGCATTGACTCAATCCAATCCCCGGTCTATCATTCGAATCACTCGTTCTTTCCCCGTTAACGGTTTTCCCGGGCGGCACCGGGATGATCATCGTTTATCGCTGCGGAATGCTGCATCCGGAATGGCAGGCGGGATGACTTTTTATGGCTGAAAACATATCTGTGGAATCGAATGGCGAATCGCACAAGCGTATGATGGACTTCTCCAGGCTGGCAGACATATCACCGGATGCCATTTACCATTATGACATCGACAGGCGGCAACTGGTATTTTATAACGACCGCATACACCACCTGATGGGGATTTCGGCTGAAAAGGGATCAATATTTGCTTGGAAGGATGTTCAGCAATGGATCCATCCGGATGACCGGACTGCCGTGCAGGGCAGTTTCCGGGGCGACATCGAGGCGGGAAGGGATCGGGGACAGAATGTGTTTCGCATCGTTCTGCCGGACGGCTCGATTCGGTGGCTATGCAATCTCTGGATATGGACGGAATGCCCACCGGGAAAATCGTCCGGAATCATTCAGGGATTTCTTCGTGATCAGACCGAAATTCATACTGCGGATTCCCAACTGATTCAGAGCAAACAAAAAGCGCCGATCGGCAGCTATATCGTTCAGGATCGGGTATTCCGGTATGTGAATCCCGAGTTTGCTCGAATCACCGGCTACAGTGAAGCCGAACTGATCGGACGGCAATCATTGTCCATTGTTCATGAGGATTATCGGGAATATGTTCAGCAGAAAGCCGTGGCCATGCTCAGGGGGAAACAGGATATGCCATACCTGTTTTGTGCGAGAGACAAGTTCGGGGGGATTCGTTGGGCACTGGAGACCGTGACCTCGATCGAACTGGGCGGGAAACGCGGTACTTTGGGATATTTCATGGATATCACGGAGCTGCGACAGGCTCAGGACCATCTTTCCAGTCTGGGGCTGATGATTGGTATCATTTCTCACAGTCTCAAGGGGTGTCTGGTCGGTGTCGATGCGGGAATTTATCTGGTGGAGTCCGGTTTTTACCGAAACATTCCGGCCCGAATCGAAGAGGGCCTGGATGTATTCAAGCTGATGATCGAACGGATACGACGGCTGGTTCAGGATATCCTGTACTACTCCAAGGAGAGAAAACCCGAGCGCATAGTTACGGATGTCTGGCAGTTTGCGCGAAATGTTGCCAACACGATGGAAACCCGCATTCGGGCAGCCAATATCCAGTTCAAAACCGATCTGGAACGGGAATCGGGAAGGGTTTGTGTGGATGTCGAGCGATTGCGGGCGGCCATGATCAATATCCTGGAAAACGCGATGGAGGCCTGTATCGACGATCCGGCACCCCGGGAACATGTCATTGAGTTTTCGGCGAGCGTCAGAGATTCGGATCTGGTTTTTGAGATCGCCGACAACGGTCCCGGAATCGACCCATCGGACATTCAAAAGGTTTTTCAGCTCTTTTACTCATCCAAAGGCAGGCGCGGAACCGGTATCGGTCTTTTCATGACCCGTCAGGTCATCCAGGAGCACGGTGGAACCATTCATGTGGAATCGACGCCGGGCAATGGCTCCCGATTCATTGTCACCATTCCGCTCAATCCGGAAAAACCAATCGCAACAGATACAGGCATGCCGAACCAACCAGGGCAGAAGCCGGAAGGGTCAATATCCATGCCATGACCATCTGGCCGGCAAAGCCCCATCGAACAGCCGAAAGCCGTTTGGATGCGCCGGCACCCAGCACGGCAGAGGAAATGACATGCGTGGTGCTGATCGGGGCTCCGAACAGGGTGGCCATTTCAATGACAGCGGCGGAAGATGTTTGGAATTTTGAGGCACGTTGTGGACAATAAGGACAATATGAGATGTTTGCTTGTAACTAATTGAATAAAAAAGGGGTATATGCCAAGAGCAGCGCGTTTGGATTCACAGGGGACATTACGACTTGCATCCAAAATTCGTTCCGAAATTTCTGATATTTTAATACAAGAGCACGCGTTAACGGTTTCCGAGAGCGTCAGGCTATTGGGGGTACTGCTTCAGCGGTAGCCAAAATGATATTGCGGAAAGGGATAAAGAGGTGATGCCGGCAATGGAATTATTTTTGTCCATGTTGTCAGCAACGTCCCAAAATCTCGGTGGATGCAGTACCGCTGGGGTCCATTATCGAGGGAGAAAGCGGGCTTTTCCCGGACATTTTTCCTTCTATAGACTTTCAGAAAATTCATTTCACAAAGCAGCAGGGAAGGGATAAGCCTTTTAGCGGCTGACGCCTTGAAACGCTTCCGGCCATTGCCCGACTGATAACGCAGCGAAATTATTTTTCTGAAGGTCTATATTCAGGTTCAAAGTGGCAAAGGTACAGAGGCACGAAGGGAAATCGATTTATTGCTTTGGTGAGCCGGTTGATCAACAGTCAGGTGACAGAGTCGGCCGCTGCCAGCCAACGGCTGATGGACAATATGCCACTTTGCCCCTATGTGCCTTTGTGCCCGAATAGTTACTCATAAAAACCATATTTAGAGGATAATCTCATGACAAAAAATGGATTGAACCCCGGCCAGCGCAGCGGACAACGGTTGATGGTCGGGTTTGACGGCATTGAGATGAATGATGAACTGAAGCATCTGATTGGCCATATTGGCGTGGGCGGTATCATCCTGTTTTCCCGGAATATTGTTTCAAAGGATCAGGTCACGCATCTGTGCACGGATATTCAGGCCTGTGCCCGCGAGCACGATATTCCCCCGCTTTTTGTGGCCATCGATCAGGAAGGCGGTCAAGTGGCCCGGTTGAAAGCACCGTTTACGGAATTTCCCGGCAATCCCTTCATGACATCTGTGGATGACGCCATCCGGTTTGCTCAAATTACGGCCCGGGAACTGAAAGCAATCGGTGTCAATATGAATCTGGCGCCGGTCATGGATGTTGTTCTGCCGGGCCTGGACGGGGTCATGATCAATCGGGTCTTTGGCAGTGATCCGGAATGGGTGGCTCAAATGGGTTCCGTGGTCATCGATCACCTTCAGAAAAACAACATGATGGCGGTTGCCAAGCATTTTCCGGGTATTGGCCGAACCGTATTGGACTCCCACATGGATTTGCCTTTCCTTGAAACAGGCCTGACAGAACTGGAATCGAGTGATCTCGTTCCATTTGCTGCGGCCATTCGCCAGGGTGTTTCCGGCATCATGCTGTCCCATATTCTGTATACCGCACTTGATTCCGAGTGGCCTGCCAGTCTTTCCGTAAGCATTGCCCGGGATTTGCTGAGACAGCAAATGGGATATACGGGGCTGGTCATGACGGACGATCTGGATATGGGGGCAATCACAAAACATTACGACCTGAACCGGGTCGTGGATCAGGTGATTCTGGCAGAAATCGATCTTATACTGATTTGTAATAGCGGGCCTTCCATCGATGCCGCGGCTGATATGCTGAGAAGATGTGAAACGAATCAGCCGGATCTATCCGAACGCGCCATCAATCGGATTTTAGGGGTCAAGGCCGATTGGATTTGAAAGGCTGTGTTTTCGCGTATAGAAAAACAAATCCGGACAAGACGAATCCAATGGCCCCCATATCGACATTGTGGAATATCATGCTGCCCAGACTGACGATCATGGCCAGAATCATCAGCCATGTGACATTGAGCCAAATGGCAAGCCCTGTAACAATCAGACTTGTCCAGCCGAAAACCTTATCATAGATCATCATGCTCACCATGGATCGAAACAGACACAGCGCTTCGGCCGGGTGGTCCAAACAGGTGGCATCAATGGCCTTCGAATCCAGAATGTGATGGCGTATGACCGCAAAAATTGCATAGGCCGCAAAAATCAGGATGCCATAGGGACTCAGATGGCGAAGTGGACTGCCGCTGCTTCTCCGCCAGAGCGGCCAGGCCAGCACCAGGCAGACACCAACCCAGATATCGGCCTGCAGATTCAACGGCGTTTCATTGATGAAAACCCCGATGGCTGCCGCAATCAGAATCATGGCACTGATTCGTTCAAGTGCATCCGGTGAGGCGGTCCGGTTCTCTCTGCTGGAAAACCAGGCAAAGGCTATGGCGGGAATGATGAATCCAGCGTTGTTGAAATTACGGTAACGGGAATCGATGAGAAGGCCCAGAACGGCAATCAGCGCACAGATCACCACGCCCAGACGGGTGATGGATAAGCAGATGACCGATGACCGGTGAACGGGTTCACGGCCTTTTGTTCCAAACCGCACCCTGTTGTATAGAAAATGAATCGTTGAATCCAGACTGAAATAATGTAGCGGATATCCGGAGGCAATGGCATCAAGTGTCATCAGGTAGGCGATACCCGCCTGAATCAGAACAGTCCCGGCCCAGAGATTTTCCCATCCGTTTCGGGTTACAATTGCAAACTGATTCCCCTGCATCACGATCAGAATGGCGCCGACCATCAGGCCGGTTGAAAATTTCAGCCATTGGGCCACAGACATGGCGCTGTGGCGCATTGAAATGGGCAGGGTCAGCAGCGCCATTCCGGCGGAAAAATAAAACAGCCTCAGCCAATTCGGAAAATTTGAGACCGGTCCGGAAAGGATGTTTTTATCGATCCGGTCCGGATCATACAATCCCCAGTATCCCCCCACAGCGCCTTCACTGATGCGTTTCCAGGGCTGGTCAAATGCCTCGATCAGGTTGTATCGCCAGTGTCCGTCTTCTGCCAGATCGATGAACCCGCGGATGAACCGCGCCTGATTTTCAATGCTGGGCAGGGCTGCTTCCCGCATGCGGCCCTGGGAAGGCCACCCGGTTTCACCGATCATGATTTCCTTTTCCGGAAATGTTGCGGCAACCTGATCCCGAATTGTCCGAACATGATCAATCGCGTCGTCGATTGCAACCGGATCATCTTCCCAGTAGGGCAGAATGTGAATCATCATAAAATCGACAGCAGGTTCCACCTCGGGATGCTTCAGCCAGAATTCCCACACATCGGCATAGGTTACAGGCACATCCGGCAGGGCGGATCTGATCTGACGAATGTATGCGGCAAGCTGGGGTCCGGTAACCTCCCGGCGCAGCAGGGCTTCGTTTCCCACAATAACAGCCTGAACGCTTGACGGATGGCGTTTGGCCAGCTCAATAACCGTCTGCAACTCCTTTTGGGTATTCACCGGATTTTTACTCACCCAGGCGCCCAGAAATACCTTTAATCCATATTTTTCCGCATACGCCGGCACCGATTCCATTCCGGTAGCCGAATACATGCGGATACAGGAAAATCGGCGTGAAAGCAGGGCCATATCCGAATCAATCCTTTTTTCCGATATGGTCAGTCCCTTGGCAAAATCGAATGGCGACTGGTCCTTTTCCAGTGGCGAATATGACACACTGTACAATCGGTGATTGTCGTCCACTTCCGGTTCTTTGACCATAAGTGGCCTGCCTGCGACAAACCAAAACATATAGAGGGCTATCAGGGTCGAGCCATAACCAAGCAAGCCGCGCATGATTGGATTCCACATAATTGTCCTTTCAAATGAGCTGGTTTCAAAACGCTCCATTTTGGCCAATCTCTGCGTTGGGTGAAAATTTCAATCCTCGAAATATTCCATATATTCCTCCGGTTGAAATTTTCATCCGCCTTGACCTTTACCAAACTGAAACGTTTTGAAATCAGCTCAAATTTTTCTGAATCTTTTACCCTGAAGCGCCATATCGGTCAACAGCTCATCCATTAACGGGTTAATTCAATGGTGGCGTTTGAAACCGCCGCCTTTTTTGTTGATCAACCATTTAAAATGGGACATATTATTTCAACAGGCTTTCGCAGGAATCACACCATATGTGCATTTACGATATATTTTTATGGAGAAAAACAGATGATATTTTTTCTGGCAGAAGGAAATCTGGGAGGAAACGCCACCCGCCAACAGGTGGATGCCGTCATTCAAAAACTGAAAGAAAAAGGATGGCATGTGGAATACGGCGTTGGCAATAACAAAGCGGAAGATATATCGGAATTCGGACGGGAAGACAGTCTGCTGGATGCGTTTACCGATGATTTCATGGCGTGTCTGGATGAACTCCAACTATAGATTTCAAGATAACGATTTCGGGTGCGTTATCGGTCGGGGATGACCGGAAGCTTTTCAAGGCGTTAGCCGCTAAAAGGCCTATCCCCTCCCTTGCTGCCTTATGAAATGAATTTACTGAAAGTCTATATATTTCAGGGCTGTGAAAACGACCTGAATCAAATTCTGCAGAAACAATCTTGTAATGAGTTAACGGACAGTTCCTGATGAATCATGGCCTCGATGCCTTTTCCGATGGCATTGGCGCCGGCCAGGGTCGTGGCATAGGGAACGGTGTACTTGATGGCGGCCCGCCGCAGAAAGTAGCCATCCTGTTTGGTTTCATTACCCGAACCGGTGTTGATGATCAACTGAATTTCCCGGTTTTTAATGGCATCCACCACATGCGGCCGGCCCATCGAGACCTTGTTGATCATGCGGCTGTCAATGCCATGCTGCTGAAACCAGGCGCAGGTTCCCCGTGTGGAGATAATCTGAAATCCCATATGGGCAAACTGTCTGGCAATATCCAGTGCCGCTGACTTGTCCCGGTCCTTAACACTGATAAATACCGTCCCGTTTAACGGCAGCTTCAAACCTGCGGCAGACTGGGCCTTGGCATAGGCCGATCCAAAATCATCGGAAATCCCCATGACCTCTCCGGTGGACTTCATTTCCGGACCCAGCAGGGTGTCCACATCCGGAAACCGGTTGAACGGCAGGACCGCTTCCTTGACCGAGACATGACGGGGAATCTGTTCCGACGTAAAACCCAGTTCCGCCAGCGTGTTGCCCATCATGATTTTTGTGGCCAGTTTGGCCAGTGGCACGCCGGTGGCCTTGCTGACAAAGGGAATGGTTCGGGATGCTCTGGGATTGACTTCCAGAACATACAGCCGGTCCGATTTGACCGCGTACTGAACATTCATCAGCCCCAGTACATTCAGCTCAAGGGCCATGGCTTTGGTTGCTTGAACAATCTCCTGGATCATGGATGGCTTCAGGCTGAAAGGGGGAAGCACGCATGCCGAGTCTCCGGAATGAATCCCGGCTTCTTCGATATGCTCCATGATGCCGCCGATGACCGTGATCCGGCCATCGGATATGGCGTCCACATCCACTTCGATGGCATCTTCCAGGAACCGGTCGATCAGAACCGGATGGTCCGGCGATGCGGCAATTGCGATTCGGGTGAAATTTTCCAGCGATTCTTTTTCATACACGATTTTCATGGCCCGCCCACCCAGCACATACGAGGGCCTGACCACCACCGGGTATCCGATTCTGTCAGCAACCTCAAGCGCTTCTGGAACATTGGCGGCCGTGCCGTTTTCCGGCTGAACCAGGCCCAGTTTTCTCAGCATGGCCTGAAACAGCTTTCGGTCTTCGGCCCGGTCAATGCTTTCGGGCTGGGTTCCCAGAATGGGAACGCCTGACCGGTGCAAAGCGGTTGACAGGTTCAGGGGGGTTTGTCCGCCAAACTGAACAATGACGCCTTCGGGTTTTTCGGTCTCCACAATATGCATGACATCTTCAAAGGTCAGCGGCTCAAAATACAGTTTGTCGGATGTGTCATAATCCGTACTGACCGTTTCCGGGTTGCTGTTGACCATGATGCTTTCAATGCCCAGCTCCCGAAGGGCAAACGCGGCATGAACACAGCAATAGTCAAACTCGATTCCCTGACCGATCCGGTTCGGCCCGCCTCCCAGAATCATGACCTTGCGCCGGTCTGACACCCGCGCCTCGTTTTCCGGTTCATAGGTTGAATAATAATAAGGGGTTGCCGCCTGAAACTCTGCCGCACAGGTATCGACGAGCTTATACACCGGTATGATTCCCAATTCCTTTCGCCGCTGTCTGACACTGTCCGCCGTTGAATCAGTCAATGCCGCGATCTGGATATCCGAAAATCCAAATGATTTGGCCTTTTTTAGCAGATCTGCCGGTATGGCCCGACCGGCCGTGCGGATCTGCTTTTCCATATTCACAATTTGCTGAATCTGATCCAGAAACCAGGGGTCGATTCGGGTCAGGTCATGGATTTCAGAAATGGACAGGCCGGCCATCAGGGCATATCGCAGATAAAACATGCGTTGGGAATTGGGCGTTGCCAGATGCTGTTCGATTTCAACCTTATCCGGCAGAATGTCCTTTCCATCAGCTCCCAGCCCATATCGGCCAATCTCCAGAGACCTCAGTCCTTTTTGAAGCGCCTCCTTGAATGTCCGGCCAATGGCCATGGTCTCCCCCACGGATTTCATGGCGGTTGTCAGAAAATCCCGGGTTTCCGGGAATTTTTCAAAGGTCCACCGGGGGATCTTGACCACGCAGTAATCCAGTGTGGGTTCAAATGAGGCCATGGTCTCACCCGTGATGTCATTCGGGATTTCATCCAGCGTGTAGCCGACGGCTAGCTTGGCAGCGATTTTGGCAATGGGATACCCCGTGGCTTTGGAAGCCAGGGCCGAGCTTCGAGACACCCGCGGATTCATCTCCACCACCACCATTTCGCCTGTAGCCGGATGAACGGCAAACTGCACGTTGGACCCGCCCGTATCCACACCGATTTCCCGCATGATGGCAATGGATGCGTTCCGCATTTTCTGATATTCCCGGTCTGTCAGTGTCTGGGCCGGCGCCACGGTGATGCTGTCTCCGGTGTGAACCCCCATGGGATCCAGGTTTTCAATGGAGCAGATGATGACCACATTGTCATTGTGATCCCGCATGACCTCCAGCTCATATTCCTTCCAGCCCAGGACCGACTCCTCCAGCATGATCTGACCAATCAGACTGGCATCCAGGCCGGCCCGTGCAATCAGATTCAGATCCTCGGCATTGTAGGCCACACCGCCGCCGGTTCCGCCCAGGGTAAAGCTGGGCCGGACAATGATGGGAAATCCGATTTCCGCTGCAATGGTTTTGCACTGGTCCATATTCGTCGCGATTCCGCTTCGGGGAATGCGAAGACCGATGCGGTCCATAGCCTGCCGGAACAAATCCCGGTCCTCTGCTTTTCTGATGGAATGGATGGTCGCGCCGATCAGCTCGACACCATATTTTTCCAGAATGCCCAGTTCGGCCACTTCCACGGCTGTGTTCAGACCGGTTTGACCCCCCAGCGTGGGGAGCAGCGCATCCGGACGTTCTTTTTCAATGATTTTGGCAACGGCTTCGGGGGTGATGGGCTCGATATAGGTTCGGTCGGCCATTTCCGGATCGGTCATAATGGTCGCGGGATTGCTGTTGACCAGAATCACGCGATATCCTTCTTCTTTCAGGGCTTTGCAGGCCTGGGTTCCGGAATAGTCAAACTCACAGCCCTGGCTGATGATGATGGGGCCGGCGCCGATAATTAAGATTGAATGGATGTCCGTTCGTTTGGGCATTGGGGTGTTGCTCCGGAATAACAATTGATGACAACGGATTTTACCAAAAAGAGGTCAACAGTGAATGGAAGGATATTAGAAATTTTCCATTAACCGGCAGAAATTGTTAAAAAGATACTGGGCATCATGCGGGCCCGGGGATGCCTCGGGGTGATATTGAACGGCAAAAACCGCCTGATGTTTATGCCGGAATCCCTCAAGGGTGTTATCATTGAGATTGATGTGCGTGATTTCAACATCTGCCGCATTCAGGGTGTCGATATCCACGGCAAATCCATGATTCTGGGATGTGATTTCAATCCGGCCGGTCATCAGGTTTTTGACCGGCTGGTTGACGCCCCGATGCCCGAATTTCAGCTTGTATGTACGCCCTCCCAGGGCCAGACCAATCAGTTGAATGCCCAGGCAGATACCGAACATGGGACGGAATCCGATGAGATCCCGTATCGTATTCACGGCATACTGAACCGGCTCCGGGTCTCCGGGCCCATTGGACAGAAAAATGCCATCCGGCCGCATATCCCGGATGATCGATGCGGGTGTGGAGCCCGGTACAACAATGATCTCGCAGCCGACCGACGCCATACACCGCAGAATATTATATTTGATGCCATAATCGAATGCCACAACCGCTTTTTTATCATTCCGGTGCTGCCAGACATGATGGTTCAAGGACTGAATATCCGATTCCAGCGGGACAGGCTTGCCATCTTTCCACCGATATGGATGCGGGGATGACACCCGTGTCGCCAGATCCTGGCCCACCATGCTGGGAATGGCCCGGGCTTTCTGAACACAGGATTCGGGATTTAGATCCACTGTGGAAATAAACACCCGCATGGCGCCGGCGTTTCTGAGATGCAGGGTCAACGCCCGCGTGTCCAGATCTTCTATGCCCATGACGCACTGTCTCTTAAGATAATCGGCCAGCGTTCCGGTGGACCGGTAATTGCTGGGCGTTTTTTGATATTCTTTGACGACAAAGGCGGCCACCTGGATTCGATCCGACTCCACATCTTCTGAATTGACGCCATAATTTCCGATGAGCGGATACGTCATGGTCACCACCTGGCCCCGGTAAGAGGGATCGGTCAAAACCTCCTGGTATCCGGTCATGCTGGTGTTAAACACGGCCTCTCCCCAGGCTTCACCGGGGCCGGTGAAACTGTGACAGGGAAACGTGCGGCCGTCTTCAAGAGCGAGCAATGCGTTCATATGTTGTTTTCCATAAAAAAAAGGATTCAGAATTCAGTAGTCAGTAGTCAGTATTCAGAAGTCAGAAGAAAAATGGTATAGACTTTCAGAATCATAATTTCACCATAGCTTTCAAGATAAAGATTTTGGGTGCGTTATCGGTCGGGGATGGTCCAAAAAGGCCCCCTCCCTGCTGCCTTATGAAATGAAATTTCTGAAAGTCTATAGATGTCATTTTCATACCCGGGGACGAAGCAACCGATTTGATTCATGGCTGTGTGCCTGGATGCCGGCAGGCGGATATCTTCACCTCAGCCTTCCGTCTTCTTTCCTTCTTTTATCACTCCAGCGGCGAATTTTCCATAAGATTCCATACACCGCAGGGGCAGGCATTGGCGCAGAATCCGCAACCGATGCATTGGTTGTCATCCACCCGGTATTCATAGCCGCCGGTAATCAGCTCCTGTCTGCTGATCGCGGCCTGGGGGCATATGGCCACGCAGATGCCACAGTCCCGGCAAGAACCACAGGAGGCGCATTGGTCCCCACAGGCATCCATGTCTCTGAATTCGATGATTCGGGGATCGTAATATTCCAGGGACACCCGCTTTTTGTCGATGATCGGGCGGTCATCCCGGGTCGGCATGCGTCCGGCAATCCGGTCCAGGATGGCGGTTGCGGCCTTTCTTCCGGATCCGATGGCATCGGTCAGAAGTCCGGGCTTGACCGCATCGCCAATGGCAAATATATCGGGTACGGATGTCTGACCGGTTTCATCGACCTGAATGAAGCCGCGGTCGGTTTTCACATCTTCGGGCAGAAAATCCAGATCCGGAACATCGCCAATCGAAATGACCACCGTATCCGCATCAATCTGTTCAAGCGTGGTCAGAACAATCCCTTTTTCCGTAATTTCTTTTGTGAAACAGGGCCAGCGAAATATCGCACCGGCTGCTTCGGCATCCTTTCTTTCCTTTCCAAATGACGCCGGTTCCTGAACATCGATCAGGGTGATGGTTTCCGCACCCAGACGTTTGGCTTCTGTCGCCACATCACAGCCCACATTTCCCGCACCGATGATGACAACCGACTTTCCGGGCGTAATATCACCCGATCTGGCCCGGGTCAGAAAATCCAGAGCCGATATGGCCCGTTCAATCCCCGGGACATTCAGCAACCGGGGCTTCTGGGCCCCGGCAGCAATGATCATAAAGTCATGATCGGCCCGAATGCGCATCAGGTCTTCACGGGTCAGGCGCTGCGCCAGATGCACATGGGGGATGACTTGACGGACCCGTTCCAATTCGGCCGAAAGAATATTTTCCGGTATCCGGGTTCTGGGAATGGCGGATTCCAGTTTTCCGCCCAGGCTGCGGGACATATCAAAAACCACTGCATCGTGACCCTGAAGCCGCAGTTGCCAGGCAGCCGAAATACCACCCGGCCCGCCGCCGATGACGGCAATCCGGGCTCCCGTCATGTCCGGCAACTCCGGAAGCGCTGCCGCGATGCTGGCCCGTCCCAGCCGGGTGACATCCACGGCAGGCATCATGGCGGACTGACGCGTGCAGGCCTGCATGCAGAGGTTGGGACAGAGATATCCGCATACACTGGCTGGAAACGGGGTATATAGCAGGGCCAGGTTGACGGCTTCATCCACCTGGCCATCCCGGATCAGGCGCCACCGTTCATGAACCGGAATTCCGGTCGGACAGGTGCCCTCGCAGGGCGAGCGGTATTTCCGGTTTTCCCATACTGGAATCTGGCGTCTTAAAAGGCCTGTCGTGATGACCGGGATCGGGCTTCTGTCCAGATCCACCAGATCACCGACCAAGCCCCCCTTTCCCAGTTCCCGGTTCCAGATCTGAGACCTGAAGGCGGACATGGATCTACGGGGGCCACCGGTCTTTTCCGAAGGGGACCGGGCCACCAGCAACTGCCAGGATTCGAGTCTGGATAACTCTGAAAATAAATGAGGCCGGTTGATCTGTTTGAGAAAAACCTCCAGATGGCGGATCAGCCAGTCCCATTCCGTCGGATCAATCGGCCGGATTTTGGCATCGGCCTGACTGAAACCGGCATGAGGCCCCCGAAAGAACACCTTGCCGCCAACCATACCTACCAGAGGCCGATATCCCAGAACATTGTCGGGATTCTGGGGATTCATCCCACAGATAACCGCAATACCGCCGGCCATGAATTCACCGAAATAATCACCGGCCGATCCCAGAACCCACAGCTCCGGCGCCTCAAAGCGGGGATTGTGTTTGGTCATGGTCATTCCCCGGGCCCCGATATTGCCGGCGACAAACACCTTTCCCTGTGACATGCCGTTGACCGCGCCGTTTCCCGCATGGCCATGAACCACGATTTGGGCGCCGGCATTCAGCCATCCCACATCATCGGATGCGGGACCGGTTACCTCGATTCGGGTGTTGGAAAATCCCAGTGAGCCCAGGCGCTGGCCGGATGATCCGGTGACCTTGATATGGACCGGGCCGGTTCCGGCCCGCCAGAGTCTGCCACCGATGCCGTGCTGACCAAACGCCCTGATTTCCAGATTCCGGTATCCCTGATCAATGGCATCCTGAATCCGTTCTTCCAGAATGCGGGAGGAAATGCGGTTTCCGTCAATTTTTCCGGATATGGTAAACACTGTATTGTCGTTCATGATTTTTCTCCGCTTCCTCAAACCACATACTGAATCTTCAGCCGTTCTGCCACATGATAGTCATTAATGCCCAGTGCATCGGACATGCCGATCGGAAGCGATGTGGACCGCCCAAGCGGTGCAATGATTTTTTTCAGTTCCGTATCAAAGCTCAAAAACACATCCACCACGCGCTGGGCAACCGCCTCCGGATCCAGCCGGCGATACAGCCGGGGATCCTGGGACGTAATCCCTTTGGGGCACTGCCCGATGTTGCAGATGTTGCATCGATCCGATTCCGAGCCGACACAGCCGGCCGCAGCCTGCATGATATATTTGCCGATCTGAACCGCACTGGCGCCCAGCATGATCAGGGCCGCGGCGTTGGCGGCAAGGTTTCCGCTTTTTCCGATACCGCCTCCGGCAATCAGGGGAAGCTCATTCTGTTTTCCGATTTTCACCAGATTCAGATAGGCATCCCGAATGTTGGTCGCAATGGGATGTCCCATATGGTTCATGGACACATTATAGGCCGCGCCGGTTCCGCCATCTTCACCATCAATGGCCAGCCCGCCGGCATAGGGGTTCCGGGTCAGATTGTTCAATACGGCCATGGCCGTGGATGTGGCCGATATCTTGGGATATACCGGTGTTCGAAATCCCCAGGCCATGCACATGGACTGAATCATCTTGGCCACGGATTCCTCGATGGAATACTGGGTCTGGTGGGTGGGCGGACTGGGCAGATTGACGCCCTGGGGAACGCCGCGGATGGCCGCAATCAGTTTGTTGACCTTGTACCACATCAACAGCCCCCCATCGCCGGGTTTGGCACCCTGGCCGTATTTGATTTCGATGGCACAGGGGTCTTCCGTCATTTCCGGAAGCGCGTGGATGATTTCATCCCATCCAAAATAGCCGCTGGCGATCTGAAGAATCACATATTTCAAAAACCGTGACCGCAGCAGTCGGGGCGGGCAGCCCCCTTCTCCGGTACAGATCCGGACCGGCATGGCCAGTTCTTCATTCAGATAGGAGACACCCATCTGAAGGCCTTCCCACATGTTGGGCGACAGCGCGCCAAACGACATGCCGCCGATCATCAACGGATAAATTTCCCGAACCGGCGGTATCCAGCCGTTCTGGCTCAAAAACATCAGATTGTCTTCGGGTGACAGCACCCGGCCCAAAAGCGTTCGGATCTCAAATTCATGGCGTCCGGCATCCAGGGCCGGATCTGTCAGCATGGAAATGCGGATAAATTTGATCTGATCCAGAACGGTCCCGGAGACATTGCGTCTGCCGCCCCTGTTTCTGGCCTGGCCGCCGCGGTCCCGATGGAATCGAAGCTTATCCGCCTCATCGGACCGGGCGGGCATGATGGCGTCGTTTGGGCAGACCAGGCTGCACATGGCGCATCCCACACAGGCAAGGGCCGGATCGGTTTTCTGCCGGATGCCGTAAACCACCTGCATCGTACTGGCCGGTTTGGCGTCTTTGCCCCATGACGCATCCACGGTCCGTTTTCTAAAAACACCCAACTCGATCGCATGAACCGGGCACACGGCCGTACACTGGCCGCATAATGTACATTTGTTCTGATCCCAGAGAATCTGCCAGGGCAGATCCTTGATGCTCAGTGTGGAGGGGCTAATGGGGAAGTTTGACGGCATAGGGTGATCTCCTGACGGTTTTGGCCGACAATGACGGTATCCAGATGCATGGGTTGAAAATCCCGGCTTTTATCCCGGTCCGGAATCGCTGCATCCAGTCCGCAGATTTCGGATGAAAACGCAAATTTTCCCGGCCTTCCGCCCACCACGCCGGGCCGCAGCTTTTTCCGATCCTGAACCATGAACAGGCTGTGATTCGGAAGACTGCCAATGACACAGTTGGGGCCATCGATGATGAGCCGTCTGCACGACTGCTTCAGTTGCTGCAGCAGCCGGGAGTTCGGGTGGGCGGCAATTTCTCCGTCTTTCAGGGGGGTGATAACATGCTTGTAGCCTTCCAGGCCCAGACCCAGTTTCAAAATGGTATAATGCAGGATATGGGTGAACACCTCGGAATCGGACTGATAGCCGGTGTATCCAGGAAATCCCCGGCTCTGCAGATATTCCCGAATGGGAATGAACGCAGTGTTTTCGCCATTGGTCATCGTGGAAAACCCCTGAAGAAAAAACGGATGACAGGCATACAGATTGATGGCGTAATTGGTGTTCTGCCGTCCCTGAGCCATGATGATCCTGGCTTTCAGATCCTTCCGGTCCAGCTTAAGATGATTGGCGATCTGAAGCGGTTCGCCGATTTCCTTGATCATGATGACATCGGGCCAGAACGAAAACACGATCATGTCCTCTTCCGCTTCTCCCATGCGGCGCAGCTCCAGCCGGATTTCAACCAGACGGTGATACCGCTGCGCCTCAGTCAGGGTGTCCCATTCCTCTGGATATTCATAGGCCCGTATCAGGTAAATGTCACGTTTGGGAACACCCGGTGGCGGAGATTTGGGAACCTTGATGGACAGTTTATATTTGGTCATGAAGCCGATATTCATCATATAGGCATCCAGCCTTTTGAGGCCTTTATCGGTAAAAATGCCGGACAGAATCGGCGCATCCTTCATTTCTTCAAACGGTCCACCCAGGTCCCGCAGAAAAAGACCCACACCCGACCCATCATGGCCTTCCCGCATGACATCCAGGGCCTCCAGAGCCGTCATGGGGGAAAGCGGCTCTTCGCTGGTGATGGCAAATAAACGACACATGTAGATTCTCCTTGTTTCTGCCCTGAATTCAAAAAATGATGACACTGGTTTGACGGCATTTTGTGCGTCAGTATATCAAGCAAATGTCATTCCAGTCCATGTGCAAAAATGGCAAAAATAATTCCTTCAAACCACGTTCCGCGGTTCTAAATATATTCACAAACAATATCAAATGAGTATGAAGATATAAAAAATTGGATGGTTTGAAATATCTTAGAGATTTTTCGCAGTCATGGGCAGCAAAGATAAGTCAAAATGACAGACTTGTCAAAAATTCAATTTAAAAATTACAGAAATGGTGATGTGACAGGGAAAGTCGTGGAATTCCATCCAAGTTCCTAAAAACGTCATCCTTTGCCCAATGCTTTCGAATTCTGATTTTTTTCACGGTAATCGCTCATGATTAAGCGCATCGCCCCCATGTATGAAAATGGTTGCTTACCGTCATGCCGGACTTGATCCGGCATCCAGCAGGTCACCAGTGAATTCGCCATCACAAACAAGCGGATCATCATCAAAGTCGGTTTGATAGCCAGGCGTACTCTGGAGATGAATCTGAACAAGATCGAAACGGTCAATGTAGACCAGTGCATTCTGGGAAGAATCCTGGATTATGGAAGCATAACGGTCATCGGGACCGGTGGCACACGTGAGGTGTTCACGGACATCGCCAGACCGATGAAATTTCGAAGAGCGTTTCAGGAGATCGATATTGCGGAGGAGTAAAGGCAGAACGCATTGGCCTTCCCAAAATCATTATCTGAAAATCTATACCTGGAATCAGTGACCAATATCCCATGAAAAACCCAGACTGATCGTTGTGCTGGAAGGACGGTCACTGACGGTTTCCCAGTGGGTTCCGTCCGGCAGAAATGTCTGATAGTCGATCTTGTCGTAGGCCATATACCGGTACATGACAAAAAATGAAACACCCGCCACAAAATGATATTTCAGGCCGACGCCAGCCAGATAGCCGGTTGTCCAGTCAGAAAAATCATACCGGCTGGATGAAGGGGCGTCTTTTTTTTCTTTGATAAGTCCCTGGCCGATACCGGCTTCCAGCATCAGTGACAGGGTTTTGGTCACTGCGATATCGGGCTGAAAACTGATAACAGCAACAGGGGAAATCCGGTAATTGAGCTGGGAAGGCGATGGGGTATCCACGGACCATTCAGCCGTGTTTATGCCGAACCGTCCCTGAACACCCGCAGCAATTTGATCGTTCAGGTTAAACCGATACCCGCCAATCCATCCGATTTCAGACCCGTATGCCATATTGACGAACCCGCTGTTTGGCCGGTCATAGGTATAATCATATTCCGGTTTAAATCGGTGAGACGCATAACCGATCTCCGCGCCGGTATAAAAACTGCCAGCCTGCGCAGAACCGGTGCAGACCATCAAACCCATTATCAGAACCTGTATCAAAATAACAATCGTATATCGTCTTAACATGTCTTCTCTTCCGTTGACTGCCTGCTTAGCATATAATTTCCTTCCAGAAATTGATCTGCCAGGCACACCACGCTTTCTTCGGTTTTCATCAGCATGTCCATTTGACGGCTGTACATCAGCAGTCGTCCGATATAATCCAGTTTGTCCTCGATAACGGCGGCATCATCCTTGGCATATCGGGCTGTCACCCGGTCTCCGATGGTCTCCACCATAAATCCCAGATGTTCCAGAATACGCTGGATCGATCTGGCCCTGCGATGCCGTCTGACATCATCCGCTGCACCGCCTTTGAACTGAAAATGAACATAATTTTTGGTTGCGGTTTTGCCGCAGTAGGCATCCAGAATGCTGTAGTGATATCCGACACGGGAGCTGAAATTGACATATTTATTGGAGATGATCGCATAGCTTTTGTCCCCGAAACGTTCGGTATCCAGATTGGGGGGGGACACCAGTTGCCGGGTCATGACCGAAAAAAAGCCGCCCAGATCAATCGGCCGTGGCTCATTGTTTCGAAATTCTTTTCTCAACATGCCACGCAGCAGGGCCAGAAACGGGGGCGACTGAATCTGATCCACGGTTATAGTCCGGTTTTCGACAGCCTGTTCATGGATTCCGCCTCCCAGATCGATGATATACAGATCGAGAAGCAAAGGGGCATTCAGCCTGGCTGTTGCATTCAAATGATCCGTTGCCCGATCCGAGATTGAAAATATTTCACCGTAGGACCGTTCATGAAGAAACCGCATGATGTCATGAATCGTCCGGCAGTTTTTTGCACGAAAATCGGCTGATTTGGGATCGACCAGGTTCAGCGGAATAATCCAGTCAGCCCGCCTGCGCAAAATGGTGTACACCGGGGTATTCCGAATGAATCCGCCGCTGTCACAGGTATCATTCAGCAATTCATGCACCCGTCCCCGGTACACCCTTCCGGATAGCGCATCAACCGTGATTTCCTCGCCGGGTTGAATCCGGGATGTGGCGTTGCGGGTGTTCAGCAGAGCCGGAACCTTGAACTCCCGTGACAACGATGCCATGTGGCCAGTCAGGCTGCCGGAATCTGTCACAATGGCCTGAGCCTTCTGCATGACCAGCACATATTGGGGATAGGAGCGCTGGGCAACCAGGACACCGCCGTTTGGAAAATCAATCAGATCGGCTTCGGATCGGACCAGATGGGCCTGACCGCATCCCACTCCCGGACAGGCGATGCTTCCGGATTCAATCAACAGATCATATCCGGGTATGATTTCTTTCAGTTGACAGGGGCCGTCAGATCCCAGCATGTTTTCATGCAATGGCCGGCTTTGTAAAATAATAATTCTCCCCTGAGGGTCTATGGCCCATTCAATGTCCTGAGCCTGGCCAAAGTGGGTCTCAAGTTTCAGACCGTATTCGGCCAGTTGAACCGCCTGGGCTTCGGAAAGACAGGGGGCAAGGCGAAGGCTCTCTTTTACCGGTTGTTCGGACAGATACCCATTGTTATCAGGCGTCAAACAAAACGGTTTGTTTGAAATCGATTTTTCGATCAGGGCAGGGGGGGTATCACGGCTCAATATATAACTATCGGGTGAAATGACACCATCCACCACATATGATCCCAAACCCCATATGGCATGGATGATCACCTCATTTTTTAACCGGGAAAACGGATGCCTGGAATACATGACGCCACTGACGGTTGACGTCACCATTTCAATACAGGCCACACTCATGGCGGCTTCTTCAAATGGAATGCCCATATGCTGGCGGTAGGTGATGGCTCTTTCTGAGAAAAGGCTGGCCAGAACCCGTTTGTATTCCGTAATCACGTTTCCGTACGGGACATTCATCACGCTGAGATACTGACCGGCAAAAGAATATTCGCTGTCCTCCCCAACCGCGCTGCTTCTGAGAGCAACCTTCATATCCTGTTCTGACTGTCCGGTTTCCAGGGCCATATCATGAAGGGCCTGGGTGATATCCGCTTCAATATCGGAAGGCATATCGGCAGCAACCAGCATGGCCTCGATCGACTGACTGACATGAAGAATGCTTTCAGGCGTGATGATATCAAGTTTCTCTTTAATCTTCTTGATTTTGTCGACAAGATCCTTCGAATCGATAAACTGCCTGAATGCCTGGGTCGTGATGGCAAAACCGGCTGGAACCGGAAGATGCACCTGGTTTCGAATTTCACCCAGATTCGCATTTTTTCCGCCTACTGACAGCTCGAGGCTTTTGTCTATTCGGGAATAGGGAAGGATCAGTTCACGGGTGGCGGGAACATTGGACGGTTCATCTTCATTCTTGAAACGGTTGTAAATGTCATCCAGAATCGCATGGAGTTCCGGAAGACTCTTACCGGTCATGCCCTCAAAGCTTTGAATCATCCTGCCTGCATAAAAAAGTACCCGAACTGACAGTGACCGGACATAGGTGAGCCCAAACGGCGTGCCACCCCGAAGCTTTTCTTCCATATCCGATATGATATTCAGAAGCTGGGAATTGGAGTCAAGAAGGATTTTGAAATGGACATATTTTTTTCGAAAGGTGACCAGCATTTGCTCGCGGTTCTGCCTGCGATGCGTTTTTTTATGTATAATGGCTTTTATCCAGTCCAACATAGCCTTTGTCTCAAATACAGGATTCAGAAGTCAGGTTTCAGGATTCAGGGGAGAAGCGGTGGATGTCATTTTTATATCCGGGGGCGGTCAAGTCCTTGGTCATAAGCGCATGAAATATTTAACCGGTTAACCGTGAATCCGTCTTTGAATCAGGGTGGTTTGCCTGATATCAAGTGGCGAATCCGTTTCAGCGATGGCGTCATTCGGATTGGATTCCAGGATAATGGCCCGGGCAATTATTGTTTCACCCGAATCCAGGATATCGACTGTTTCACCTACCCGGACACCATGGCATGTCCCCAAAGAAAAGGCAAACCGAAACCCGTTTCCGGACTGTTTAATCATGAAAATCTCAGCCCTGCCCATATCGGCCATGCGTTTTTCCAGACGGCCAGACAGCAGATAATTGAGAAGGACAATCATACCCAGCGCAGGGAACAGGGTCAAAGCGGCATGGCTGGCCTGAATTCCAAAACGCCGCTTAAGAAAGGGGCCATGACTTTTTTGGAGGGTTAGTTCATCCGGATAAATGCGAATCGCATAGATCAGGGCCGGATTGAATGTCAACTGATATCGGCTGCGGATTTTGATTTGATATTCACCCGGATCTGCATCAGGGGAGGTGATGATGGTTCCCCGCCACATGGGATTTCCCAGCCAGAATCCGGAAAAGATTTCCTGAAATTCAACAGAGATTCGGGGGGTTTCTGATACACCCAGAATATCGTCCAGGGTTTTTACCTGCTCCGGAAGCACACCGGTTACTGTATGGCTGCCGCCCTTGGCAACATAAATGACATTGAACGGCTCTTTGAAACGGGAAATGAGCGAATCGATCAGAATCAATGCAATGACTGCGCATAAGATGGCGCCGACTTTTCCGGAAATGCTTCGAATTGCGAGCAGTCGTTTTACTGTCATCAGGCAAAGGAAGGGGGGTCAGATTTGAATCGGCGAATCAGAAAAATTCCAACAACCAGTGTGGGAACCAGAAAACAGATGAATGTTTTAAGAAAACTGGTGGTAAACGAATCCGGCGACAGGGATGCCGCATACATGCCGATGCACAATTCAACCACCATCAAGAGATCAATGGCCAATACGACCATTTTTTGCCGAAAGTTCATTTGTTTTTGAGGCGTACTGTCCGACTCAAAATCGATTACATTCATTATAGGCTCCCATGCTGGATTTAAATTTTGAAATTGGCATCAGAATTCAGAATGTCAAGAGGGGGAATCATTGCCACGATGAAGTGGTCCTTGATGCATTCTGAATTCTGACGACTGAATTCTGACTTCTATTTTTTGAAGATATCGGTTTTGCTGATATTCATAAACCGTAGCGCCTTGCCCTCAACTTTGTAGTAGATGCGGACTTCATCGCCGGAGTCCCAAGTGTTATCCGGAAGTGCAAAATATTCTTCTGGCACACTGAACGTGGTCAATATCTTTTGACGTCCGGAATAAATGGTAATTTGTTTCTTTTCCCTGTCAATAATCGGAAACTGTTTGGATTTGTCCTGGTCTTTATCATATACCAGCGGGTGTTTTTTATCAATATTTTCCTGCTCGTCAATCGGCGTATACTGTATGGTTTTAAAATTCTGGGTTGCTTTGTCAAAAATAATAATTTGTTTGTTTTTGGTGTCCAATTTCATTCTGCCGCCGGCTTTGGGTTCTGCCCCCATCTCCTTGGGATTGACCGGTTTTTGATAGACAACCGGCGGCAGGTGGCTGTAGTCCGGGTTCTGGGCTTCATGCTTGGCATCCCGGATGAGCGTGGCCAGTCCTTTTGCTTTGTCATAGTCAATTACCCGGCCCTGATCCACCTGTCCTTGCTCGGCACATCCGGCAAGAGCCACTGATAAAAAGATGGCTGCGATCATCGCGAAATAAACAGTTCTATTCATATCTACTCCTTATGGTCATTTTGTTTGGAATCGTTCACTCCTCCCTCAGAAAAAAGGGAGGAATGAATGGTGGCTTTTGATGGCGTATTTCCAATCAGGCGGATGCTTTTTTCATGGCCAGTTCCCGCTTGGCGCCTTTGATAAAGGCGAAAATGATATAAAGCGAGAGTGCACTGACCAGTCCCAAAATCAACGCGGTTGCGCCATTATCCAGCATAACGGCATAGGCCGGATACATTTTGGCAATAAGCTTCATCAGAATCGAAACCGCACAACCAATGACAGCAACTC
>Ga0351869_1051_pt1 | contig 45367 bp, 38 predicted proteins | sample TotcelFGM3001M10_FD_206776 | JGI IMG/M metagenome (GOLD analysis project Ga0351869, IMG submission 206776) | Enriched cells from coal bed in the Powder River Basin, Montana, United States - Total cells FGM rep2 HSBNCT.FGM.300.1.M10 ... | reverse complement strand
CCGCCCCGGGCCGCGGCTTCCCACTGATTTTCGGTCGGAAGTTCATGGGGCGCCCCGGTTACCTTGGTCAACCAGCGGCAGAAGGCCGCGGCGTCGTTCCAGGTGACCCCTACCACCGGCTGGTTGGGTCCATTGAGGTTTTGGTCCTCCCAGTAGAGGGGCTTTTTATGCCCGGTGGCCTTAAGAAAGCGGGCGTATTGGGCATTGGTGATTTCGGTGGCGCTGATGTAAAAGGGCTTGAGGTTGACCTTGTGAGCGGCGGCCTCGTCGGCGTAGCGCCCGGACTCGTTGGGCGGCGACCCCACGAAGTACCAGCCGCCGGGGATGAGCCGGAAGCGAATCCCCTGGGCCTCCAGGGTTTCCTGGGCCAGGCCGGGCCGGATGGGCAGCAACAGCCAGCACAGCAAAAGGAACAGGCACGCCGGGGCTCGCCGGTTGGTTTTGCCGCGCCGGTCTCGAGGCAGTTTTTCAAAACTCGTCATAGGGATCAAATATAGCAATTTTTGAGGCAATTGATAAGGTTCGGGTCACAGCAATGAGAGTGAGAGACACCTCTGATCCAGCCCGGAGGGCTTCCCCAAGCGGCGCCCCATCCTTAAGCGGGGCCATGCTCTTGATTATTTGTGGAATCATAGTTATGTAAGACTGATATAACAGATCTATGACGGTAGCAGTTTCTATGGCAAAAATGGCCCTTAGCAACCATCCTTCTTATAAGACCTGGCGGATACCTTGGCATCTGCTGCTGATATTTTCCCTCTTGGCGATTGGCATTCTTAGTCTGGGCTTTTTGTTCTATCAATACCAGGTAACCTCTTTCCAAAATATCACCGCGGCAGAACTGAATGCCATCGCCGATCTGAAAGTCAAACAGATAATGGCCTGGCGCCGGGACCGGATGAATGACGCGCAACTGATTGTCAACGACCCTCTTTTTGCCAGCCAGGTGTACGAATTTTTTCATGGAGAAGGCTCGACTGGGCAAAGAGAGAAAATCAGTAAGTTCTTGTCAGATCTGAATCAGGGGTCCTATGTGGCGGTGGCGCTGTTAGATGATCAGAAAAACCTGCGGCTGTCAATTTTCGAAATCAAACCAGAGCGTTTGCCCTTAATCCAGAAGATCGCCTCGGACGCCATGCGGACCCAAAAAGTTATCTTATCGGACTTGTATCGGCCTCCCCAAGGTGAAGACCTCTTCATGAACCTGGCGATTCCCATCAAATTGGCGCGAGAAGGTAAGGAAATAGTGGCGGGCGCGGTGGTATATGAAATCAATCCGCATTATTTTCTTTTTCCCATTATTCATTCCTGGCCTAATCCCAGTAAAACCGCTGAAGCGGTGATGGTAAAGCGGGAAACCAGTGGTAAGGGAATAGTATTTATTAGTGACCTGCGCCATTGGAAGGGGCCGCATCTGGGCTTGCGGAAATCCCTGACCGAAACCCAAATGGTTTGTGTGAAAGCGGTCCTGGGGGAAGTAGGCATCGTCCGGGGTACAGACTACCGGGGGGTGCCCGTATTAGCTGCCAGTCGCATCATCCCCGATTCTCCCTGGTATCTCACGGCCAAGATTGATATAGCCGAAGTCAATGCTCCTCTCCAGCGATGGTTGTACCTCATTCCGATCCTGACCATAGCTATGATGGCGGCCGCGGGGCTGGGGGTGGCTCTTATCTGGCGCAACCGGGACGTCCAAATGTATCGCCAGCAATACGAATCGGAGTTGGAACGCCGGGCCCTATCCCTGCGCTATGAATATCTGACTAAATTCGCCCATGACATCATTCTGGTCACAGATATCGATGGGAAGATTATCGAAGCCAATGACACGGCGGTGGATTCTTACGGGTATGGCCGGGAAGAACTTTTCAATTTACATCTTTGGGATTTGTTTGACGATGGTAGCCACTCCGTGACCGGGCATGAGCAGACGGAAGAAGAGGCGAGGAATGGATTGAGGTTTGAGGGCATCAATCGCCGTAAGGACGGGACGGCTTTTCCGGGCGAAATCAGCGCCTCCCTGGTGGAGATGGGTGACAAGCGTATCCGTCAATATATTATTCGTGATATCAGCGAGAGGAAATTAAAAGAAAAAATCCTGCAAGAGTCCGAACAGCAACTAAGATTCTTCTCTTCCCAACTGCTGATTGTGCAGGAGAATGAGCGGCGCCGGATTTCGAAAGAGTTGCATGATGAATTAGGGCCGGCCTTGATGATCCTGAAGTTCCATCTCAGCTCCATTGAAACGAGATTGCCAAAAAATAAAAAGACCCTGAGAAATGAATTCGAGAGTCTCCCCCATTATGTCGATGACATTATCGAAAATGTACGCCGGTTGTCATGGGATTTAAACCCCACCGTGCTGGAACAATTCGGCCTGGCCACCGCGGTTAAAAATCTCCTGGAGGATTTCGGCAAGCACTTTTTTATTCGTTGGGAACCACCCCAGGTGGAAGCCATCAATGATCTCTTCCCGCCGTTGTCCCAGACCAATATCTATCGCATATTTCAAGAGGCCCTAACCAATATCGGCCGGCATGCTCAAGCTACACACATATCCATCGTAATTGAAAAACACAATGGATATGTTACATTTACTATAGAGGATAACGGCAGAGGTTTTGATCCCCAGGCGGCGATCCACCGCGAGAACAGGCAAAAAGGGATTGGACTGGCGGCCATGCGGGAACGGGCCCGGATGGCGGGAGGGCGCCTGGAGATCAGGAGCCGGCCCGGTCAGGGCACCCACCTCGCGTTGACGATTCCTTTAGAAAATGGAGAGTAATCCATGGAACCCTACCGCATTATCCTTGCCGAAGATCATATCTTGTTTCGAGAGCTTATCAAAAAGAGTCTGGGAGAAATTCCCAATATAGAAGTTGTCGGCGAGGTGGGCGATGGTATGCAACTTTTGCAATCGATCAAAGCCTTAAAACCCGACATGGTTATTGTTGATATCGGTATGCCCGTCATGTCAGGGTTAGAAGCTGCAAGAATCATTAAGAAGGACTATCGGGGAATTAAAGTTTTGTTGTTGACGATGTATAATTCCAAAGATCACCTGAAACATGCCCTGGAAGCCAAAGTTGACGGGTATCTGGTGAAGGAAAATGCTTTTAAGGATTTAGTCACTGCCATTGAAATGATTCGCAAAGATAAATTATATATTTCTAATATTATGTCTCAGAGAATAGTTGATTTTGTTGTTAACGAGAGCTGGAGTGAAAAGCTGGAATCCGGCGTTTTATCGTCGCGTGAGAAAGAAGTATTGAAGTATTTCGCCCAAGGAAAATCATGTAAAGAGATTGCGGAGATGTTATCTATCAGCCACTACACGGTACGCAATCATATTACTAAAATCAAGGCGAAATTATCTATGAAAAAGGACATTGATATTGTAAAATATGCCATTAAGAAAGGTTATACTTCGCTCCCCACCTAATCATATCTAGAGTTATTGCCGAAAATCTTACAACTCCACCACTTTGCGGCAGGCAGTGAAATAGATTCCCAGCCGGATGGTCTCCGGCGGTTCAATTCCTTGCGTCCTCGCCGCCATCTCCCGGTAGGCCAGGAGTTGGGGGCGGTATTTTTTGGTCTCTTGGGTGATGAAGGCTTCCCAGTCTTCCCCGCAGGCAGGGCGGGAGGTCTTGAAGTCCAGGAGCCACCAGGTTTGACCGTCGAAGGCTAGAAGGTCGATGACCCCCCGGCGGATGGCGCCCGGCTGCGGTTGTTCTTCCAGAAGCCACTCGCAGGCCTCCCAGGGGATATCCGGGGCCAGGAGGGCCATCAGGAAGGGGTCCGCCTGGCAGGCCGCGATCTCGGCCTGAATTTCCGCCGCCAGGGCCGCGGCCACAGGCCGCGTCAGGCCCTCCTGGCGGAGGGCCGCGGCCAGGGAGACCGCATCCGGCATCGGGTTACCTTGGGCCAGGGTTTGCAGGGCCCGGTGCATGATCACGCCCCGGAGCCGGGCCGCGTCGCCGCCGGTGGCAGCTTCGGTTTCCGGCCGGGGGGCGGTTTCGTCCGGGGGAGGCGAAAGGCTGGAGGGAAAACTTATCTCAAAGGGCGCGGCTTCCGGGGAAAAATCCCAGGCCGCGGGCAAATCCCAGGATAGCGCGGTTTCCCCGGCCTGGGACTGGACCTGGGTTATCAGCTCCACGTCCATTTGGGGATCAGGCCAGGTGACGGCAGACCCCGCCGGCGGCAGGTCGAGGCCATAGTGCTCTTGAAGCCACGCCAGGGGGCTCTCACCCGATACCTGCCAGTTTCCCTTTTTATCCAGCCGGGCGAGGGCGGACATGACCAGGCGCTGCCGGGCCCGGGTCACCGCCACGTAGAAGACCCGCCGGGCCTCGTCCACCACCCGCTGATTTTTCAAGTCCCGCAAAACCAGGTAGAGGGAACTTTGCTTTTCCTGGATATAGGGCCGGGCCAGGGCCAGGCCGTGGAGGTTGCGGCCGGGGATCTCCTCCAGGAGGAATGGAGGGGTGTTGTCTTCACTCTTCAGGGGTTGCCAGTCCAGAAAGGGAAGAAACACCTGGTCAAATTCCAGGCCTTTGGCCCCATGGACCGTCAGGATTTCCACCGAAGAGGCCAGGGCCCAGGGGTCCGGGGGCTGAAAAGCCGCCTGAAGGTTAAAGTCGGCCTTGACGAAACTTGCTTCGGGCAGCCCTTCATCCGCCGCGGCCAGGAGGTCCAGGTAGGCCCGGGCGTTGGCTACACCCCGTCCGCCTTCCCAGGCGGCGATCCCGTCCCAGGCGCCCGTGGCCTCAAGGAAGCCGGTCAGGACGTCGGATAAAGGCAGACGCCCCACCTGGCCCCGGGCCTGCTGAAAAGACCCGGCCAGCCCCGGCAAGGCGGCGGCGCCGTCATCCGGTTCGGTGGGGGACGCCAAGGCGCGCAATTTCTCGGGCCACAGATCATCCGGCATTTGGGCCACCCGGGCCAGGGTGGCCAGGGGTTGGGGACCCCAGGGACCCCTGAGCGCCGCGGCCCAGGCCACTTCGTCCTGGGGCCGGGTCAGGGCCCGGGCCAGGTTGTGCAGATGGGCCACGGTGCGGCTTTCGCCCAGCTTCAGACCCTCACGCACCCGGACCATGAGCCCGGCATCGTTTAAGGCCTGGAGATAGCAGGGCAGATGCTTGCGGGTAAAGAGCAGGATGCCGATGGTCTCGTCTTTTTCCAGGGTGGCCCGGGCCTGGGCCACCTGCCGGGCGAGCCAGCGGGCCTCGAGTTCCCGGGCCGAGGGCTCGCTGTCCCCGCTAAACAGCGTGAGAGACGGGGCGGGTCCCCCGGTTGCCCCGGGGCGGGGCTCGGCCCGATGGAACATCGCTCCAGCGGCGCCGCGTTTCATGACGGTATCCCCGAAGACCTCGTTGGCCCAGGCAATCAGGGTCCGGGTGGCCCGGAAGTTGGTGGTCAGGGTCAGGGGCGTCAGGGGCAAGGGGTCGGAGCCGCCGCAGGGCAGGCCGTTCCGGGAGGCCGTGAACAGGCGCGGCTTGGCCTGACGCCAGCCGTAGATGGACTGCTTGGGGTCGCCCACCACCATCAGGGTGCGCCCGGCGCCGTTCTCCCAGCCGGCCATCAAACGGCAGAGCAACTGCATCTGGTTGACGCTGGTGTCCTGGAACTCGTCCACCAGGAGGTGCTTGAGGCGGTAATCCAGGCGGAGCATGACTTCGGTGGGGTCGTCCTCGGAGAGGAGATTCAGGGTGGCCGCCTCCAGGGCGACGAAATCCAAGGCCCCTTTCCGGGCGCAGAGCTGTTCATAGACGCTCAGGGTTTCTCCCACCAGAATGACCAAGTCCTGGAGCGCCGCGGCTTCTTCAGGCGACGCCCCGGTGGGAGTCAGGTCCCGGCATTGCTTCAGGGTCTTGACCACCGGGCCTGGAAGGTCCTGTATCAGGGGAGCCCATTTCTTTTGGTCAAAGCCCTCGGGGAATCCGTCTTTGGGCGAGAGCCGCTTGCGCGCTTCTCCTGCCTTGGTGAGCAGAAGGTCAGACGCGGCTTGCCAGGCCGGTAAATCCGCCGGGGCCGAGCCGGGCAACTCGGGGAGGATAAGGTTGCCATAGGCCGAGCCTTGCAACTCCCGCCAAAACTCCGGCCAGACCTTTCCCAAGGCGCAGCCGGCCAGGGAGGCCCGGAGTTCTTCCAGGGAGGGCTGCAGCACCATTTGGAACCGTTCCTCCAGGAGTTGCCGGTAGGCGGCCGCATCCCGGCTGACCCGGGCCAGATTCAGGAAATCTCCCAGGCTGTCCCGCCGGGACAACAGCCCGGACAGCTCTTGAGCCAGACGGCCCCAGTCGTTGTTGAGACGCACCAGCCGGCGGATGAGGGCCTGGCGCACCGGGTCGCGGGGGCCCCGGAGATTCAGGCGGCGGCGCATCTCATCCAGGGCTTCAGCTTTGAGCCAGCGGGCCTCGTCTTCTTCCAGCAGCGTGAACGAAAGCGGCGCCCCGGCTTCCTGGGGGGCCAGCTTCAGGAGTTGGGCCCCGAAGGCGTGGAAGGTCATGATGGGGAGACGCTCCGGGGTCAACTTGAGCTGGGCCTCATCCCCGTGACGCCGGAAGACCGCAGCCGCCAATTCCCTAAGCCTCAACTCCAAAGGGGAGGCATCAGGCGCGGGGTCCTGGCGTTCCCAGAGGAGGGCCATGACCCGGGCGCGCAGCTCCCCCGCGGCCTTGCGGGTAAAGGTCAGGGCCAGCATCTCCTCAGGCGCGTCCACCCGGGCCAGGAGGGTGAGGAACCGGGCCAGGAGCACCGAAGTCTTGCCGGAGCCCGCCGGGGCCTCCAGGTGAAAACCCTCTCCGGGGCTTAGGGCCTGATCCCGGATGGCTTGATCGGCTGGTTGGGTTGGCTTATGAGTCATCGCAGTTCCGTAGGGGCGGTTCGCGAACCGCCCCTACAATTCCTCTTCTGCGGCCGGCGCCGGGGCAAAGCCGCAGATCAAGGCGTAAGGGCAATACTGGCAAGCTCCCAATTTTTTCCCTTCCGGGGCCGGGGTGGGGTCGGGACGGAAATTCCCCGCGGCCAGGCGGCGGCCCAGGGCCGTGACCATATCGGCAAAGGCGGCTGCGGCCTCCTGCCATATCGAAGGCGGGACGCCAAAATCCTCGTGTTTAAGGTGATGGGACCGGGGCGACTTGAGGCCGATAAACCCGGCCCGGAGGCTGGCGGGAGGCTGGCTGAGAGGCACCCGCCCCTGCTGGACAGCCAGGAGATAGCAGGGGAGTTGAGCTTCCTCCAAATCATCCAACACCTTGCCCTTTTTAGGAATTTCCCCGCTCTTATAATCCCAGACCACCAGGTCGGCCTCTTCCGGGTGATAGTCCAGGCGGTCGATGCGGCCGCGCAGGCTGAAGGGCCAGTCTTGACCCTGGAGGTCATTGAAGGCCACCTCGGCCCCCTGCCAGCGCCAGCCGGCCTCAAAACGTTCCTGCTCTAGCCGCAGCCACTCCCACAGCAAGCCGGCCTCTCCCAGCCAGCGGTCCGCTTCGGCCTGCCAGTGGAGGTCGAGACTCAAGGGGGCCAGGGCCAGGCGCACGGCCTCCTGGAGCAGTTCCCGGGCGCGCCCCTGGTCCCAGGCCTGATCTGCAGCGAGAATCTCCTGAAAGGCGGTGGTGAAGTCGGCCAGGACGTTGTGCAGCAGTTGGCCCCGCTGCCGGGGGTTAAGCCCGGCCTCGATCTCGGGCAGTTCCCTGATTTTCAGCAAGTTTTCCAGCAGGAAGCGGCAGGGGCACGCCAGCGCCGTGCTCACCTGGCTCAAGGAGATTTCTCCGGGCAGGGGAAAGGGCAGGAGAGGATCGGGGTACCCCGGAAAGCCTGGAGCCGCCGGGGCGTGAAATACGGCCTGGATGGCGGGAGATCGCAGCCAGGCGGGGTTGGGGGTGGTGAGCACGGCCATCTCGGCCTGGGTCCACTCCCCCAAATACAGCGGGGTGCTCACCTGTTCTTCCTGGTCCACCGACCGTGGCCGGGTCAGGGTGAGGTTGGGCGCGGCGCCTAACAGATTGTGGAACAGTTCCGCCGCAAAGTGATGCTGGCTGGGATAGGTTCCGCCCAGGACCAGGCGCTTTTCGGCCCCGGAGAGCAGGGGCAGGGGCCGGGGCGGGGCCGGCAGGCTCCCGGAGTTCATGCCCAGGCAAAAGACCTGGGAAAAGTCCAGGCCCCGCATTTCCAGGAGGCCCAGGACCTGGATGCCGGCGGCCTGAATCCCCGGTCCGGGCAGGATAATCCGCTGGGCCCCGATTTTGAGCCATTCCAGAAATTCCCCCGCCTTAAGCCCCTCAGTCCCCAGGGCGGTTTCAAGTTCGGGCAGGAGCGTAGCGAGGCGATTCCAGGGTTCCCGGCCGGCATCACCGAGGCCCCGGGGAAACCCCAGTTCCTGCCAGGCGGCCTGGAGCAGGCGGCCCCACTGCCCCGAGGTGGCGGTGGGCAGCTTCAGGGAATTCCAGACCCGGTCCAGCCGCTCCAGAACGGCGGTCTCGGCCTCGGAGGGCCGGGACCGGAGCACCGCCTGGCGTAGCTGATCCCAGCCCTGATCCAGCCGCCGCTCCCTGAAGGCCCGGTCCCAGTGGGCCGGTGGGCGGCCATGGACCTGCATCTCCTCGTAATACGGCGACAGGAGCAGGGAGACCAGGTCTTCCCGGCGCTCCCGGGCACTGATGAAGGTCAGGGGCAGCAGGGCGGCCCCAAAGAGGGGGGTTTCGGCCAGATTCGGCCCCTGGGAGAAATTGTAAGCCCAGCCGTCCGGGGATTGGGGCGGCCCCAGCAACTCGGCCAGGACCCGCCGCAGTTGGGGCGTGTAAACATCGATGTTGGGGGCGGTGACGGCCAGGCGGTGCAGCGGCAGGCCGCCGCGGGCGAGGTCCACCAGTTGGGCCGCCACCCAGTTAAGTTCCTGGGGAGGGTCGGGCAGGGCCACCGCCTGGCGCACGTTGTCAAGATCGCCCCGCACCTGGAGGTGGACCACCCGGGTGCGGCGGCTGATCTCCTTGAGCCAGAGGTCTTCTAAGGGCGCCGGGGTTTCCAGACCCGCGACCAGCACCAGAGAGGGCAGTTTGATCCTGCCGTCCCTCAGGGCGGTGGTGAGATAAGCCGGGAGTTCCCCGGGGCTCAACCAGTCCCCTTGCCGGAGCAGATCGGCAAAGATGCCGGTGACCCGGCGGCGCCAGGTGATGAGGGGCGAATCCCCATCCGTGGGGCGGGCGTCCCCGCTGGTGGGGCGGGCGTCCCCGCCCGCCAACGAATAACGGCACAGAAGGGTATGGGCCTCGTCCAGGGCCTGAACCCAGGCCAGCTCCGGGGTGGGGCCGGGCGGCGGCGGGGCTGTTTGCAGGGCCTGACGCCACCGGGCCAGGCGCACCAGGGCCGGGGCCAGGGGTGACGGGGGCCATAGTCCCTTAAAGAGTTCGGACCACCAGGCGTTGAGGGTCATAAGCGGCAGCGGTTCCCAGGCGGGGCGGCCGGCCTCCAGCGCCGCCAAACGCTGCCGGTGCCAGACCTGGTGCGCCAGCCGCTGGTGCGGGACGATGACCAGGGCGCCGGGGCCGGCGTAGGCCAGAAGGTATTCTTGTAAGGCGGCGCCGGAGGCGAAGAACCGGGTGGCGGTCAACCGAGGGCTCCGGTAGGTAAGGGCCGGTTTCGGTGCGGCCCCGGGCCGGGATGGTTATTTCGGGGGGAAAAGGGGAAAAGGGGAAAAGGGGAAAAGGATTTTTGGGGTTTTTTGTCGGGCGGGTGTTCCCCGCCGTACCTAACCGAAATTTTCATAGGCAAATTTTGGTGGCCCAGGCGTCTCGCCTGGGCTTGAATAATGGTGCGCAGTGCGCACCCTACACGTATAGGGCGGCCTGTGGCCGCCAAAATTCGGCGTGCACGGCAAACCCTATGGTTACTACCATCGCATCAAGCGGTTTGCGCCTTCCCATGGGAATTCAAAATCTCCCGTAGTTCTTCGCCTTCCAGGACTTCTTTTTCCAGGAGGATTTTGGCGGCTTTTTCCAGGACCTCCCGTTCTTTTTCCAGGACGTCCTTAGCCCGCTGATGGGCACGGTTCACCAGCACCGCCACTTCCTGGTCGATCTCCTGGGCCGTGGCTTCGCTGTAATCCTTGGAGCCGGGGGGCATCATGGTGTCCAGGAACAGGGGGCGGCGCTCCCGCTCGAAGGTGATGGGACCGAGTTTTTCGCTCATGCCGTACTCGCGCACCATGGACCGGGCCACGTCCGTGGCCCGGTAGAGGTCGTTCTGGGCCCCGGTGGATATCTCGTTGAAGGTCAATTCCTCGGCCACCCGGCCGCCCATCATCACGGCCATGCGGTCTTCCAGCTCGGTTTTGGTCATCAAGTAGCGGTCTTCGGTGGGCAGTTGCATGGTGTAGCCCAGGGCGCCGATGCCCCGGGGGATGATGGAGACCCGGTGCACCCGGTCGGTGGTGGGCAGGGCTTCGGCCACCAGGGCGTGGCCGGTCTCGTGATAGGCCACGATCTCCTTTTCCTTGGGATTCATGACCCGGTTGCGCTTTTCCAGGCCCGCCACCACCCGGTCGATGGCGGCCTCAAAGTCGTCCATCTCCACGGACTCCTTATTCTTGCGGGCTGCCAGCAAGGCGGCTTCGTTGACGATGTTGGCCAAATCCGACCCCACCATGCCCGGGGTGCGGGCCGCCAGGGTGTGGAGGTCGGCCTCCGGGGAGATCTTGATGGTCCGGGTGTGGATTTTCAAAATATCTTCCCGGCCTTTGAGTGAAGGCCGGTCCACCAGGATGTGGCGGTCGAAGCGCCCGGGGCGGATCAGGGCCGGGTCCAGAATCTCCGGGCGGTTGGTGGCGGCCATGATTATCACCCCTTTGCGGGTGTCGAAGCCGTCCATCTCGGACAAAATCTGGTTCAGGGTGTTTTCCCGTTCTTCCGGGCCGCCCATGGGGCTAAGCCCCCGGGCCTTGCCGATGGCGTCCAGTTCGTCGATGAAGATGATGCAGGGCGCCTTCTCCTGGGCCGTGGCAAAGAGGTCCCGGACCCGGGCGGCGCCTACCCCCACGAACATTTCCACAAAATCGGAGCCCGACAGGCTCATGAAGGGCACCCCGGCCTCTCCGGCCACGGCCCGGGCCAGCAGGGTCTTGCCGGTGCCGGGGGGACCCACCAGCAGGGCGCCTTTGGGGAGGTTTCCCCCCAAGACCTGAAATTTCGCCGGGTTCTTCAAGAACTCGATGATTTCCTTCAACTCTTCTTCGGCTTCCTCCACCCCGGCCACGTCCTGGAACGTTACCTTGGTTTCGTCTTGGACATAGATTTTGGCCTTACTCTTGCCCACGGTCATGAGGCCGCCGGCGCCGCTGCCCATCTTGCGGAAGAAGTAGATCCAGATGGCGATGAGGAGCAGGAAGGGAAAGACCCAGGACAACAGAGAAGTGAGCCAGGTCTTTTCCTGGACGGCGCGATAGTTGATGTTATTCTTGGCCAGGAGTTTCACCAGGTCGTGGTCTTCCAGCCTGACGGCGGAAAATACCGGCTTTTTCTTGTCAAACTGCTTGGCCAGGGTCTGGGGCAGGTCGGGGTTTTGCCGGGATTTGGCCAATTCTTCGATGCCCTTGGGCAAAAGATTACCCGTGACCGTATCGGTGCTGACGGTGAGGTCATCGACGCCTTTATTCTGGATCAGGTGGCGAAATTCGCTGTAACTGATCTCCACGGCCTGTTGCATGGCGGTGTAATACTGGAAGATCGACAGCAACAGGATTAAGGCCAGCACATACCAGACGGCGTAACGAGCCATGGAGGAGGGCGGGGGCTTCTCGGTCATAATTTCCTCATACCTCTATATTACCGGGTAGTTCGATTACCATAATATAACGGTTGAGGCAGGATAAGCAACCCGGTCTTCCCGGGGCCTTGCGCATGGGCGGCGGCCTCCTTATGGTATAGAAGATAGAGGGCGGATTTAAAACCCGCCCCTATTGCGGCTGGTCTGATTTGAGAGAAACCTATATCGACAATTTATCCTTTAAGGAGCGACACATGGAAAACGAACTGAAAAATCTGGATATTGATAAACTCCCCCTGCCCAAGCTGATGGAGGCATTGCGCCAGGCCGCCAAAGGCTGCCAGTGCGAGGGGACCCGGGAAGCCGTCTTTACCGCCCGGGGCCGTGATAATGTCGTGAATTGTCTGGCGTGCGAACCGATCCATGACGCCCTGGACTTGTTGGAAAAGGCGCTGAAGATCCTACAACCGGGGCGATAGGGTGGGCGATAAACCAAAAAAACCGGCGGGCATGGAGGCTCGCCGGACTGCTCTAAAATAAAGCGGGGTGCGTCTTTTTGCGGGGAAACTTGGCGAAATATTCCGCCGCCCGGTTGGTGGCCATGCGGCCCCGGGGGGTGCGCTGCAGGAAGCCGCACTGGATCAGGTAAGGCTCATAGACATCTTCCAGGGTGTCCTCTTCCTCACAGAGGGCCGCGGCCAGGGTGCCCAGGCCCACCGGCCCGCCATCGTATTTCTCCAGGATGGTGAGCAATATCTGGCGGTCCATGCGGTCGAACCCCAACTGGTCGACGTCCAGCAGGGTGAGGGCGGCGTCGGCGCAGTCCCGGTCGATGCGGCCGTCGCCCCGGACCTGGGCGTAGTCCCGGACGCGTTTTAAGAGCCGGTTGGCGATGCGCGGCGTGCCCCGGGAACGGCGGGAGATTTCCCAGGTCCCGTCGGCATCGATCTCGACCCCCAGCACCTGGGCGGCCCTCCGGGTGATCTGGGCCAGTTCTTCCACCCGGTAAAAATCCACCCTGAGCATCAAGCCGAAGCGGTCCCTGAGGGCCGGAGTAAGGAGGCCCGCCCTGGTGGTGGCCCCCACCAGGGTGAACTTCGGCAGGTCCAGCTTCAGGGAACGGGCCCCAGGCCCCTGGCCGATGATGAGATCCAGGTTGAAGTCCTCCATGGCCGGGTAGAGGATTTCTTCGACAACTGTGGGCAGGCGATGGACTTCGTCGATGAACAGCACGTCTTTGGGGGCCAGGTTGGTGAGCAGGGCCGCCAGGTCTCCGGCCCGTTCCACCACCGGCCCCGAGGTGGACTTAATGCCGCCGCCCATCTCGTGGGCGATGATGAAGGCCAGGGTGGTTTTGCCCAGACCCGGGGGGCCGTGCACCAGGATGTGATCCACCGCCTCGCCCCGGGCCCTGGCCGCCTCCAGGGCGATCTCGAGGTTGCGCCGCAGTTCCTCCTGGCCCACGAACTCGGCCAGACTCCGGGGCCGCAACCCGGCCTCCAACCCCAGGTCATCCGCCTGGAGCCGGGGATTGACGATACGTTCTTCCTGGCTCATGTGAGGCTAATGTACCTCAGGGCCGGCAACTTTGCAAGCCGCTCCCGGCGTACGCCCCGGAGCGCTACCCCCGGCCCCGGGGAACTGGTTCGAAAGAGTTTGAGGGGAAGCGGCTGGGGGAGGAAGTCAGTGGCGAGTGGTGCATTGTATATCCCCCAGCCCCATCTACCCCCATTTGCCCCGGCGGTCAATGAGATTTACGGGACGGCATTAGGCGAAGAAAAGCCCACAATCTGTTACCAGACGTGGGCTTTAGACATCTCAAGATCTCAATGGATTATCAAGTGGTGCCGGAGGCCGGACTCGAACCGGCACAGGCTTTCACCCGGGGGATTTTGAGTCCCCTGCGTCTACCAATTCCACCACTCCGGCGGCCTGTTTATTGTAAATCGCTTCATGCGGCTTTGGCAAGTAGGGAGATAAAAAAACCGGCCTCAGACCCGGATTATCTCCGGGGTACTGGCCGGTTTTCCAGAATTTGTCTCAGGAGGTGGCGAGGCAGCGCCGGGCTTCCGATCCGGTTTTATACGGTTAACGGTTGTCTGTTAATAAAAATTATAATATCAATAAGTTAGCAACGGATTGATTGCATTTGCCTAAGAACCTGGTCTTACTGAGCCGGACGGGAAACCGGGATCTCGGAAGGCCGCAGCGTTGGCACCGCCATACCCCCAGGCGTACCCATGCCCCCGGGTCCACCCACCACGCCGGGCTGGCTTGGGCCGCCCTGTCCGCCCGCGCCGCCCTTGACGTTCCGGGCTTCCTTGATCAGGGACATGAGATACATGATATAGCGGGCCTGCTGCATCGGCGTGAGCAGGGCCGTCTCTTCGTCATCCTTGCGCTGCTGCAGGTTGAGCATCTCCACGCGTTTGCGCTTCATTTCGGCCAGAAGAGGCTTAACTTCCCGCTCCGGCGGGGAGGGCTGGCTCATGAGCTGCTGCAGGCGCTGCATATCGCTTTTCATCCCCGTGACCAACTGGTGGCGCAAAGGCTTATACCGGGCATCGATGGCCAGCAGTTTGTCCACAGTCTGCTGGTTCACCCCCAGCGCCGGGCCCAACTGGTTCCGCTTGACTTCCAGGAACCGATCCTGAAAGCCGCCGCCAAATTCTTTCCCAGGCTGCCCCCAGGCCAGGCTCGCTCCCGCCAGGGTTAGCCCCAGGAACAAAAAGAGAATCCTTCGACGCATGACCCATCCTTCTTACGTTGATGCAATTGGTTGAGAAATACATTTTTTTCCTGGTCGGTCATTCCCGCCAGTTCCGCATCCAGGTCCCAGTCGGAAATATCCCCTTCCTCCTCTGGCAGGGGCGCCCCGTCCTCTTTAGCCACCGTGACGAACTGTTCCACCGGTTCCCTCTGTTCCAGTGCCCGGGTGGGCGCGGCGGCGACTTCGGCTGCCGGCGCCGGTGCCTGCTGGGGGACGGCTGCCATCTTGGCGGCGGATTGCCGCTTTACCATGGACTTCTCCGGCGCCTGGGGAGGGGCCGGGGTGTGCATCACCACGGCCTGGTTGGGGGCGCCGGGGCCCGTAACCTGCACCGCGACGTAGAGCAGGAGCGCGGCCAGGGCCGGCGCCCCAAGGAGATAGGGCAGCCGAAACCACCGGGAGCCGGTTGCCCTGGGTGCAGCCTGGCCCTCCTGGGCCGCCTGGACCAGCAACAGGTGCAAATCCCGGGAAAATTCGCCCCAAAATTCCGGGGCCGGGTCCTTCCCCGGCGCCGCCTCAAGCGCGGCGATCACCTGCCTGAATTCCGCCAGTTCCTGACGGCAGGCGGAACATCCCGGCAAATGGGCGTCAAGCCAGCGCTTCCCCCAAGCGGGGAGGTCACCGTCGGGGTACTCTGGCAGCCACCTTTTGAGAAGAGCGCATTGCCACTTCATGGTCGTCCTCGGTCTGGATATATTTCTTCAGGGTCTTCAACGCCTGGCAGTAATTAACCCGGGCGGCGCCGGCGGTCCCGCCCAGGACCTGGCTGATCTCATCATAGGACAGGCCCTGTTCCACCTTCAGGGTGATCACGGCCCGCTGCTTGGCCGGGAGACGTTCCAAGGCCTCATAGAGACGCCGGCGCTCGTCCTGGGCCACCAAATCGGCCTCTGGAGAAGGCTCGGCCCCCGCCAGATTCAATTCGTCACTGTCAAGCGGATCGCCAAATTTTTTGCGGCTTTTCAGAAAATTGTAGCACTGATTGATGGCGATCCGGAACAACCAGGTGCGGAACTGGGCATCCTGGCGAAAACTCCGGATGTGGACAAAGGCCTGGAGAAAGGCCTGCTGGGCCAAATCCTTCGCCTCCTCCACATCGGATACCATGCGACAGGCCAAGCCGTAGACCTCCCGTTGGTACTTCTGCACCAGTTCTTCGAAGGCCGGAAGATCTCCTGCCTGGGCCCGGGATACCAGCTGAGCATCGGTCATGGGGTTTTCATTCCGGCTTTCATATATATAGACCCCATGGAGGGCTGAATGTTAAGCATAAGTTTATCATTTTGATAAAATCACCGGCGCCGGCCTCCGCTAGGCGCATCCCCGGAAGACCATATCTTTTATTATCGCTTATTATACGCCGGGGCTCAACTTTTCCCGGGGCGGGTCCGGCGCCGCCGGCTGCCGCATCTCCCGCAAACCCGTAATCAGGGGTACCGTCAACATCATGAGGCCCAGGGCGGCTACCCCGGGCCAGCCCGCCTGCCCATAGGCATAGCCGCTCAGGGTGATGCCCGCCGCCCCTCCCAGGTAGTAAGCCAGGACGTAGAGGGAGTTGGCCCGGCCGCGGCTGCCGGTCAGGTTGCGGTTGAGGGAGCCGGCGGCCGCGGCATGAATGGAGAAGAAACCGGCGCAGACCAGCACCAGGGCGAGCACGATGGCGAAGATCGAGGTGATGAGCGTGAGTAAAATGGCCAGGGCAAAGACCAGGGACCCCAGCACCATGGTGCCGCCGTTGCCGATGCGGTTGCTGAGCTGGCCCGCCACCGGGCCGATGAAAATGCCGACGATATAAGTCAGATACAACAGGGTTATGAACTCGGTGGAGGCGTTGAACGGCGGCCGATGGAGATAAAACGGCAGGTAATTGAAAATTGAGGAAAAGACGAAAAATCCCCCGAAGGCCACTTGAAAGGCCCGGCGCAGCCCCGGTTGAGCCGCGAGGGCCAGGAAACCGCCGGACTCCGGTTGCCGTTTTTCGGCGAGTTTTCCGGCCGGCAGCCACCGCACCGCGGCCAGGGTGGCCGCCACCACCAGCAGGGAGGCGGTAATGAAGGCGTAGCGCCAGTGCAGCGGCGGGTGAATAAAGCCTCCCAGCAGGCGTCCGCCCAAACCGCCGGCCACCGTGGCCGAGACATAAGACCCCATGGCCACGTTCAAGCGCTCCAGGGGCAAATTCGTGGACAGGTAAGCCGCCAGGCAGGTTGTCAAGGCGGGCACGAACAAACCCTGTACGAACCTGGCCCCCACCAGGAGGGCAAGGCTGGAGGTGGCGGCGCAAAAAAAACCGCAGGCCGCCACCACCGCGCCGCCCACCAGGATGAGACGCTGCACCGGGAAACGGTCCGCCAGCATGCCGAAGGGCAGGTTGGCCAGGGCGATGCCCAGGATCACGGCCGACACGGTGTACGAGGCCTGGGACGGGCTGACCCCGAACTCCTGCTGGAGAACCGGCAGCACCGGTTGGGTAATGTACACCGTCGTAAGGGCCGCGGCCACCAGGCCGAAAACCAGGGCCTGGAAAGTGAAGAAGGATTGCCGGTTCATCGCCTTCCGGTGAAAAAATGGGGTCACGAAACTTTGTTATGAAAAGTTCCTGCCTATATGTAGGACAGCCGCCCTCGGCTGTCCCCGGCGCAGGCTGGAAAGCCTGCGCCACCGACCTTTTCATGCTTTGCGGCTGGGCCACCGGCCCATGAGGAGCTGCTTCGCAAGCGGGGTCCCGGTACGGCACCAACTTTGCCGCAACCTCGATTTTTAATTATACCTCATTGGCGTAAAAAGGGTAAAATGAGCCGCAGCCGCATGGATGCAGCCCGGGCCTATCCGGAGCCTGTGTCCTCGCGGTGGTCGTAGCGGTCATTATCCGCCGAACCGGAGGTTGTGGCAGTCATGCCTGGCCTGGCCTTGATCTTTGCCTGCTGTCTGGCCCTGATCCATCTGGGCGCCAGCCGCTTCTCCCTGGCCCGGGCCGAACCCCGCAGCCGCTGGCTCTCCCTGGCCGGCGGCGCCTCCGTGGCCTACGTCTTCGTGCGCATCTTGCCGGAATTAAAAAAAGGCCAGGACGTCATGGTCCGGGCCGATCTTCCTCTGAAGTTCCTGGAGCACCACGCCTATATCGTGGCCCTGCTGGGTTTTGTCACCTTTTACGGCCTGGAGCGGCTGGCAACCCGGTCCCGCCGCCGGAGCCTGGCTGTAACCGGCGCCGACACCACCACCCCCATGGTTTTCTGGATCCACATCCTCTCCTTCACCTGCTTCAACGCCCTGGTGGGCTATCTGCTCCTGCACCGGGAACAACCGGGAATGCTGAGCCTCGGCTTCTTTTTTGTCGCCATGGGGGCCCTTTTCCTGGTGAACGACTACGGCCTCAGGCGGCATCACAAAGAGGTCTACGACCGGATCGGTTGCTGGCTGCTGGCCGGCAGCGTCCTGGTGGGTTATGGCATCGGCCTGGTGACTCCGATCCACGAACTCATGTTGGCCGTGCTGTTCGCCTTCCTCGGCGGCGGGGTCATCCTCAATGTTATTAAAGAAGAGCTGCCGCAGGAACAGGAGAGTCTCTTCTGGGCCTTTGCCCTGGGCGCAGCGCTCTACACCGCGCTGCTGCTGACCCTGTAGAAATCTGCCGGCAGGGTAGGGCGGGGGCGGCGCCCTTGAGGAAAAATGCCGGGGCCGGCTGGCCCGATTATTTCTTGGCCGGGCGGGAGGACCGGGCCATTTCCACCATCAGGATGTTGCTCTTGACCACCCCCTCCAGGTCCTCGGTGCCGAATTTCTCATCGCCCAGGCGGCAGGCGGCGCACACCCCGTCGACATTACACACCCGGTTGAGGGCCACCTTGAAGCCTTTGGCCCGGGGCAAGGCCTGTTTGAGGCTGGCCAGGGCCTGGTCAAATTTGCCCTGTTTGACCATGATGGCAGCCAGGTTGTTCAGGGCCAGAGGGTGGCCCGGGTCTTGGCGGAGCACTTCTTCAAAGACCTTCTGGGCCTGGTCGAACTTTCCCTGCTCCAGTTGTTCGTAGCCCGAGTTCAGTCTCCCGTCGACCCCAGCCTGGCCCTGGGCCCATACCAGGCCAGGCGCCATGAGGCTGAGCGCCACCAGGATGGCGGTAAATCGGCGCGTTTTCCGGTTCATCGGTGTCCCCTTGGGTAAAGTGATAGCGAGTTGCGCTAAAAAGGCTATTTTCTGTATAGGGCTTTACCGTGAAAGTCCACCCGTAGGGGCGGTTCGCGAACCGCCCCTACAAGGAATTTTATGATTGGGGGTGGCCCCAAACGGCCATGGTGGTTTAGCCTGCGCCTGCACAGGCTGGAAAGCCTGTGCCACCCTTTGACTGCAACTGCTATGGGAGCTCTAAAAAGCCCCGGGAAGGGGAGGGCAGGGGAGGCAATATCCCCTGGACCCGCCTTACCAGAGTCTCACCGCATTCTTCATTCAGCTTAACAAGACCTGGATAATCTTTTCTTGATCGGCTGGCCCTAAATAGGGATGCATCGGCAGGCTAAAGATGCGCTGGGAGGCGCTTTCGCTTACCGGGAAGTCACCTTTCTTATGGCCCAGGTGGGCAAAGGCTCTCTGGAGATGCAGGGGCAGGGGATAATAGATGGCCGTGGGGATTTGGGCCGCCTGCAGTTTCTGCAGCAAGAGTTCCCGATGTGGGCTGAGCACCGAATACTGGGCCCAGACTGAGGTGCAGGCCGGGTCCACAAAGGGCGCCTCCACCACTTGGTGCAGGCCCTCGGAGTATTGCCGGGCCACTCTCTGGCGGGCTGTTACCTCCTGATCAAAGATCTCCAGCTTGGCCAAGAGAACCGCAGCCTGCAAGGTATCCAAACGGCCGGTTAAGCCGATGCGGACATGCTCGTATTTCTGCTTCCCCTGGCCATGGACCCGGATGGAGCGCAGGACTTCCGCCAGATCGTCATTATCGGTAAAAACGGCCCCGCCGTCACCATAGCAGCCCAACGGCTTGGCCGGGAAAAAAGACGTGGCGGCCGTCTCCGCCAAGGCCCCGGCCCGCCTCCCCTTATAGGTGGCGCCGAAGGATTGGGCCGCATCCTCCAGGACAAACAAACCCTGCTCCTGGGCGATGGTATGGATGCGGTCGTAATCCGCCGGTTGGCCGAACAGGTCCACCGGGATGATCCCTTTGGATTTAAGATGCGCTTTTCCCGGGTCTTGCCCCAGGCGGCTCACGGCCTCCGCCAAGGCCTCCGGATCAAGGTTGAAGGTTTTGGGATCAATATCCACAAAGACCGGGGTGGCTCCCAACAACTGGATTACCTCGGCGGTGGCGATAAAGGTGAAAGGCGTGGTGAAGACGGCATCGCCTGGACCTACCCCGTAGGCCATCAAGGACATCAGCAAGGCATCGGTGCCGGAAGAGCAGGTGATGGCATGCTTGACGCCCACATAGGCCGCCAGTCTGGTCTCCAATTCCTGGACCTCGGGTCCCATGACATATTGGCCATGGGCCAGGACCCGTTCGATGTTCTTGGCGAGTGAGGCGGAAATTTGCTGCTGTTGAGATTTCAGGTCAATAAAGTCCATACGCTTTTGAGTCATAGTGGGTCCATCCCAGGGGTCTTTAGGCGCATAGTACGATATAATACAATTGGTTACAAGCTGTTTCGCGCCCAGAACGCCTTTCCGGGCAGGGCCCAACAGACCTTCGTCTTGCAAAAGCACCGCCTATTGTGACTCGGGGCCCAGCGGGCAAGCGGCGGCGGCTCGCTACCTGTGCCTCGCCAAAGCTTTTTTGTTCATACTCTAAGTATCCTCCATTGAGCCTGGGAGCAAAACCACCGAGTGCGTGGACCTTTGGATCAGGACAAACGCACATATGCCCCCTATGGCGCCTTTTGTTGACTGGAAGACGTCCGGAGGGTTTGACTTGACAAAACCATAGGCGGATACATACTTAATGAATAGTTGAAAAAACTTTCAAATTGTTAGCGGAAACATCTTAGAAGCTTCGCCCCCCAGGCAAAAAGCTCAACCTCATTCCCATTCCGGCAAAATGGCCCTCTGAGAAACCTCAGGAAGGCCGAACCGGGGGCCGGTAAGGGTCAATTTTTACTTTATTCCCGGCGTTCATATCAATTCCAAGAAAACAATGAAGGAATCAGTCAGGGTTTCTTAGCGTCCCCTGGCCTTTGGTCCAATCTCTTATGTGTCCCAAGAATATAGATAACGACATTGCCACCGCCAAAAAGATTTGTGAAGGGCTGCTCTCAGGGAATAAAGAATGTCTTGGGGAGCTGGTGACCACCTACAATGAGTTATTCATTAATTTCGCCCGCCGCCGCCTTTTAAAATCAGACATCCTTGAGGACGTGATCCAAAGCTTCTGGGAAGAGATGCTCAATGGCCGAACCATCTGCGCCTATGCTCATGGCTCTAAAAACACGGCCACGCTGCAGACCTATTTCATAGGGGTGCTCCATCGCCGGGTTATCGACGCCAATCGTAAGACCTCCAGATACGAAGAGATTCATCGGGTGGAAGAAAATTTCCAGGAGACGCCAGACCAGGCCCCTACCCCCCACAACGTCTTGACAGGTTTGGCATCCAATAATCTGGCCCGGCGGCTCTTGCACCAGGCCCTCTTGAGGCTCTCTGAGGAATACCCCCAGGATGCAACTCTGGTTCGTATGTATCTGGAGGGCTTGGATCACAGGCAGATGGCGGCCCAGATTGGCAAGCGAGTCGATGCGGTCAAGAAGCAGTTCACCCGCGAAACTACCGGCTCTTTAGCGAAGTTCAAGAGAGTGTTAACGCACCTCATGCAGTCTCATGGGCTAACATATGAGGATATTTGGGGAAAGTGAAATAATGTCACCTTTTTAGATATTCAAACGATTAACTAAATGATGGCTAAGTTAGACAAAACTACGAGCATCCCCACTTCATCCTTACGAGGGGATATCCCGGCAGAGGTGATGGCAAAGATGCAAGCCGCCTACCAAGCCTCGGGGCCAAGCTCGATCCAGGGGTGTCCAGACCCTGAAACAGTCATAGGTTATGCCTTGAAGGAACTCATTCCGGAGAAACGAGGCCAAGTATATGCTCATCTCTGTGAGTGCAAAGATTGCCTGGACCTGGTATTGGACCTGCGGTCGGCCTGGGCCGAGACACAGGCAGGGGAATATAAGGTCCGGGAAAGCGACCCTATCCGAGTCCAACCCCAATCTTGGCTTGCAGGAATTGTGGAAAGGATGAGTGGATTACTGCCGCGTATAGGTCCTTTACCCAGGCTGATTCCGGTAGCATTGGCTTTGTTGGTGCTGGCGGTGGGCATCGGGTTACTACAGCATCTGAAAGCCACCACGAGCGGACAGCCTCCTCTCACCATGACAAAAGTAAAGCAAGGCACCGCTTACAACTACAAGGTGTTCGCCATAGAAGAGGCGAGCAAAGTCTCTGCCGCGAGCCATGTGTCTGCCGTCGCATCTATTAAGGGTAGAGCCAGTTTGACGTTCTTACCCTTACTCCTGGATAACTGAGAAAGGGAATAATTCCCTAAGAATTGAAAAAACGTTGAGAAAGTTACCCAAAACCGGTTTAACTGCGGGGCCTGGGAACTCGAAAACCAGATTTAGGAAGTTAAATTAATGAACCAAAAATTGAGGAGGGTAGGGGCATGAAAAAGAAGGTGCTGGTTTTGGCGATTTGTGTAATGGTTTCGGCTTTTTGTGTCAGCACCGCAATGGCTGCCTTTGATTGGTATGTGTGCACAATATCAAAGACAGGCACCACCAGCTTCGGGGACCCCTTCATCGAGGTCACTGGGGTGACTCCGGCATTTGCCACGACAATCTTTACGTTGGGCAATACTGTGGACAAAACAAAAGAAATGTATGCTGCGGCATTAACCGCATGGTCAAACAGCGCTAACGTGTGGGTTTATTGTGATCCCGCCCTTGGTGCAGGCTCACCTGCGGCCGGTGTAGCTGCTTATAAATAACAACGCCTGACGTGAGTGGATAGATCGCTACTATCTATCCGCACGCTGCAATCTGGCACAAGCCGGGAGCTAACTCTCGTTATCCCCTCTTATATGAAGAGGGAGGGTTAGCTCCCCGCACTTTCTTGAAAACCTCCAGCTATCTACCGGGTAACCGCATTATTAATGTTAAGAGGGAGTTTATCGATGATCAGACACGGCCAATCGGCTTTGGACAACTGTTTTGCTTCCGGTGTACGGGTCTCCAAGTGGGTAGGCTTAGTAGCGATACTTTTGTCGTTTCTTTTTGTTCTTGCTGGCTGTGGCTCGGACAGCGGTTCTCCTCAAACTGGCGCCAAGAATAATTTGGCTGACAAGAAAGACAAGAAAGTGGAAGTAAAGCAGGGACTGGGTCAGCCGAAAGAATCTCCGAAGAAAATGCAGCCGGTTTACGGGGTAGTGCTGGATGGGATGACTGAAGAAGAGCTGAAGCTTAAGAAAGAGCAGGGCATGAGATTGTTGCAGGATTCCAATGAGGTTTTCCCGGGCGTGACAAGGGAAGCCATGCGAGCTAAGGAAGCGGCAGCCGCCAAGCAACTGCAAAACCCTGACCTGCAAGTGTTCCCGGGCGTGAAGAAGAAAGACCTCAATGCCAGGCAGGCGGCAGCCGAAGAGCAATTGAAATTGCAGGGCTCTAAGCTGCAAGCGATCCCAGGTGTGACCCAGGAAGTAATAGAGGCCAAACGGGCGGAAGCCGCCAAGCAGTTGAAAAACCCCGATCTCATGGTGCTACCGGGGTTAACTGCCGGTGAACTTAGGGCCAAGCAGGCGGAGGCCGCCAAGATGAATATGGTGCCGCCACCGCCGCCGGTCCCCAACAAAAAACCTTGAACCCGGGGGTCATCCTGCCGAACAAAATCTTCTGACGTTATGCAGATCAGATGAGCCTTAATGATGGGAAGGTATTTTCTCGTTCATCGTCAAGGGCACATCCTCATTTTATTTCCCTTCGCAAGATTATCAGAAAGGTAGAGTTAAGTTGAACCTGACCCGCGGCGGGCTCGCGGGCAGGTGGGGCGTGGCGTTCACCCTCTCCCTGCCTCCCGCGCCACCGTCACGGAATCCTCATGTCCCTCGAATGAGTGATCTCCCTTATGAATAATTCGTAAGCGTAACGTCGTAAATTTATGAACCTGTGGCCGGTTTGCACTAACTCAGGAAAGCCTCCAGCAGGAGGGTTTCTCGCTTTATCTGCATTCACCGGCGACGCGGGGAGAAATTATTTACGTGAAATTTATGGTATAACACCCAGGGGATGGCGGGCCGCCAAGTTTTTATCGACTTTATCTTGCTTGAGTCCCAACGTTGGCCCCTCTTCTTAGGAAAGGCATGACATAAGAGCAAAGATTCGCCCAGAGATCGATGGCCGGGAGAGGTTTTTCCCGCATCGATGGCGCCGACCCAAAGAAACTGCGCCTAATCCAGACTCAAGAGATTGAAGATGACGCGACTTGCGAAGAATATTATCTATAATATCTTGGGCCAAGGGCTGACCTTCGTGATGTTGTTTGTGGCCGTCAGGTATATCTTCAAGCAACTGGGTGAAGATGCCTTGGGCATAATTTATTTTGCCAATATGATGAATGCCTTGATCTGTGGCGTGTTGGAAATGGGAATTTCCTCCACCACCGTCCGGGAGGTGTCGGCCCATTTTCAAACAGGCATGAGCTATATCCGCGACTTGAGCCGCACCTTCTCCCTTTTTTTTTGGGGGGCATTTATTATCATCGGCGTGGGGATTTACTTTTTGGCTCCCATGATAGTGCGCCAATGGATCCAACTGAAAACCATGGATGAGGCTACGGCCACCTATATTCTGCGGATTCTGGGGATTGCCTCTATCACGGCCTTACCCAAGGCCTTTTATGTCAGCCTGTTGCGCGGCCTGGAACGGATGGAATTCAATAACTTGATCGACATTGGCACCATCGGGTTGCAGCAGGGAGGCACCATCGTCATATTGGCCCTGGGGGGTAGTCTCCTCCAGGTAGTCTATTGGATTGCTGCCTGCTATGTACTGGCCATTTGCATCTATCTCTTTGCAACTATCCAATTTTTCACGTGGCAAGCCATGATTCCCGGTTGCTCCCTGGCGGTGGTCCGGAAAAATCTGGGTTTTGCCTCCAAGATGATGTTCATCTCCATTACCGGCGCCGTCCTGATATACACTGACAAAGTCATCCTCAGTAAACTGCTTCCCATCGGCATCTTCGGCTATTATTGCTTCGCTTATAATGTGGTCTCCAAAGGCAGTCTGTTGACTATTGCCATCTCCCAGGCGGCATATCCAGCCTTCTCTTCCCTCTATCAAGCCGGAGACCATGCCGGTATGATGGTCAAATACCGGAAGGTGCAAGACCTGGTTTGTATCGGTTCGGCGCCTCTATTTGCGGCAATCCCATTTGCGGCGCTGCCGTTTTTCTCCTTTGTCTTAAATGAACAGGCGGCGCAATTACTGCTGCTGCCCGCGACGTTACTTGCGGTGGGCTTTTACCTCAATGGCATTTTGGCGCTGCCTTACTATTTCGCCCTGGCTGCAGGGAAGCCAGAGGTGTTAGTGCGCCAACGCCTGCTGGACATGTTCATTACTCCTGCAGCCACGGTCTTCCTAGTTTATCATTATAGCCTGGTGGGAGCCGGTCTATCCCTGGTGCTCTGTTATAGCCTTTACTTTTTTTACTCCATTCCTCGTATCTGCTCCCTGTGCCTGAAGCTCCCGGCCTGGAAGTGGTATCTGCACGCGGCAAAAATTTTCCTGTTGACCGGAGTGACCTTCGGGGGGGCATGGCTCATTCTCGGCGCCCTACCTGACCCTCGCTCCGTTGCCTTCCTGACTCTGGGTTATACGGGAGCCTTGGTGGTCTTCTTGGCAGGGGTCTATTTTATTATCAGTCCCGAATTGCGACAGAGTTTGCTGCCCTACCTGCGGCGGGATGGGTGGGCGGTTCCAAAGATAAGAGAATCCGGGTCTTGAGATCAAGAAAGCTTGGGACATCGCTCCATTAACATAAACAAGGAAAGGGCGCAAAATGTGTGATATAAGTAACATCTTATGGGTGGCCAAAAACATTACGAAACAGGAGATTGCCGGAAAAAGGATAATTGAAGTAGGGGCCTACGATGTCAACGGCAGTGTTCGGCCTATTGTCGAGTTACTTGAACCACGCGAATATATCGGCATTGATATAGCTCCGGGGCCAGGGGTTGATATTGTCTGCCGGGCAGAACAGTTGGTGGAGAAATTCGGCCGGGATAGCTTTGATGTAGTCATTTCCTGCACCACCCTGGAACATATCAAGGATTGGCGCGCGACTATCAGCAACATGAAAAACATTTGCGCACCCAACGGCTTTCTGATCATTATCGTGCCCTCCGTTTGGCCCTTCCATGCTTTTCCCCATGATTACTGGCGATATTCCGGGGAGGACATCCGGCATATTTTTGCTGATTGTAATATCTTGACACTGACAGAGGAGCAAGGCAAAACCTCGTTAGTGTATGCCAAGATCAAAAAACCCGAGGATTTCGAAGAGAGGGATTTGTCCAGGTATCCGCTTTATTCGGTAATAGTAAAGAAGAAAGTATTAGATATTGATGATTCTGCCTGTGAAAAATTCATCAGATCTTATCGGATTAAAAACGTAATTCCCAGGATAATCAGAAAGATCTGCTCGTTGTTGCCTGAGGAATAGTCGGCCACCACGTACCCGGGGATAAAACGTTTCTTCAATCAATCTTAAGCAGTCAACGTCTTGCTCGAGGTAGTTGTAGTGTTCGACCGCCAGGGTATTCCTCCGGGAGGCGCCGTTACCGCGGTATCGCCCGCGGTGCCATCATCGCCTTAACATAGTTTTGAAAAGACTTCTAACGACTCTATACTTCACGTTTGGTTTTTAGTTAACCCAGTGGTAATATATAAAAAACTTGACCCCCTATGTCCTGTCGTTTATAATTTTTCTATACATTTAAATGTGCAAGTGCAGAGAAATAAAACTTTATCCCAATCAGCTTCCATCTTCCAGTGGCGGCTATGAATAAGGCGTAGGGGTCCACAGTTGTTTGGCAAGGTCAAGGGTTAAAACAAGCGGCTAAGGGCAAAGCTTGCAGTTGTTCCCGGCACACCGGGGCCGGGATTACATCCAAGGCGTTGGCGGTCTTGGTTAATTGAGGATAATGGCAAGATGGGAACTCCTCCTCAAAAAATAGAAGATGTTCTTAAACGAGATGAGATGCATCTTATCGACTATCTCATAGTATTGGCAAAACATATTCGTATAATTATTTATTCGGGTATTGCTGTCTTCCTCTTGGTATACCTCATCTTATTCATTCTGCCTAACAAGTATACAGCAACTGCTCGTCTCCTTCCGCCGCAGGTTAATATGACTATGAGCGCGCAACTCTTAGATAGCTTGGGCACCGCGGCAACTCCTGGGGCCGGAAGCAGTCTTGCGGGAGCGGGGGGATTAGGAAATATGGCCGCGGGTCTGCTGGGGCTGAAAAGCACCGGGGAGTTATATGTGGCCATCATGACCGGGAACACCATATTCGATCGCATCATCGAAAGTTTCAATCTAAAGAAGGTCTACAAAGAAAAATATATCGAGGAGGCCCGGGAAACGTTAGGGAAAAAGGTCAGGATTACCGTTGGCAAAAAAGATGGGCTCATTGCTATTGAGGTGACTGATAAGGATCGTGACCGGGCCCCGGCGATGGCTAACGCCTTTGCAGAGGAGCTTAACAAACTCCTCCAAGCCCTTGCCCTAAAGGAATCAAAGGATCGTTTGGCTTTTCTGGACCGGGAAAGGGGGCAAGCCAATAAAAACCTTTTGAATGCTGAAGAAGCGTTGCGCAATTTTAGTGATAAGAATAGTGTAATTCAAATTGATACTCAAACTAAAGATATGCTGCTTTATATCGCTCGCCTGCGAGCCCAGATTGATGCCAAAGAAGTACAGATCCAGGTTATGCGCCAGCAAGTTACCTCGTATAACTCTGATATGGTCCGTTTAGAAACAGAGGTCAACGGGTTAAGAACTAAGCTGCAAGCAATGGAAAAGCAATATGATCAAATCTGTTACGGTGATACTTGCCTGACTTCCTCAAAGGTGCCAACTCTCGGCCTGGAATATATCCGCCTTTATAGAGAGGTTAAATTTCAAGAAGGGCTTTACCAATTCTATACGAAGATGGCGGAACTGGCCCGACTAGATATGGTTAAGGATTTTACCGTCGTACAAATGGTGGATAAAGCGCAACTCCCCGAGAAGAAATCCAATAAACGTTTGTTGCCAGCCTTGCTATCTGGATTTGGGACCATTTTTCTGTTGATATTGCTCGCGTTTGTCTATGACTCCTGGCAAAAAGCCCAGCTAAGAGAAGACGAGAGGCAACGGTTCGCTATGCTGAAAAGTTATGTTCAGCCCTTTTCTGAGCCCATAACGCGAATCTTCATAAAATTTAAGAAGATTGTATCTAAAGACACTCACTGACAACACCATGTGTCACCTCAGTCTTGGCGCTGATCATCTGGCGCCTGGATTTTTCCGGGATAATGAACAATTCTGGTTGCCAGGGCTGTAACGGTTGTGCCGGCAAATTTGCGGAACCACGCCCTGGGAGGCTAAGGGATTTGCAGGTTCTGAATTCCGGCAAAGTTTAAATGACATGAGTCTTAAGAATCCTCCTCCATTAGCTGAGATTCGCAGCGACCCCTGTCCGGCTTGCTATTTATGCGCCAACCCGGGGGAACTTCTCTATCAGGGGCTTCCCGATCGTTTGTTTGGAGCGCCCGGGAAGTGGAACCTCCGGCGTTGCGCTAACCCGGCCTGCGGTCTCGTATGGTTGGATCCCATGCCTCGGAAAGAGGAGATTTATAAGGCATACCAGGATTATTATACCCATCAAGGCAGTGCGGCCAACCGCAATTCATGGTTTCGCCTCGTAAGGGCTTTCAAGAATCGGCTTACCAAAGAGGGCTACCTTTCCTGGAAATATGGTTACCGGTCTGATGCCTTGGCGACTTGGCGCCGGCTATTGGGTATGCTTATCTATTGCGAACCCAATCGGCGGGCTTATGCGGACCTTGGCGCCATGTTTCAAAAAGTGCGCCCCCAAGGCCGCTTCCTGGATGTCGGCTGCGGCAACGGCTGGTTATTGGCGGAAATGGCCGCCCTGGGTTGGCAGGTGGCAGGGATAGACCCTGACCCTAAGGCCGTGGCCACCGCCAGGAATAGCGGGTTTGATGCCCAAGTGGGCGATTTGGCGGACCAGGATTATCCCGAAAATTATTTCGATACCGTCAGTCTGTGCCATGTGGTCGAACACGTTCATGATCCGGTGGGGTTGCTGCAACAGTGTTATCATATCCTTAAACCGGGTGGCCAGGTGGTCGTGGTCACTCCTAATATCGAGTCCTGGGGGCATCGCCTGTTCAAGGCTTCGTGGCTGGGGTTGGACCCACCGAGACATGTATACCTTTTTTCTGAGCCTCTGCTGCATCAGCTTGCCGAAAGGGCCGGCTTCGGCAAAATCAAGCTGTGGACCAGTATGCGGGAGGCGGAACAGAATTTCCTGGCCACTCGCTCCATTCAACGCCATGGCGCCTATCCGGGCCCAGATCCCCAGGGCTGGGGGCTGAAGATCTGGGCTCGCTCCATGTACCTGGCGGAATGGCTGATTTTAAAGGCCCGGCCCTCCTGGGGTGAAGAGATCGTCGCCGTTCTGGAAAAATAATGGGCCAATCTTTCGTGTCAGTGGCGCTATGTACTTATAATGGTTGTCGATATTTGCCGGAGCAGCTGCAAAGTATCGCCCAACAGACCCGTTTGCCCGATGAACTCATTATTGCCGACGACCGGTCAACTGATGATACCCTAAAGATAATTGATGCTTTCAAAAGATCGGCCGGCTTCCCGGTCCATATAACCATCAATCCCAAAAATTTAGGGGTTACGAAGAATTTTGAGCAGGCCATCAGCTTATGCTCCGGTGAGGTTATCGTCTTATCTGACCAGGATGATTGCTGGCACCCGGAAAAACTGCGGCATATCCTGGCGGAATTTTCCCGGTCTCCACAAGTTGGCCTGGTTTTTAGTAATGCCGAACTGGTGGATGATAGTCTCCGTCCCCTGGGTTACCGTCTCTGGGAGCGGGTTGGATTCCACCGGGATAAACAACTCCGGGCCATCCAGGGAAATTTATTTAGGTTATTGTTGAAGGAAAACTATGTTACCGGGGCCACCATGGCTTTCCGCTCTCATTTCCGCCGGGCAATTTTGCCGGTTCCTTCGAATTTTGTACACGATGCGTGGATAGCTTTGATTATTTCCGCCATGGCTGATGTGGCGCTCATTCCTGATCCGCTTATCAAGTATCGTCTCCATGCCGGCAATCAGATTGGCGTAAGCCCGCTTGGCTTTGCGGGGCGTTGGCGCAGGGCGTTAAAAGCCGATGACCATACCTTTTTTACCCAGGCCGAGAATTACCGAAGGGTTTTAGAACGGCTTGCCGCCATGCCTGATACACCCCAAATTGCTCCCAGAATTAACGAATTACAGGAAAAATTAAATCATCTGCATCAACGCGCCAAAATGCGGCAGGAACCGATAGCTCGTTTTATGTTAGCTTTCAAAGAATTGGTGCAGCTTCGATATCACCATTACTCCAGTGGTTGGGCAAGTTTTGCCAAAGATGTCTTTTTATAATTATGAGGTAAATTAGCCGTTGCAGGAAAAAGGATATGTTACGCACCTACCTCAAAGAAAAGCAAACCGTATGATGCAAGAAACCAGGATATGCTCATCCATGTGTCTCGAACTTGACGAGAAGTTTATCCCCAACGCCTCTTATTTATTAGGTCAGTTTATATTATATATTCATTATAAATATATTTTAAAGTAATTTATATGGATACAGCATTATATGTCAATGTAATAATTATTGCAATTGGTCTTATCATATTCATTATATCAATGATTGATTATGCCATTGCGTTTGCAATTTTCCTAGCTATTTATCCCATCATCTACACAGCGCCGGTAATTGAGGGTTGGAGTGGCTATAATCCCAGTAGAATTATCATTTTCTTGCTTTTTATAGTTTCGATTTTCAAAATTAAACCGTATTGGCAAGAGATTCCGTCGAAAGGTATTATTTACAGCTATTTGCTGTTTCTTCTAATGTTGCTTATATCAGTTATATTGTCGGAGCTTCCAAAGGAAACATTCACCAGGAGCCTTATATATTTACTGCCGATAATGTTTTACTGCTGTACTTTAGTCGCGGTGATCAGTAATAAAAAAGGCCTTAGATTTATATTTGGGGCACTTATAATAGGGTTTACCTTAACGACTGTCTATGGCTTACTTGAGTTAATCATGCAAAGGAATATTCTTGTCGATCTTGGTATCATAGTTCAAGAGTATGATTGGATGACAGACGTTAGACTAGGTTATGGCAGAATTATATCATTCATAGGACAACCGGTCTTTGCCGCACTTTATTATATATTTACGATACCCGTGATCTTGTTTATTAGACAATATTATATACAATCGACGCTGGCAAAACAGTGTCTTATTATAATATTAACAATGGCAATTATATGTGTTTTATATACAGGTTCCAGAACTGGACTCATAGGTTTAGCATTGTTAATAATAATATATTTTGCTTTAAGTCCTCAGGAATTTAATATCTCCAGGTTGCTGACGATATGTTTATTGGTGGTTGGAATTATTTATTTTATTGCCCCACCAGGATTTCTTACTTATAGTGTGGCGTCATTTGACATAAATAAACCGGTTACTGAAGAGACCCAAAATTTTCTTGGCAGGTTTGAGGTAACTTATGCGATGCTTGATCTTGCCAGGGAAAATTTATTATTTGGATTCGGGCCTGGTTATCTTCTTAAAATGAAAGACGCCTACGGGGTTTTCTTAGAGATTTTCGGGATGGAAAACCAGTATGCTGCCTTAGTGGCTGATGCTGGAATATTTGGTCTTGTTACCTTTTTAATATTTCTCATAACTATATTTAAAGCTTCTGGAAAAATCAGATATTCAAAAAATGATTTCGTGAAGGGTTGGGCTATCATATTTATATCAATTTTATGGGTATTGGTTACGACGGGATTTACTTATATGTATATTGTCGCAATAATATTTGATTTTATAATGGTCTATTTAGGGGTTCAAATAGGCTTGGCGTATATAGAGTCAAAGGAGCATCTTTATGGAAATTAGCATATCTTTAAGGTGCTTGGTTAAATGATAGCCAATACAGGAATTGTAACCGTATTGATTGTTAACTGGAATGCCGGCGATTATCTTACGCGATGCTTGCAGACCATACCCCGGAATTATCCGGTGGTAATCGTCGACAACAATTCTGAAGATGGGTCGATTGACCAAGTGTTATCCCGTTTCCCCGCGGTGAAGGTGCTTAACTCCCCGGTAAACCTCGGCTTCTCGGCCGGCAATAATTTAGGGCTCAAAGAGATTACTACAAAATATGTATTATTCTTAAATCCAGATACGGAAATCATCAATGACGCTATTAATATCATGGTTGATTATTTAGAAAGCCACCATGATTATGCGGCAGTAGGACCAAGGATTATTGATCGCGATGGGCAGGTAAGTTTATTGTCGGGAAGGCGCCATTTTAATCTGTGGGTGGGCTTTTGTGAAGCTTTCTTGTTAGATAAGATATTTCCCCACAATAGATGGCTTAATTACTGGCATATCCCCGAATGGGACCGTAAGACTGCTCGAGACGTGGAGTGCCTAGTTGGCTGTGCGATGTTGATGCGCACGGATACTGTTAAAGACCTGGGGGGATTTGACGAAAGCGTGCCCTTATATCTTGACGATGTTGACTTATGCAGAAAAATCACCGAGAGTGGCGGGAGGATTCGCTGTGTGGTAGAAGCCAGTGTTTGGCATATGCATAATGTTAGTTGCAGTAAAGCTCCGGTTGCCTGGATTAGCCACGTGAATTTTCGAGCTAGGTATGTCTATTTGAAAAAATATGGCAATCTCTTGATCGCCAATTGTTATCTTTTTTTGGTATGGTTTGGAGGTTTAGCGAGAGCTACAGCATTTTTGCTGGCGTATTCTATTAATGATAAATACCGTTCAAGTTTATTCAAATCTTTTCATATGTTAACCTTCCCATTATGTTATTGGAAAGAAGATAATTTTAATAATTATCCCAAGCATAAATCAAGATAATATAATTTAATATTTTATTAATAATATTATTAATATCTTTGAGTAAATGAGTTTTTAGTGAAATATTGTGATAATTACTAAAATCAATGATTATTTCCTCTTGGCAATTGGAAAACGTTATGAAAGCTATAATTTCTATCTATAAGAATCATGGATTGTTTTAGGTGTCTACCTCCGTGGTCCGGGTTCCATCTATTAATTGAGGATGAAGGCAGAAGAGCGTCGGTATAATCTCGTGTGAAATAAATAAGTTGAGGAGTAATTTCCCTTTCGTCCCTCAATCAGGGTAGGGGTCTCCTACCGATAGAGCGATGAGTTTCAGGAGGGTTAGGATGAGTACTGTATATAAGTTAAGAAATAGATTAAAACAAACTAAATATAAAGATGAAATACGTAATTTATATATGGTTTACCGAAAATCTCTATTTAATCAATTAGTGACAAAAATACAAAAATATTGCATAATTTATAGAGATAAGTCTTTGTTGCAAAACGAAGTAGATCTTCTCAGGAAGGTAAATTCACACATTTACTATAAAGATGAAATGTATGAATTTAGTGGAAAACATTATTTTATGGTTGGATTGTCCGCTATTAATTGTATTGACTCTGTACTATCTCAGGTAACGTCATATAAAATTAAAAATATATTGGATATGCCTAGTGGATGCGGAAGGGTTTTGCGTTTTTTAATACACAGATTCCCAAATGCCACAATATCATCTTGTGATATAGATAAAGATATGGTAGATTATTGTATAACAACCTTTAAAGTCAATGGTTATTACTCTCGTCCAGATATCAATAATCTTTCTCTTAACGCTAAATTCAGTTTAATATGGTGCGGCTCTTTAGTTACTCATTTAGATAATGAGGGAATCAAAGCTTTGTTAGATTTTTTTTATAGGCATATGGAACCTGGGGGGGTCCTGATTTTTTCAACCCTTGGACATTATGGATTGGATAGAATTAAAAATTGCTATGAAATATATAAGTTGAGTAAAGAAGGTTCACATTTCATGGTCCAATCTTATGAAAAATATGGATATGCATATCTCGACTATCCTGGTATGAAGGGCTATGGTGCTACAATAACCTCTTATTCATGGGTCAGTGAAAAAATTAGAGAGGTCAAAGGGTGGCAACTTATTTACTTCAAGGAGAGAAATTGGGACAATAATCAAGATATTTATGGATTAATCAAACAAAAATAATCAAAGATCTTGGTTAATAGTTTAAAATAGCTTATAGCTAATGCTTTATATACTAGTTAAATATTGGTTTATTGGGAAATCATTTTGATAAACAATAATATCAATATGCATTAACTCTTGGCAAATTGGAAAGCGTTGGAATGAAAGAAGTAATGGGAACTAAATATAATTGAGTTACTAAAGATATTATGAAGAAAATAAATATATTAATGTTAACAACATATCCCAGCGTAAAAGGGCCGTTTCGAAAGATAGTGCCGCTGTTGAGTGAAGCCTTGCGTAAAAAGGGGTGCTCTGTAGTTGAAGTTCCCTGGGGGAGGCGTCATGATGCCGAAAGCGCTGGGGAAAAAATCAAGAACCGGTTTGCGGACATCCTTAGGATACGATCGATACTTTTGCAGAACCGGTTTGACATAATGTTCATCCATAATGGGGCTCATGATCTCAGAGGTATTGCACGGGATATCCCTCTCCTCATGGCAACGAGAGGGCTATACCGCCAGGCGGTGCTGCAAATACATGGAGCTGACCTGAGTTTTATCACCGAATCAGGGCACATCGCTCGCAAGGCCTTGAACTATTTACTGTGCAGCCAGCTTGACGGGGTAATTTTAAGTTCGCAATTGGAGCTCGAGGTATTTTCCCAATTTGTCCGCAATACCCGGTTCTTTGTGGCCGATGATATCTATCAAAAGAAAAATTTTCCAGATAACCTCCCAGTGCCCCAGGAATGGAACCTGCCGGCCGGGCGGCCGGTAATCTTTTTCGCGGCTCGCTTGATTCCCGAGAAGGGGATCCAGGTCCTGCTGGCGGCAATTCCCCTCGTATTGGAGCAGGTCGAATGCCACTTCCTGATAGCCGGCAACGGGCCGCTGGAATCTGAGGTGAGGAAGCGTCTTTCTGAACCCCCATATAAGGGCCACGCCTCATGGGTCGGATATTTAGATTGGGACCACCTTGAACTTGCGTACAGTCTAACGACGGTTTTTACTCTGCCAACCTATTATTTCGAGGGTTTTCCTGCAGTTATCCAGGATGCCCTGGGTTACGGGTTGCCCATCGTGACTACTGCGACCCGGGGGATGGCTGATCATCTCGTAGATGGGGTTCATGCCAGGATGGTCCCTCCCCAGGATCCTGCCGCCTTGGCAGATGCCCTGATTGATTTATTGCAGGACCCTTCACGGTGCCGCAGCATGTCGGTAGCGAACCTCAAGAAAGCCGAAGATTTTTCTCCCGAGGTGGTCGCCCCCCAATATATCCGTATCCTGGAAGAACTTCTGGGCTACGGGAAAAGCAATTAGACCGGAGAAACCGTTAAAATGAGGGATCAGAAATTTGTATTGAACCTGGCAACAATCTCGGGAAGCTCTCCAATCTTATGAAGAAAACCTGCGAAGGCCTGGACAAAATGAACGGAATGGGGGCGGGCTGAGACTGCGGAGAGCTTTAAAAAATACGGTGGCTGTCCGGCGCCGTTCGCCAGATAAAGGGCCATGGCAGTTGCCATGGCCGAATTATTGAGAGGAACTATCCATGCCAAGCAAACATATTGCCGTAATGGGAATAAAGGGACTCCCTGCCAAGGGCGGCGGGGAACGGGCCGCTGAGGCCGTTATTAAAGAAGCCCTGAAGCAAGGTTATCGGGTAACCGTATATGCCAAAAAGAACTATTATGAGCAGCATGATATTCCCGGTAATTTGGAAATTGTATTAATAAGAGATCTGGCAGGAAAACATCTCAGCGCTTTTTCATTTGGATTATTTTCTTGTATACATGCTTTGTTATTCAAAAATTATGACTTGATTCATTTGCATTATGCTGATTTCGGGTATATCGTTCCCCTGTTGAGGCTACGATTTAAAGTTATGGTCAGCTCACAAGGTGCAGAATATAATAGAGATAAATGGGGAAAACTGGCCAAATTATGTTTTAAACTGTCTGAAATACCTTTTATTAAATATTCTAATATTCGCACCTGTGCTTCTGCTCCATTGACGAAATATTACGAACAACATTATGGAAAAGAGGTCTTGTATATTCCCAATGGCATCAATCCCAGTGAATTTGAGAATTTACCCCAGGATGTATTAGAAAAATATGAACTTTCAAAAAACCAATATATTTTATTTTGCGCCGGAAGAATTATCCCCAGCAAAGGATGTGATGTTTTATTACAGGCAAACAGATTACTTGGGATCGATATCCCTCTGATTATTATTGGAGATATGGATAGCGAGCCATCATATAAAAAATATTTAATGAGTTTGGCGGAAGCTAATGTAAGGTTCATTGACTTTATTCCTTCCAAGAGTGAATTATTTTCCATAGCGGCCAATTGCCGCTTTTTTGTCTTTCCTTCAGCTTACGAAGCAATGTCATTAATGTTGCTTGAGGTGGCGTCGGTAAAAAGAGGTATCGTTTGTAGCGATATTCCTGAAAATTATGAAACTATTGGGGAAAATGCCCTATATTTTAAAACCGGCCAGGTTGATAGTATGTGCAATAAAATTAAATATGCTCTTGACCATCCTCATGAGATGGAAGTGATGGGAGAAAGAGCCTATCAATGGGTAACAAAAAATAGGAACTGGCGAAAAATAACCCGGGCTTACTTAAAATTATATCGTGAAATCATTTCTGACGGGTGACGCAGAAGGCATAGTCAGTGTGGCCCAAGTCCTCTATGACCATGGAGCCTTTGGGCAGGCTGAGGCTGCGGTTTTTTCTAGAATCCATGCTCCCGAGCTGCGGAGATGACCACAAAGGCTGGCGCTGGTTGTTGGCATTGGAATTGCATAGATAGTGGGTGCATCAGTTAATCGGGCAGCACTGAAAATTGATGAGAAGTAAATCTGCAGTATATATAGGTAGTTTTACCTATAGACATTTAAGTAATTAAGCCTATTTTAATTTTACCGCAAATTGCTATAGAAATGGATTACAACTATGTCCGATAGAAACTACTTGAGCGATCTCTTGATAAACAAGACATGAGATATGATCGTTTCTCTAAAATGGTTTTGCAATTATATCCATCATTATAGACATGGTCGTTAATCATCTCGAATCGGTGTACCACGATATCTTGAGGTAAAAAGGATTGAGAAGGAGAGCCCGATGCAAGCGCAAGGGGTAGCCAGGGATATAATGTCGACACCAGACCACGGTCAGGGTGAGTCTGGGTTGGTTCAAAAGGCACCGATTGTGTTCAGTTTTCGATACAGTGTTATCAAACGAGCCCTGGATATTTTGTGCGCCAGTTTTTTCCTGATAGCTCTATCTCCTCTATTATTAATCATTGGGTTCATGGTCAAGGTGACTTCCCCAGGGCCAATTTTCTATCATTGGAACGTCATCGGGCGGGGCGGCAGACCCTTCCGGGGCTACAAATTCAGGACTATGGTGCAAAACGCCGATGAAATCAAAGAAAAGTTATGGCAAAAAAATGAAATGATCGGACCGGTATTTAAGATGAAGAGCGACCCTCGAATCACCCCGCTGGGACGATTTCTTCGCAAGTATAGCCTCGACGAGTTGCCGCAATTCTGGAGCGTCCTTAAAGGGGATATGAGTCTGGTGGGGCCCCGGCCGGCAGGCCCGAAGGAATGGGTGAAATATGAACCCTGGCAGCGCCGTAAATTAAGCGTGACCCCCGGCCTCAGCTGTTTGTGGCAAATCAACGGGCGCAACACCATCACTAATTTCAATGAGTGGGTGCGCCTGGATTTGCAATATATCGATAACTGGTCGTTATGGCTGGATATTAAGATTATCTTTCGAACCTTTCCGGCAGTGGTGTCAGGGAGAGGGGCCAGCTAGGTTTTCCGTGCTGATGGCAGGCTATAATAGAAGATAGCTCCGTACAAATTGAGACAAATCGACCTGAGGAGATGGGATGGCCAATATCTGCGTAACCGGCATCTGGCACCAAGGAGCAGTGGTTTCGGCATGTTTGGCGGATTTGGGCAATAATGTCCGCGGGGTTTGTGATCAAAGCACCGCCGCCGCCTTAAATGCCGGGAAGCCGCCGGTGCATGAGCCCCTACTACCGGAAATAATCCAACAAAATGTCCGCGCGGCCCGGCTTGGCTATTCCGCTGATTATCGAGCCGGGCTGCAAGGAGCGGATTTCGTCTTCATCTGCACGGACACCCCGGTGAATATGGCGGACGAGTCGGATTTATCTTCAATTTGCCAAATTGCCGAGAACATTGGGCGCAACCTTTCGAATGACATTATCCTTTGTATCACGGCGCAGGTTCCCTGCGGCACCAGTGAAGAATTGGCCAAAATGGTGCGCAGTCTTTCCACCCATAAGGTCTCAGTCGCTTATATCCCGGAGTTCTTGCGCTTGGGGACCGCGGTGCAAACCTTCCGGGAGGCGGATAGAGTAGTTATTGGTTGTAACGATCAGAGCATTTCTTCACGCATTGCCTCCTTGTATGAGCCTTTAGGCCGTCCCATCGTCCATACGGATATTAGATCAGCTGAAATGGCCAAGCACGCGTCTAATGCCTTTCTGGCTACCTCCATAAGTTTCATTAATGAGATCGCCGAGCTATGCGAGCCCATGCATGCCGATGCCCTGGAGGTTGCCCGTATCCTTAAGCTGGATAAACGTATCGGCAAGTATGCCTTCTTGAGCCCGGGATTGGGTTTTGCCGGAGGCACTCTCGGACGGGAAATCCGGACTTTGCAAAAATTTGGCTCCTCGCACGGGCTATCCACCCATCTTATGGACGCGGTATGGGAGATCAACGCCCAACGGGCGCTGCTGGTGGGCCGCAGGCTGACAACCGTTTTGGGTTCTCTGGCCGGCCTGCGGATCGGCATTCTTGGGCTTACCTATAAGGCGGGTACCAGTACGATGCGCCGGGCTATCTCCTTGGACATCATCCGGGACTTGGTTCAAAAAGGTGCGGCCATCGTTGCTTTTGATCCTCTGGCCAACCTGAGCGAGGTGCCGGACTTGCCCCCGATGCAGATGCTTCCCGACCCCTACCAGGTAGCCCAGGAATGTGATGCCCTGGTATTGGTAACCGAGTGGGCCGAAATCGAATCTCTTGATTTCGCGCGCCTAAAATCCGGCATGAGGGGTGATGTTTTCCTGGATACCCGCAATCTATTGGATCCGGTCCGGATGGTCCAGGTTGGATTTCGTTATTTGGGCATAGGCCGATCTTTGGGGAATAAAGACTAAACTGATCCTGGGTGATCAATAGCGGATAAGGAGTGATTAACGCATGGAAGAGTCGTTGAAAAATCGCGTCGCCATAATTGCCGGCGCCGGTAGGGGCATAGGCAAGGCTATAGCTCTGGCCTTTGCCCGGGAAAAGGCACGATTAATCCTGGGTGCCCGGACTATGGATCAACTGGCGGCGGTAGCCTCGCAATGCCGCCAGGCAGGGGGGGAAGCCCTGCCCGTCGCAGCTGACATGGCGGACTGGCAACAGGTGCAAAATTTAATTGCCGCCTCGATTAAAGAATTTGGACAAGTAGATATTTTGGTAAATTGTGCTGGGGTTTATGGGCCTATCGGCCCCACCGCCCACGTCGATTTGACGGCTTGGACCAAGGCCGTTGAAATCAACCTTTTCGGCACCTTCCATTTGTGCCGGGCGGTAATGGCTCACATGATGGAACGAAAACAGGGCAAGATTATCCTCTTAGGCGGCGGCGGCGCTACTACTCCTCTGCCCAATTTTTCTTCTTATGCTGCTTCCAAGGCCGGCGTAGCCCGTCTGGCAGATACCCTGGCCGAAGAACTAAAAGACTATAATATTCAGGTGAATGTCATCGCCCCAGGCTTAGTGGACACCGGGTTGCAAGATGAGGTTCTGGCTGCAGGCAGCCGGGCCGGAGCGCTCTTCGAGAAGATCAAGCAGGCCCGGGAAACCGGGGCCGGCGCCGTTTCTCCGGAAATCGCCGCATCTCTGGCAGTATTCCTGGCTTCGGGGGCATCGGGAAAACTTACGGGGAAACTGATTGCCGCTCCCTACGATCCCTGGCGGGAATGGGGGAGTGAGGCCGACCGGCTCAATGCCACCCCTATGTACACCATTAGACGCTTGGATCCATTTACGATAAAGCCTTTAATCGAGGATTTGGTTTAATTAATGAATATCGGCATCGTGGGTTGCGGCTTAATCGGCAACCGCCGGGCTAAAGTGGCCCAGGAGGCGGGGGATAAGGTCATCGCGGTGGCGGATATCGACTTGGCCCGGGCCCGAAGCACCGGAGAAATGGTCCAGGCCGCGTGGGCCGAAGATTGGCACGTTGTGACCAGGCATCCGGAGATCGAAACGGTGGTAGTGGCCACGGTCAACAAGACCCTGCTGCCGGTGACCCTGGACGCACTGAAAAACGGCAAGCATGTTTTATGCGAGAAGCCGTTGGGGCGCAATGCGCAGGAAGCCGGGGAAATGGTCCAGGCCGCCGCCGCGGCCCAAAAGCTGTTGAAGGTGGGTTTCAACCACCGTCACCATCCGGCCATCTGGCAAGCCCATGAACTGGCCCAAGCCGGCAAAATCGGCCCCTTGATGAGTATTCGTGCGGCTTACGGGCATGGAGGCCGGCCCGGCTATGACCAGGAATGGCGCGGGGACCCGGATTTGGCCGGAGGCGGAGAGTTGCTGGATCAGGGGGTGCATATCGTGGACCTTTGCCGCTGGTTTTTAGGGGATTTCTCCTACGTGAGCGGCATGTTGGACACCTGGTTTTGGAAGGTGGCGCCTCTGGAGGATAATGGCTTTGCCCTCTTGCGCACCGCCAACGGGCAAATTGCTTCTTTGCACACCAGTTGGACCCAATGGAAGAATCTCTTTCGCTTCGAAGTTTTTGGGCTGAATGGATTTTTAACCGTCGACGGGTTGGGAGGCAGTTACGGACCTGAGCTCCTGACCATGGGGCTCAGACGCCCGGAATCGGGCCCACCCATACTTGAATCTTGGGAATATCCTGGACCGGATATCTCCTGGGAAGCGGAATGGCGCGAATTTACTGACGCCATCCGGGAAAACCGGCCCCCGCTGGGCGAAGGTTATGACGGCTATCAGGCGGCGTTAATCATCGATAGCATCTACGAATCATCGAAAACCGGGCGGACCGTGGAGTTGCCTGGGAAACCATCGTGAAGGCCATGTTGCTGGCGGCGGGACTGGGGACTCGTCTGCGCCCATGGACCGAAGATCGGCCGAAGTGTATGGTGGACGTGGCTGGCAAACCGGTGTTGCAGCGCAACCTCGAGTGGCTGCGGTCCCAGGGGGTGGTGGAGGTGGTGGTAAATCTCCACCTGCATGCCCAAGTGGTTACCGACCATTTCGGCGACGGCCAGGCCTTCGGGGTACATATTGATTACTCTTATGAGCCCGACCTCATGGGTACCGCCGGCGCACTTTGGATGGCCCGTGATTATTTCTCCGGGAATCCATTCTGGGTGGTGTATGGGGACAATCTATTCGACTTCGACCTGAAGAGCGTTTCTGAGGTGCACCTGGCCAACCAGGCCCTCTTGACCATGGCCCTCTTTTGGCGCCAGGATGTCAGCGCCAGCGGGGTGGTGCAAATTAACGAGGCTGGACGGGTTTTAGGCTTTAAGGAGAAACCGCGGCCTGGAGAAATCTCCAGCAACTGGGTCAATGCCGGACTCTACCTCTGTGAGCCCCGGGTGATGGATTGCATCCCTCCCGGACGGACTTGTGACTTTGGCCATGACATCCTCCCCGCCATGCTGTCGGCCGGGGAACCTATGTATGGTTATCCCCTGGGCCCCGGGGAAACCCTCTATTGGATCGACACCCCGGAAGATCTGGCCCGCACCGTTGCGGCTTTGCAAAGATGACTGTATAACCTTGCAGTTGCTCATGGGCATGAAAAGGTTGGTGGGGCGGGCGTCCCCGCCCGCCAGGCGGTCCGCACCGGCTGGAAAGCCTGTGCCGCCGGAAGAACTCTTTAAAGCAGGGGAAAGATTTATTAGCTCAAAGCCTTGATGAGTTCGACCATTTAACAGGCCGAAATGCATCATTAAAAGGGGGGATAAGATGATCCTGGCCAGGGCTCCCATGCGGATTACGCTGGGCGGAGGGGGCACGGATTTGCCTTGCTATTACTCAAAATATGGCGGCTTTATCCTCAGCGCCGCCATCGATAAGTATCTCTATATTTACGTCAATCGCCCCGCCGCGGATGACCTGGTCCGGGTTAAATACTCCCGCTATGAGGAAGTATTGGCGGCGGATCAGGTGCAGCACGATCTGGTGCGGCCGGCCTTAAAGTTGTTGGGAATTAAGGACAATGTGGAGATCGTCTCCATGGCCGACGTGCCCGCCGGCACCGGTTTGGGTTCCTCCAGCACGTATCTCGTGGCGCTCCTTACCTCCCTTTATGAACTGAAACGGGAGCGGGTTCCGACCCAGGCCCTGGCTGAATTCGCCTATAAGGTGGAACGGGAGATTGCCGGGCATCCCGTGGGTAAGCAGGACCACTATCTCGCCGCTTTTGGCGGGATTACCTGCCTCGAAATTGAGAAGGATGGCAAGGTTCAGGTTAGTCCTCTGGATATTTCCATAACCACCGCCGAAGACTTGCATAGCCGCCTCTTGTTGTTTTTCACCGGGATTAGCCGCAGCGCCAATCATATCTTACAAGACCAGCGCCGGGACACCGAAAAAGATGACCCCACCGTGATGGACAGCCTGCGCCACACCAAAGAGATGGGCTACCGGGTCAAGGAATATCTGGAAAAGGGTGATCTGGAAAAGTTCGGACGCCTGCTGCACGAGCACTGGGAGAACAAGAAACGCCGTTCTGACGCCATCAGCAATCCGGAAATCGATGTCTGGTATGATCTCGCCCGGAAAGCCGGGGCTTTGGGGGGGAAGTTGGTCGGCGCCGGCGGCGGCGGCTTTCTCATGTTATATTGCCCCATACGGCAAAAAGGGGCGGTTCGCAAGGCCATGGCCGCGGCAGGGCTGAGAGAGATGCCGTATAGCTTTGATTTTCACGGCGCCAAGGTGATGGTGAATATCTGATGAAGGTCCTGGTCACCGGTGGAGCCGGGTTTATCGGGTCGCACACCGTCGATCTGCTCCTGGAAAAGGGTTACGAAGTTCGCATCCTCGATTCTTTGCAGCCCCGGGTCCATCCCCGGGGGAAGCCGGACTATATTCCGGCGGCGGCCGAGTTTATCCAGGGTGATGTGGCGAACCGCGGCGACCTGGGCCGGTCCCTGGAGGGTATCGATTTTGTCTTCCATCTGGCGGCTTATCAGGATTATCTGCCCGATTTCAGCCAGTTTATTCATACCAACACCGAATCCAGCGCCCTGATGTTCGAGCTGATCGTCGCCGACCCCAAACGGTATCCGGTGCAAAAAATCGTCTTTGCTTCCTCCCAGGCGGTTTCCGGGGAGGGGAAGTACCGATGCAGCAGTGAAGGAACGGTTTTTTACCCGGGGCCGCGGCCCCTGGAGCAGTTGCGGCGGGGAGATTGGGAGTTCACCTGCCCCCAATGCGGCGCCCCGGCCGAGCCGCAACTCATCGATGAAGCCACCTGCAACCATCCCCACACTGCCTATGGCATCTCCAAGTACGCCATTGAGCTGCTGGCCTTTAATCTGGGGCGCCGCTACGACATCGCCACCGCGGCCATGCGTTATACCTATGTCCAGGGGCCCCGCAACTCCTTTTACAACGCCTACTCCGGCATCGCCCGGCGTTTTGCCCTGCGGCTCCGGGCCGGCCTGCCCCCCATCTGTTACGAAGACGGGCGGCAATTGCGCGATTACGTCAACGTCTTTGATGTAGCCCGGGCCAACGTCATGGTCCTGGAAAGCCCGGCGGCCAACGGCTTCGCATATAATGTGGGCGGGGGCAGGGCTATCACCGTGCGGGATTTTGCCCGGATTATGCTCCAGGCCTGCGGCAGCTCCCTGGAAACCCAGGTGCCCGGAGAATTTCGCCTGGGAGATACCAGGCACACGGTGAGCGACATCAGCCGCATGCGGGCCCTGGGGTGGAAACCCACGGTAGCCGTGGAGGAGAATGTCCGCCAGTATCTTGCCTGGCTGGATACCCAGTCCGGCACCGATGAATATCTTTTCGAGGCGGAACGCATTATGGCGGAGCAGGGTGTCGTGCAATCGGTTGCGAGGTAATCATGTCCTATACCAAACAGTACCAGGCGGAAGCGGCCCGGATATTGGCCCAACTGGATGTGGCGGTCATTGACCGGATGGTGCAGGAGTTGGTGGAACTGCGGGCCCGGGGAGGCCGTCTCTTTATCATGGGTTCGGGCGGGGGGGCCGGCCACGCCTCCCATGCCGTCAACGATTTCCGCAAAATCGCCGGTATCGAGGCCTACAGCCCCACGGATAATGTCTCGGAGCTTACCGCCCGGGTTAACGATGACGGTTGGGAGAGCAGCTATGTGAACTGGCTCAAGGTCAGCCGGTTAAACAGCCGCGATATGCTCCTGATCTTTTCCGTCGGCGGAGGCAATCGGGAACATCAGATCAGCATGAACCTGGTGCGGTGCCTGGAATATGCTCAGGAAGTCGGCGCCTCCAGCTGCGGCATCGTGGGCCGCGATGGGGGCTATACCGCCCAGGTGGCCAAGGCTTGCGTAGTCATTCCCACCGTTAATCCCAGCACGGTCACCCCCCATGTGGAATCCTTTCAGGCGGTCGTCTGGCATCTCCTGGTTTCTCATCCCGACCTCCAGGCTGCCGAAATGAAATGGGAATCCGTGAAATGAGGGCCGGATGAAAAGGGCGGTCTTTTTGGATCGTGACGGGGTGCTGAACCGGACCTATATCCATGAAGACGGCAAGACTCATCCCCCCGCCAGCCCGGAAGAGATGGAGGTGTTGCCCGGGGTCCCGGAGGCCTGCCAGGCTCTGCGGGAGGCAGGCTTCCTGCTGATTGTAGTGAGCAACCAGCCGGATGTGGCGCGAGGCACGCAGTCCCGGGCGGTAGTCGAGGCCATCAATGAAAAGTTGCGCCGCCACCTGACCGTGGACGAGATTCGGGTTTGCTACCACGATAATCAGGACCGGTGCGCCTGCCGGAAGCCAAAGCCCGGGTTGCTCCTGGAAGCGGCCGGCGCCTGGGGGATCGACCTGATCGGGAGTTTCATCATTGGGGATCGGGCCACCGACATCGAAGCCGGCCGGAATGCGGGGTGTAAAGCCGTCCTGATTAATGCCGCCCCCATGGAAGCGAAGCGGTGCCGGCCGGATTTTCAGGCCGCGTCCTTGAGTGAAGCCGTCGAGTGGATTTTAAGGCTGAATCGGCCAGGGCACCAGGTTGGCCAGTAAGTATGGTCTCGGTAAGACCCAATGCTGTTCACTTAAGCGTGCCGAGATGAAAGGAAGT
>Ga0351869_1042_pt1 | contig 48798 bp, 48 predicted proteins | sample TotcelFGM3001M10_FD_206776 | JGI IMG/M metagenome (GOLD analysis project Ga0351869, IMG submission 206776) | Enriched cells from coal bed in the Powder River Basin, Montana, United States - Total cells FGM rep2 HSBNCT.FGM.300.1.M10 ... | reverse complement strand
TGCCGTGTCACGATTCATTCGGCGCGTCCCGGCGTCGTCATCGGCAAGAAAGGCGCCGATATCGACAAGATCCGCAAGCTCGTCGCGAAGATGACGGACTCCGAGGTCCTGATCAATATCGTCGAGGTGCGCAAGCCGGAGATCGACGCCGCCCTCGTAGCCGATTCGATCGCCCAGCAGCTCGAGCGGCGTGTTGCTTTCCGCCGTGCCATGAAGCGCGCCGTGCAATCGGCGATCCGGCTCGGCGCCGAGGGCATCAGGATCAATTGCTCGGGTCGCCTCGGTGGGGCCGAGATCGCGCGGCTCGAGTGGTATCGGGAAGGCAGGGTGCCTTTGCATACCTTGCGCGCGGATGTGGACTATGGTGTCGCGACCGCGCATACGGCCTATGGGACTTGCGGCATCAAGGTTTGGATCTTCAAGGGCGAGATTCTCGAGCACGATCCGATGGCGCAAGACAAAAGGCTCGCCGAGCAGGAACACGCGGGCGGTGGCGGGGGCGAGAAGCGCCGCCGTGATCGCGACGCGGCCTGACGTCCGAGCCGACACTGAAACGAGAGCATTTCGATCATGCTGCAACCGAAACGCACGCGATTTCGAAAGGCCTTCAAGGGCCGCATCCATGGCGCCTCGAAGGGCGGTTTCGAGCTGAACTTCGGCCAGTTCGGCCTCAAGGCTCTTGAGCCGGAACGGATCACCGCGCGCCAGATCGAGGCCGCGCGGCGTGCGATGACCCGTCATATGCGGCGCGCCGGGCGGGTCTGGATCAGGATATTTCCGGATCTTCCGGTTTCGAAGAAGCCGACCGAGGTCCGCATGGGTAAAGGCAAGGGTGCGCCGGAATTTTGGTGCTGCCGTGTCGCGCCGGGTCGGATCATGTTCGAGCTCGACGGCGTGTCGGCCGAGCTCGCGCGCGAAGCTTTGCGGCTGGCCGCCGCGAAGCTGCCGATCAAGACGCGCTTCGTCCAGCGCATCGTCGAGTAGAGGTGCGACCATGAAATCGAAGCAACGCTTGTCGGACCTCAAGGTCATGTCGCAGGACCAGCTCGATCAGGAGTTTTTGAACCTGAAGAAGGAGCAGTTCAATCTGCGGTTTCAGCGTGCGACCGGGCAGTTGGAGAACACTTCACGCGTCAGGTTGGTTCGGCGGGACATCGCGCGGGTCAAGACACTCGTGGCGCAGTCGAAAGGCGCCGCGGGGGGACAGAAATAGCGTCTCGGACGCTCTTCGATCCGGTCAGGTCGGGAGGGCAGTGGCGAGGGGCTGGTAGTTTTGGATTTTCGCGAATCGAAGCAGGTCTTGCTTCGGTCGATAGTGCGCCAGGGCCGGGTACGTAGGTTTTCGAGGATCAAATGCCGAAGCGAATTCTCCAGGGGGTCGTCGTCAGCGACAAGCAGGAAAAAACCGTCGTCGTGAAGGTCGAGCGGCGGTTCACGCATCCGCTTCTGAAGAAAACCGTGCGGCGGTCGAAGAATTACCACGCCCACGACGAGGCCAAATCGTTCAAGGTCGGGGACACGGTTTCGATCGAAGAGACTCGGCCGATCTCGCGCTTGAAGCGGTGGGTGGTGATCTCGGCCCCCGAAAAGGCCGAAGCGTAGCAATAAGAGCAATAGCAGGGAGGCGCGAGTCTCCTTCAGACGAAGTCCGGCAGGTCCGGTCGGGGCCGGAAACCGATCTGAGAAGAAAGGTCGAGAACAATGATCCAGATGCAGACCAACCTCGACGTCGCGGACAATTCCGGCGCGCGCCGTGTCATGTGCATCAAGGTGCTCGGCGGTTCGAAACGGAAATATGCCGGGGTCGGCGACATCATCGTCGTCTCGATCAAGGAGGCGATTCCGCGGGGCCGCGTGAAGAAGGGCGACGTGATGAAAGCGGTCGTCGTGCGCACGGCCAAGGACATCAAGCGGGCGGACGGATCGGTCATTCGGTTCGATTCCAATGCGGCGGTCCTGATCAACAATCAGTCGGAGCCGATCGGCACGCGTATCTTCGGGCCGGTCCCTCGCGAGCTCAGGGCGAGAAACCAGATGAAGATCATCTCGCTCGCGCCGGAGGTTCTGTGATGGCGGCTAAAATCAAGAAGGGTGACCGTGTCGTCGTCCTCGCCGGGCGGGACAAGGGACGATCCGGTGATGTCGTTCAGGTCCAGCCGAAGGACGGCCGGGCGGTCGTGCGCGGGATCAATATGGTGAAGCGGCACCAGAAGCAGACCGGGAAGCAGGAGTCTGGCATCATCGCCAAGGAAGCGTCGATCGACCTCTCCAACCTCGCGGTCGCCGATCCGAAGGACGGCAAGCCGACGCGCGTAGGGTTCAAGATGCTCGACGATGGACGCAAGGTCCGCTTCGCCAAGCGCTCGGGAGATCTGATCGATGGCTGACGCGAAGAAGGGTGGCGGGAAAGGGGCTGGTAAGGCCCCCGCCAAAGGTGGCAAGGATGCCGGCAAGGGCGGCGCCAAGTCTACTGCCGCAGCAGCAAAAGGCAAGAAGGCCGGTGGCGAGCCCTCGCATCGCGAGCCTGTCTCCTTCGCGACGGCGTCGGCGGAATCGCTCGCCGCGCCGAAGGATTATGCGCCGCGGCTGAGGAAATATTACGAAGAGATCGTGCGCCCGAAACTCATCGAGGAATTCGGCTACAAGAATCCTTTCGAAGTTCCGGTGATCGAGAAGATCGTCCTGAACATGGGTGTCGGCGAAGCCGTGAACGATACGAAGAAGGCCACCGTCGCGGCGGCCGACCTCGGTTTGATCGCCGGGCAGAAGCCGGTCATCACGCGGGCGCGGAATGCGATTTCGACCTTCAAGGTCCGCGAGAACATGCCGATCGGCGCCAAGGTCACCTTGCGCAAGACGCGCATGTATGAATTCCTCGATCGGCTCGTCACGATCGCCCTGCCGCGGGTTCGCGACTTCCGCGGGCTCAACCCGAAGAGCTTCGACGGGCGCGGCAATTTCGCGATGGGCATCAAGGAGCATCTCGTCTTCCCGGAGATCGACTACGACAAGGCGGAAAGCATCCTCGGCATGGACATCATCGTCTGCACGACGGCAAAATCGGACACCGAGGCGCGCGCCCTATTGCGTGCCTTCAACTTCCCGTTCCGGCAGTGAGACGAGAAGTCTCAAACGCGGACCCCAGAGGTAGAGCAGGATGGCGAAAAAGAGCTCGGTCGAGAAGAACAAGCATCGCATCAAGCTGGTCAAGCAATATGCCGGGCGTCGGCGCCGCTTGAAATCGATCGCCGACGATATGACCTTGACCATGGAAGAACGCTTTTCCGCCCGACTCAAGCTCGCGGAACTGCCGCGCAATTCCGCCGCTGTGCGAATCCGCAATCGGTGCGAGATCAGCGGGCGCCCTCGGGCGTTCAACAGCAAGATGCTGATGTCCCGTATCGCGGTTCGCGAGCTCGGCTCGAAGGGCTTGATTCCGGGCCTCGTGAAGTCGAGCTGGTAAGGGAGAGCGCGCCATGGCGATGAACGATCCATTGGGCGATATGCTCACCCGTATCCGCAACGCGCAAATGCGCCGCAAGGGCAAGGTGCAGACGCCGGGTTCGAGGCTGCGTGCCCATGTGCTCGACGTGTTGCAGTCGGAAGGCTATATCCGGGGCTATTCGACGACCGAATACGGGAATGGCCGGACCGAGTTCGAGATCGAGCTGAAATATTACGACGGGCATCCGGTCATTCGTGAAATTCAACGCGTGTCGAAGCCCGGTCGTCGGGTCTATACTGCGGTCGATGCCATGCCGCGCGTGGCGAACGGGCTCGGGATCACGATCATCTCCACCCCGAAGGGTGTGATGGCGGATCACGCGGCGCGGGAAGCCAATGTCGGGGGCGAGGTCCTGTGCAAGGTCTTCTGACCGGCCATGGCATTTTCGGGAGAGCCGACATGCGGCCCGCGTCCGGGAAATGCGATAAAGCAGACAGGTAGGGCCGTGCCCCGGTTTTTGGTATCGGAATGCGGTCTAACGAAGGGTGTTTTTGAATGTCGCGCATCGGAAAGAAGCCGGTGGTCGTCCCCTCCGGCGTCTCTGCCAAGGTCGAGGGCCAGTTCGTCGCCGTGAAAGGCAGCAAAGGCGAGCTGTCTTTCACCGCGCCCGAGGAGGTGAGTCTGGCCTTCGCCGACAACCAGATTGCCGTATCGCCGCGCAATGAAACCAAGCGGGCGCGGGCGATGTGGGGAATGACACGGTCGATGGTGAATAACCTCGTGATCGGTGTGTCGAAGGGTTTCGAGCGCAAGCTCGAGATCATCGGGGTCGGCTACAAGGCCGTCGTCGCGGGTAAGAATTTGCAGCTATCGCTGGGCTACAGCCACGACGTTCACTTTCCGATCCCCGAGGGTATCGCGATCGTGACCCCGAAGCCGACCGAGGTCATGATCAGCGGGATCGACAAGCGCAAGGTCGGGCAGATCGCCTCCGAAATTCGGGCGCTGCGGCCACCCGAGCCCTACAAGGGCAAAGGGGTGAAATATGCCGGCGAATTCATCTTCCGCAAGGAAGGCAAGAGCACCAAGAAATAATCCCGGGCCGGTAATCTGAGCATTAGGTTTCGCGGGATCGAAGGACTTGAGGTCATGGCGAAGGACAACGAGGTGGCGGATCGCCGCCGGGCGAGAGTGAGGCGGTCGCTGCGCAAGCATGCCTATGGCAAGCCGCGGCTTTCCGTGTTTCGTTCGTCGAAGCAGATCTATTGTCAGGTGATCGACGACGGCTCGGGTCGTACCTTGGCCGCGGCGTCGTCGCTCGAGAAGGGCAATCGGGAAAGCCTCAAGACCGGCGCGACCGTCGAGGCCGCCAAGGTGATCGGTAAGCTGGTTGCCGAGCGAGCTATGCAAGCGGGGGTCACCGAGGTGGTGTTCGACCGCGGCTCCTACATGTATCATGGACGTGTCAAAGCCTTGGCGGATGGCGCGCGCGAGGGCGGGTTACAATTCTGACGCGAGGTAGCTCGCCGAGCAACGAGATTGGTCGAGGACATATTCGGAATGGACATCAGCCATGGCGCGTGACGGAGAAGGCGGTCGCGGCCGCGATCGTGATCGGGACGACCGGGACAGCGAGTTCACGGATCGTCTGGTCCACATCAATCGCGTCGCGAAAGTGGTCAAGGGTGGACGGAGGTTCGGCTTTGCCGCGCTCGTCGTCGTCGGCGACACCAAGGGACGCGTCGGCTACGGCCACGGCAAAGCGCGCGAGGTACCCGAGGCGATTCGTAAGGCGACCGAATCCGCCAAGCGGTCCCTGATCCGGGTTCCCCTGCGCGAGGGGCGCACTTTGCATCACGATGTCAATGGTCGCCATGGCGCGGGGCGCGTGCTTCTTCGGGCGGCGCCGGCCGGGACCGGGATCATCGCGGGTGGTCCGATGCGCGCCGTTTTCGAGACTCTCGGCATGCATGATGTGGTTGCCAAGTCGCAAGGGTCGTCGAACCCCTACAATATGATCCGGGCGACCTTCGACGCGCTCATGAAGGAAGATTCTCCCCGGGCTGTCGCCGCGCGTCGTAATCTCAAGGTTTCCACGCTGCAAGCGCGCAGACAGGGCGGAGAGACGGAGCCGGCAGCCGCCGAGGCGTGAGGAAGAACACGATGACGAGCAATGAACAGGCCCGCGTCACGATCGAGCAGATGAAGAGTCCGATCGGTAGGCCGGCATCTCAGAGAGCGACCTTGATCGGGCTCGGCCTGAACAAAATCGGGCGTCGATCCTCCCTCGTGGATACGCCTTCGGTGCGCGGAATGATCGCCAAGGTGGCTCATCTTGTCCGAGTCGTCGACGCGGAATAGGCTGCGGCCGGGGCGCCGAATCAGTGGAACCGAGCCGGCTAGGCCGGTATTCGAAGGCAGGACGATGAAGCTCAACGAGATTTCCGACAATGACGGCGCCACGAAGTCGCGCATGAGGGTCGGCCGTGGCATCGGCTCCGGTAAGGGCAAGACCTGCGGCCGCGGCGTCAAAGGGCAAAAAGCTCGAACCGGCGTCGCGATCAAAGGCTTCGAAGGTGGTCAGATGCCGCTGCATCGGCGGTTGCCGAAGCGCGGTTTCAAAAGCCCGTTCCGGACCGATTACAACGAATTGAACGTCGGACGAATCCAAGCCGCCGTTGATGCGGGCAAGCTCGATCCGGCCGCGACCGTCACCCTCGGCAATTTGGTTGCGGCGGGGCTTTGTGCGAAGCCAAGGGATGGGGTCAAGATTCTCGGTCGAGGCGAACTTTCAGCCAAGCTCACTTTCGAGGTAGCGGCTGCGTCGAAGAGTGCGATTGCGGCGATCGAAGCTGCGGGTGGTTCGATTTTTTTGCTGGATCTTGCGCCCGAGCCCGAAGCTCCGACGAGCACCGATTGACCGTCTCGCGAGTGCGTGGGCTTCGGAACGCGACCCGAGGCTCGCGCGTGCGACATCGTACAATGTCGAGATCGAAAGCGAAATCGACTTAGCGTTACGGCAGGTCCGGATGGAATCTCGCGGTTCGAAGAAGCGATCGAGCCGAACTGGGCCTCGAACCTCGCTCGTGGCCTCGATTCCGGTCAGGTGTCAACGTCTAGAGATGTCGCTTGTCGGTCTTGGTGGCTTTCTACAAACATCCGCCGATCGCGGGCCAAGCGGGCGCGGCCGGGTAATCGGGCGTCCCTAGTAGCGTTCACCACGTGAGTTTAGAATAAACCAAAAGGTGCGAAGGTACCTGGGGAGCAATAAATGGTTTCGGCGGCGGAACAGCTTGCAGCTAACGTGAACTGGGGCGCGTTCGGCAAGGCCGAGGAACTCAAGAAGCGCATCTGGTTCACCCTTGGCGCGCTGATCATCTATCGTCTGGGGACTTATATTCCACTCCCCGGGATCGATCCGGCCGCTTTCGAAGCCAACTTCGTGAACAATCGGCAGGGCGTTCTCGAGCTCTTCAATATGTTCGCCGGGGGCGCCGTGCAGCGCATGGCGATTTTCGCCCTGAACATCATGCCGTATATCTCGGCGTCGATCATCATCCAGCTCTTGACCTCGGTGTTTCCGACACTCGAGGCCTTGAAGAAGGAAGGTGAGGCCGGACGTAAGGTCATCAACCAGTATACGCGGTACCTGACTGTTGTGCTCGCGGCTTTCCAGGCCTATGGGATCGCGCTCGGCCTCGAAGGTCAAGCCGGTGTGGTGACTGAGCCGGGTCTCTTTTTTCGCCTTTCGACTGTGCTTACCCTCATGGGGGGCACCATGTTCCTGATGTGGCTCGGCGAGCAGATCACCTCTCGAGGCATCGGCAATGGTTCATCGCTGATCATCTTTGCGGGGATCGTCGCTGCATTTCCCTCCGCAATCGTCAATACGCTGGAGCTTGGTCGGCAGGGTGCCATCTCGACCGGACTCATCCTCGTCGTCTTGGCCATGGCCTTGTTCGTCGTGGCTTTCATCGTGTTCATGGAGCGGGCCCAAAGGCGGCTCCTGATCACCTATCCGAAGCGTCAGCACGGTAATAAAGTCTACGAGGGCCAAACGTCCTTCCTGCCTCTGAAGCTGAATACCTCGGGTGTTATTCCGCCGATCTTCGCTTCCTCGTTGCTCCTGCTGCCGGCGACCGTCGCGAATTTCGCGCAAGGCGACAGCGGGTCCGGGATCCTTGCGATGTTCACGACCTATTTTGGACATGGACGCCCGCTCTACATGGTCGCTTATGTCGGCCTTATCGTTTTCTTTGCGTTCTTCTACACCGCGATCGTCTTCAATCCGGTCGAAACCGCGGATAATCTGAAGAAACACGGGGGCTTCATCCCGGGGATCAGGCCGGGGGAGCGAACCGCGCAATATATCGATACGATTCTGACCCGCATCACGGTGCTGGGAGCTGGCTACCTGGCGTTGATCTGTCTCTTGCCGGAGCTCCTGATCTCCTATGCGGCGCTGCCTTTCTATTTCGGCGGCACTTCGCTCTTGATTGTCGTCAGTGTGACGATGGACACAGTGGCTCAGATCATGGGCCATCTACAAGCGCATCAATACGAAGGCCTCATCAAGAAAGCCAAGCTGCGGGGAAAACGTCGATGAGGCTCGTTCTGCTCGGGCCGCCCGGCGCCGGTAAAGGGACCCAATCAGCACGGCTCCAGGAGAAATACGGTATACCGCAACTCTCGACAGGCGACATGTTGCGGGCTGCGGTCAAAGCGGCGACACCGATTGGACTCCAGGCCAAGGCGATCATGGCGGCCGGCAGTCTCGTCCCCGACGAAGTCGTTATCGGTATTGTCGCCGAGCGCATCGATGCTCCCGACGCGAAGCGGGGGTTTATTCTCGATGGATTTCCGCGGACCGTGAAGCAGGCCGAAGCCTTGGCCGAGATTCTGAGGGGCAAGAATATGAGCCTCGATGCCGTGATCGAGCTCAAGGTCGATGAGGCCGCGCTTCTGTCACGCATCGAGAAGCGTGCAAGTGAAACCGTCGCCGGTGGCGGTGTGGTTCGCCACGACGACAGCCCGGAAGTCGTGCGCGCCCGGCTCGACGCCTATCGTACACAGACTGCTCCGGTCGTCGCCTATTATGCGACGAAGAACGCGTTGACGTCAGTTGACGGTATGGCTCCGATCGCGACGGTATCGACCGCGATCGACAAGGTGCTCGGAGGATGATCGCACGCCTGCATCTGGTCGGCGGATCGCATCTTTTGGTGTGAGGACGGGTCGCGGAGGTATTGGTCAACGGCTTCGGACCTCGGTCTGGCTTGCAAGATGCGATAGACCGAGCTCGAGGCAGGTCCCAAAAGATTGTAGCTCTTTTCTCCGGGGTGCAGGCGGGGAGTCTTTGGCGTCGGCGCCTCGATTGCCACCGCTTGGATCAGGACAGGCAAATCTATATTTTGTGGCGGGGCGTAATCGGTCATTAGGACGACCTGCTGGCTCCGATTGAAAATGCTCCGATCAAATATGAAACATGAGCTGTGGCTCGTCCAGTTCGGCGCGCGCGCGCATGTCCGCGAGGGAGTGACGGTCGAGAATTTCGGCGATGGCGTTGCGTGCCTCCAGCATGATCAAACGGACGCCGCATCGTCTTTCGTCGAGGCAATCGTCGCAGCGCCGATAGGACGTCGTGCTCGCGCATTGGATCGGTGCCAAAGGGCCGTCGAGTACCCGAACAATATGGCCAACTTTGATTTCATGGGCCGGTCGCGCCAGCGTATAGCCGCCGCCCTTTCCCTTCTTGGAATTGACAAATCCGGCGTTGCGCAGTTCACCGAGGATTGTGTCGAGAAATTTCTTCGGTATTTCGTTCGCCACGGCGATGTCTGTCACGAGGGTCGCTTCGCCCGGCGGGCGACCCGCCAGGTGGACCATGGCTTTCAAGCCGTATTTTCCCTTCTTTGTGAGCATTGGTTCTTGTTGGTTCGTATTGCGATGGTGACGGTTCGTAACTTGGTACAGCCAAGTCGGCTCTGGTTGATGAATATTGAGGCGGCGATGAATTGTCCACAAGTTTTATAGGGTTTTCGGGGCGAATTGTCCCCTGTCCGTCCCGCGCTCTCGAGTTCACGGATTTGTCGAAGTGCCCCATCCGAGCGCGGCCTTGACTAATCTCGAGTGTCGTATTTGTTTTGAAAAGAATGAACTAAATTGGTCGTTTATTGCTGAATCATCCTTCCGTGATCTCCGTGAGGGTGGCCGGGTGCGCGGCCTTGGTTGGGACGGGACCGGGAGGCGGGCTTGCACATGGAGGAGTGAGGATATGATTGAGTTCACCGAGTTTGGATCGAATCGATCCCAATCGGTCGAATTCTTCCCTCGGAAAGAATCATGTTGGCCGTTGGGCGCAACCAGGCCGGATCCCTCGACCCTGTGTCGATCCGCGGGTGTTCTAATCGCGGTCGAATGTCTCGGCGTGAAATGGTCCTGCGGGCAGTCATGAGGGTGGGTTGAGGAAATGCGGGACGCCGCGCGCGTCTTCTGCGTTCATCCCATCCCGACATCATCAAATCGATCAGCGTCGTGACTTTGGATCGATTCGATCCAAACTCGTCACCGATACGCCCCTGGGCGCGAGCCTGTAGGTGACATGGCGCGTGCGCATCCTCACCTCGGATTCGTCCGTAATCTGCAATTGTTCTTTCCGAAACAGAGGCAAGGGATGCCGATTAAGGCACGGGAAACCTCCAGCTGCTAAGAATTGAATGAGTTTCGGAGCGGAATTATGCATATCAGCGCGACCAATGCCATTGCGGGACGCCGTGTCCTGCATAGGATCGGGAAGATCGAGGCGGCGTCCTCGTGGCATGCTGCGAACGGTGGCGGTTTTCGGGACAATTGGCGGGAACGCGTACTGCGGGACCTCGTCCGCAAGGCCGAGGAGTTCGATGCGGATGCGATCATTGGAGTCGATTACGAAATCGACGGGGGCATTCCTGTCGACGAGAGCGGAGTGAAGCTCACCCGTATCGTCGCCAAGGGCATTGCCGTGAAGCTTTCCTGCGCGGCATAAGCGAGCTCGATCCGACGAAGCTCGCGGAGCCGGACGGCGGGTTTTGGCCCGAGTCCATGCAATGGCCTCAGATCACGATGAGTTTGGATCGAATCGATCCCTTTCGATCTCGAGTTTCGATAGATCTGTCGATTTCCGCCGAGATTTGACCCGGGAGTTCCATTGAAAAGTGACCCGGGTCGATGATGGTGTCGTGATCAGGCGTTCGAGTATTTCTCGACCTTCGGGGCCCGCAAAATTCGCGCGATCATGGTCGACACCCTGAAAACCCGAGCGCGACATGGGTCGGGCGAGGCACCCGGCCCGATCCGCGCCTATCTCGCCGAGCTCGTGCAACGCGAGGCCCTCGACGACTTTGCCGAAACCGTCTTTGGCGACGTCACGGTCGCCGAGCACTTGGACGAATATCATCTCGTCGGAACTTTCGCGGCGCTTTCCTTCGAGCAGGTCCTCGTCGAGCGCAGGCCGCGCGTCTCACCACGGACGCGGTCAAGGCGGACAGGCACCGCCCTGAGCGACGGGCCAAGTGCAAGTTCCCCAAGCCGTCGACACGATCTTTCGAGGGTTGCGAGAGCAACCCACCGGATCGGAACTCACTGCATTGACCTTCTCGGGGAGATCGCCGCCTGCGCTATGGGGGTCGATAGACTCGACGGCGATGATGGGTTCGAAATGCTGCGCCTGGTCGGGCTGCTGGCCCGCTACGAGCGGATTCTCGCGCTATTTGACGAAGCGCGGCTCAAAGCAGCTCCAGCGCGACGCCGCGCATTGGATCGGGCAAGCCGAGCGCGGCGAGATCGATGTTACCCACCCACTGGTCTTCCTTTTTCATGCGCATCGACCGATCTACGCGCGCCGGCGTAGCCCCTACAACCGTCACTATCCGCCAAGCGGGCGTGATCTCCACCTTCGGCCTAGAGCGCTTTCCGATCAGGTGGAATCGGAAAGCGCTCTACATGTTTGTTTTATCGCATATTCGCGACGCAAACCGAGATCCGGTCGGCTGGAAAATGCTCGAGCCAATTGGCCCTTCTTCCTCGCCTACGCGCTCGGTCCCGGAGATCAAGCCCTCGACGGCACGTTCGAGACCATCCTCATGCGCGTAGAGGCGGGGGCTGAGGCCGACGGCTCCCCGTCCGTCGGAGATCGCGGCCGGAATTCTGATCGAGGGGCGTCGCGCCTCCTATCTCACAGTCGAGGAATTCGACCAGGGCTACGGCGCCGGTCTCGCTGCTTGAACCAAGAACGCCACCCTCAGGCTCGTTGACGCCGCAAGCCTCGTCTTCCATGATACCGACGAGTGAACTGCCACGCACCATCGGGTAACAGCCCAACAGCTCGATCCACGCCACATCGCCCGATGAAGGCCCCCACATGAATGCCGTACTGGATCAGGTTCGCGCCAAGATCGCCGAACGCGAGGCCCACGCCAGCGAGAGTCTGAGAAGGGCACCAAGCCAATGCCTTGGTCAGGCGGCGGCTGAATAAACGTCATCAGATGCGCTGGTCTCCACAGGGCATCCGGCGTGTGCTCCAGGCCAGGGTCGCCGTGCCCGACAGGCGACTACACGACTGTTTTTTTTGCGGCTGACCGTATGACGCGAATGTCTTCCACTCTCGGCTACGGTCGTCGTTGCTGCCATCCACGAGCGCACAGACGCGATCCATAATGCAGGGGCCATCTGCCCCGCTGACGAGAATGTCGACGGTAGGGGAACTCGCCATCGGTCCCGTTCTGATGGCCGTGGTCCGAACGAACCTACTGCGAACGTCAGGATGAGGTCGTGATCCCGGCCGATCGAAAGACGTCGCTGCGGGATTCGAGACAGGCGCGACTTCATCAGGCAGCGGAGCTCATACAAGTCCGACCCGCCGCCGTTCGTTCTCGAGGCCGGGCACGGAGGTCGCGCGTTGGTCAGGCTCTTTGGGCAGGAGCCATGCGCTTACGCGGAGCCAATGGATGTTTGGAAGCAGGGACATGCTGATCGAGACCAAGGATCTCGGCATGCCCGCCTTGGCGCCCGTAATCTTCGCAGAAGTCGTGGATAAATTCCATCACCGTGTGGTCAATAGTTTCCGTTTCCGAAAGATCGAAGATCAAATTCTTCCCCCCCGGAATTGCTGACAACTCACTTTTCAGTGAAAGGAAATTCGCGAAGAAAGCCGCCCCGTCGACTTTGATCTCAAAAACACCAGGCGTTTTCTCTTCGATTTTAAAGTAAAGCTTCAGTACTTCATTCCATCTAACGGACCGCAATACATGGATGATGAATTCAGCCACGATGCCGATGCCGACGCCGATTAAGAGGTCCGTCGCTAACACGCCGATAATGGTGACAACAAATACCACCAGTTGTTCATATCCAATTTCGAAGTTCTTCACGAACTCATGCGGCGAAGCGAGCCGATATCCCGTAAATACCAGCAGCGCGGCCAACGATGCTAAGGGAATCTCATGGATCAGTTTGGGGAAAAAGGCGACGAAGACTAAAAGGCAAAGGCCATGGAAGAAATTCGCCCAACTGGTTCTTGCGCCATTGTTGACATTCGCGGAACTCCGGACAATTTCGGCAATCATTGGCAGGCCGCCGATAAAGCCACAGATAGTATTACCGATACCAACAGCTGTTAGATCACGGTTAAGGTCGGAATAGCGCTTATAAGGATCCAGCTTATCAACAGCAGCAGCACTCAGCAGGCTCTCAAGACTTCCTACCAAGCAGATCGAAACCACCTGGATCCAAAATGTCCAGCTGCCGATCAGACCAAAATCTGGAAATGCGAAGCCTGCCAAGAAATTTTCGGGAATAGCGACCAGAAACCTGGGACCGATGGTAAATTCATGCTGCGTCAAAGTTGGACTGTTGGGCAGAAACAGATAAACGTGCTCATGCTCAATGTTGAAATAAAATCCCAATGCCATACCTACGGCCACAACCACCACAGGAGCCGGGATCATTTTTATGTAACGATTTCGTAGGAGCAACCAAAGGATCAATATGCCCAAGCCCAGTCCGCCAATCAGGGCGATCTCCGGATTCATGTGCATAAGGCTGTACGGTATAGCGCCTATGGATTCAAAGAGACTATGCGCATCCGGCTTCACGCCAACCATGACATGAAACTGCTTGACCATGATGATGATACCGATGGCGGCCAACATGCCGTGCACCGCCGCGGATGGAAAGAAGGCGCTGAGCTTGCCTGCTTTGAAAAACCCCATCACAATCTGGATGATGCTGGCACAAACAATCGCTGCCAAAGTATATCGGTAGCCCGCCATAGCATCGCCTTGGCCGAGCTCCTGTACGGAAGCAAGAATCACCACGATCAGTCCTGCGGCAGGACCATTGATGGTAACGAAGGAACCACTGAAACGAGACACAAACAACCCGCCGACGATGGCGCTGATGATGCCAGCCTGAGGGGGGAAGCCCGAGGCCATCGCAATGCCGAGGCACAAAGGCAGAGCGATGAGGAAAACCAGAAAACCGGACAACGCATCGGCCCGCCAGTTTTCAACAAGTCCGGCAAATCCTGTTTTCGGGATGTTTGGGACAATGGACGTGTTTGCCATAGTCGTTTCCTCGTGGTGAATAGGATCCGGACAGGCCAACAACAGATCCCACGCTGGGCATTTAACGGCTAATTGGATTGACCGTCGACGAGGGTTATAAGCCCTTTCAGAAGAGCGATTGGATTGGGTGGACAACCTGGAATATGGAGATCGACCGGGATAACGGCAGAGACCGCGCCGACACAGGCATAACTGGCAGCAAATATCCCGCCATCAATGGCGCAATCACCTACAGCGACAACCCACTTTGGATCCGGAGTCGCTGCATAAGTACGTTCTAATGCGGTGCGCATATTCTTCGTCACTGGCCCCGTCACGAGGAGAACGTCTGCATGTCTTGGCGAAGCGACGAAGCGTAGTCCAAATCTTTCAAGATCATAGAAAGAATTGCTGAGCGCATTAATTTCAAGTTCGCAGCCATTACACGAACCAGCATCAATTTCACGGATTGATAGGCTACGACCGAGCTTGCGCCGCGATGCACTTGTAAGTGCGTCGCCATATTCCTTGATCATGGTTTCGTCCGGAATAGGTGCTGGCTCCGGCAGCGGTCTATGAAGCAGGCCTTGGAGGATAAATTTTCGCATCAGCGCAATTCCCCTTAAAGGTCGTGCCCCGAGTAGGAACAGTTGAACGATTTGTTGCACAGAGGAAAGTCGGCAACGATATTTCCTTCGATGGCCGCTTCCAGCAGCGGCCATTGTAACCAGGATGGGTCACGCAGATGGCAACGCTCGACCTGGCCTGCGGCACCGACCCTTACCCAAACGAAAATGTCGCCGCGGAATCCTTCAACGAGAGCGGCGCTTTCGCGACGCTCTCCAGGTATGGAAATATCCGTCCGTGTGGGCCCAATAGGGAGGCGATCGAGAATCTGCTCGATAAGGAGCAATGACGCTTTGACTTCATCAAAACGCACCCAAACGCGTGCGTCGACGTCGCCTTGGCTCGATGCTCCAACTTCAAAAGACAGTTCCGTATAGGGAGCATAACCAGGGGCGCGACGCGCATCAAAGGCGCGGCCGGACGCGCGGCCAATGAAGCCGCCGCAACCATATTGTTTCGCCAGCTCGGGATCCAAAAATCCAGCCCCGACCGTGCGATCCTGAAGCGATGTCGTATCGCCGAAGAGCCGGACCAAGCCGGGGATATGTGTCTTTACTTCACCTAAGAATGCGCGAAGCACCCCCTCGCCTGCCTGGGTCAGATCACTCGTAACACCACCCGGAACAATGCGGTCCATCATGAGCCGGTGGCCGAAACATGCATCCGCGGCTCGCAGAACACGCTCACGCAGAATGCCACAATGCGTATGCATCAAGGAAAACGCCGCGTCATTGCAAACAGCGCCGATGTCGCCGATATGCATGGCAACGCGTTCCAGTTCTGCCATCAGCGCCCGAAGGTAGATTGCGCGCCGCGGGATTTCGATCTCGACGGCGGACTCGACAGCTTGCGCGAAAGCAAGAGCATAGGCGACTGTACTATCACCGGAGATCCGGCCGGAGAGGCGTGCAGCCCGATCGAGCGGTGCATCTGCCATCAAAAGCTCGACGCCCTTATGGGCGTAACCGAGCCGTTCTTCCAGGCGAACCACAACTTCTCCATTCGCCGAAAACCGGAAGTGACCGGGTTCAATAATCCCGGCGTGAACCGGGCCAACGGGAATTTGATGGAGCCCATCGCCTTCCGCGGGGAGGAATTCATAATGGTCCCCCGCCGCTTCCGATACCACAGGTCTTGTCCCCGGGTGACGGACACCCCAACAACCATGGTCGACCCAGCGACGCTGATCCGGTAGACCTTCCGCTTCGAGGCCGTAAAGATCCTGGATCGCGCGTTCGAGCCGTAAGGCAGGTGGATGTATGGAGGCAATGGAGGGAAAACGCCCATTAGGGCACATGATCGAGATAAGTCCGATCTTGGAAGAGTCTTGGTCCAAGATCGCCATATAAACGTCGGCGCCGTCGCTCCAGACACTCAGCATGTCACCATGACCTTTGCTGATTTCGGAAGCCGCGTGCAACCATCCGGTTTGATCGACAATCCTGCGCGCCAAGCGCGTGTGCCCGGTGCGTTGGTCATTGCGCATTTTGCGCATCGTCTCTCGAAGTGAGATCATCAACCCTGTTCCCTCAACGAGCTATCCCAACAAACGTGCGACGTTTTGAAATGATACAACAAGATAAGAAGGCAAATAGAGTCCCGCCGCGAGCACCAGTGATAGGTGAACAAAAAGCGGGACGAACGAGGCTTCTACCTTGCCTGTGCGCCCTGTCGGCTCGCCGAACGCCATGCTTGTGACGCGCATCAGCAATGCGCCGAACGCAACCAATATGCCGAAGACGAGTGGTATGGCGAGCAATGGCTCGCGAGCGAACGTCGAAGTGACAATGAGGAACTCGCTCATGAAGATGCCGAGCGGTGGTAAGCCCGCGATGGCAACGACTCCGACGACGAGGCTCCAGCCGAGCAAAGGATGGCTTTCGGTCAATCCACGAATGTCAGCGATCTTTTGCGTCCCCTTGGCTTGAGAGATGTGGCCAACGGCGAAGAAGATCGCCGATTTTGTCAAACTATGCATCGTCATGTGAAGGAGGCCGGCAAAATTGGCTAGCGGCCCGCCCATGCCAAAGGCAAAGGCGATGATGCCCATGTGCTCGATCGACGAATAGGCGAACAGCCGTTTGATGTCATCGCGGCGGTAGAGCATGAAGCCCGCAAAAATCAACGAAAAGAGCCCGAGTGTGATCATGAGCGGACCTGGTGCGATCGCTGCAACATTAGGAGCCAGTAGCATTTTGAAGCGGAGAACGGCATAAAGTGCGACATTGAGGAGGAGGCCCGATAGGACCGCTGAGATCGGTGTTGGTCCTTCCGCATGAGCGTCGGGAAGCCAAGCGTGCATCGGCGCAAGGCCGACCTTCGTTCCATAGCCCAGCATCAAAAATACGAAGGCGACGTTGAGCAATCGCGGACTGAACTCCGCTGCATGCTGCATCAAGGAGGTCCAAGCCATGGCGTCATGGCCTTCTCCAAGAATCGGTTCCGCCGACATATAGACGAGAATAATACCAAACAGCGCGAGTGCGATGCCGACGCTGCCAAGGATGAAATATTTCCAGGCGGCCTCCAACGCTTCATGCGTTCGATAAATGCCAACCATCAGCACTGTCGTTAGCGTCGCGAGTTCTATAGCCACCCACATTAATCCGATATTGTTCGCGAGTAGTGCCAGATTCATGGCGAACATCAGAGACTGATACATCGCGTGATAGAATCGTACATTGGCGGGTGTTAGTTTTCCAACTTCGATTTCATGGCCGATGTAACTCGCGCTATATGTGCTCGTTGTGAAACCTATGAAAGTCGAGAGCACGATAAAAATGATGTTCAGATCATCCACGAAAAGATAATCGTTTGGATCCTGCCGATTGAATAAAAGCCACACTGAGCAAAGGAACGTTGTGCCTGAGACGACGACATTGATGCGCGCGGCCAGGCGATAGCTGGAAATGAATGCGAGAAGCAGTGCGGATGTAGCCGGCAAGGCCAAAAGTGCGACGATGGCTTCGAATGCCAAACTATTCATTGGTAGTCCCTGCGCACGCGATCGAGTTCTCGGATGTCAACAGTATCGAAACGTTCGCGTATGCGGAACAGGAAGATACCGATAACGATAAAGGCGATCAGGACCGAGAAGGCGACGCTGATCTCTACGACAAACGGCATGCCATTCGCCCCGGTCGCGGCCAGAATGAGTCCGTTTTCAAGCGACATAAATCCGATGACTTGGCTGACGGCGTTGCGCCTTGTCACCATCATGAGCAGTCCGAGCAGGACGACCGAAAGGGCGAAGGAGATATCCTCACGCGCCAGTGGCTCGGCGGAGGCTGTAGCTGGGAGCATGACAACGAGGGACAAAGCGACGAGTCCTATGCCGACAAGCATGGTGATGCCTATACCGCCGATGACTTCGATATCGCGATGAATTTGGAGTCGCACCATAATGTTTTGCAGGCTGATTGGAATCAACAGCGCTTTGAAGATCATGGTGATGGCAGCTGTCACAAAGAGCTGTGGGGCGTTTTGCGTGTAGGCCTGCCAACCAACCGAAAGCGATAAAATCACGGCGTGCAAAGTGAAAATATTGATCAGACCAGACATGCGATCCTGATAGAGTAACATAAAACTAACCAAGACCAGGCCGCCTGAGAATAGGTGCGCAGCGTCGAATGAAAAATGACCCATCACAGGCTCCTCGACACGAATAGAAGGAGGGTTCCGAGGAGGCCGAGCATCAAGCCCGCGCCGAGAAAATCTGGCACGCGGAACACTCTCAACTTCGCGATTGTTGTCTCGAATACAGCGAGCACAAAGCCGCCGGCGAGAAGTTTGACGACATAGGCTATGACACCAAAAGTCATCATGCCGAGGCCCGCTGTCTGAGGCGCCAGACCCCACGGAATAAAAGCACAGGTTATCAACGAGATATAAAGGAGCAGTTTCAAGCTTGCGGCCAGTTCGATCACGGCAAGATGCCGCCCTGAATATTCCAGGATCATCGCTTCATGCACCATTGTCAGTTCAAGATGCGTGGACGGATTGTCGACCGGGATGCGACCGTTCTCAGCGATTGCGACGATGAGCAGGGCGATGAGCGCGAAGCCGTGAGAAACTTGTAACTGGAAGTCCGACGACATATATGTGGCAACTTCGGAAAGCTGCGTCGAACCGGCAGGATAAGCGATGACGAAGATGATCATGATCATCGCCGGTTCGGCGAGAGACGCGAACATTGTCTCGCGGCTCGAGCCGATTCCACCAAAGCTCGTTCCTACATCCATGCCAACGAGCGCTAGAAAGAATCTAGCACTTCCTAGAAGCGCGATGATAACAATGAGGTCCGCAGACCAACTGAACATCAAGCCTGTAGCGAAGGTCGGTACCAGGGCGGCCGCCACCCATGTCGTGGCGAATATGACATAGGGCGCAGAACGAAACAGCCACGACGCGTTATGTGCGAGGACAACCTCTTTACGCAGGAGTCTGAGCAGATCGCGATAGGGCTGGAAAATAGAAGCGCCCCGCCGCAGCAGAAGCCGCGCCTTGACCTTACGCGTAAAGCCAATCAGGAGCGGTGCCAGAATGAGAACAAGCGCCATCTGTGCGCCTTGCGCGCCAAGATCAAAGATCATCGCCATATCGCAACTACCAGTAGAAGGGCAACGAGTGTGATGAATACGAGAGAGAGATATCCCCGGATCGGTAAAAAATGTAGCTTGTCGAGTCGATCGGCGCAAAAATTGATGCTCGCGGCAATCGGCGTATAGATGGTTTCGACCACACGATCGCGGATATCGACCTCAAATCGAGCGGGACGTGTGTCGCCCGGACGCGGCATGTCGAGATGGTCTTGTGCGATGAAAACGGTATTTCTGAAAATGCGGCGGATTGGTTGAGCAAAGCTGCTGCCGCTATATTGGGTGAGAAGACTCGGATCTGGATATCCGCAATCCCATGCGGATCCACGGCGCAAGGCGCGTGATCCGAAACCATGAATGATTCGCACTGCAACAAGCGCGGAAAAGGCAATGAAGATAAAGATCAGAAGACCGTTATAGGAACTGCGGCTTTCGGCGATGGGCACGATCGACAACCAAGGAATCCCCACTTGAGCGGGCATATGACCACTTACAAGCAATTCAGCCGCTGGCGTGATCGTATGGATCATGAAGCTTGGGATAACTCCCGCTAAAAGGCACAGAGTCAATAGGCCGGCCATGGCCGTGAAAGACCAGATATCGGCCTCGTGAGCCGACTTGACGGCAAAGCTTCGTGCCCGTCCAAGGAACGTGATGCCGAATGCGCGCACGAAACATCCTGCGCATAGTGCCGCACTCAATGCCAGCGCCACGCCCGCGGCGGGAATAATAAGTTTTAAGATCCACGGCGACAACGAAGGACTGAGGAGAATGGCTTGAAACATGAGCCACTCTGAAACGAAACCGTTGAGTGGTGGCAGAGCGGAGATTGCTAGGCACCCACCGAGAAACAAAAATGCCGTGCGTGGCATAGCATGAATAAGTCCACCGAGTCGCTCGATATCGCGTTCGCCTGTAGCGACCTGCACAGCGCCCGCACCAAAAAATAAAAGACTCTTAAATAATGAGTGGTTGAAAACATGGAATAGAGCGGCCGTAAAAGCGAGCGCGGCTGGCAAGCCCATATTCTGTGCCTTGAACGCTAGTGCCAGTCCCAGAGCAATGAAGATGATCCCGATATTTTCGACTGTGCTGTAAGCAAGTAGCTTTTTCAAATCGCGTTCGATGGTTGCATATAGAATTCCCAGAACGGCAGTGAGCGCTCCAAGTATCAGCAGCGGTATGCTCCACCAAAACGCAGGCATCCCAAGCAAATCAAATACGACGCGAATGAATCCATAAATGGCAACTTTCGTCATGACGCCGCTCATCAAGGCGGAGACGTGACTTGGCGCGGCCGGATGCGCAAGCGGGAGCCAAATATGGAGTGGAACAAGCCCAGCTTTCGAGCCAGCGCCCAACAGAAGCAGCGCCAATACGAGCCCGGATGTCCAAGGGTCGTGCACGGCCTCGCGGATCGAGGAAAAAGCGTAGCCACCCACGGAACCGGCAAGTAATCCGAACGCCATGAGTAAGCTTAAGGTGCCGAAACTTGCCATGATAAGATAGATGATTCCGGCACGCCGATTCTCTTCGTTGCGATGATGAGCGATAACCAACGCCCATGACGAAAGCGACATAAATTCCCATGCGACCAGAAAGCCGAAAGCGTCATCCGCTAAGAGGACAAGATTCATGCCGACGAGAAAGGCCGGAAAGAATGGCAAGATACGAGAAGGATGTTTCTCGTGTGCGCTATATCCGATCGCATAGAGGCTTACCGCGGCGCCGCCTAAGTTGATGACGGCGAGGAAGAAGGCGCTCAGCACATCAATGCGGAAATGCAGCCCGATCCATGGCAGGCCGAGCGGCAATATGGTTGTCAACTCGACCGCGCCGCGCGGTATGACAGCCATCACGAAAAGGAACAGAGAGAGACCGAAACAAAGCCCGTAAACAATTCGGCTCGCCGTTGCCCATCGTGTGAGGGCAATGGAAAGCCCACCTACGCAAAGCAATGCGGCGATGCCATACAAGGTCGATGTCAGAGGCATCGAGACTTATCTCCTTTTGCCGCTCCACGATGCATCATTATTCACTGTCCTTACCAAGGTCTGAGCGAAGCCGATCGCTGATCCCGATGTACCAACTGCCACGTACCACGGGAATCAGTTGGATCATCCTACATTGCTCGCGGATCGGATCCGTCCTCGCTTATTTCCAGTGCCTGGATGTTGAAGAGCCACTGAATTCAACTGATTTGCCTTAACCCAGCTTGCGAACGCCATTCCTTTTCAAGCGCTGCGATACCACGAGTTATCCACCAGGCTTAAGCGAGATTAGCAACGGTTGCTTCGTTCAATAAGCCGTGAAGTACCGGCCCGGCTTGGGGGGCTGGGCCCGTGCAAAATACACCGGTGGGAATTAGGATTCGACCGGCTTCACAGCGATGACGGAAAAAGCTCTTACAACACCGGCAACCACACCCCCCGGCTTTGGTCCAGGTCGAAGCTCCCTCTGATGCAGTAGAGGTTCCTTCTCGCGCACTAGGAGGACCAGACCATGAAACGCCGCCGTTTTCCGGAGGACTCTTGGCGTAGTAATGATCGACGACTCCACGATGCAACCCTGGATGCCGGCGCGGTCTGCCCCATCAATATTCGCTGCCGGAATGAGTTCTGAACGAGACAAGGTTGACCTCGCCGGTCAAGACTCGCGTAACCCTTGCGTGTTGGCAATCCGAAGATAACGACTGGCGCCCACATTCCGAGCTCGCATGGAAGACACCTTCCGAGTTTTCCCTTTTCATCTATCCGTGACGGGACGCGGCGTCGCGCTCCGCCTAAATGCGACGCGTGCCCTCTTGTCATCCCCCGCCACGATCGAAGCTATGCCATCCGCCAAAGGGGACCGCACCCTTAAATGAAACGGGGGGGGCGACGGCAACCGTCAGGGGAGGATACCAGCCCGTGCATGATCTTGCTACGCGGTGCGATGCGAAGGAAATGTGCCTAACTGTCGCATCGATCGCCTCGGTAGCTTAAAAGCCCCCAGGTCGGCTATTGAAGTCGACTCCATGTGCCACAATGCCGCGCCGCGTGGTCATTCCAATGTTCCGATCACCTATCGAGGCAAGCGTCATGCGGCACGTTGCCACATAAATCGCTGAGGGCCAGAATATCGGTGTTAAGCGGGAAGCAATTTATAGATCAATTTGGTCGGAAATAGGCTTCGTAAAACAGCCCGATGGCTCGTGCCTCAACCGATCTGGACAGGCGTCAAGGCGTAGTGAGCTGGATCGCCTATAGCAACTCGAAGCAAATGTTGCGGGGATGCTTATTAGGGAGTGTTGCGGGATCACACGGATGTGTTTGGCGCGGGTATTGACGATCTGCAAAGATCAAGCCCGGCTGATGGCCGGGAAGCGCGTTGTTTCTTAGCCGGACACAACCGTAATTGCGGTCAACTAGAGTGTAGAGTGTCTACGAAATCGACAGAAGTGTTTCCATGTTTGGATCCAACCAACCTTACGTACGACGCTACCTGGCTCGAGAGCATTTTCAGGCGACGCAGAAAGCTGCCCGGGTTCGCTTTTTGAATATGTACCAACACAAAATGTTAGAGCGCTGCGGTACGCTTCAGGATGGACTTTGACGCGGTGGGGGTACCATGAAGTCTCAACAATGCAGCAAGGCTTACGTGGCCGCGACCTTCATCGTACTAACGGCTCAATTTACGACAGCGCGTGCCGACACGGCCGGCGAAATTCGGATGCTCAAGGAGCGGCTGAAGGTTTTGGAGTCGAAAGTCGCTCAAGACGCCAAAAAGCAAAAGGCAGAAGCAGCCCGCCGGGCGTATGCCGAGCCCTCCAGAGCGTTTGTCTGCAATGACAAGCCTTGTGAACCACCACCAATGCCGCCCCCAGTATGGGTCAGTTTCACCAACGGGCTCAAGATCGAATCCTATGACAAGGATTTTAGCGCAGCGTTCCACGGCCGTGTGCAAATCGATGGTGGAGTCAGTTCCCAGCCAGAGCAGGGCAACGCGACCAATGTGGGTGTTCGCCGCGCATGGCTCGAGGTCTACGGCAAAGCCTTCAAATATTGGAATTATGCTTTTCAATATGACTTTGCGTCAGCTGGAGGGGTAGCCGGAATTGAGGATGCTTACGTTGCGTTGGAACATCCAAGCCTTGCCATAGTCCCGTTTACCCAGCAACCACTTGTCTTTCAGGTCGGCAATATGAAAGGGCCAATGGGATTGGCCTGGCTGAATTCAAACAATTTCATCGAGTTTATCGAGCGTCCACTGGCGAGTGACGCCTTCACGCCGGGCCGCCATATTGGTCTTGCAGCCCTCACCCACGGTGACCGATGGAGCACGAAAATCGGCATTTTTTCAACAAGTTTGCAGGATACGTCGACCATCCCGTCTCCCGCTACGCCATACAACCGGGCGGCGCCAAACTCTGTGGCAACTGGCGGCCAGCAATATTTTGAGGTGATTGGCCGCCTTACCTATGCTCCGATCCTCGAAAAAAATGCTTTGCTCCATCTCGGAGGTGGTGTGGTCTATCAGGTCGTCAATAGTGCGACGGGTCAGACCGAGGCCAATGTCCTAAGGCCTGGATCAAACATCAGGACCGAGGCCAATATCCTTCGGGAAAATCTCCTCGGGACGCCGGACCTTTCGTGCGGGCTCGTTTATGGGGCGTCTGCAAAATGTACAATGGATGTCGTCAACTATAACGCCGAACTAGCTGCGGCCTTTGGGCCATTTTCTTTCCAGGGAGAATATTTTGGCTCTCACTACAACCGTAGCGCCGCTGCTCTCGCCTATGCGGCAGCGAACGGCGCCGGAGTTGACGCAACAGGTGGAACATCGCTCAACTTCAACGGCTATTATCTCCAGGGCATGTGGAATCTTACCGGAGAATCGCGGGCTGAATCCTATAATGTCGGGTGGTTTGACACTGCGGCATTTGGAGCGATCAACATTTTGCATCCAGTCAGTGCCGGCGGCATTGGTGCCTGGCAGATCGGCGTAAGATTCAGCGAACTCAATCTGAATAGTGGTGGAATCCAAGGAGGACGGGAGGAGGACGTCACCGTCGGCGTCAATTGGTATCCGGAAAAGGGTGTTCGCCTCTCGGCAAACTGGATCCATGTGGCACACCTTTCGGCTCCCTTCGATCGACCTTATCTCAACGGGATCAATCCGGACATCTTACTGATGCGTTCACAATTTTATTGGTAGAATTCGCGTCCGTTCAACAATGTTGAATTGAAGTTCGGTCTGGCCCGACAAAAGGACCCGAGCAAGAGGCACAATTGGTTTTCAGAAGAGCAGATCATCGGATTATGGTGAGCGGGAAGCAAACCCCACGTGGCGATAGAAGCAGCATCGGTGTAGAGACGTGGAAGTTCCCTATTTGCTTCGGTGTCGATTTCCGTGCGTGCTGGTGTGCCTGACGATAGAAGCTTCCATGTCATCGAGGCGGTTCCGGACGGCGTGGAAGCAGCGCGAGCAAAGGCACGCCGGCGGCGGTGGGACGATTTGGCCTCAACTAATGAATGGACCAGCTGGCACGCATAAGCCGACATAAGGGGGCACTGCGGCTTAGGCGTCTTTGCAAAAGCAAGGGGTTGGCCTTTCCAGAGGGTCTGGACGAGGAGTGGGTGCGATCACGGAAAATACTCGTTTTCCTACGGGCCGCCGGATGTGGAGGAATAGGCCTGCCGGCAACCGAAAATATGCACGGTAAATCATGTCGGAAAGAGATAATGTATGGAAGCCTGTTCAGATAGGTTTTCCGCACATGCTCGTGGGCTATTTGTGCGTCTCCACGGACAATGCCGGCAGGTGCTGGACCTTCAATGCGACGCCCTTCTTTCCGCCGGAGTCGACGAGCGCCACCTGTTCGACGATCAGGTCAGTGGCAGCCGGGGCGATCGCGCCGGCCTCGCGAAGGCGCTGGCGTTCCTCCCGCCAGGCGATTGTTTGGTCGTCTGGAAACTGGATCGCCTCGGCAGGTCACTCCAGCATCTTCTGGCTACGGTGGATGATCTCGAGTCACGCGGCATCGCATTCCGCTCGCTGGCCGAGCAGATGGACACCACCACGCCGCAAGGCGAGTTTCTGTTCCACGTCTTCGGTGCGTTGGCGCAGTTCGAGCGATCCTTGATCCAGAAGCGGGTGAAGGCCGCCATCGCCGCCGCCATACGACGTGGACGGCGAGGAGGTCGACCGCCTGCCGTCGATGCCGAGAAGCTCGCGGCTGTGATCGCGGCCCTCGACGGCGGCGCCACCAAGGCGGCGGTTTGTCGTACCTTCGGCATCGAGCGCAGCACCCTGATCGACTCTCTGGCCCGGATCGGTCGGAGTGCGGGCCTCGAGACCTGGGAGGCCTGAATGACGCGACGGCATAATTTGACTGGAACCCAGCTCGCCGCGTCGTTCGATCCACCAACCAGTCGATTTCCGCCGAGAAGTGACCCGGGTTGACGATGGTGTCGTGGTCAGGCGTCCGTCGCGGTGCCGTCGCGATTTGTGTTGGAATTGCGAACAGCTGCAACCTCGACCCGGTCCGGCCGATCGAGAGCGTTGCTCAGGGGCGCGCGATGTGCCCCGCGGTACGGCCGAGAGCCTCCAAATGTTCGTTGTAGTGCTTGCCCGTCTCTTGATCGACGATGGCGAGTGGAGCCGAGACGGCGAGCCCGGCTGCATGACCGACCGTCGCCGCTGCACCGGTCACCGCGAGCGTGAGCCTCTCTCCGAGACCGACCCGCGCATCTCCCAGGGCCTGGCCTCCCGAGATGCTCCGACCGATGAGCTCGACCACCTTGGGATTTTCGGCATAGGTGCCATGGCCGAACTTGTCCGGTGATGCGACGCCGGCGAGGTTCACGACCTCGATCCTCTCGCGCAGAAGCTCACTCTTGTAAGGCTCCTGGGTCGGGTCTATCCCGCCGAGGCGTGGAGCGCCCCAGAGGTTTCTGGATACGGCGAGCGCTTCGTCGTTCGTCGACGTGAACAGAACGAAATTCGGCCGTTGCGGTCCCATGCTCGTGATCTGCTCGGAGGCCACGTCGACATCGACATCGGGGGAAGCGAGCAGGACCGTCTTGATCTTCGGGGCGATCCTGCCGTCGCGGATCGCCATCTGGCGCAAGGCCTCGAGCGTCACCCAATTGCCCATCGAATGGGCGAGCACGGCGATGGTCGAGACATTGGGATCATTCGCGAGCCAGCGCAGGAGTTTCTCGAGACTGTTGCGGGAAAAACCAGCGCTCTCGCGGTCGTAGCCATAGGCCAGGATGCTGCCTTTCGATGGCCAGGTGAACAGCACGGGCGCGGCATCGGTGCCCGAGTCGTGGACGATCTGGGCGAAGCGAAATACCGCATCCTCGAACCGATTGTTGAACCCATGCACGAAGACCACGGCTTGACGGGTCGGCGATTTTTTGATGAGGCGCGAGAATGTCGCTATGGCCTCGTCCTTGCCGACCTCTTCGGACCGCAGCGCCACGAAATCCGTCGCGGGATTTCCGGGAACCTGCTGCGGCCATTGAACCTCGCCGATCTGGCGGGAGCGGTCGGGCGGGATCGACACGATGATATCGGCGAAAGAGGGTGTCCGGCTGCGGAATCCGGAGAACATTTCGCCGCGAAGGTTGGCCCGCTCGCGGGTCGTCGCGACGACCATCTCGACCTGGCTCGCACCAGGTACGGTCGCGGCCACGGGTTCGAGAAATCCGGTCGCTCGTGCCGCACAGCCGCCGAGAGCGAGGCCGGACAGGATGCACACAGCTATGGGACGGGTCCGAAGTGCTGCTCGCAGAGAGCTCTTTGAAGCCGACGCGGATAGAGCGTCACGTGAATTTAAATGGCGCATGGGGGGGCCGCGCAAGAGTGTGATGGGAAACGAAGGGCCTAGCCTGGGTTGGAGAGGCCTGGATCAGGCTGGCAGGTCCGATGCCCGATGGTCAAGGGACATACGCCCGCACGGCGCCGCCGACCATCTCTGAAATATATTGTAATATCAATAATATAACTGAAATCCATCGCAGCCGCGGGAGCAGCCTTCCAAAGCAATTCACGGTCGCGAGTGGTTTTCTTGCAACAGAGAGGACCGCGGTGTTCCTCGCGGTCGAACCGAAAATCTCAGGCTCGGATCTTTTGCGGCTGCTGCATCCGCCGTGCGGCGGGCGCGGTCAGCATGAGCTTTTGCCTCGGTGCATCCTTCGCGTCGGGAAGATGGACGAAGACAATCGTGCCGACGCCGACAGTCGAGCGAATGCGCATGGAGCCACCATGTAGCTCGACGAGGGATTGTGCGATCGCAAGGCCGAGACCCGCGCCTTTCATCCCATTGTCGAGCACCCCGTCGGTTTGCTCGAAGGGTTGGCCGATTCGCGCCCGCGCCTCGGACGGCATGCCGACACCATTGTCCTCGACATAGACGTTCAGAGCGCCCTGGATCAGGCGCGTGCGCAGGCTGATCCGTCCGTGCGGTAGCGTGAATTTCAGGGCATTGCGCAGGAGGAGCGTGAGAACCTTTGCGACCTTGCCGCGATCGGCGTGAATGCGTTTGTTTGGTAGGCATTCCGCGGAGACGTGAATTTCCTTTTCCCGCGCAGTCGAATCGATTGCGGCGAGGGCCTCGCGCACGACACCCTCGATCTCGAACTCACTCTTCTCGAGGCGCATGCTCCCGGCCTCGAGGCTCGACATGTCGAGCACATTCGAGATCACACCCAGCAGATATTCGCCGCTCTCTTTGATATTACAGCAATAATCGATATATTTCTGTGACCCGAGCGCGCCGTGTGTTTCGCTCTGCATGACCTCGGAAAAACCGATGATGTGATTGAGTGGGGTCCGGAGTTCGTGGCTCATGTTGTTGAGGAAGGCCGACTTGGCCCGGTTCGCGGTCTCCGCCTCGGCTTTCTGCTCGAGATATTTCTCGGCGAGGTCGGCGAGCTGCTGGGCCTGGAGCTCGAGAGCCTGGCGCGACTTGCGGAGGTCGGCGACCGTCGCCATGAGCCGCCGCTCGGACTCCATCAGCTGTTCCTCGTGACGCTTGAGAACCGTGATGTCGGTCCCGACCGAGACGAATCCCCCGTCCTTGGTTCGCCGCTCGTTGATCTGCAGCCAGCGCCCGTCCGCGAGGCGCGCCTCGTAGGTTCGCGCGCCCGCCTGTGGCCGCTCGCCGCGCGCGATCTCCGCCTGGACGACGGGTGGCGTTCCCCGCGCCATGATTTCGGCATAGGTCGTTCCCGGCACGAGCGTGTCGCTTGCGAGGTTGTGGAGCCGCTGGAACTTCGAATTGCACATGACGAGGCGATTGTCGGTGTCCCACAGGACGAAGGCCTCGGAAATGCTTTCGATCGCGTCGCGCAGGCGCATGTCGGCGGTCGCGGTTCGCTCGACGAGTGCCTTTTGCTCGGTGATGTCCACGGCGATGCCGAGGAGATGGGGCGGCTCGCCCGCGCTTTCCTGGACCAGCTCGGCGCGTGCCCGGAGCCAAACCCATTCCGCGTCGGCGTTGCGCATGCGGAAGGCGTGGTCGATCGACTGCGCCCGCGACGCCGTCAGCATTTCGGCCATGGTCGCGAGATCGCCGTCCGCTGGGTGGACGAGGGAGTTGATATCGCCGAACGACAGGAATTGTCCGACGGGTGCCATGCCGAGGATTTCGTACATCGAGTCGGACCAATAAATTCGGCCCCGCGCAAGATCCCAGTCCCATAAACCACAACGTCCGCGGCTCAGCGCGGTATCGACTCGCGATCGAAGCCGCTGGCAGAGCCGCTCCGATTCGCGGACGCGGGAGGCCTGCCAGAAATAAGCGAGAGCCAAGCCGACGAGGACGAAGGTGGTGCAGACGAGAAGTCCGGCGATGCGGAATGTATCGTTCCGCCATTCGGTGAGAACCGCGGACAGAGGATGAACGATCGCCACTTGCCCATAAGGCGAATCGAGAGTGTGCACGGTCGCGAGCGCCGGTGCGCCGTCGGCTAGATCGATTCGCAAGACCCCGGCTTTCTCGGCGAAGATGGTCAGCGGCTGTGTGGTACCGAGATAGTCGGTGAGCGGCGTGCCCACATCATGTCCCACCGGATGCGCGGCGATTATGGCACCGTCGGGATCGCTGACGATGACGTGCAGGCCACGGGTGAGCACGCGAGAGGACATTGCCCGCGCGACGACCGGACCGGCGTCTCGTGGACGCACGCCCTTCAAGCTCGCCTTCAGGTCGGCTGTGACGACGGTTGCGACCAGCTCGAGATCGGAGAATGCCGCGGCGATCGTATCGTCATAGTCGTTGCTGGTGATGACTGATGCGACCGCGACGAGGGTTCCGACAAAAACGACCACCACGGCCGGGACGCCGCGGCGAATCCAGGTCTCGGAAAGTCGCAGAAAGCGCAATCGCCTCGTTTTGAAGGCGAGTCCCTGCGTTGCCCCTGCTTGCGCAGCAGCATGCGCCGCGTTCGCACGCGCCATGTCCGGCCCCCTCGAAACCGACCCGAAGGATGTGCCGCATCTGTTCGGGTCTTGGCCATGAGACTCTGACTCTGCGTTTTTGTCCAGAATTTAATGAACCATGAAGGAAAAATTTGATCGCCTGTGGAATCGGTGGATAACGTGGGGGAAGGCCGTGACAAGCCCGCGTTATTCGAGGACGTAGGCGATCGCAAAACCGTCATATCCCTTGCTGCCGACGGTTTGGATCGCGGTTGCGCAGACCCGTGGCTCGGCGGCGAGCACCTGGTTGAAATGGCGCACGCCTTTCACCATGGAATCGGTGCTCGCGGGATCGATCACCGCGCCGTTGCGCACGACATTATCGACGATGATCGTGCTGCCCGGCTCGGCGAGGCGGAGCGACCACGAGAAATAGTCCGCGATATTTTCCTTGTCGGCATCGATGAAGATCAGGTCGAAAGGGGCAATTCCTTCGGTGGCGAGGAGAGGCAGTGTGTCTAGTGCCATTCCGAGGCGCAGGTCGATCACGTGATCGAGCCGTGCATGGCGAAAATTGGCCCGCGCGATTTCGGCGTGGCGTGGGTCGGCCTCGAGCGTGATCACGCGGCCGCCGGTGGGGAGCGCTCGGGCGAGCCAGATCGTGCTGTAGCCGCCGAGCGTCCCGATCTCGAGGATGTTTCGGGCGCCCTGGGCACGGGCCAGGACGTGTAGGAGCTTGCCTTGCGGCGGCGACACGGCGATGCGTGGCAGGCCCGCCGCCTCGCTCGCCGCGAGTGCGCCGTCGAGGGCGGGATCCGCCGGCACCAGAAGATCCGTGATGTAGCGATCGACGGCGGTCCAGACATCGTCGGTCATGTGTGATCCCTTTCGTTCGGGACAGGGTTACCCGAGTGAGCGTTGGGCTATGTCCTTCACGTCGGGTGAGAGATTGCGTACCGAAGCCACCTTGCGCAATGCCGCTTCCGCGAGCGTCCCCCGTCCACTCTCGAGCATCCGCCAGCTTCTGAAGGCGGACAGGAGCCGTGCGGCGACTTGCGGGTTTTTCGAATCGAGCTCGAGCACGATATCGGTCACGAGCGCATAGCCGCTACCGTCCGGCGCGTTGAATTGCGTCTGGTTGCCGGCCGCGAAGGCCCCGACGAGGGCGCGCACGCGGTTGGGGTTCGACAGCGAGAAGGCGGGATGAGTCATCAGCCGCTTCACGCGATCGAGTGTGCCCGGCTCCGCGATCATGGCCTGAAGCGTGAACCATTTGTCGATGACCAGCGGCTCGCCCTGATGCCGGTGGTAGAAGCTTTCGAGGGCCGCCTCGCGTCCCGGACCACCCACATGGGCGAGGACACCGAGCGCGGCGATCTCGTTGGTCATGGTGGCCGCGGTTTCGATCTGCTTTTCGGCGAGGCTCGCCCCCTCCGTCGGGATTCCCGCGGCGAGGAGGGCGAGCGCGGCATTGCGCAGCGCGCGCCGTCCAGCGGCGGCCGCGTCGGGCGAATAGGGGCCGTCGTCGGCAAGCCGCGCATAGGTGGTGCGCAGCACGGGCGCGAGGCCCAGCCCGATCGCCGCGCGGAGCGCCTCGCGTGCCGTATGGATGGCGTCGGGATCGATGGTCTCGCCGATCTCCCTCGCGATATCGGACTCGCTCGGTAGGGTGAACACTTCGGCGACGAAAGCGGGATCATCGGAGGTCTCGACCAGGTTGCCGAGCGCGCCGATCAAATCCGTGCTGAAGCAAGGCTCACCGCCGCCGCGAATCCGCTCCGCCGATCGAACCAATAATCGAGTCGCGAAAGTCTGCGCGGCTTGCCAGCGATTGAAGCTGTCGCTGTCGCTCGCGACGAGTGTGACGAGATCGCTTTCGCTCGCGGCATAGTCGATTCGGACCGGCGCCGAAAAGCTCCTGAAAAGGGAGGGAACCGGGCAGCTCGGGACGTCGCGGAAGGTGACGCGGCGGTGGGGTGTCGAGAGCTCGATCACGCCACGGCCGAGCTCGGTCTCGCTCGCGCCGTCCTCCAGACCGGCACGCAGAGGCAGATCGCCGTGGGTGCGCGAGACGAGACCGAGCGCGACCGGAATGACGAAAGGCTGTTTCGTCTCTTGGCCGGGCGTCGGCTTGCAGGATTGCCGGAAATCGAGCGTGAAGCTCTGCGCCACCGGGTCATAGGACGAGGTGATCTCGACCCGTGGCGTTCCCGCCTGGGTATACCAGCGGAAGAACTGGGCGAGATCCCGCCCCGAGGATTCGGCGAAGCAGGCGATGAATTCCTCGACGATGGCCGCGGTCCCGTCATAACGCTCGAAATAGAGGTCCATTCCCGCGGCGAAGGCCTCGTCGCCGATCAGCACCTTCAGCATACGGATGACCTCGGCGCCCTTCTCGTAAATGGTCGCCGTGTAGAAATTATTGATCTCGAGATAGGTGTCGGGCCGCACATTGTGGGCGAGAGGTCCGGCATCCTCGGAAAATTGCGAGGCGCGCAAGGCCCGCACGTCGCCGATTCGATGCACGGCTCGCGAGCGCATGTCCGAGGAGAACTCGTGGTCGCGGAACACCGTCAGCCCTTCCTTCAGGCAGAGCTGGAACCAGTCGCGGCAGGTGATCCTGTTGCCGGTCCAATTGTGGAAATATTCATGCGCGATCACGGCCTCGATATGGGCATAATCCGTGTCGGTCGCGGTGGCCGCAGAGGCGAGAACATATTTGTCGTTGAAGACGTTGAGACCTTTGTTCTCCATTGCGCCCATGTTGAAGTCCGACACCGCGACGATGTTGAAGATATCGAGGTCGTATTCGCGTCCGAACGCCGCCTCGTCCCAGGCCATGGAGCGCTTCAACGCATCCATCGCATAGCTGGCGAGGGGCTCCTTGCCGTGCTCCACATGAATGCCGAGAGCGACCTTGCGCCCGGACCGCGTGGTGAATTCGTCATGGACCCCGCCGAGGTCGCCACCGACGAGCGCGAAGAGATAGCAAGGCTTCGGATAGGGATCGTGCCAGAGCGCGTAATGGCGCGAGGTTCCCTCGATCGCGCCCGCGGCGATCTTGTTGCCGTTCGAGAGAAGCAGGGGGGCCTCGGCGGCCTCGGCCTCCAGCCGGACGGTGTAGGTGCTCAAGACGTCGGGACGGTCGAGAAAATAGGTGATACGGCGAAACCCTTCCGCCTCGCATTGGGTGCAATAGGCGTGGCCGGAACGATAGAGCCCCATCAGCCGCGTATTGGCCGATGGGTCGATCTCGGTCTCCGTCTCGAGCACGAAGGGTCGGAGCGGCGGCGCCGCGATCGTCAGCTGGTCCGGCGTGACGAAGCCCGCGAGAGGGTCGAGCTCCTTGCCGTCGAGCACGACCTTTCGCGCGACCAGCCCGTCGCCGTCGAGCACGAGCGAGGCACCGGGGCGGCCTTTCGGATTGGGCCGGATTTCGAGGCGGGCCGTCACGCGCGTCGCGGTGGCGTGCAGCTTGACATCGAGCGCCACCTTGTCGATCAAGTAATCCGGGACCCGGTAGTCTTCGAGCCGAACGGGTTCTGCAATATCGGTACGCATCAAAGCCTCGATCGCGACGGAATCTGCGGGAAGGACGGCGCGCTGCCGCTCTTTGCCCGACAGCATAGAGCTATGACGTCGAAGCGCAAAGCTTGGCCGTGACAGTTCCGGCTCGCCACCGTCGACGAGGTCGAAACCTGAGGAAATCCGAGGATGGCTTTACGCATCGGGACGTCTTTGTGCTTGGGGTTGGGCCTCGTCTGGCTCGCGCTCGTCGGGACCGCTTCGGCGCATGGCCCGGTCCGGCAGAAGCTCACCGAGAAGATCGAGATCGATGCGCCCCCGGCGAAGGTCTGGGCGGTGATCGGCAATTTCCAGGATATGAGCTGGGTTCCCGGCGTCGCCAAGACCATTGGCGAGGGCGGCAATACGCCCGATGTGGCCAAGCGCCAGCTGACGCTCGACAATGGCGGGACGATCGACGAAACCCTCTACAAATACGATGCCGCGGAATTCAGCTATTCCTACCGGATCGACAAGGTGGACGTGAAGGTCCTGCCGGTCAATAATTACTCCGCGACGATCGTCGTGCTCCCCGCCGAGGGCGGCAAAAGCACCGTCGAGTGGAGGGGTGCCTTCTACCGGGGCTATCCCAACAATGATCCGCCACCGGAACTGAACGAGGCGGCGGCGATCAAGGCGGTCGGCACGATCTATCGGACCGGGCTCGAGGCGCTGAAGAAGAAGGTCGAGGCGGCGAAGTGAGACTCGCGGTCGTCTCGGCCGCTCTGCTTATTTGCGCCCTCCCGGCCGCGGCCGACGAGGCCTTCATCACCGAGCAGAGCGGCGATGCCGTCAGCGTTCTCGACCTCGCGACGCGGAAGATCGTGGCGCGCATGCCGGTCGAGGGCAAGCCGGCCGGGATCGGCATGGCCCAGGACGGGCGCTTTGCCTATGTGACGAGCCCGGAAGGGAAATTCGTCTCCGTGATCGATGCGGCTGCGCGCGAGGTCGTGCGCCGCATCGATATGCCCGACGCGCCGCTCGGGATCGCGGTCGATCCGAAAGGTGCGTTTCTCTATGTGGCGGGCTTCTATCAGCCGCGACTCTACAAGATCGACCTGGCGAAAGGCGCGATCGTCGCCACGCTGACGATCGGGGCCTCGCCCTCGGGAGTGGCCCTGACGGCGGATGGCGCGACCATCGTCACGGCTGATCGTGACGACAATCAGATTTCGATCATCGATGCGGCGAGCTTTACGAGGCGCGCCGCCGTCGGGGTGGGCAAGCACCCGTTCGGTGTGACGATCAGCGCGGACGGCAAGCGCGTCTACACGGCCAATGTGGAGAGCGACGACGTTTCCGTCGTCGATCTCGAGTCCGGCCGAAACGTGGGGACGGTTGCGACCGGCAAGCGGCCCTATGCTTTGGCCTTGGCGCAGGGCAGGGGCTTCGTCACCGACCAATATGGCGGGACGGTCACGGTTTTCGATCTCGTGACCTTACAGCCCTCGCGGCGCATCGATGTCGGGGAATATCCCGAAGGAATCGAGACCAGCGCCGACGGAAAGATCGTCTATGTCGCGAATTGGTTCTCCAACGAGGTCTTCGCGATCGATGCGCGGACCTTGAAGGTGGCGGCCAAGATGCCGGTCGGCGACGGCCCGCGCTCGTTCGGGACTTTTCTGCGCGTGACGCAGTGAAGCTTCGGCACTCGGGGACTTCGTGACATGTCCGCAATCGCGTGGAACATCTCACGAGTGCGAGGTGTCCCCGACCGCGGTGAACCATTCGAACCGAGAGTCCGGCGCCGCCGCAAGCGCGCATCCCGCTCTAAGCGCATTTCAAAAGCTGTGGCTCGATCGCGCCAACGCCGACCGCGTGAAGGAACCCTTCGAGCTCCTGTCGCTGGGTGTCCGGCAACGGCAGGAGAGGCAGCCGTGGGTCTCCGACCTCCAGACCGCGTAGCCGTAACCCGGCCTTCACTGTTGTGGGCAGGCCGCCCACGACGATGAAGCGGAGGATCGGGAGCAATTCGTAGAATAGCTCGCGGGCCTCGCCGAGGCGACCCTTGCGCATATGCTCGAAAAGCGCGTGTGGGCGATCGTCGAGCAGGTTCGGCGCGGCGGTGCACCAGCCGGACGCGCCGGCGGCGAGCGCCTCCAGGGCGAGATGATTGGCGCCGTTGTAGAACGGAATTTCGCCGTTCGAGAGCGTCCGTATCGCATGCATGCGATCGAGGTCGCCGCTGCTCTCCTTGACGAAGGTCACGGTCGCGAGCTCGCGGACAAGCCGCACGAGCAAGGCCGGTTGCATGTCGACGCCGCTGGTCGCCGGATTGTTATAGGCCATGATCGGAAGATCGGTGGCCGCCGCGATGGCGGCGAAATGGCCATGGATCTCGGCCTCTGTCAGCTTCCAGTAGGAAACCGGAATCACCATCAGCATATCGGCGCCGATTTCCTTCGCGTAGCGCGCCTTCGACACCGCCGCGGCCGTGGTGAGCTCGCCGATGCCGAGGATGACCGGGACGCGTCCCGCGACGGTTTCGACGCCGAGCTTGCCGGCTTGGCGCCATTCGTCGCCGGTGAGATAGGCGCTTTCGCCGGCGCTGCCGAGAAAGGCGATGGCGGCCGGATGCGAACGCAGGAGATTTTCGGTGACGAGTCGAAACGCCTTCTCGTCGATGCCGGATCCGGTCGCAAGGAACGGCGTAACGGGATAAGCGATGATCCCTTCGAGTGTGGTGATGGTCATGGGTGCGCCTTATTTCGCTTCTTCGCGGATCGCGAGACGGCCGAGGTTCTGCAGCATGGGCGCGTTCTCGCAGGCGAGGTAGCGCGCGGGCTTGTCCGCATCGGCATTCACATGGTGGTGCCAAGCCCAGACCGGAATGTAGAGGGCATCGCCCGGTCCCCACTCGATTTTCCGATCCTCGATGACCGAGTAGCCATGGCCCTCGAGCACGTAGAGGATCGTCTCGTAGGTGTGGCGATGCCGGTTGGAACGGCCTCCCGGCACGAGGCCGCCGATCGTCAGGCTGATCGCGTTCGAGGGCAGGTCGACGAATTGCACCGGGTGCTTGCGCTCCGCGGAATAGGCGTCTCGGACGGCCTCCGTCTCGACCGCGCGATGGACCAGGCGATCCGGCAGTTCCACCTGAAAAGTCGGTGGAGTCTTGTCGAAATCGGCGGAATGGAATGTGGTTTGATTGTTCAAGCTGTGCCTCCACGGCGTTAGCCATCGACGTCAGCATCGGCGCATGATGAAAATAAGTCCAACAGTGGTTATCGATACTGATAATCAGAAAATCTTATGCTAAAGGAGCCTTATGCAGCTGCGCCATTTCCGCACTCTCGTCCAGATCGCCGAAGCGTTGAGCTTCACGCGTGCCGCCCGGGGCTTGAATGTGTCGCAATCGGCGCTGTCGCAACAGATCAAGGACATGGAGGAAGATCTCGGCGTGCGGCTGTTCGATCGATCCGCGCATGCGGTCCGCCTGACCGAAGCCGGGGAGATCGCGCTCGATCATGCGAGGCGCGCCCTCGCGATCACCGCATTGCTCCGTGAGGCGATCGACGCCTATCGTGGCCTGAAGCGCGGGCGCTTGAAGCTCGGGGTCATACAGACCTTCAACGCTCTCTATCTTCCCGCGATCGTGTCGCAATTCATCCGTCGGCACGAGACTATCGATGTCGAGGTGCTCGAGCTCGCGAACGCGGATATTCTCGCGCGGCTCGCGCTCGGCGAACTCGACCTCGGCGTCGGCATCGGCCCCGCCGAACCTCCACTCGCCGCCCACAAGCTCTACGCCGATAGTCTTGCTTTCGTCTGCGCGCGGGGCCACCCCTTCGCCGAACGCCCCACGCTCAAGCTGCGTGCGCTCGACGATCAATGTCTCGCGCTGTTGTCGCGCGGCTTTACGACCCGCGCGTCCATCGATGCGTTTCTACAGCGTCACGGCATAGTCCCCAAGCGCGTGCTCGAGTTCAACACGTTCGCGGCGATCCTGAGCGCGGTGAGTGATGGAGCTTGCGTGTCGATCGTTCCGGCCGACGCCCATCGCGTCTCGCCGATGCTGGAGCTCTATTTCGGGCGCCTCCAGCCGGCGCCGCCGCAGCGGATTGTCTGCCTCTTGAACGGGCTCGCGGGAATGACGACTCCGGCCGCTCGCGCCTTCGAGGTCATCGTCCGCGCCTATTTCGCCACGGCTGCGCCGAGGGAGCGATCCGCGTGAAGGCGCGTCCCGCTCCAGCCGCGTCCCGGCGCAGTCCATTCTTCGGCCCGGCCCTCGCAAGTGATCACGAGGCTGTGGGAATCGCCGTGGCCTTCTCATCCGTCTCGTGCCATTCGAGCGTGACGACCTTGCCATTCTCGACCGTCAGAGCCAGGCGCCCCTTTTTCAATTCCATCGCCTTGGCGCCGAAAAGCTCGTAGCGCCAGCCGGCAAGGGTCTGGACCTTGGCACGATCATCGGCGGCGATCGCCTCGAGGTCGTCGACGGTCGCGATCATTTTCGCGGCGACCCCGTGGCTTTCGCTCACGTGACGGAGCAGAACCTTCAGCAGCTCGACGGTGGCGGCATTGCCCCCGGAGCGCCTCTCCCGGTCGAGCTTCGGCAGCGATTTCGGATCGCGGGCGAGCCCGCGTTCGATCGCCGCCAGAATCTCGACGCCGGCGCGCGAGCGCTCCATCCCGCGCGGAAAGGCGCGCAGGTTGCCGAGAGCCTCCGCCGTCCGCGGCGCGGCGATCGCCACCTCGACCAGGACATCGTCCTTCAGCACCCTTGCGCGCGGCACGTCGCGCGATTGTGCCTCGGCTTCGCGCCAATAGGCCACCTCCATGAGGACCGCGAGATCACGCGGCTTGCGGACCCGCGCACGGAACCGTTCCCAGGCGTTTTCGGGATGCTGCGCATAGGTCGAGGGGGAGGTGAGCAGCGCCATCTCGTCGTCGAGCCAGGCGAGCCGTCCGGTCTCGTCGAGCTTGCGGCACAAATAGGTGTAGATGTCGCGTAGATAGGTGACATCGGCGATCGCGTATTCGACTTGCGTCGGCAGCAGCGGGCGGCGCGACCAGTCGGTGAAGCGTGACGATTTGTCGAGCGTGACATTGGTCACGGTCTGGACCAGGTCGCCATAGGAAATCTGGTCGCCGAAGCCGCAGACCATAGCGGCGACTTGGGTATCGAACAAAGGCGCCGGAATGAGCTTCGCGAGGTTCCAGATGATTTCGAGGTCCTGGCGTGCCGCGTGAAAGACCTTGGTCGACCGGCTATCCGCCATCAGATCGAAGAAGGGGGCGAGGTCGAGGCCCTCGGCCATGGCGTCGACGGCGACGGCCTCCTCCGGGGACGCGAGCTGGACGACGCAGAGGCGCGGCCAGAACGTCGTCTCGCGCAAAAACTCCGTATCGACCGTGACAAAAGCATGTTGCGCGAGACGGCGGCACACGTCCGCGAGCTCGTGCGTTGTCGAGATGAGGCTCATGCGCGGTCAAATAGCCCAAAGCCGCACGGCCCGCTATAGGTCGCGTGGGCGAATAGCCGGATGGGGCGAGAGTTTCGTGTGGACGAGCGAGGTCCCGGCGGCTTTCGGCACGCCTCTCGCGTCACGGCAGGCGCCTTGACAGATGACGCCACCCGTGCGGTTCTCCGCCCGCCTCTGGCATCTTTCCTCCTGCCGTCGAAAAGCTCATGCACCGCTATCGTTCCCATACTTGTGCCGACCTGCGCGAGACCCATGCGGGCACGCCGACCCGCCTCTCCGGCTGGTGCCATCGAATCCGCGATCATGGGGGCGTCTTGTTCATCGATTTGCGCGACCATTACGGGATCACCCAGGTCGTCGTCGATCCGGATTCGCCAGCCTTCGCGGCGGCTGAAAAACTGCGCTCGGAATGGGTCGTGCGCATCGACGGGTCGGTGCGGCGGCGGCCGGCCGGCACCGAGAATTTCGAGATGCCGACCGGTCTCGTCGAGGTCTATGCCGGTGAGATCGAGGTTCTCGGGCCGGCCGCGGAACTGCCCATGCCGGTCTTCGGGGATCATCATTATCCCGAAGACATGCGGCTGCGCTATCGCTTCCTCGATTTGCGCCGGGACAAGCTCCACCAGAACATCATGCTGCGCGGAAAGATCATCGATTCGATCCGGGCCCGCATGAAGGCGCAAGGCTTCTTCGAGTTCCAGACCCCGATCCTCACCGCGTCGAGCCCCGAGGGCGCGCGCGACTTTCTCGTGCCCTCGCGTCTCCATCCGGGCAAGTTCTACGCGCTGCCGCAAGCGCCGCAGCAATTCAAGCAGCTCCTGATGGTCGCGGGCTTCGACCGCTATTTCCAGATCGCCCCGTGCTTTCGCGACGAGGACGCGCGCGCCGACCGCAGCCCCGGCGAGTTCTATCAGCTCGATGTCGAGATGAGCTTCGTCACGCAGGAAGATGTCTTCGCGGCGGTGGAGCCGGTCTTGCGCGGCATTTTCGAGGAGTTCGGGGACAATCGTCCCGTCACGCCGAAATTTCCGATGATCCCTTATGCCGAGGCCATGCTGAAATATGGCTCGGACAAGCCGGATCTCCGCAATCCCCTGGTCATTGCCGATGTGACGCATGCTTTCGCGCGCGAGGATGTGACGTTCAATGCTTTCAAGAACGTCATCAAATCGGGCGGGGTCGTGCGCGCGATTCCGGCGCCGGGGGCCGGGGTGCAGCCGCGCAGCTTCTTCGACAAGCTCAACGACTGGGCCAAGGGCGAAGGGGCGGCCGGCCTCGGCTATGTGATCTTCGAAGGCGAAGCAGATGCGCCGGTCGGCAAGGGGCCGATCGCGAAATTTCTGCCCCCGGAGGCCCAGCAGGCGATCGTGAAGGCGACCGGGATCGGGGCGGGAGACGCGGTCTTCTTCGCCTGCGACCAGGAGGCCAAGGCGGCGAAGCTCGCGGGTGCGGCGCGGCTCGAGATCGGTCGCGGGCTCGGCCTCTGCAAGCGCGACGTCTTCGAGTTCTGCTGGATCGTCGATTTCCCGATGTACGAATGGAACGACGAAGAGAAGAAGATCGACTTCTCCCACAATCCTTTCTCCATGCCGAATTTCGACCAGAATGCGTTTCTGGAGCTCGAGCTCACCGACGCGACGACGATCCTCGCCATCAACGCGTTTCAATACGACATCGTCTGCAACGGCATCGAATTGTCGTCCGGGGCGATCCGCAACCATCGTCCCGATATCATGAAGCAGGCCTTCGCGCTCGCCGGCTATGGCGAGGATGTGCTCGAGGAGAAGTTCGGCGGCATGTATCGCGCGTTCCAATATGGCGCGCCACCACATGGCGGGATCGCGCCGGGGATCGACCGGATCGTGATGCTGCTCGCCGGCGAGGAGAATCTCCGCGAGGTCGTGCTCTTCCCGATGAATCAGAGGGCCGAGGATCTCCTCATGGGTGCGCCGTCGGAAGCGACCACGAAGCAATTGCGCGAGCTGCATATCCGGCTCAATCTGCCTGATCCCAAAGTGTGAGGGGAGGCGGAGAGCCTTTGGGTGTTCCTGCTTCGGGAGGCTGCAACTGGAGGATAAATCGATCGTTCTGTGATACTATTTAGTCTATCTATTTTATCGACTAAATTGCGACGTTAGGCTACCTCTACCTCGACCGCAGCCTCCTTTGCAGGCTGTGCATTGGCGGTCTCGGCTGGGCCGGACCCTCGGGACCGCAATCTTGTCATCGGAGGGGTATCGTCATGGGTAAGTCGTCCAGGTGCAAGTTACTCTTTGCCGTTGCGGCCACGGCCGCGGCATTTCTGTCGTCGTTTGTGGCGAGGGCGGAAGACACTTTGTTCGTATGGGCGGGGGACGCGGCGCACAAGGCGCCGGACTTTTTCACGGTTGTCGACTTCGACAAGGGGTCGTCGACCTACGGAAAGATTCTCGGCTATGCTCCATTGCCGAAATGGCTGATCAGCGCCATCCCGCTCAGCAACGGGTCGATCGGCAACGAGCCGCACCATGTCGGCGTGTCGGCCGACAAGAAGGTATTGGCCGGCGGGGGGCTCCTCAGCATCTTGAGAGGCCAGAACCAGAATTTCTTCTGGGACATCACCAATCCCCGCGCGCCGAAATTCCTCAAGGCCAATACTCTGCCCGTCACGGCATCGATTGCCGACGAATACGTGCCGAAGCAGGGTGGTGGATTCTTCACGACCTTCATGGGCGGCGCCGGCGGCGCGGCACCGGGGCGTGTCGTCGAATATGATGCGAACTACAACGAAAAAGCGCAGTGGCCGCTCGTGCCGCCACTCGACGACTTCAATCCGCATGGGATCGCTATCGACGAGGCGCACAACCTCCTGCTCACGAGCGACTTCGTGTGTCCGTTGCACACTCTCAATGTCGTGCCCGGCGTCGTCTACGGCGAGATCGAGCCGCGTGGCAGCGTGCGTGTGTGGAATCTCGCCAAGAGGACGATCACGAAAAAGATCACGGTCGGAGATCCGAACAATCCTCCCGGCACGATTAATGTCGAGCTGATTCCCGGTGACCCCCAGCTGCGCGCCTATGTGACAGGGGTGTTCGACGGCAGGCTCTACCTCGTCGATACCCAGGCCGGAACCGCAAAGCCTGTCGTCGATTTCAATCAATTCGCGCTGCCCGGCGCCTCGAAGCCGTGGCCGCATCTATTCAAAATCAACAAGGCCGGCACGCGTCTCGCGCTCACCCTCAACTACAAAGGTCTCGCCGGAAAGGTGGTCTGGCTCGATATCGAGGACCGCGCGCATCCGAGGATCATCAATGTCGTGGATTTGGGTGCAAACGCCGGACCCCATTACTTGACATTCAGTCCGACGGAGGATCGGGTCGTCGTGGCCGACTATTTCCTCGTGCAAGATCTGTTTCCGAGTGGTGTCGTCCGCGCCGATGGAGATCACAAGATCCACGTGCTCGACATCGTCGGCGACCAGCTGGTCAGGGACCCTCGTTTCGATCTCGATTTCAACCGCGACATTCCGACCGGTCCCGCGCGGCCGCACGGGATCGCGGTCGTGAGCAAGTAGCCGCCGGCACCGCGCGAGCGAGGTGGTTGCTTCATCTCACTCGCGAACCTCCCGCGTCCGGCCGGCGATCCGCGCAGGGCAAAGCTGCAGTGATCGACCTTTCCCCGAAGCCCGCTCGTGTGCCCGAAGGAATAAAGCCGGGCGCGCGACGCGGCGGAACTGCCGCATCCATGTGCCGTCACGATGAAATGGTTACATCGTATTCTCGTTCGGATAGATTCGTCGCACACCGATGGCCGGCCGAGGACTCCCGATGCAGGTCGTGATGCTGGCCTTCCCGCGCTTCACGCAGCTCGATCTGACTGGCCCATACGAGGTTTTCGCGCGGTTTCCGGAGCTGCAGGTCCATCTCGTCTGGAAGTGCGCGGATCCCGTCGTCGACAACAACGGCCTGAAGATCGTTCCGACCGGGACATTGGCCGAGTGCCCGCAGGCCGATATCCTCTTCGTTCCCGGCGGACCCGGTCAGATCGACCTCATGGAGGATCGCGAGGTTCTGGACTTCTTGCGCCGCCAGGCGGAGCGCGCGGCCTATGTGACATCTGTCTGCACCGGCTCGCTCGTGCTCGCCGCCGCGGGTCTGCTGACGGGGTATCGGGCGACCTGCCATTGGCTTTCGCTCGACCAGCTCGCGCTTTTCGGCGCCCTGCCCGTCGCCGAGCGCGTGGTCTTCGATCGCAATCGTGTCACGGGAGCCGGAGTCACCTCGGGGATCGATTTCGCCTTGGCTCTGGTCGTCCATCTCTTCGGTGAGGAACGCGCCCAGAAGGTGGCGCTCTCCATGGAATACGATCCGAAGCCGCCGTTCGCGGGGGCTCCGTGGCGAATTCGGAACCCGCGATCATTGCCGGCGTCCGCGCCGAGACGGCCGGCTTTCAGGCCGAGCGTGAGAAGGTCGCCCGGCGCGCGGCGGCGGCTTTGCCGGCCGCGTAGGGGCTCGCGAACCACTCCTTTCGGCGCTCGGGAACCGAGACCATCCCTTGCTTGTTTGTCGGCTGTGAGCTCGCGCCGTCTGGGCGTGAGCCGAAACGCCGGGCAAGGAGCTGCGCGATGATCACGGCACTCATCTATGCGGTGATATATATCCTGGTCGGATATTTGTTGACCTATGTAGTCGGCGCATATCTTCCGGTCGATGCGAATATCAAACGCATCCTCAGCATCATCATCTGGCTTGTTGTCGTGTTGGCGGCCTTGCGCCTTCTCCTGTCGGCGATCGGGTTGCCGGTTCCGTAGTGCTTTTTCACCGCGAACCGGACCACGGCTCACGTCGCCGCGCATGGGGCATTCGGGTCTAGCGCCCCGAGGCCCTATGCGCGGCTCGGCGCATCGACGGGTTGATCGATCGCAGCCGGCGTCAGCGGAACTGGCCTCGAGCGGCGCGAGCTTCTCGCACGGAGGTCGGACCCGTCTGTCGTGATTGTCGGTCGTGTCCCAGATTGAATTCCCGCTGCGCGCCGTTGCCGGGCAATCGGCCAGGTCGGCCGAATTTGGTCCACTGGAACCGTCAGCCGCGCCGCGCCGCCTCGATCGTGGCGACGTCGATCTTCTTCATATGCATCATCGCATCGAACGCGCGTTTTGCTTCCTCGCCGCCGGCCGCGAGCGCTTCGGTCATCACACGGGGCGTGATCTGCCAGGAGATACCCCATTTGTCCTTGCACCAGCCGCACGCACTCTCCTTGCCGCCATTGCCGACGATAGCATTCCAGTAGCGGTCGGTCTCGTGTTGATCGTCGGTGGCGATCTGGAATGAAAAGGCTTCATTATGCATGAACGCGGGTCCGCCATTGAGACCGAGACAGGGGATGCCGGCGACAGTGAATTCGACTGTCAGCACGTCGCCCACCTTGCCGGACGGGTAATCACTGGGAGCATGATGCACGGCACCCACTGAGCTGTCTGGAAAAGTCTCGGCGTAGAAGCGGGCCGCAGCCTCGGCATCCTTATCGTACCATAGGCAAATCGTGTTCTTGGCAATCGCCATGGCTCGTCCCTTTGGTCTCGACGCCGATTCCAGCCCGTCTCTCCCCACACTCGGTGGCGGTTCACCATCGGCCTCGACGGCGTACGACGACCATAGAATGCGCTCGTGCCATCGGACGTTCCGCCAGCAACGCCTGAAATGTCGTAGCGGAATCGGGGTAGCCACTTTCGAGGCCAAATGTGGGCAGCGACTCGATCCGGGCGGGGTCAGCTGCGGGTCGCAAGCCGAATCTCGAGCCGAGACGCTACCCGAATGTCGATGCACTTGACATGCGCCGACGGGGCAGCGGATGGTACGGCGTTCGATATTTTATTCGTAGCCGTCTGCAAGAGACGAGGATTATTGATGGGGGTATTATATGATTGTTACGATTATATATTTATGGCTATCGTTTAATATAGCGGTTATGTTGACATTATTGATAACTTATTTCCTATCCATACACGTGTGGCTGAGGCGGGTTTTGAATATTCTGGTTTGGTATGTATTTCTCTATGAGGGACTTCAAAAATCGCTCTTGGCATTCGGACGTCCGACATTTTGATCGAGAGGTCTATTCCGGCAATCGCCTGGGCTCCACCGGCTCTTCCGTCTTCCCGACGCCGCAGGCGCGGAGCGCGGGACAGCCAACCCCGCGCGGGCCTGCCTTCGAGCGCTAGACACGTTGCGCGGGAACCCCTGGAGGATGGCTCAGCTCTCCTCCTGTTGCCCTGCCGCGAGCCAGCTATAGCCTCCTTGATCCCAAATCTGGGCGAGCCTTTGGTCCGCGCTATATTGCGGATATTGGCGCTTCACGAGGTCGTATTCCGCGAGAAAGGCATCGAGCGCCTCGCCCTCGAGAAACACGATCAATTCCTCGGTCTTGAAGTGCAATGTATAGGCGGTGCGTTCTTCATTCGCGCGCAGCTCGTACTCTTCACCGCCTTCGATGAAGCTACTCAGCTCTTCGGTTTCAGCCATGCTTTCCTCCAGGCCGGCACAGGTTCCATCTCCTCGAGGTACGGCCATTCTTGCCGGCGCCGGACGAGCTGATCCAGGGCGGTGTGGCCCGGGTCTCGCCGCCGCTCAGCGTGTCCCTCTGCTCGAGCGCTATCATAGCCGTAGGATAACCGGCTGTCTTCATCATCGTGGGTCCGCCAAGAGCGCTTTCCGGCCCGACCGGATCGCACGAGCTCGAACGAGTCGATCCCTACCTTCCGCGTTGCCGGAGGTGTCCGGCACGCTGGAACAGGCCGCTCGATCACGATGAATTTGGATCGAATCGATTCGAATTCATGAATGTCATCGATTTCATAAAGTCGGAGCGGGTTGCTGGCGGAAAACCCGCGTGGCGGTCCATTTCTCTTCGAACCGCCCTAGACCATCAAGATGTGGTCGATCGAGGAATAGGGGATGAGATAGGTCCTTGTCCCGTCGGTCCAGGAAACCGCGACATCTCCGACATTGATCTCTTGATCTATGACGGGATGGCCGGAGATGACTTGCGTCGCGCCCGCGATCGTCGTCATCTTGAAATCCCGATGCGCATTCTTGGCCTTGGTGAGCATGCTCTCGATCAGGCCCTTCATCACTGCGTCCTTGTCGCTCATCTTCGCTTCACCTCGAATTTGTGGTTTTGGAACTCGGTCCGTGGTTTTCGTCGCACCGCGGCTTGTCATAGCCGCGAAAGATCCTTTTGCGAAGCTACAGGTCGACGGCCGTCCTGCCGCGCCCATCCGGTATCGATGCGCCGGGGGGCAGGGACCCGCAATCAAGAAAAGTGCCGACTGCGCAAGTCGGGCGCTGGCATGCCTCCGGGGGCGGCGGAGTCAACGCGTTCGTGCCAGGATTTGGGTCGGCGCGATCACGCCTCCTTCCAAGGCCCCGATGACGTTGGCGAGCCGGAGCGGGGCCTCCGAACCCATGAGAATGTGAAGGCCGAGCACCGGCGGACCATGCGTTGCTCGCGCCTCCCGCATCGCCTGCCAAAGCGCCAGCGCGTCGTCGGCGCGGCTGGATTCGGCTTCGACCCGAAAGCCGCTCTCCGACAAGAGATCTCGATAGGTCCCGATATCCTCGACGAAGCTGGTCTCTTCGCGCGCCGCCCAGGGAGTCGGGTAGCAGATCCGCCCCTTGCCGATGCGCAGGATGTCGTAGACGCCGAAACGCGCGGACGGCTTCAGCACGCGCCGTGCCTCGCCGAAGAGGCGGCGTTTGTCGCTGATATTCATTCCGACGTGGATCAGGATCGCGGCGTCGAAGGTCGCGGCGTCGAAGGGAAGCGCGAGAGCGGACCCCTGTCGGAACGAGACCCTGTCGGAGAGGCCGCAGCGTTGCGTGAGCGCGGTCGCGACAGCGACGAATTCGTCCGTGAGGTCGGCGACCTCAAGCCTGGCGATGTCCTTGCCGGCCGCCGTCAGGGCGTCGAAAACCGCCCGCTCGAGCGCTCCGTGACGATAATGCTTCGCGACATCGCCCTCGGTGCCCATCGCAGCCTCCGGTTTCGGAGGTCACTCTCATATCACGATTCGCCGTTTACGCCTCTTTCTTCACCGGTGCGGCCTTCGGCGCCGGCGGCGGTGGCGGATCCGGCTTGACATAGGGCTCGTAGATGAAATCGCGGTTCTTCATGCCGGCGAGCCGTCCGTCGGGTCTAACGGAGGGGTCTTTCTCGCGCATCGCGGCGATCGAGCGCCAATTCGTGCCGGGTGCCGGCCATTGCGACATGAGCTGTTCCTTGTCGCCGAGCCGGTAGATCGCCACGAAAGGATAGAGCGGGTTCTGGATCTGGTGCTTGCTGAGCTGGTAGAGGTCGCCGGAAATCAGCGTCGGCACCTTCAGAAGCTCCAAGAGACGTTCGCCATAGGCCTCCGCGAATGTCGGCTGCGACGAGAGGCCGACGGCCAGGAGGGAGAGCATGATGTATTCCTGGTCGGCGGGGACGTCCGGCGCATCGGGGGCGGGCCGCCGCTCACCGATGATCTCGTAGAAGGTCGGCATGATCGTCACCGAGTCGATCGCCTCGTCGAGCCGCAAGAACTCCTTCGATGTCTTGATTCCGTATTTGTCGGCCATGGCGTTACGCGTGGCTTCGACATCGGAGAGCTCGAAGATCGCGAGCTGTTCCTGGACCGCCCGGAGATCGATCTGTTTTTGCGCGAACATGTAGCGCCGGCCCGAGCGCACGCCGGGCATGCCGAGGATGCTTTCGAAGAATGGAGTGTAGCAATCGTGGAAGGCGACGTCCTTTTTTGCGGTCGCGTCGGTCATGACGATGAAGACGCCCTCGGCCATTCTTGGTCTCCTCGAGTCTGGCGGGACGGCGAGCCCCGGTGCGGAGGGGGCGAGCCTCTGTCCCCGGCTCTCCGCGGCTGGCGTGCCCATTCAAGATCGATGCCGAATTCGAAAGTCCTTTGCTGGACTTCATCCTCCGCCCGGCTCACATAGCGTGAACCATGACAGATCTCTTCGCCGCCGCCGGCCTCGACAAGGAGGCCCCGCATCCTCTGGCCGATCGGCTGCGGCCGACCCGTCTCGTCGAGGTCGTCGGCCAGGACCATCTGCTCGGGCCGGACGGCGCGCTGACCCGGCTCGTCGACTCCGGGAGCCTCGGGAGCCTGATCTTCTGGGGGCCGCCGGGAACCGGCAAGACGACGGTCGCGCGGCTCCTCGCCCACGAGACGAGGCTCGCCTTCGTCCAGATCTCGGCGATCTTCTCGGGCGTCGCCGAGCTGAGGAAGGTTTTCGAGGAGGCCCGCGCCCGGCGCCGGACCGGGCAGGGCACGCTTCTTTTCGTCGACGAAGTGCACCGGTTCAATCGCGCGCAGCAGGACAGTTTCTTGCCCGTGATGGAGGACGGGACCGTCACGCTGGTCGGCGCGACGACCGAAAATCCGAGCTTCGAGCTCAACGCGGCTCTTTTGTCGCGCGCCCGCGTGATGACTTTCCATGCGCTCGACGCGCCTACGATCGAGGCTTTGCTGGCGCGGGCGGAAGCCGCCGAATCCAAGGTCTTGCCGCTCGAACCGAATGCGCGCGAGGCGCTGGCGCGGATGGCGGACGGGGATGGACGCGCGGCGCTTTCGCTCGCCGAGGAGGTCTGGCGGGCATCGAAGCCCGGAGAAATCTTGGATTGCACCAAGCTCGGGCAGGTCGTGCAGCGGCGCGCGCCGATCTACGACAAGGCGCAGGAAGGCCATTATAATCTCGTCAGTGCCCTGCATAAATGCGTGCGCGGATCGGATCCCGACGCCGCGCTCTATTATCTCGCGCGGATGCTCGATGCCGGCGAGGACCCGTTGTTCATCGCGCGCCGCGTCGTGCGGATGGCGGTCGAGGATATCGGCCTTGCGGATCCGCAAGCGCTCGTCGTCGCGAACGCGGCCAAGGATGCCTATGATTTTCTCGGGTCGCCGGAGGGCGAGCTCGCGATCGCGCAGGCCGTGATCTATGTCGCGACTGCGCCCAAGTCGAACGCGGCCTATCTCGCCTACAAGAGCGCGGTCCGGCTGGCCAAGGAGGCGGGTTCTATGATGCCGCCGAGGATCATCCTCAATGCCCCCACGCGTCTCATGAAGGACGAGGGCTATGGCGCGGGCTATATTTACGATCACGATACGCCCGAGGGAT
>Ga0351869_1038_pt1 | contig 51074 bp, 41 predicted proteins | sample TotcelFGM3001M10_FD_206776 | JGI IMG/M metagenome (GOLD analysis project Ga0351869, IMG submission 206776) | Enriched cells from coal bed in the Powder River Basin, Montana, United States - Total cells FGM rep2 HSBNCT.FGM.300.1.M10 ... | reverse complement strand
CGGTGTCCGCTGAATGACATGGGGGGTCTCAGCCATTCGTCGTACGGATTGATGGTTTTCGTTTGCATCTGGCCAGCCTCCGCTCGGTTTGTCCGATCCAGCATATCATACCGGCCGCGAACGTGCGTGTCGAGCAACACTTTCGCCGCCGCGGCGCCGGCTGCGAACGTTGAGAACGGGGTTACCGAAAGTGCTAGACGAACGTACGCATCAACGACGAGGAACGGGAACCGCAATTGTCAACGGCGCCCTATTAGCCCATAATCAAGTGAACGGAGCGGCCGTGCGGCGGCAACCAGACTCGCCGAGGACGCTAACATTGAAGGTGTACTGCAAGTCGCTGGAATGGTCGCTGGGTAAATGGCTGAAGTGTCAGAGCGAGACCGATTTGATTTGGCTGACCTTGCCAGCGTTCATCCGCTTGGCGCTGACTTGTTCGTTCCCTTTGCCGTTGTCCGTTTAGGCGGACAGGACGGTGTGACGGAGGCGGAACTCCTGATCGAGTTCCGCGGCATCGGCTCCGCAGGCCCGAGCAACCGTCGGCTGGAGGTGTGCTAGTCCGCCGCCAGCGTGCCTGCACAGCCGTTGGCGATCCCGCGGCGAGACGTCACAGAGTGGGCTGCCTGTGCGATTGCCTGCGTCGTAGTACACGTGTACGCACGACTGCAGGTTCGCGCCGTCACCGAAGACGGAGACCGCTTCGATTACTGGGTGTCCGACGGGCGGCGCCAATTCGGTCTGGAAGTGAGCGGGACTCTAACAGGAGACTTAGAGACGCGGCACCGCATCAAGGCGGAGCAATTGCTGGACAATCCGTTTGGCGTCGACGGCTACGTGGTGGTCGTTGATTTCACCGCACGCCGAGTCATCTTTTCCTTTCACCAGTACGAGGAATCACACGCATGAGCGAGTCGGTTCGAGGCATCTCCGAATTCGGTTTAGGCGAAGCGTTTCTGGAGGATGAGGCTCGGAAGTCGCGATTGATCCTGGAAGCGCGGCTCCTGCGCCAGCGGAAGGAGCCGGAAGCAGCGGCCGACAAGTTCGCAGACGCTGCCGCGATGGAAGAGCAGTTGGGCGAAACCTGCGTCCAGAAGCAGTTGCGGCAGAAGTCGTTCGTACACTACTTCAGCGCGGCAAGCTGCTGGGCTCAGGCCGGCAACTTCTACGAAGCCATCGCGATTTGCGATCAATTGCTGGCAGCCCAAGATCTGCCCGCGCCGCTTCGCACGCGGATCGAGCAGTACGCCGATGCACTCCGCACGCGCCGCGCCCAGTGGTACGGAGAACTCGTCCATCAGTTGGCCGAGAGTCCGTGAATCCGCAGGCCGGGGAACTGGCGTGGCCCTGCGCATGTGGCACGTCGCTGAAGGCCGTGGTCCTGCTCCCGGACGAAACCGACATCGGCCCGTGTGGAGCACTCTAGCGAGCCAAGTCAGCGACACGCAACTTGCCGTCTTGGGACGTGAACGTGTCGGGTTCGAACGTCATCAGCAGAACCGCCCCCGCAAGCAACTGCGAACGCGGATCGGTGCCGCGCGGCTTCACGGGTTTGCTCGGCGCCGTGGGTTCGCTGGATGCCATGTGCTCGCTCGGCGCCGTCGGAATCTCCCGCCCCAACTTCTCCACTTCCGCCAATCGATGACAGAGAATGGATGACAAAAAGATGGATGACAAAAAGATGGCACGCATCCCACGTTCCCACGGAATATCTTTTTGTCATCAATGTTTCTGTCCTTCCCCTTCCGTACCCACGCGCGGCGAAAGGCCTCGCTCGCGAAGCCGCTGACGGGCTCGTTCTTTCACTTCCTCCGTCAGCGTCGATCACGTTGCGGTTCTCCTCGAACAATTCCAGCCCGAGCAGGCGGTAATGATTCGGCGGGTGATCCTTGGGCGGAATTCCGGTTGTGAGCCAACGTGCGCGAGGCCGTCAAGTGCCACTTCGAGGACCACGAGAGACCGCGAATGATCGGCCTGCACATCGTGCGCGACGAGGTGCTGACAACATGATACGACCACGGCGACGTCATGCCGATTGGGATGCGGTCTGAGGCACGAATCGGTTGAGATATGCAATTCGTTCCTCGCGGGTGAAATCCCGGAGCTGAATCGCATGCAGTGCCCGTACGAAATGCACCTCTTGCATCATTTCATCGCCGGGAAATTCCGCGCGGACTTCGGCCCACAAGGATTGGATTTCGGACTCGGTTAACGATCGAGGATTCGGCATGGCTTATAGCTCCGCGGGGCTTACGATGTCGATTTGTCCGAAGCCCAGAATCGCATTGATCAGGTTGATCTGCCGTCGCACCTGTAGTCTGACCAAGTGCTTAAAGTTCCAACTCGCCAACAAAGAAATCTGCCCAGTCACCGCAAGGGCCACGTGCAAGGCGTCATCTCGGAATTTTGCCCGCACCACGCCGCGATCCACGTATTCATCCGCCAGATCCTCGGCTTCCGCCGTGACTGGCACCACGGCAAATGATTGAACTAAAGACTCCAAGCGGCGGCGCTTATCAGTGTCCGGCGTGTCCCGAATCTCGGCGATCACCAGTGCCGAAATCAGCGGCTCATAGCTCGGCAGTCGCTCGAGCCAAAACTCCTCGGTGAGCCGCTGTCGATCTGGCGCCCTGGCGTCGATATAAGCACTGGGTACGGTTGTATCCAAGTAAAGCCGTTGCACGAAAAACCTCCTCCAAAAAATTCTACACTTGGACGCATGCGGTGGCCAGGGGAAACCATCCCCGGCTGAACGCCCGCCCCGGCGGTCAAGTACTGCTCGTTAATCCGCAGATTGTCATTGCAGCCGATGTCCAGAATCTCCCGTGCCCAATCACCCGGATCGCCACGCTGTTCAACATAACAGCCGTCACCGCCAACAGGCCCGTGCCGGGACAGTGCGGCAAATTTCGCGTTCGTGGTTCAAGAAAAGAGCTTCGCGCGCTACGCTCGCAAGGGGTACCCGCGGCGAACGAGCGTGTCGAGCAACGCTTGAGCGGCCGCAGCGCCGGCGGCAGACGTCGGGGAACGGGTATTCCGAAAGGTGTTGACAACCGCCTGCGCGGTGCCGGACCTCGACGGCACCGTCCCACCAGTGTTAGGTCAACAGGCTGCGGACATCGTCCAACGTCCGTCCGGCACGGATGGCCTGTTCGACGGTTCGTAGCACTTCGACCCGGGAAACCGCCCGCACCAGCGGTAACAACTGCAACCCGTCGGGGCCGAACTTCAACTCCAACGCCAACTCAATTCCCCGCTGCAAGCCACGAAGCTCTCCGCGCTGGAGCCCTCTTTCGATCCCTTGCTCGATCCCTTGCTCCAGCCCTTTCTCCAGGGCCATGCGTTCAATCGCGGTCACGTATGGCATCTGTCGTTCCTCCTCAAAACGATGAATCTGCTCTTGAAAGTCTTCTTCGAACTCGCGAGGCAATTCCATCAGCCAGTCGATCAGCCGAAACAACTGCCGGATCTCCTCCGCGCTCAGCCCGCGGTCGAACAGGCTCTTTACCAAACGGACTTTCCAATCCCGCCGCTGCGCCGGCCGGTGCCGCGTTTCGACCGTCTTCAAGTGGGCCAGGACCACGGCGGCAAACGGATTTCGTTCCGCTTCCAACTCCGCAACCCGATCCCCGTAGTCCAGCAGCTTGACGACCGGAAACTCCAACCGCATCGAGCAGCCCCACAGGCTGTACCCAAAGTGCTGCGGACGCCAGCTTCGCTGCTCGTCGCCCAGCACGGCCAAGCTGACCACGGGCCGGCGAAAACGGTCGAAGATGCGGTAGTGGTACACGTACATTCGCTCGCCGAATTGCTCTTCGGCTTGGTTCTGCACCTCGACGTGGATCAGCACCCAAGCCTCCTCGCCGTCCAGTCGCCAGACCTTGAACAGCTTGTCGGCCAACCGCAACCCCAACTCCCCTTCGCGCACGATCTGCTGGAGTTCTTTGTCCAGGCTTTCATACCGCCGGCTCCAGTCGATTTCCCAGGCTACGTCCGGAAAGAAGAATTCGAGGAACGGTTGCAGAAACCACTCGATGGCCTCTTTCCACGGGCTGTCGTACTCGCTCACCAGCGGACTCCTTGCAGCCAAACCGACACGGAGCAGAAACGCGTTGGCGTAAGCTTGGTGTATTCTACGCGATCCATGCCGATGCGTCATCCCGTTTCGATCCGGGTGCAGTCGATCAGACGGACCACTAATGAATGCGTCCCAATTAGCAATTAGCGGTGATTAGCGGAGATTAGTGTTCCCTTGTCCTTGATGCGTGGCAACTTCAATGATTTGTCGGGTGGTTGTCCCTCGTTCTTGCCCTTCCGCACCCGCAGGCGGCGAAACGCCCCGCTCGCGAATCCGTAGGCGGGCTCGTTCTTCCTCCGTCACCAGTTGCATCCGTTCGCTCAACAACGTGGCTTGCTTGACCAACTTGTCCGAATCCGATTTCCGGGCTGCCGCGAAGGCCCGCGCCGCCACACGCTTGGCCAAGTCGGGTTGCGCGGTCGGCAATCCCGAGCGATTCCTGCGCTTCCAATCCCGCCATTGAGCCGGCCGACCGTTCGTTTCACGCGAAGGCGCAAAGGCGCGAAGATTCGGCAAGTACGGCGTCTGCTTCGCGAGCTTTGCGTCTGTGCGTGAGACGGCAGGAATCCGACGGGGCCGGAACTTCATTCCGCAGGACCTTCGTTCAGATCGAGCCAGTTCTGCAGATCGGACAGCGATTGGAAACCGAGCAAGGCTTCGCCCAATGCCTCGATCTGTGGAAACGGCAAGCTGCGGATGCGATCCGCAACGTCCTCCGGCAGCCGTCCGCAGACCTTGCCAAGTTGCCTCAGCAAGAGGCTGACTCCACCTCGCGCTTCGGCAATTCGTTCTACGGATGTCACGTATGGCATATTCAAGGTCTCCTCCAATTCCCGAAGTTCCTGCTCGAACCGCTGACTCAACGGCTCGGTCAAGTGCATCATCCAGTCGATCAGACGAAAGAAAACAGCCCGCTATGATAACGCGCCACGCGGCGCTCGAATCCCGCCTCGGGCGAGCTTTGGATTTCCGCGTGCAGCAGAATCCACTGCTCGGAGCCCGACAGCAACCGCACCCGGACCAGCACATCCACCGGCTGGTTGCGCCGCTTGGCTCTTCCCACCACCTGGCTCAGCTCCTTGTCGCACCACTTAGGTTCGACGCTCCAGTCGATCGCCGCATGGATCGGCGGGAAGTACCGCCTCAACAGGTCGCGCAAATACCTCCGCAGCGTCTCCTTCCAGGCTCCATCGTAGTCGCTGTCCTGCTCACGTTTCTTGCGTTTGGCCATGTCCAAAACCCCGTCTTGCGGTTCAAGGATTCTCGTGGAGTAAGTTCGTTCCCGAGAAATAAATGGGTCAGGCGACCGGTCGTGGCAATGCACGTCAGGACCAGGATGGCTTGGATGAAGATGCGATTTCGATGTCGGCTCAATGGCATGGTTTCGCTCCTTGTCGTGAGCACCCGGTCACATATTCATTGATTCGGCCGGCGGAAGGCCACGGGAGTCGTTTTCGGCCACCCGGATGCCATGCCGCTGGGCATCTCGAACCTAGTCGATCGTGCTCGCTCGTGCGACCAAGGTCTTTGCCATCTTACCGTATGCGAGTGCTTGCCTCCAATCATGCGCAAGAGCGTCGCACGACATGCCCGACGCCGAATTCAATCGAAACGCGGGCCGAGGCAAGCGGACGGAAAAAGCAGTCAAGGAGTAAAGGTTCAAGGTGTTAGAGTCCTGGAGACACGGAAACCATAACTGTCGTTCCGGTCGGCGGGGCGGTGGAGGTAGCGGCACACGCACCGGAAGTGGCCCGGAAGGTCGTAGTCCCAGGAACCGCCACGCAACACACGCGACGAGCCTGAGTCGGGACCTGTGGGATCGTCTGGGGAAGATTTAGCGTAATAGTCGCCAGCGTGCCAATCGGCGCACCATTCCCACACGTTCCCATGCATATCGAACAATCCGAACGCATTCGGCCGCAACTGGCCTACAGGTTGCGTGCTGCCGCGCGAATTCTTCGCCCACCAAGCGTACTGGTCAAGGATTCCTGCGTCGTCGCCAAAGCTGTACCGCGTCGTCGTGCCCGCACGGCATGCATGCTCCCACTCGGCTTCGGTCAGCAAGCGGTACACCGCTCCGGCGGCCTTCTCCTTCGGATCTTCACTCAGCCGACGGCAGAACGCCACCGCGTCGTGCCAAGTCACTTGTTCCACGGGCCGGATTGGATTGCCCTTGAGGCGGCTGGGGTTCGTTCCCATCACCCGCTCGTACTCCGCCTGGGTCACCTCATAGATGCCCGCATAATACGGCCGGGTGATTCTGACGCGGTGCTTGGGGGCTTCGAAAGGCAATCGTTCGAGATACCATCCCGGCGCCTTCTGTGCCTCGGCTTCTTTCATCAATCGAGCCACCTCTTCGGCGGTCGATCCCATCTCAAACTCACCCGGCGGGATTAACGCGAAACGCATGCCAATGGAGTTCGTCCACAACACGGGAACCTTCAGATGCTTGGCCCACGCGGCCTGATGTTGCTTGGCAGCCTTCTCGTCGAACGGAGCTATCGCCAGCGGTGGGGGCTGCAAGCCTGCGGGACCGCGCGACGCCGCCGGAATGTCGCGACCCAGTTTCGAGATCTCCTCCAATCGCTGCTTGACTTTCAGCCCGACTAGAACTCCGGCCAGCTTCGGCTCGGCCTGCCGATACCAGACTCCCGCCCGCAGTCGCAGCGTGTCCCGCTCCTCGCCCTGCTTGGTTTCCGCCAAATCCCACCAAGCGTCGCCAATGGCCACTTGCTCCTCGGCCGAACTGGCCCCGCGCAGATCCTTGATCGCGGCCGCCTTCAATACCGTGTCGCTCCCCAGAGCCAGCATCGGGACTCCGCGATCCCAATTCCCCTTGACGAAACACAGATGCCGGCCCGCGGCCAGGTTTGCCGCCGGATCCGTGGGCTTGTCTTCCAGGACGCGCAACGCCTTGCGGTACTCCTCCGACTGGACTTGTTGACGTTTGATTTCTTCGATCTGGGCGGTCAATTCCTTGGCCAGCGGATACAACTTGGCCCGCTGAGCCGACGACCTTGCGGCTTCGCACAGACGCAACGCCGTGTCGTATTGGTCGGCGTCCGCCAGCATCCCTGCGAGGCTCAGGGCCGCTTCGGCAACCGCCTTGTGTTGGGCGGAGGTGGTGGCCTCGCGAGCCGCGGTCAGTAGCGTGTCGCCAATCAGTTCGGCAGCCGGTTCGTCGAACTGTTCAAGCAGCCGCTCGACCGCTTGCAGCGCCGTTGCCGCGTCGCCGGTCCCGGCTGCTACGTCGCGGGCAATCTTCAGCAAGACGTACTGATCCTCCGAACCCGCCTGGACCTTGCCCGCCGCGCCCATCATGTCGGTCGCCAAGGCCGTCTTCTCGGCGGTCGTCTTGGCTTGCTTGAAACGATCCGCGAACAACTCACCGGCCGCCTTCTTGGCCGTTTGCTGAGCCGTCGCGTCGGGGACGGGCGTCTTGGGTTGAGCCGTCAATTCGCCGGCCGTGGCGAGGCATGACGCCATCAGCAAGATCGGGGCAAGGATATCGTGACGGGTACATGGCATGGCTGATCTCCTTGATATTGGTTCGTGTTGAGGTTGCCTTCGCGTACGCTCTTTGATGTTGTACATGTTGGCGTCACCCCCTTGGCCGAAGGCCTGCTTCCACCGTAGCCTGGGGCAACGCCCCAGGAACGCGTCGTGATCCCGTCTTCACGGTTCTCGTTCAAAGCCCTGTTTCCTTGTTCTGTCGAAGCCGCTGGCGGGCTCTTTCTTTCACTTCGTCCGTCAGCGGTTGCATCAGTTCGCTCCACAGCAACGTGGCCTGCTTGACCATGTCCTCGGACTCCGATTTTCGGGCTGCGGCCAAGGCCCGCTCCGCCGCGCCCTTGGCGCGGTCTGCCTGCGACTCGACAATGGCCTTGTCCGCAATCGTAAGCCGTCTTTGTCGCCGGCGACAGCAAACAGATCCTGGCGGCCGAGAGTTGGTTCAGCAACTTCTGACTCAATGCGGAATCCGCCCCGGCTTGGTATTCCTTGATGAAGCTCATCTGCCGGTTGGCCGCCGCGTCGATCACGTTACGGTTTTCCTCGAACAATTCCAGCCCGAGCAGGCGGTAATGATTCGGCGGCTGATCCTTGGGCGGAATCCCCAGCCATTCGTAGTACGGATCGACCGTTTTCGTCTCCATCTTGCCAGCCTCCGCCCGATTTGCCCGATCCACCGTATCATACCCGCGGCGACCGAGCGTGTCGAGCAACGCCTGTGTCGCCACGGTGGCGGCTGCGGACGTTGGGGAACAGGTACTCCGAAAATGCACAAAATACGATCCCGTTCGGCCAACAGTGTCCGTCGGGCGATAGCAAATCTGAGCCAGCAATTCCAGATTGTCGACGGCGGGAACATAGACGAGCCGCTTGGGCGCCGAAGCAGCCGTCAGCTGCCGCTTGTCGTCTGCCGAAGCATCTCGCGGCAAGTAGTAGTACAACTGGCGCTCGACCTTGCGAAACCAGTCTTTCAGAATGCTCCTCTCCAAGGAACTAATCGTGTGCCTGACTCCGCACGACCAGCCGATCATCGGCGCTCAGTTTCGCCAAGGGGACCGCGACGATTTCCCCATCGTCCTTACGTTCCAGATGGACCGTCTTGTCCTCAAGCTTGACCAGTTTCGCCACGACTCGATACTGCCCGTCGGCACTTGTCCATGTTCGGTACGGGGCCGTTCCGGCTGCAGCCGTCGCGTCTGATTTCGAGGTACCGGGGCGGGGCTTGGATTTCGCCGCGGCATCCGCCAGATCGCTGGGCGACGCTTTCGTCAACCAGCCCTTCGTCTTGCCGCCGAACAGGAACAGCTTGTCTTCCGCCGAGGCCAGCATGAGCGCGATCGTCGCATTGGCCAACGGGGCAAGGCCCAGGTACTCGTCGCCTCCGAAATTGCGTTTCGAGCCGAAGTAGCTCGCCGCGCCGTGAGCGCTACGGCACAACTCGAAGTACGGCAGCCAATTCTGCAAGTGGCTCGGCAGCTGGCGAGGATTGGCTTGCTTGATTCCCGCCGTGCCGAAGAACAGGCCCATCGCACAGTTCGTGTGGGCGTGCCGCATCCGGTTGTTCTTCAGGATCAGCCACCGTCCCATCGCAGCTGCCAGATCCGGACGTTGCCCGCTGATAACCAACGCCGCCGCCATCCCGCCCGTGCGGGCCGGAGCGTCGTTGTCGCCGCGGGCACCCGAGGAATAGCCGACGGCCCCGTTGCTGGTCATCGCCTTGGCGATTTCGCCCAGCGAACGGTTCCAGGCCGCCGCGTCGATGCGGCCGCCGCACTTGTCCGCCAAGCCCCAAGCCAGATGCGCGTGCGTATTGACGATCGTCAGCCCGCCGCCTCCGTAGGTAATCTCGTAGTGGTGGCCCATGCGTCCGTTTTCAACTTGGGATCGGGCTGGGAGCACCGTTCATCCAAGGCCGAGGCCAACACGGCTTGTGGGCCCGCCAAACCGGCATCGAGTTCGTTCGAGTACGGCGGCATGGCCTTGCCCTGGATGGCGATGATCGCGTCACCCACCTGCAAACCGCCCCGTTGCCCGGGGCCGTCGGGCCCCACGTCCCGCACGACGATAGCCGTCGCCCCGGGCTCCAGACGCCCTGTGGCCGAAAGCACTCCGAGCGGGAAATCATGCACCTGGCCGTCCTTGCTGTTCTGCAGCTTGGGGGCATAGTAGGGATATAGCGACTGCCCAAGGGCGGAACTGCCGGCAATGAATACCAGCGCCGTTGTAACGCTCAGGTATCGACGAATGCTTGCCATGACGTGTCCTCCGCTGAGGTAGGGAAACTCGCGCCGTCAGAAATGTAGTGTACGGGCAATTCGGTACGGCGCCAACGAAGTTCGCCCGGGATACGGCGAGTCGGATCACGGCGGCACCCGGACACGGTGAGCCGCAAGGCGCTAGCCTCGGTTTTTTGGCGGAATGCGTGGCTAGGCTTCACCGGCGGCTAGCGCCTTGCCGCTCACCTGGAAACCCGACAGTTATTTCTTTGCGGATACTTACCTGTATCGCGGCAACTGCGGCAATGCCTCTCGAAAGCCCGCATCGAATTGGAGCACGTCGTCCAAGTCGGCGAAATTCAACTCGGCGCGGTCGCGGCTGGCTCGCCACAGGGCACTGGACAACTGATACGTGATTTGTGCGAAGACAGGATTCGGGTAGATGCCCGCCATCAAATCGTCGCGCGGCGTCTCCCGTCGCCAGCGGGCGAATGTCCTCAACACGGATTCGTAGGAATCCGCACGCGGATCGATCGTCTGCTCGACGCCGTCGATGCATAGCCGCTTGCGGCCTTCCAAGTAATCCACCTCGATGCAAAACGGCCGGCCGTCTCCGCGGCCCCGGAAGACTCGCCGCTTGGCGAATTCCGCGCCCGCCTTGAAATCCGTCAGGCCCTCGATCTGCACGCCGCCTAGCGAAAGCCGATAGCGGCACCGGCCGTCGACCACGTGAGGGTAGACATCCGGGTTCGGCGGCTCGTAGGGCTCGGATTCAGCCCGCAGGCGGACGCCGCCCTCGAACACCTCGGCCAAGCTGCCGCGCAAGCGGGCGAGGACGAACAGCACAAAGGCCAAGCAATGCACCGACTCTTGATATTGAATCGGGACCATGCGCTTGTAGTTCCGTGGATTGTCCGGCGCTTCGCGATCTTTGGAGCGGCACAGCGCGATGTCCGTGACGGTCACCTCGCGGTACGAACACAGTCGCTCGATGATTCGTTCCGTCAACGGATCATAAAGCTCCGGGAAATCGTACAGCGTCACCGCACCGCTGCGATGCGCCGCGGCGACGACCCGAGCGCAGTCCTCCGGCGACTCGGGGCTGGCCATCGGCTTTTCATTCAGGATCGACAACGGTTCCCGCTGTACCCGTTCGAACAAGATCTGCTGCCCGACGCGACGGTGCTCGGGGTGCGTCGCTAAATGAAACAAATCGGCCGGCAAGCGATAGAACTCGGCTTCATCCTTCATGCGCGTCAGAGCGTTCGGATCTATGTCGTCCGGCACGACGCCCGGATCGTAGACGAACGTGGGAACATGGCGGCGCAGCGCAGTGTCCAGGAATTTCCGGCCGATGTATCCCCAAGCCCCCGCGATGGCCAACGATTCGGGCAAGTCACTCATCAAAACGTCCTCTCAAACCGGCCGAGTTCCATAAGCACATCCGAGATCCAGATGGTCTTTAACACGCCAAAGGCAATGCCCGCGGATGGCAGAACGGTCCCACGGACGAGGCGTGAGTTGAAGATCCGTGGGTTCGCTCTGCCATCCGCGGGCCGAAGCATTCTCGAAAAACCATTTCCTTTCAGGGCGGCGGTGGGTCGCGCTATGCCAGAGTGTAACGCGGAACCGGCTGGTCTGCACCCACCGGATTGCCGGAGTTACCGGTGACTTCCGCACTTCGCGCCGGATCGATCCTGCGGCATACTTGCCGTATCACCGAAATTTCGACCGTCGATGGTTCAAGGAGCAACCGATGTTCATCCAACTTTACGTATTAGCGTCCCTGTTGGCAGCCGACCAGTCCCCGCCGGATCCGTTGCCCGCCCCACCGCCGGACGACGCGATCGTGTTGTTCGACGGAGCCGGCACGAACCGATTCCTCAGCATGGAGGGCAACGAGATCGATTGGCCGATCGAAGACGCCGCGCTGGTCTCGACGCGCGGCCAAGTCCGAACAAACCATTTGGTCTCGAAACTGCATTTTCGCGACGCCGAGATCCACGTGGAATTCATGCTGCCCGAACAGGGATCGGGAAACAGCGGCGTCTACCTGCATGGCAACTACGAATTGCAAATCTTCAATTCGTTCGGCAAGGACGAACTCACGATGGACGACATGGGCGCGATTTACGGCTTTTCGAAACCGCTGGTCAACGCCTGTCGAAAGCCGGGCCAGTGGCAGGTGTACGACATCCGCTATCGGGCGCCGCGCCGGGACGAAAACGGCGAGATTGTCGAGGATGGCTCGATTACGGCCCACTTGAACGGCGTGCTGGTACAGGATCAAGCCAAGTTCGGCGCACCACGCTCGCCGTACCATCCATTCCGCTACGGCACGACGCCGTACCTGGCCAAGATCTGGGAGCAGCAGCAGCGAATCGGCGTGGGCCCCGTGTTCTTGCAGGACCACGACAGCCCCGTGCGGTTTCGCAATATCTGGGTCCGTCCGCTCGACGACCGGGCGTTGCTGTACGAACCGTGAGCGGAACAGCTGGGAAGCTCGGCCCGGATGCCGTACAATAACCGGTAAGGAGGCTCACCCATGCCATGCCCGTTTCCTGGAATGGACCCGTACATCGAACGGCCGCAGATTTGGCCGGATTTTCACGATCGCTTGGTGACCTACATTAGCGAGGCGTTGCAGCCGCAATTGCGGCCGCGCTATGCAGCGTTGACACAGGACCGCTTGTATGTGGTCGAACATCGCCGTCCCATTCGTCCGGACGTGTCGATCGTGCGAGCCCCGTTCGGCGAGGGGGGCGTGGCCGTTCTGACGCGGCCCGACCGTCCATTGGTCATGGAATTCGTCGCCGAGGAGATTACGCAGCCGATCATTCACATCATCGAGCCGGCAGCGGGCAACCGCATTGTGACGGCGATCGAGGTGCTGAGCCCCGACAACAAGGATCCGGGCCCCGGACGCGATTCCTACTTGGACAAACGGGATGAACTTTGGCATGCCGACGCGCACCTGGTGGAAATCGACCTGCTGCGAGGCGGAAAACGTCTGTTCCGCGTCGAACCCGACCAGTTCGGTGACACGTCACAGTGGCAGTATGTGGTCGTGGTCTCTCGGCGTCCGCGTTATTGCGAATTTTATCCCGCCACGCTGCGCGAACGACTGCCGCGGATCGGCATCCCGCTTGCTGCGGGCGACCCCGATGTAATGTTGGACCTGCAAGCCGTGTTCAGCCGTTGCTGGGACAGCGGTCCTTATCCCGCGCTGTTGCGTTACGACGAACCGCCCCCGGGCGATTTGACCGAGGACGACGCCGCGTGGTGTCGGCACCAATTGGTTCGAGAAGCCGCGGACTGAACGCTGGGCGGAAACTCGCCCGGCCGCCGAGGTCCGCCGGCGGCCTTTTCCGAGGTATGGCGCGGCGTGCGGGCGAAAGTCTCAGCTATCTTCTTTCCGCTTCTTGATGATCTCTTCCTGGATGCTGGCCGGCACGCGGCGATAGCACAGCAGTTCCATGGTAAACGTCCCTTGGCCTTGCGTCATGCTCCGCAAGTCGGTGGCATAGCCGAAGGTCTCGGCCAACGGGACCTCGGCGGAAATCAAGGCCAAGCCGTCGCGATTGCTGGTTGACATGATGATCCCCCGGCGGCTGACGACGTCGCCGGTCACCGGCCCTTGGAACTGGTCGGGGGCCTCGACGTCGAGCTTCATGACCGGTTCCAACAGTACCGGCCGCGTCTTCATGAAGGTCTCTCGAAAACAGCCCTGGGCACAGGTTTGGAAAGCCCGATCGCTGCTGTCGACCTCGTGGTACGAGCCGTCCGTCAGGACCGTTTTCAGTCCGATCACCGGGAACCCGGCGACCGGTCCTTTGAGCAAACAGTCCTCAAAGCCCTTCTTCACCGACGGGATGTATTGCTTGGGGACGCGCCCGCCGACGACTTCCTCGTCGAACACGAACGGCTCCGGAACGTCTTCGGCCAGCGGTTCGAAGCGGCCGACGATGTGCGCGTACTGGCCGGATCCCCCCGTCTGCTTCCTGTGTTTGTAGTCGAACGAAATCGGCTGCGTCGGCGCTTCGCGGTAACTGACCTTGGGCGCGCCGACCAGCACGTTGACTTTGTACTCGCGGCGAATCCGCTCCATGTAGACGTCCAAGTGCAGTTCGCCCATGCCTTCGACCAGGATTTCGTTCGTTTCTTGATCGGTGGAAACGCGGAACGTGGGGTCTTCCTTGCGGAAGCGAGCCAGGGCCTTGCCCAACTTGTCGGCATCGTTGCGGCTTTGTGGACTGACCGCGATCTTGATCACCGGCTCCGGCACGAACATGCTCTCCAGCGTACAGTACTTGGGCGTGGCGGCGTACGTGTCGCCGCTGGCACAGTCAATACCCATCACCGCGACGATGTCGCCGGCTTGAGCTTCCGCCATTTCCTTGCGCTCGTCCGCATGCATCCGCACGATCCGGCTAAAACGCTCCTTGCGTCCCGTCCGCTGGTTGATGTACGTGTTGCCCTTTTCAATGCGGCCTTGATACACTCGCATGAACGTCAACTGACCGTAAGGATCGTCCACGATTTTGAATGCCATGCCGACGAACGGCTTTTCCAGATCGGGCTCCAGCGGTACCGTTACAGCGGCGTTGTCCCACGCTTTGGCGTGAATCTCGTGTTCCAGCGGCGAGGGCAAATAGCGCGTGATCGCGTCCAGCAAAGGCTGAACGCCCTTGTTCTTGTACGCGGCGCCCAAAAACACGGGAGTTACATCCAGTTGCTGAACCACCATGCGTGTGACGGTGTGGATCATTTCGGCCGAGATCTCTTCCTCGGATAGCAAACGCTCCATCAACTCGTCGCTGTACATCGCCAAGCTTTCGAGCATCTTCATGCGCCATTCTCGCGCCAACTCGGCCACGTCGGCTGGGATGGGCTCGATGCGGATGTGTTCGCCCTCTGGACCGTCGAAGTACAGGGCTTGCATGGTCGCCAGGTCGACGACTCCTTGGAATTGGTCTCCGGCGCCCAGCGGGATCTGCATCAGCAGCGCGTCATCGCCCAGTTTTTCCTTCAGGTCACGGACCACGCGAAAAGGATCAGCCCCGGCTCGGTCCATCTTGTTGATGAACGCCAGCCGCGGCACGTGGTAGCGGTTCATCTGCCGATCGACCGTAATCGTCTGACTTTGCACGCCGCCGACGGCGCACAACACCAGGACGGCCCCGTCAAGCACGCGCAGGCTGCGTTCGACCTCGACCGTGAAATCCACGTGGCCGGGGGTGTCGATCAAGTTGATCGCAAACTCCTTCCATTCGACGCTGGTTGCGGCGCTGGTGATCGTGATCCCACGCTCCCGCTCCAACTCCATGTGGTCCATGGTCGCGCCGGCACCGCCGCCGCCCACCTCTTCCATGCGATGGATGCGGCCGGTATAGAACAGGATCCGTTCGCTGAGCGTGGTTTTGCCCGAGTCGATGTGGGCGGAAATTCCGATATTGCGAAGCTTGGCAAGGTCCATAGTCACAGGTACAGGCAAGGGAGGATTATGTTCGCTGGGGACAGGTTGGAACCTGAAGATCAAATCAAGCTCGTGGCCTAGAAGCCAAAGATGCCAGAGGTCGTCCCCATCTTGGCGTGCTATCTCACGAGCCTAACATCTTAGCCGAATTCGGTTTGGAGAAAAGGCCGCCAAGGGCAAGTTACGGAAATTCATGAAAGGTTTATGCCCCGACACCGTAGTATGAATCGACCGGCAGTCCCGTCTCACCGCGTACGATCCCGGCAATTTCGTCCACTTGCTCGTCCGACAACGGGGCGACAAAACTCTCCGCCGGACGTCGGGCGATGGTGTAAATCTGAATCAGACTCAACCTGCCCCCACAGGCGGTGATGTCGCACAGCCGCTGACAAAAAGCCCGGATTTCTTCACGGGACGGCGGCTCGCCGTGAATTTGCATCCACAGCGACTGAATGACCAGCGGGCGGATCCGGGCAGCCTGGGTGATGTTTTCCAGCACGCGGCTTAACGAGATCGGCGAACGGTCCACGAGCCGAAAATACGCCTCGGTTCCCGCGTCGAGTTTGGCCCAGATTTCGCCTTGATTACAATCCAGGATTTCCAAGCCGCGTTGGACGTGCGGACGATGAAATCGGCTGGCGTTGGTGATTAACACCATTTTCACATCGCCCAAGCCGTGGCGGCGCTTGACCTCGGCACAGGCCGCAATGATCTCGTCAAAATTCTGATGGGTCGTCGGTTCGCCGTCCCCGGAAAAAGCAATGTCGTTCAAACGCCGCAAATCCAGGGGCACGCTGCGAAACTTGCCGCTCTCGAACAACGTGCCGGATACCGCGGCTGCCAGCAACTCGTCCAGTTCGGCCACCAGACGGTCTAGTTCCACAAACCGCGTTTCCCCCGCCACGGAACGGTCCACCTGGCAATAGATGCAGTGGAAATTGCAGAGTTTGTCCGGATTGAGATTGACCCCAATCGACAGACCACGACTCCGCCGGCTGATGACCGGATAGACGAACCGGTTGCCTTCGAACTGTCGCTCGTGCTGGACGTGCAGGGAAGTGGTGGACATTCTTTCTGCGTAGGGTGGAATTTGCACTCTTTTCACGGCCCCCGCTGAGCGGGCGGTTGATTCAATCGTGGCGTAACCTTCCAGCTTGCGACATGGGCAACGGAAGCAAAATAGCAAATTGAACATGGGCAACGTCGGCAAGCTGGAAGCTTACCCCACGTGCCGTCACCGATTAAATCGACAGCCTGTGAGTTTGGGGGACGTTGATTCAAGCATCGCAACAGCCTGCCTGGCGCTTGGACCGCAAACCAAATGCGCCGAGTAAGCCTCGGCGAAGACGATGCGAAACGGTCACCGACGCAAATTCTCGCTGCAAACGACCTGGCGCCGCTGCCGAACCTGCGAATCCGGTCTCGACGAGACCGGGCTAGGTGACGACCGTTGCACTCAGACTTCCTTGGCGTCGATCCAGGGCATCAGACCGCGCAGTTGCCGTCCGACCTGCTCCAGCAACAGTTTTTGCTCGCGTTTTCGATGCGCCTTGAACACCGGGGCACCAGCCTTGTTCTCCAGGATCCATTCGCGGGCAAACTCGCCGCTCTGGATTTCCTTGAGGATTTTTTTCATTTCCGTCCGCGTCTGTTCGTTGACGATCCGCGGGCCGCGCGAGTAGTCCCCGTATTCCGCCGTGTTGGAAACGCTGTACCGCATATAGCTGAGGCCGCCCTGGTAGAACAAGTCGACGATCAACTTCAGCTCGTGCAAACACTCGAAAAACGCCATCTCCGGCTGATAGCCGGCTTCGACCAACGTATCGAAGGCCGCCTTGACCAACTCGCTGACGCCGCCGCACAACACGGCTTGCTCGCCGAACAAGTCCGTCTCTGTCTCTTCGGCGAATGACGTCTGGATCACGCCCCCGCGGGTGCCGCCAATCCCTTTCGCATACGCCAGGCCCAGAGCCAGCGTTTCTTCCGAGGCACCGCTGCCAACCGCGATCAAACAAGGCACACCGCCGCCTTTTTCAAACTCGCTACGGACCAGATGGCCGGGGCCTTTGGGCGCTACCAGCAGCGTATCAACGCCCGGCGGCGGCTCGACTTGGCCATAATGGACGTTGAAACCGTGCGAGCACATCAGCACGTTGCCCGGCTGGAGATTGGGACGGATGAGACTGCGATAGATGTCCCCCTGCAGTTCGTCCGGCAACAGGATGTTGATCAGATCGCCGCGTTTGGTCGCTTCCTCGATGTCCAAAGGCTGGAAGCCGTGCGACACGGCCAGGTCGTAGTTCTTGGTGCCCGGCAGTTCGCTGATCACGACCTGGCAGCCACTGTCCCGCAGATTCAGGGCCTGGGCGTGTCCTTGGGAACCATATCCCAGAATGGCGATGGTTTTGCCCTTGAGCAGCGAGAGATCGGCATCTTTGTCGTAGAGAATTTTCGCGGCCATAGCTCCTGTCGTCTCCTATTCTTAAAGTAATCGAGTTCACACCGGTTGCTGAATGATCCGGTTCTGATACGAAGTCGCTTTTCCCAGACCGACCGGCTTGCGTCCTACCGCCGTACGTCATCCGGCTCGTCGCCTTTCGACGCCGTACTGCGGACCATGGCGATGCGGCCGCTACGGACCAGTTCGCTGATGCCGAACGGACGCATCCGCTCGATAAACGCCTGGACCTTGTTCTCGCGTCCAGAAATCTCGATCATCACTTCGCCTTCGCCGACATCGACGATCCGGCCGCGGAAAATCTCCACCAGCTCGCGAACTTCGCTCCGCTGCCCGCCAGTCGCCGCTTTGACTTTGATCAACATCAAGTCCCGTTCGACGTGGTTCTGACTGCTGATGTCCTCGACCCGAACCACGGTGACAATCTTCTCCAACTGCTTCCGAACCTGCTCCAGCACGCGGTCATCGCCGACAAAGACAAACGTCATCCGGGACAGATTGGGATCCTCGGTCTCGCCCACCGCCAGCGAGTCGATGTTGTAGCCGCGCGAGGCCAGCATTCCGGAAATATGAGCCAGAACGCCGGGCACATTTTGTACGATCGCGGACAGGACGTGACGCATCACTGACGTAAACTCCAGCGGTAACAGGGAAACGAACGATGATAATCGGAGCGATCCGGATCGGCAAGGGGCGGGAACGGGACGTCGCCGTAACCGGTGTTGGAGTCCCGGCTTTCGGCTGTCCGGGCAGCCGAAAGGCTGCCCACCCCATTCGCGACTCCCTACAGGCATTCCTGCGGCCTGCAATCCTAGCCCCAAAACTGCCACCAGGCGCGTCGCTGTTTCTTCATGACCTCCAGCTTGCTGCGGCCAACGACACCTGTCGCCCGTGCGCTATGGAGTTGTTGAGGTAAATAGCTTGCGTGGGTCAAATCGGCTTTGAGTAGATTGGCGCCGTCCAGCTTGGCCTTGGTCAGTTCCGCGTAACGCAGGACGGCGCCTTCCATTTTGGTGCCGCGCAGATCCGCCTCGGTCATGTCGGTATTGGAGAAATTGCCGCGCGCGTCGCAGACGCTCATGTCGCACTTGACAAGTTTCGATCCGGTGAAATCGCAATTCGGAAGCCTGGAGTACCGGAAGATGCTGCCGCTAAAGTCGGCGTTGTGGGCATGGGTACCCTCCAGGGTCGCTTCGGTGAAGTCCGATTTGGTGCATTCCACACCGTCCAGATTGGCAAAGGCCAAACTGCATTCGTAAAAGTTTGCCCCGTTGAGCTTGCAATTCGTCAAATCGGCTTGACGGAGATCGGTGCTGCGAAAATTGGCCTTATTCAGGTTCATGCCTGCCAGGTTGGCTCCCGCTAGCTTGAGTCCGGACAGGATCGCGCCCTCGAGCGTGTCCGCATCGACTCGATGAAGTACTTGTCCCGAAGATCGGTGCTTGATTTCAATCACGGCATACCCTCTCGCCCTCGCATCAAGCCTCTCGCCGCTTGAGCATGGTAATCTCGTTGCCCACTGCGTTGAACGTCACTTCGTCCATAAAGGTCTGAATCAGCAGCAACCCACGTCCGCCTTCGCTTTCCAATACATCCGGATCCCCGCGGCCCGGCAGTTTGGTCACGTCAAATCCCGGCCCCTGGTCGCGGATGAAAAAACGCGCCTCGTCGGAAGACATCACCGCGTCCACGTAGATCTTCCGCTCGCAATACGGAGCCTGCAGCAGTCGCTGTTCCACCAGGCCGGCCGAGGGCGGTTCTTGCAGCAACAGTTCTCGCGTACTCGGCATCTCTGCGGTGGAAATCTCCAAATTGCCCCGGTACAAGGCATTTAACAAAGCGTTCTCGATCGCCAAGCCCACGCGGATTCTGTCCGTCGAATCGCAGAGCTTCATGCCCATCATCATCTGCAGCAGCAGATCGATCAGCGGATCGATCAGGGCCACGTCGTTGGTCAGTTGAAACGAGAACTGATTCCGGACCAGGCAGCCTAGCAGCCGTTCATAGCTACGGTTGATCTGCGAGACATTCAGGACTTGAGCGATCTCGTCCGCTAAACGCAGGCTCACCTGCGACTTGGGTACGTAACCCGCCGCACCGTCCTCCAACGCCTCGATGGCAATCGCATCGGTCCCTTGACTGGTCATCAGGATCACGGGGATGGCCGAATGATACACCCGGATCGCCCGCACCAACTGCAGGCCATCCATCACCGGCATGACCATGTCGGTCAACACCAGATCCACGGCCGGTCCACTCTGCAGCCGCTGCAATACTTCTTTGCCGTTGCTGACGAGATCGACTTCGTAGTCGGCCTCTTCCAACAGGCCGCGGATTTGCATGGCCTGCGTCGCGCTGTCTTCTGCTACAAGAATCCTGGGCATGGCAGAACATCCGGTAAGGTCTTCAAGAATGGTCCCGGCACTCTGTTTTACGATAGATTGGAAATTCGTCCAGTCTTTCCTGTACGAATTTCCCATTCTTCGCCACGGCCTACCCATCATCCCGACGGGATAACCGCTACGTTCCACTCAACTGTTTGATACGCACGTTTCGGAACTCCACGGGATCGGAATGCCCGGCAAAGCCAAAATGCCCTCGCCTGCGGTCTTTTCCTGAATGGGGACGGTTCCCCATGAACTCGGTGACCTGTGCGAGGTCTGCATCCAGAATAACGTTGCCATTCAATTCGACCTTAATCCGTGAGCCCTCGACCATGACTTCCTGAAAGTTCCATTCGCCCGTGGGGCGCAGATAGCCTCGCCGAGCGGCCGCCATGCCGTAGGCCGAGCCGTGAAATTGCCGATCATCCAAATTCGCATACTTGGGATGCTCGGAATCAAGCACCTGCAACTCGCACATGCCGACGTAAGCCGTGTCGCCCGATCCGGGATAACGAATCGCCAAGCCGTTGTTACCGCCCGGCGGCAGTTTGAATTCCACGCGCACCACAAAGTCGTCGTATTCCTCTTGCGTATGGATCGTGCCGCCCTTGCCCGGCTTGCACACGATCGCCCCGTCGCGAACTTCGTAATTCTCCACCGGCCCCATCCAGCCAGTCAAGTCCTGGCCGTTGAAGATCGACACAAAGCCGTCTTCAGAATGTTTCGCCAGAATGCGGTTCGCCTCGTCGGCGGGAATGTCGCGCACAAAGACGTTCCTCCAGCGGATTTCCCCGCCGTGCGTCTGCAACTGGATGGGCCCCTGCGGAAACAGCGGACTCTTGCGATCCCAGAAATTCTCCAGAATGGCATGATCGACCACGAGCTTGTCGTTCAAATAGACGGTCGTCCGCGCACCCAGCTGCAAAATCCGCATCCGATTCCATTCGCCAAACGGCTTGTCGGCCAGTACCAGCGGGTCCTTGCCCGGTGCGCCCGCACTGTTGTTCCATAACCCCCCCGACCCCTTGTCCGCCCCGATGGCCCACTTGCCACCCGCCTCGGTAAAATCCCAGATCTGGACCTGAGGCGTGGCCTTGAGGTAGATCCCGCTGTCCGCTTTGGCGACGGTCTTGTAGTCGATCCAAAACTCGAAGTCGCGGAACTCGCGATCCGTGGTCAAGTACACGCCGTGACCGTCGTTGACCAACTCGCCGTTCTCGACCGTCCAGTGCGCCAGAACGTCGGCCATGTCGGCCTCCCGCTTGGCAGCCCGCTCCTCGTCGCTCATCGCCCACAATTTCCGAGGGTCGAAATGCCCTAAGCCATACCAACCGCTCAAGTCGGTTCCGTTAAACAACGCGACGAACCCCTCCGGCGGCTTGTTCTGCTCTTGGGCAACGGCTGGCGTCATCCATAAACCGACGGCAGTAAGAACCAGAGCGGCAAAGCGTAACACAGTGTTGTCTCCTCGCTGGGGATATGGGGCCAAGCCAATCGCAACATTCGACAACATGGTAATCTTTCCGCAAAGGACTTGCCAGCACTTTTCTTGTTTGCCGCAACAAAATTGTCCAAGGCCCCTTGAGACTCCACGACCGCCGTAGGCCGGGCTGCCCGCCGTGGCAGATGGCACCAGTCGCAGGATATCCATGTTATCTTGTCCCACAGCCTGGCAGTTGGTGCGGTCAGGCATAGACCGCTGTACCAAACAAGTCAACCGGGTCGTGAATGGATGGGCCCGCGGACCGCGCGAATCGACGCGAATGAAAGCGACCGTTACAATACAGGTGGCAGCCTGATGCGAACGCCCTGCGTTCTCGAATGATGCCCGATCATGCCATCCTCGCCGATTTCACTCTCCCAACAATAGGAGCGTCCATGATGTCCATGTTCGACCCCCTCGACGATCCGTGCCCATTTTCCAAGCCACCCATCGGGGAGCACGGGACCGCGGTTTCACTTCTTCTACTTCTCCTGGTCGCCTGTCTGCCTGTCCTTTCTTCGTCGCTGGCGACGGCCGCCGAGTCGGCGGAGAATGCCGCGCTGCTCGAGCTGCAAACCGAACGTGTGATCGTCTTCAAAGACGGCTATTGCTTGATCGTCAAACGCGGCGCCGCCACGACGGACGACCGCGGTGAAATCCATCTGACCACCGTCCCGGACGCCGCTGTGCTGGGCTCGTTTTGGGCCACGCCGCGCGAAGGTCGTATGATCGGCATGGTCGCCGGATGGGTCGACGTCACCCAGCGCGAAGCCAAGAGTCTGCCGTGTTTGGAAACGATCGAGGTGCTGAAAGCCAACGTGGGCAAATCGTGTAGCGTTGATCTGCGCGACGGGGTGCCGCTGAGCGGTGTGATCCAGGCGGTGCTGACCCAGGAGACGCCTGTGCCGATCTCCGATGCAGTCCGGCCGTCGTTCGAACCGCTCGCCGGGCATCTGTCCAGCATGCGGACGATCCCGGCCAACGCCTCGGCGGAACTGGCCCATTCACGCCTCCATGCGATCAGCGGCACCCATTTCGTGCTCCGCACCACAGACGGCGATGTCTTGATCCCGGCCGGTGACGTAAAACGCCTGACGGTTCGCGACATGCAAACGACGTTGGCCCGTACGGTGACCACGACAGAGCGCACCAAGCGGCTGACTTTTCGGTTCGCCGAAGCGGGCCAGCGGCGCGAGTTGATGATCGCCTATTTCCGACCCGGCGTGCGCTGGATTCCCACCTATCGCATCCAGTTGCCCGAGGGCGACGGGCCGCAGAAGATGGCCGAGATCTCGCTGCAGGCTGAATTGATCAACGAAGCCGAGGATCTGATCGATACGCCGATCGATATCGTGGTCGGCGTCCCCAATTTCCGTTTCCGTACGATCCCCAGCCCACTGGTCCTGGAACAGACGCTTCGCGACGCCTTGCAACAAGCCGCCCCGCAGCTGTCGGGCCAGTTCCGCAACGATCTTTCCAACGCCCTGTTCACGCAGCGAGCCGGCGAATTCCGCGCTCCCCAACCGGACGTTGCTGCCGAGCCCGCGGGCATCGCGCTGCCGCCGGAACTGACCGCCGCCGCGACTCAGGAATTGTTCGTCTACAATCTGCCCAAGTTCCGCTTGCGAAAAGGCGAACGCGCGGCGATCCCGATCTACAATACGCCGGCGCCGTACCAAGACGTCTACACGTGGGACGTACTGGTCAAGCGGTCCGACATCGCCACGGCGCCCAGCGGTTCGTCGGCCGGATCCCCCTTGACGCTGTCCAGCAACGAAGTCTGGCGACAGATCCAGCTGACCAATACCGGCACGATGCCCTGGACCACCGGCGCCGCTTTGATCATGCAAGGCGGCCAGCCGCTGGCCCAGGAGCTGCTGACCTACACGTCGCCCAAGGGCAGCGTCCGCGTGCCCGTGACCGTGGCCATCGATGTCCGCGGTAGCATGAACACCGAGGAGGTCGATCGCCAATTGCAAGCCCTGACCTGGGACGGTCATCATTACGCGAAAATACGACAGCGTGTGACGCTCGAAGTGACCAGCTTCAAGTCGCAGCCGATCGCGTTGGAGATCGGCTTCCGCTTCGGCGGCCGCGCCGAACAGGCCAGCGACGACGGCAAAATTACGCTGGCTCCGTATCGCGAGGACGACTGGAACCAATATCGAGGCTCGCCCGCCGTCAACAACAGCTCGACCGTCCGCTGGTCACTGAGCCTGGAACCTGGCAAGATATTCCAACCCACCGTCGACTACCACTTCTACGCTCGGCATTGATAACGCTCGTTCTGGCACGAGGCATTTGGATCGTGTACGATGGCGACGACCTTGGGCGGGCTGGCAAAGCGAGTCTGCCCGGATTACTTCACAGAACGACAGGCTTGATCGGAAACGAAAGGGATTCACCATGAGACGCGCGAGAAAGTTGCTGTTTTTGGTCGTTGGGCTTGCCTGCGGGACGGCGGGAATGGTTGCGCAGGGGGCGGAACCAGCGGATGCCGCCGGGGCATTGGCCGTGCGGGCGGTCGCGGAGCAGAACCGGGTCGTCGTACTGGTGGGCGATCGCGAGTTCACGGCCTACCGGTTCGGCGACGACTTGAAGTATCCGCATTTCTACCCCGTCAACGGGCCGCTCAGCGGCCAGTCGGTCACCACCTACAACACGGAGCCTTGGCCGCACCACACCTCGCTGTTCCTCAGCTGCGACCGCGTGAGTGGATCGAATTACTGGCAGCCGTTCCACGAATTGAAAACGGGACAGATCACCGCCACGGCACCTCGGATTGTCGAGAACGCGGGAGCGAAGGTCGTGCTGAGCGACGTCGCCCAGTGGGCCAAGCCCGGCCAGGAGCCTCAGTTGCGGGACACGCGGACCGTGACGATCACGGCTCCGTCGCCCACCGTTCGCGTACTCGATTTCCAATTTGATTTCCACATTCTGCAGGACCTGCTGATTCAGAAGACCGGCCATTCCTTGTTCGCCGCTCGCATGAACCCCGCGCTGGCCGTCGATGGCGGCGGCACCCTGGTCGACGCCGACGGGAACCGCGGCGAAGAAGGCACGCGCGGCAAGACGGCGGCGTGGTGTGCCTGCTACGGCCCGCATCATGGGCAAACCGAGGGCCTGGCCATTATGCAGCACCCGGCCAATCCGTACTCGCCCGCGCCCTGGTTCAACCGCAACTACGGATTCTTTTCCCCGACCCCCGTCTGGCTCGAAGACCGGGAATTGAAGGCCGGCGATGAATTCACCATGCGATATCGGGTCGTGGTGTTCGCGGGCAACCACGAAGAAGCGGGGCTGGCTGGGTTGTACGCCGAGTTCGAGAAGGATGCCGGCGGTCGGTAGCGTCATGCCTGAAGACCTGAGATTTCGGCGATCCCTGGACTCGCACCCGCAGAAACTTGCCATCAACCGGAAACGTTGAATCCACACTCGAGGGGAGCTTCCATGAAACGACTGACTGCCATCCCGGTACTGCTTGTCGCGTTGGGATGCGTGGGGACGACTCACGCCAGCGCCGCCGAAAAAGCCCGTCAAACCGACGTGGCGATTCGCGGCGAGATGTTCTTGATCAACGGGCGACCGACCTACGAAGGCCGCGAGTTTCAGGGCCTGAAGCTCGAAGGCCTGTTGATGAACAGCCGCATGGTCCAGGGGATCTTCGACGATCTGAATCCGGACACGGTCACCCGTTGGGAGTATCCCGACACCGGTCGCTGGGATGCCCAACGCAATACCCGCGAGTTCCTCGCGGCAATGCCCTCCTGGCGAGACCACGGCCTGCTGGCCTTTACGATCAATCTGCAGGGCGGCAGCCCCCAAGGCTATTCGCGCGACCAGCCCTGGCATAACTCGGCGCTAACCGCCGACGGCGGCTTGCGGCCGGACTACATGCATCGGCTCGAACAGGTACTCGACACGGCGGACACGCTGGGAATGGCGGTCATCCTGGGGATCTACTACTTTGGCCAGGACGAACGCCTGCAGGACGAGGCGGCCGTGATCCGCGGCGTGGACAACGCCGTCAACTGGGTTTTGGCAAAAGGATATCGCAACGTGTTGATCGAGGTCAACAACGAGTGCAACGTGCGTTACGATCACGCCATCCTGCGTCCCGAGCGGGTTCACGAATTGATCGAACGGGTCAAGGGCATCACGCGCGACGGTCGCCGGTTGTTGGTCAGCACCAGCTATGGCGGCGGCACGATTCCGCGGGAGAACGTGGTCCGCGCGTCCGACTTTTTGCTGCTGCACGGCAACGGCGTCAACGATCCGCAGCGGATCGCCGCGATGGTCCGCCAGACGCGTCAGGTCCCCGGCTATCGGCCCGTGCCGATTCTGTTCAACGAGGACGATCATTTCGATTTCGACCAGCCGACGAACAATTTCCTGGCAGCGGTCGGCCAATACGCCTCGTGGGGCTACTTCGACTTTCGGAAGAGCGGCGAACCGTTCGAGGCCGGTTACCAGTCGGTCCCGGTCGATTGGCAGATCGGCCATCCGCGGAAACAGGGCTTCTTTGAACTGCTCCGCAAGATCACCGGCGGCCGCCCATGAAGCAACGGGAAGAAGCAACTCGACGCGTCAGCGAGGTGATGTGGTAACGGGCCCGGTTCTCGCTGACGCTTCGGGTTACCATGGCTAAGTCAGAGAAAGGGCCGGGTTTGAAGAAATCTCATCCCATCACCGGCGTCCTGTTGGCGGTCGCCGGCTTGCTGGCCTGCGCAGAACGAACGGCGGCGCCGGCCGCCGAACCGCCCGGCAACGATCTGCCGCCGCTGCGTTGGGCAGCGGATGCCGAGGGCGGAGCGCCGTACATTTTCAAGGACCCGGACAAGCCCGAGACCAACATCGGCTTTGAAGTGGAAATCGCCGAGGCGTTGGCCGCGGACTTGGGGCGGAGGATCGAATTCGTCCAGTACCAGTTCGGCAGCCTCGTGCCGGGATTGCAGCGGCGGGATTTCGACTTTGCCATGAACGGCGTCGAGATCACACCCGATCGGGCCCGCGTGGTGCGGTTCAGCCATCCGTATTACGTGTACACGCTGCAACTGGTGGTTCGCGCGGACGATTCGCGTTTCGAGACGATCGAACAATGCCGGGCGATCGGCGGCACGGTCGGCACGCTGGAGGACACGGCCGCCGAACGCCTGTTGGACGAACAGCAAGTCCGCAAGCGAATCTACGACAGCCAGATCGAGCCGTACAGCGACTTGGAATACGGCCGACTGGATGCCGTGCTGCTCGACTTGCCCATCGCGCTGTACTACGCTCGGCAGAACCCCAAGCTGAAATTCGTAGGGCCGCCTCTGGCGCGAGGCTACTATGCCATCGCCTTTCGGCCAGAGGACGAAACGCTGGCCCAACAGGTCGACGCCGCGCTGCACCGCATCGCCGCCGACGGGCGATTGCGGCAGATCTACGAAGCGTGGGGGTTGTGGGACGACAAGCAAGCGACGTTGTTCGATGTCGATCGAGCCGATGAGATCCTGCGTCAAGCCGAAGGTCGCTGGACGGTAGCGGATTATCTGCCGCTGCTGCTGCGAGGCTCCTGGGTGACGATCCAATTGGCCGTGTTGAGCATGTTGCTGGCCGTCCTGCTGGGACTGCCGATCGCCTTGATGCGTTTGAGTGGCCTGTGGCCGCTGCAAACGATCGCCACCGTGTACGTCGAGTTCTTTCGCGGCATCCCGGTGTTGTTGCTGCTGTTCTTCCTGTACTACGGCCTGCCCGTGATCGGGGCCCGCTACGGCTTGGAATCGTGGCTGAACCTGTCGGCCTATCTGGCGGCTGTTTTGGGCTTCGGGTTGAACTATGCCGCGTACGAATCGGAGATCTACCGGGCCGGGATCGGCTCGATCCCCGTCGGCCAGTGGGAAGCGGCCGCGTCGCTGGGCATGTCCCGCCCGCTGACCTTTCGCCGAATCATTCTGCCGCAAGCGATCCGCGTCATCCTGCCGCCGATGACCAACGACTTTATCGCACTGTTCAAAGACACCAGCCTGGTCAGCGTCATCGCACTGGTCGAACTGACGAAGCAGTACCAGATTCTGGCCAAGTCGAGCATGCGCTATCTGGAAATCGGCTTGGCCACCGCCCTGCTGTATCTGGTGATGTCGGTACCGCTGGGGCACCTGGCGCGATACCTGGAGAAACGCTGGGGGAAAGGGATATGAACGAACCGTTGCAGGTTGATGTGCGCGGGGTCGTCAAGCGGTTCGGGGATCGGCAGGTGTTGGACGGCGTCGATTTGACGATCCTGCCGGGCCAGACGATGGCCCTGATCGGCCCCAGTGGCGGCGGCAAGTCGACGCTGTTGCGGTGCATCAACGGCTTGACGCATTTCGATGCCGGCGAGATCCAAGTCGGCCCGTATCGGCTGGCCGGCGGCCGCCAGAGCCCGCCTCGCGACACGGTGCATCGCATCCGCCGCTTGTTCGGTATGATCTTTCAGGATTTTCAGTTGTTCCCGCACCTGACCGCCGTCGGAAACGTCATGGAAGCGCCTGTCCACGTGCTGGGCGTGTCGGCGGCCGAAGCTCGCCAGCGGGCCATGCAGCTGCTGACGCGCGTGGGCTTGGGCGACCGTGCGGACGCTTATCCGCGCGAGCTGTCCGGCGGTCAGAAGCAGCGGGTGGCGATCGCCCGCGCCCTGGCGATGGAGCCGCGTGGATTGTTGTGCGACGAGATCACCAGCGCGCTGGATCCCGAATTGAAACACGAGGTTCTGGGAGTGCTCGAAGACCTCAAGCAAGACGGCTTGGCGCTGATCGTCGTGACGCACGAATTGGGGTTCGCCCGGCGGACGGCCGACCGGATCGTCGTCCTGGACGGCGGCAAGGTGATCGAAGAGGGCCCGCCAGAGCAGGTTCTCGATCGGCCGCGGTCGGAACGCCTTCGACGGTTCTTTCGGCAGGTGCTGGCGTAAATTAAACGCTCTAGGGTGTCCAAGAATTAGCCGAAACCTTGGTGATTTTTGTTTTTTGGATGTCCCGGAAGTGTTCGCCGAAGTCGCTTGGTGACCTCGGCGCGCACCGGGAGCGCAGAAGCTCAATAGACGCTTGAAACATGTCTGCATATCTTCAGCAGGTTGTGCGTTAGGCAGATCAATTTCCATTCCGCGGACACGAGGTCCAGGCCCCGGAGGAGGAACTTGCGGAAGCCTCGGACCTGTTTGATTTGGCCGAAGACAGGTTCCACAATGTGCTTCCGCGCCGCATAGAGGGTTCTCCCCTTCAGTGTGCGGAGCTTGTTGGCCATCGCGGTCTTCGGATTCTCGTCCGCAACGGCGGGGGAGATGCTTGCCGTCGCTGGAGACTCGATGGGGGCAGTCGTCTCGGTGGCCGCGTGGTGCTTCTGCCGGCCCACGGCGAAGTACGGATCGAGTCCCACCGCAGCGACGCCGCGTACGTTCTCTTCGCTGTAATACCCGTTGTCGGCCGTGTTGGGGATCGGCAGCGGTCGGCCCTGATCGTCCCGCGGCCGTTCGATGGCTGCGGCGGCCAAGTTTTCCACGGCGGCCTGGGCCAGCGGCACCGCTTGCTGCTTGTCGTTGGCGGCGGCAGTCACTTCCGCGGCCACGATGATTTGGTGCTCGCCGTCCACCACGACCTGCCCGTTGTAGCAGTAATCGAGCCCTTGTTGCTACGCTTCATGATCTTCGCTTCGGGATCGGTGAAGTTCGTTTGCGACTTGTCCGCGGGAGTCGGATCGACCGGCGCGGGCTCGTTGCCACAACGTTTCTTCCCGGCGGCTTGCCGCTCCGTTTCCGCCGCGTCGCGTTGCCGCTGTTCCTCGGCGGCCCGCTCGTGAGCCTCCGCTTCAAGCCGGTTTTTCGCCTCGCGGATTTTCACCAAGCGGTCCTCACGTCGCTTCAGTTCGTCCGGCAGTTCGTCTCCGCGGCGACTGCCCAATGTGGGGAAGATCGGCCGTCGCCTTGTCTCCTTGCGACACCCCGTTTATACTAAATCCCTCCAACTCCCCCCTCCGAAGCCTCGCCCCACGCTGCGCCGTCCGTCGGCAAAGCGAAAAAACTCGCTTTTGGCCGAAAAGGAGCGGCGTGCGTTCGGGTGATGAGAAATGCGGGCTAGGAGGCCACGACATGCCTCGCGCCCAGCAACGGGCAAGATCTTCAACAGAATCTCGAATGGTCTCCGGTTCCTCCGCTCGAAGCAGTCCCGCAAAGTGCTTCACCGCTCTGTTGAGCGCCTCCGGCGACGGATGATACACGTCACACAATCGCATGAATGCCTCAAGATCATGTGGCGTACCATGATACCGGAAGTGAGGTGAAATGGAACTCGAAAGAGATCTTTCCGAGACCTGTCGCCATTCGGCCTCGCGAGAACCTTCATCGAACCGTGCGACACATGCGGAAAACCGCGTGATCTGAATGTGCTCTGAGAGGACGACCGATCCGATCCGTTTGCGAACTCGTAATCGACCACTGTGCAGGTCGATATGCTCCTCACGCTCCACAAGCAATACAAAGCCAATGAGCATGAGGCACACACACAGGCAAGCCAATACGATGAGCTTCACGCCGCCGTCCACCCGCTGTTCGTCCGCCCGAACACTTCCGCTTTCGGACTCTCCACGGGCGGGCTGCAAACACATGATCGAACTCCCAACGATGGTAGTTGCAGGACTATTCCCTCCAGTACGGTCGAGGCCGGGAGATGGGGCGCCTTCCAAAGGCGGGACCGCCCCGCGTCTCTGCACAACACTTTTCCTTTGGATCAGCGTATGCGAGGAACGACGCGTCCCGCGACATCCACCGACCGACCACCGGCTCATAAACCCGCGCCCGAATGTAAAACGTCGTCGTCGCGTCATCCCAGTAGTAACCGACCTTCCCAACCCACCGGAACGCATTCACCGTCAAACCGCTCACCGCCAATTCGTTCCCCCATGCATCGTTCAGGTACATATCAGTCGCATTTCCACCATCATCCGTCAGTGCCCGCGCCGACCCCAGCGCGTCGTACGTGTAATAGCTGGGCACCCAAATCGTCGGCCCCTTGCGATACTGGCTGATCAGGTTCCCGTACTCCCTTGGCTCGTTGGTGTAGACGGCCTTGATTTCGTTCTGGTCGTCGGCTTCGGCGAGGTAGTTACTAAAATCCCAAACGTACTTGGTGACGCCTTGCGAGTCAGCCTTTTCCTGCCGGAGTCCGTCAAAGCGATAGGCACTCGTGACGATTCCGCCAGCGGGCATCAGAACCCTGGCTTGTCGATTCTGGTCGTCCCAGGTGGTCGTCGTGCGCTGCCCAGTCGGCTGCTCGAGGACTTGCACGTTGCCCGCCAGATCGTACGTGTAGGTCGTCACGCCTGACGCGTCTTGGCTGGTGGTAAGCTGGTTGGCCAAATCGTACGCGTACGTGGTCAGCGCTCCGGACGCCTCCTTGACAAGCCGGTTGCCGAGCGGATCGTAGGTGTACGTCGTGTCGTAGCCGGAGGCACCGTTGCGTTGCTCGCGCGTCAGGCGATCCGTGGCATCGTAGGTCCACGTGACGCGATCACCGCTGGATTCCAGCATTCCGACGGGATTGCCCCTGGGATCGTGCTCGTAGATTAGGCCGAGGATCACGCTGTCGTCCGCCTTCAAATTGTAGAGTTGTGCCACCCGTGAGGCGCTATCGTAAATGTAGCTGGCCCGCGTGCCGTTGGCTAGTTCGGTCAGCGTCCGCCGACCCGCCGCGTCGTAGCTGAAGGTGGTGCGGTCGCCTTGCGGGTTCACCAGGTGAGCGATCTGACCGCGTGGGCCGTAGGCGTAGCTGAAAACACCGCCGTTCGGCGCGGTCATCGTCGCCCGCTGGCCGAGGGCGTCATAGGTGTACGTGATCGCGTTTCCCGCCGGATCGACGGCGGTTAACCGGCGGCCCAGCAAATCGTACGTGAACGTCGAGCGGCTCGTGCCGTCGACTGCGACGGTGCGGTTACCGATTGCATCGTACCCGAACGTGACCGGCGGATCGTTGGTGGACATGCGACTCGTGAGCCGATTGGCTGCGTCGTATTGGAATGTGGCCTCGATGCCGCGAGCGTCCAGAATGGATGTTTGCCGGCCAGCGGCATCGTATGCAAAGGTCGTGGCGCGGCCCAAGGCATCGAGGTGCTGTACAATCCGCCCCGCCGCGTCGTGCGTGTACGTGTTGCGCCCGCCGTTGGCGTCGAGGATCCCAACCCGCCGGCCCGCCGCATCGAATACCGCGGTCGTGCGGTGACCCAAGGCGTTGACCTCGGCGATGGCCGTTCCAACCGCGTCGTATACGGTCGTGGATAAATGCCCGTTGGCGTCCGTGCGAGCCACGCGCAGGCTCGCCGCGTCGTAGCTGAAGCTCGTGCGATCCCCCAGCGGATTCACCGTGGCGATCAGCCTGCCCGCGGCATCGTGAACGCTGGTCGTGCGGTGCCCCAGCGGATCGGTTTGGGCGACCGGACGATTTGCGGCGTCGTAGGCCAGCGTTGTGCGGAAGCCCAGGGGATCAAGGGCGGCGATCTGGCGGACCGCTTCGTCGAACACGGTCTCCGCAGCGCTCGCCCAACCGGCAATCGGCGGGCGGGGCCACACCTCGATATTGATCCAGCGAACACGGCCGAAAGCCCTGTGCCGCTCACTTTGGGTCCATTTGGGGCCGTTCTTGTTAACGGAGCGGCGCAGGCCGCCCGGTTTCCGATTGTAATGCCGGACGGCTCGCGCCGTGCCGCTACAAAGTAAGTAGCATTGGCCGAAAGCCAGCAGTTCCGGACCGCTGCGGAGCGCATCCGCTTCCGAGCCCTCGACATCCATCCACAACAGGATGCCGTCTGGTCGCCCGCATCGCCGGTCGAATTCGTCCAGGGTCAGGCACTCGACCGGGACGGCGGGCCCCGTCGCGTCCGGCACCGCAAACAGGGACGAGGACCCAAGTTGGTTCGGATGGCTGCCGGGTGGAAACGTGTGCAGGATTTGCGGACCCGGGGAACCCGTGATGGCCACCGGGTGGAGAGGGCCCGGAAACGCAGGCGCAAGGTGCGCGTGGGTAGCCGGATTCGGTTCGCAGCCGAACACCTTCATCTCCGGCCAGACTTCGCGGAGCGTCCGCCATTCGCTCTTCCAGCCGACCCCGATGTCGTACAAGGCGCACGGCGCGTGGGGGATGAACTGAACGATGTGGCGTTCGTGCTTCTGCTGGCGGTTCATGCGAGCGAATTCTCGTAAAGCGGGCCTGTCAACCTGCACCTCCGTCCGAAATCAGCAGCGCGGCACGCGAGACGACAAACGTGCGGCCGCATCATGTCTTTTTCTGATCGCGTCTTGCCGGGTCGCCGGATGCGGGCAGGACCAAGATCCGCGCGTGTCTGAGATTGCTGTCATTTTCTTTTGTCGGTCGTATTCGCAGTACGTCAAACCGTAGGGTGTGCCGTCCAGCCGCGTCGTAGCACACCACCCACGACAAAAGTCAAAATTCAAGACCTGACCCCAGGCTCCTGTGCTACTCAACCGCCCCCTCCCTGTCAACGGAAACGAGTCCCGTCCGCTGCTCTTACTGCCTGTCCTTTTTCTCCCCACGCTGGAAGTTGATACATCCAAGCTCCCATTCCCTGATTACTCCTTGGCCGGTGTTCTCTTCTTCCGCACACACAGCGCAGATGGTTGCCCAACAATCCAGGTAACTTGTGTCAAGTGAAGCAGGCGGGCGACGCCCGCACTTCGCTACGCGATCGCGTAGGTTCTGAGCCAAGACGCCCGCCGTTCCCACGAGATTCGATGGTCCGGCTCAGCCGCCGAAGCTCCTGCAAATCGAGGGAATAGGAAGCAGGCTCTTCTCGAAGCAGCACGATCTCTGCATGCGGAAGTTTCCGCATAAGCTCATCGAGATGTTTCTCTGCAAGCCAGGAGCCCCCAATCGCCAAGAATCGCAAGTGTTGGAATCCGGAGAGCGTCTCGATCATTGAGTCTGCGGACCGGGGTGAATCGCCCGGAAGCGAGCCTTGGTAAAACACCAACGTGCGTAGTGGCCGTAAGCTGCGAAGCCAATCCATTCCCCCGGCAGACACCCTCGATTCCACGATGACAATCGCCTCTAGACTCCTACTCATGCTAAGGCAGCGTAGACCATCGTCGCCAAGTTCGCTGTAATAGCTATAACAAAACCTCTTCAGATTCGGAATCCGAGATATGGTCCGTGTGCCTGCCGTTGTAAGATCGCAGTGCTCGAGGATCAGTTCTTCAAGTTCGGTAAGCCCGACGAGTTGTGTCATCTTCGAGTCTGTATCAATCTCGTCGTAAAGGGCGATACTCCGCGATTGCCCACAACGAACGGACTCCACCGCTCGCGCAAACTCGGTCGCCCGCTGTGCACGAAACTCCTGGATGGCTTGCTCGTGACGCGTGGTGGCTGTAATCCGACCCCAGCGGAAGCATAATAGCACCAAGGCTCCGACAAGCACAGACAGAATGGAATACATGATAATCCGTTTGATCATAACTAGCCTACGAACTCGCGCACCAAAGAGGAAGACTTGTCACGGCAAGCCTCGAGTGTTTTGGGGCGGAAGCATCGGGAAAATGTCGTTCAACTCGGTGCCTGTTATCGTGGAGGAGGTTGCGAGAGAGCCGCTCTCGAGCCTCTTCGTGCAGCAACTGACAATCTCGGCCTTACTGGAAAAACCGGGAGGGGCCGCATGTGGATCGGGATAAGCGACACTTGGGAGCGGGTCGTTTGAGGCGTTAGCGGCAGTGCATCGTGCGCACTTCCGACCTTCGCGATTATTCCAGATCGCTTGCCTGGTATTCACTGCCGGCTGTTCCCTGTTTATCCATTGAGCGATCTCACGTTCATCTAGCGCGCATCGGGAACAACGACATGTGCTCCTACTCGCAAGTGTGCCGCCTGCGATGCAGTGACGTAATGCGCTGTGCAACCGGGAGTAATAGTTTAGAGAACCGTCGGCATCTAGGTCTTTCGGGCCGATTGCTGGCGTGAAACCCGCTGATGGAACGTACCGGCCGGCTTCCGCCTCGGCAAAATTACGAACTTCTTGAAAGATCGTGGTGACGCCAGGCATTCCGAGAGTCAGCCAGTATCCTCCAAGGCACCCACAACTCAATTTGCACTTGGACTTAACGTAGGCTACAACAAACTCACTGTCCGATGTCTCCATTCCCGTTGGATCGATCCATCTCAATGGGTTTGCGTAGACGTAAATCTCAGTTAATAGCGATCGGTCCAAGTGAGAACCGTCGTTCCAACGGGAGCCCTGGACGGGTATTGGATAGAGCAACGGATCTGCCGACATCCATCTGCCTCCCACAGGATCATACATTCTCGCCCGAATGTAGAACGTCCCTGTCCCCTCATCCCAGTAGTACCCGACACGTCCTACCCAACGTAACGGATTGATGGTCGTCCCGCTAACCGCAACTTCATTGCCCCAAGCGTCGTAAAGATACGTATCCGTCGCATCCCCACTCCAATCCGTCAGCACGCGCGCCGACCCCAACGCATCGTACTTGCAGTAGCTCGGCACCCAGATCGTCGGACCCTTTCGGTACTGGCTGATCAGGTTACCATACGGTTGCGGCTCGTTGGTGTAGATGGCTTGGATGTCGTCCTGTTGGTCGGTCTCGGCGAGGTAGTTCTGGAAGTCCCAAATGTACTTGGTGACGCTTTGCGGCTCCGCCTTTTCGTGCCGGAGTCCGTCGAAGCGATAGGCACTCGTGACGATTCCGCCAGCGGGCAGCAGAACGCTGGTTTGCCGATTTTGGTCGTCCCACGTGTTTGTCGTACGCTGCCCGGTCGGCTGCTCGACGACTTGCAGGTTGCCGGCCAAATCGTACGTGTAGGTCGTTACCCCCGTTGCGTTTTGGCTGGTTGTCAGTTGATTCGCCAAGTCGTATGCGTACGTGGTCAGCGCTCCCGACGCATCCTTGAGGAGCCGATTGCCCAGCGGATCGTAGGTGTACGTCGTGTCGTAGCCAACCGCACCGCTGCGTTGCTCGCGCGTCAGGCGATCCGTGGCATCGTACGTCCATGTGACGCGATCGCCGCTGGATTCGACCATCCCGACGGGATTTCCCGCGGTATCATGCTGGTAGGTCAAGCCGACGATCACGCTGTCGTCCGCCTTCAAATTGTAGAGTTGTGCCACCCGTGAGGCGCCGTCATAAGTGTAGCTGGCCCGCGTGCCGTTGGCTAGTTCCGTCAGCGTCCGCTGGCCGGCTGCGTCGTAGCTGAACGTCGTGCGGTCGCCTTGCGGGTTCACTAAGTGAGCGATTTGAGCGCGCGGGCCGTAGGCGTAGGTGAACACGCCGCCGTTCGGCGCGGTCATCGTCGCCCGCTGGCCGAGGGCGTCAGAGGTGTACGTGATCGCATTCCCCGCCGGGTCGACGGCGGTCAGTCTGCGGCCCAGCAAGTCGTACGTGAACGTCGAGCGGCCCGTCCCGTCGATTGCTTCTGTGCGGTTCCCGACGGCATCGTACCCGAACGTGACCGGCGGATCGTTGGTGGACGTGCGACTGGTGAGCCGATTGGCTGCATCATACTGGAACGTGGCCTCGATGCCGCGAGCGTCCAGAATGGATGTTTGCCGGCCAGCGGCATCGTATGCGAAGGTCGTGGCGCGGCCCAAGGCATCGAGGTGCTGTACAATCCGCCCCGCCGCGTCGTGCGTGTACGTGTTGCGCCCGCCGTTGGCGTCCAGGATCCCAATCCGCCGGCCCGCCGCATCATAGACCGTCGTGGTACGGTGCCCAAGCGCGCTAATCTGGGCTACGTTTCGGCCGAGTTCGTCATAGACCGTAGTGGCGGCGTTCCCGTTCGCATCCAGGATCGCCTGTTGCCGACCGGCCGCATCGTAGCTGAACGTCGTTCGCGCACCCAGCGGATTCACCGTGGCGATCAGCCTGCCCGCGGCATCGTAAACGCTCGTCGTGCGGTGCCCCAGCGGATCGGTTTGGGCGACCGGGCGATTTGCGGCGTCGTAGGCCAGCGTTGTGCGGAAGCCCAGGGGATCAAGGGCGGCCGCGGCGCGACCCGCGGCGTCGTAGACCGTCGTCGAGACATGGCCCAGCGCGTTGATCACCGCGACTTGCCGGCCGGCTGCGTCGTAGGCCAGGGTTGTCCGATTGCCCAGGGCGTCGACCGTCGCCTGCGTACGGCCCGCGGCGTCGTACACCGTCGTCGCCACCGCGCCGCGAGCGTCGATTGTCTCGCTCCGTCGCCCGGCCGCGTCGTAGGCGAACGTGGTTGCGTCTCCCAAGGCGTTGACGGACGCGATGGCTCGTCCCGCGGCGTCGTAGGTCATCGTGTTTCGCTGGCCCAGAGGATCGATCGTCGTGATCGGGCGATCGGCGCCGTCGAACACGTTGGTCGTGACGTTGCCCAGCGGATCGATCGAAGCGACCGGCCTGTCGGCGACGTCGTAGGTCGTGGTACGGGTCTGGCCCAAGGGATTCACCGCGGCGACGGAACGTCCGGCCGCGTCGTACACGGTCGTTTGCCGGCGGCCCAGCGCGTCCAGCGACGCGGCGGCCCGGCCCGCGGCGTCGTAGATCGTCGTCGTCCGGTTGCCCAGCGGGTCCACGCTCGCCGCCGGGCGGTTCGCCTCGTCGTAGATGGTCGTGGTCCGCTCACCCAACGGATTCACCTGCGCCACGGCATTGCCAAACGCGTCGTAGACCGTCGTGCTGCAGTGACCCAGCGGATCGACCATCTCGACCACGCGGCCGGCAACATCGTAGATCGTCGTGCTCCGCTCGCCCAGCGGGTTCACCTGGGCCACCGCGCGTCCGGCTTCGTCGTACACCGTCGTCCATAGGTTCCCCAGCGCGTCGATGGCAACGACCGGTCGGCCCACGGGGTCGTAGATCGTGCTGACGCGCGCCCCGAGCGGATCGACCGTGGCCGCCGGTCGCCCCGCCGGATCGTACACGGTCGTCGTCCGCTGACCCAACGGGTTCACTGCGGCCACACGTCTGCCGTCTGCATCGTACACGTTCTCATTGCGTTCGCCCAGCGGGTTCTCGCTGGCTTCCGGTTCGCACGACGGACCGTACTCCGTCGTCCACTGGTTCCCCAGCGGGTCGATCGATACCACGGGACGACCGGCCGCATCGTACACGGTCGTGCTGCGGTGCCCCAGCGGATTAAGCTGGGCGATTGGCCGGTTGTCCGCATCGTAGACCGCCGTCCACACGCTGCCCACGGGACTGGTCACCGTCTCCCGGCGGCCCGGCAAATCGTAACCATAGGTCGTGCGGTTGCCCAACGGATCGATCTGGGCGATGGGACGGCCGAGCGGGTCGTACTCCAGCGTGACGCGTGCGCCCAGCGGATTGACCATCTCCGTTTGGCTGCCCAGCGCGTCGTAGCCGTAGGTCGTCCGGTGGCCCAACGGGTCTACCTGGGCTTCCACTCGCCCCGCCGCGTCGTACTGCGTCGTCCATCGCGCGCCCAAGGCGTCCTGCCGCTCCACCTCCCGGCCGTTCAAGTCGTAGGTGATCGTCTGCCGCGCGCCCAGCGGATTTTCCATCCCCGTGATCCGGTTCATCCCGTCCACCGTCCACGTCGTCCGCTGGCCCAGCGCGTTCTCCGTCGCCACCCGCTGGCCCGCCGCGTTGTACAGGTACGTCGTCCGCTGGCCCAACGGGTTCACCCGCGCCGCCTGGTTCGGGCCCTCGTACACGAACGTCGTCCGCATCCCCGACGGCCGCATCAGCTCGGTGAGTTGGTTGTGCGCGTTGTACGTGTAGCTCGTCAGGCCCCCATCAGGCCCCTGCCGCGCGATCCGCTGACCGGCCGCATTCCACACCAGGGTGATCCGGTGGTCCAAGGCGTCCACCTGCGACTGCAGGCGACCCTCCGCGTCATACTGGAACGCGCCCTGCGCCCCCGACGGCGCAATCACGCCCGCCGTCCGCGTCCGCCCGTGATCGGCCGGCTCGTACAGAATCGTCGTCCGCTGGCCCGCCGGATCTTCCACACTCTGCAGCCGGTTGTTCTCCCACGTGTAGCTCATCGAAGTCTTCGAGCCGATTCAGCGACACTCTCTCATCGTCGGCGATAACGAACCGCAATTCCTGGTCACGGAACTTACGGCCCTGCAGCGTGAAATCATCACGCTTCTGGGCCTCTCACCTGCTGACTACGGCCGGTGACCCGCCCCATGCCCCCGGCGACAACCCCGGAGATATTGGATCGACGACCTGCGGAACGTAGGCTGGAACAGGCCGTGAAACAGCAGGAAAGTACGGGGGAATCGCAACGTCTGTTCACCGCTTTCGACTACCAAGCCTCGACGTGGTCGTCACCGCGGTGGGTGGTGGTGAAGTGCGAGGCGAATGCCAAAGGCACCAACCGCCGAGCTGTGGTGACCAACCGCCCGGGCGCACGCACGTTGCCCCAAGGTGCGTATGAGGAATACGCCGATCGCGGCGAAAGCGAGAACCGCAACAAGAAACTGAAATGCGATTTGTGCGCGGATCGGCTGAGCGATCATCGATACCTAGCCAATTGCTTCCGCATGTTCCTGCACTGCTTGGCGAACAACTTGTTGGTCCTCCTGCGACAGACGATTGCTGCACCGCCAGCCAACGAACCGATGCCGGCCACGGATTATCCCGACCCCAACACGGTCACGCAAGAACAGCTTCCCCCGGAAGCCCGCACCGGACGCGCACGTCGCCGGGGTTTCAATCAACGTCGGGAGGCCGATCCGTTGGGCGAAGGCCACCCCTGCACTTGGCGGATGCGTGTCATCAAGGTCGCCGCACGAATCCAAGTTACGGCGCGTCGTATCCGTGTTTTTCTTTCCGGTTCATGGCCGTTTCTTGACCACTTCCGGGACGTGGGCCAGGCCGTGCTTGACGGCTCGTAAAGACTCTCGTACCGCGTCTTTCCCTTCTTCGTCACCCCTCCCTTGACCAACGCATGACCACTCGACCTCGGTTCTTTACGTGGGGTAAGGGGGCGGTCTGCGCCGATCGCGGCCATGAGTCCTTGCCCCAACGGAGACACTCGACCACTATCGCGGCAGTCGGAACTCATGAATAATCCGGGCTAGCGCACCGCCTGCCTGCCGCGCCGTTCCACTCTCGTAATCGGCCGTATCTGGTGGTGCGTATACCCGTCATTAGCCGCAAACGAAAGTCGCTGGACCAGCACACGTCGTTCAAGTTTTTTGACCATGCGCCAGCTTCTTCAATGGCAACGCCCGCTCAGTCTCCATAATCAACCACACATCGTGGCAACAATTTCTGTAGACGCTTCACGTCCGCATTGGGAGTACAATCCGGAGATATGCCACTCAAGCCGATCCCGATCAAACGTAAACTCTTCATCCTCCCAATGGCGTCTACCGATCGCTTCGTTACGTTGCTCACACAGTAAAGGTTGAGGCACCGAAGCTGGTACTTGGCACACAGCTGCTCCATGCCATCGTCGCTGATCATCGCATCAGACAGAGACAACACGTGAAGTGAAGGAAGCTCCAGTGAGACGAGATGATGGATTCCATTGTCAGTCAAACCACTGTGTCCCAAATTGAGATTCTGAAGTTTCTTGAGACTTGGCAGAGTCGCAATGTCAGCCTCATCCATCTTCGCCCCGTATAGGTTCAGCCATTGCAGGCCACTCAGTGACTCAAGGGTTCGAAAATCCGCTCCATGCAGGTCCGCCCCATTCAGTGAAAGCCCTCGAAGCTGCTTCATCTGGCCGATCCAATCCAGGTCGGAGGCGCGAATGGTCGCCGGCAAACGCAGCCACTTGACTTGATGAGATGCCCTGAGTTCGCCACGAATAGCGTCGGTTAGTTCCACGTTCACCAAGTCCAGCGTATCGCACTTGTCACCCTGGAAGAGGCCTGAAAGCGACACCTTGACGGGACCTCCCCGAGGAGCCTGTGCAACTCCCGGACGAGACCATTCGAAAAGAACGCGGTTGGGCGCTTCCACATCTTGGACTCCGCCAAGTTGGTAGTATTCGTTCACGGACAGTCGCGCCGGATCGCTACACCCCGATAGGAGAAGTACTGCCAGAACACTCAGCACGCTGTTGTCCCGTTTCCGACGCCACACCCAGGAGAAGGAGACGGCTTTCGCGCCGCTCGTATTCGTCGCCGCGCGCTCCGCGGCGTCTTCAGTTCGAACAAAACCGAGTGTCACGAGATCAGTAGTCATTGAACCGTGCTCAATTCGTGCACCTCAGGGGTAATGAGGCGGCACCGGCGGGCCAAGGACGGGTACGGGCTGGTACTCGGCACAAACCCAAACGAAGCCTGCATACGGGGCTACACCCTGCAACACGTATTCCCTTCGGATGCATTGCCGAGGGTCCCGCCCCCAGCCTTTCGGCGGCAGTTCGCAGCTGTACACCCACCCCGGATCGCACTTAGTACATGGTTCGAGACCCGGTTCTAGGGCAGTCGCCCAGCCAGACCTCGTACCGCACACCACACATCCGGTCGACTCTGCGATTTCCTTTCTTATGCCAGGCGCGACATCAGCCGTGCCAGTCTGGCATGTGTAAAGATTGATCGTGCAGTAGTCACACTCGTTGTCTGCGAATGCCGCCGCTAGATTCTCCCCAAATGAACCAGGCAGCAAGACGATTCGTTGGCCATTCGGACCGTATGTGATGATGCCGCCAGGGTTCTCTATGCCGCCCCGATGTCCGAACATCCACACACTGCAGCATTTATTATCCCGGATGTACTTGAGAATCTCTTGCTCGGTCTTGGCACCATACAGCGGGGGCACGTCCAGCCGCCCCGCGAAGCCTGGATCAGGGAACGGACTGGTCTTATTCATCATGGTTATTCCGCACTTCTTCCCTGCAGGAGCAATGACCCCAGCCGGAGGCGCGCCTGGGCTTACTTGATCGAGACCGCTCGGATCGATCAGACCAAGCGGTCGCAACAATACGTAGCGATAGAGGTTGATGATCAGCCTAAAAACGGAGATGCTTGTTCTCTTGACGGAACTTGACGAAATGACGAGTGGGTACCACAACGGATCCTGCGACATCCACCGCCCGATCACCGGCTCATACACCCGCGCCCGGATGTAAAAGGTCCCCGTGCCCTGGTCCCAGTAGTAGCCCACCTTCCCAATCCAGCGGAATGAATTCACAGTCGTCCCGCTAACGTCGACGTGACTGCCCCACGCATCGTAAACGTACGTATCGGTCGCGCCTCCCGACTCGTCCGTGAGCCCCCGCGTCGTTCCCAAAGCATCATACTGGTAATAGCTGGGGACCCAAATCGTCGGGCCCTTGCGATACTGGCTGATGAGGTTGCCGTACTGTTGCGGTTCGTTGGTGTAGACGGCCTCGACCGTGTCCGCCAAGTCGGTCTCTGCCAGGTAGTTCTGGAAATCCCAAATGTACTTGGTGACCCTTTGTGGCTCCGCTTTCTCGTGCCGGAGTCCGTCAAAGCGGTAGGCACTCGTGACGATTCCGCCAGCGGGAAGGAGAACCCTGGTTTGCCGATTTTGGTCGTCCCACGTGGTCGTCGTCCGCTGCCCGGTCGGCTGCTCCACGATGCGCAGGTTGCCGGCCAAATCGTAAGTGTAGGTCGTCACCCCCGACGCGTCTTGGCTGGTTGTCAGTTGATTCGCCAAGTCGTATGCGTACGTGGTCAGCGCTGCCGACGCCTCCTTAAGTATACAAATCCCAAAACAAACTAACAATAAAAAAAAAACGTAGCCAACCGCACCACTGCGTTGTTCTCGCGTCAGTTGATCGGTGGCGTCGTACGTCCACGTGACGCGATCACCGCTGGATTCCAGCATTGCGATGGGATTCCCGACGGAATCGTGCTCGTAGGTCAGGCCGAGGATCACGCTGTCGTCCGCCTTCAAATTATACAGCTCTGTCACCCGTGAGGCGCCATCATAAGTGTAGCTGGCCCGCGTGCCGTTGGCTAGTTCCGTCAGCATCCGCCGGCCGCCTGCGTCGTAGCTGAAGGTCGTGCGGTCGCCTTGCGGGTTCACCAGGTGAGCGATTTGACCGCGTGCGCCGTAGGCGTAGGTGAACACACCGCCGTTCGGCGCGGTCATCGTCGCCCGCTGGCCGAGGGCGTCATAGGTGTACGTGATCGCGTTTCCCGCCGGATCGACGGCGGTTAACCGGCGGCCCAGCAAGTCGTAGCTGAACGTCGAGCGGCCCGTCCCGTCGATTGCTTCTGTGCGGTTGCCGACGGCATCGTACCCGAACGTGACCGGCGGATCGTTGGTGGACGTGCGACTGGTGAGCCGATTGGCTGCGTCGTACTGGAACGTGGCCTCGATGCCGCGAGCGTCCAGAATGGACGTTTGCCGGCCAGCGGCATCGTACGCGAAGGTCGTGGCGCGACCCAAGGGATCGAGGTGCTGTACAATCCGCCCCGCCGCGTCGTGCGTGTACGTGTTGCGCCCGCCGTTGGCGTCCAGGATCCCAATCCGCCGGCCGGCCGCGTCGAATACCGCAGTCGTGCGGTGCCCCAAGGCGTTGACCTCGGCGATGGCCGTTCCAACGTCGTCGTACACGGTCGTGGATAAATGCCCGTTGGCGTCCGTGCGAGCCACGCGCAACCCCGCCGCGTCGTAGCTGAAAGTCGCGCGATCCCCCAGCGGATTCACCGTGGCGATCAACCTGCCCGCGGCATCGTAAACGCTCGTGGTGCGGTGCCCCAGCGGATCGGTTTGGGCGACCGGACGATTTGCAGCGTCGTAGGCGAACGTTGTGCGGAAGCCCAGGGGATCAAGGGCGGCCGCGGCGCGACCCGCGGCGTCGTGGACGGTCGTCGCTACATACCCCAGCGCGTTGCTCACCGCGACTTGCCGGCCGGCCGCGTCGTAGGCCAGGGTGGTCCGATTGCCCAGGGCGTCGACCGTCGCCTGCGTACGTCCCGCGGCGTCGTACACCGTCGTCGCGACCGCGCCGCGAGCGTCGATCGTCTCGACTCTCCGGCCCGCCGCGTCGTAGGCGAAGGTGGTTGCGTGCCCCAAGGCGTCGATGGAGGCAAGCGGGCGTCCTGCCGGGTCGTAGGTCGTCGTGTTTCGCTGGCCCAGCGGATCGACGGTGGCGATCGGGCGGTCGGCGTCGTCGAACACGTTGGTCGTGGCGTTGCCCAGCGGATCGATCGAGGCGACTGGCCTGTCGGCGACGTCGTAGGTCGTGGTACGGATCTGGCCCAAGGGATTCACCGCGGCGACGGAACGTCCGGCGGCGTCGTACACGGTCGTGTGCCGGCGGCCCAGCGCGTCCAGCGACGCGGCGGCCCGGCCCGCGGCGTCGTAGATCGTCGTCGTGCGGTAGCCCAGCGGGTCCACGCTCGCCGCCGGGCGGTTCGCCTCGTCGTAGACGGTCGTGGTCCGCTCTCCCAGCGGGTTCACCTGCGCCACGGCATTGCCCAACGCATCGTAGACCGTCGTGCTGCAGTGGCCCAGCGGATCGACCACCTCGACCACGCGGCCGGCAACATCGTAGATCGTCGTGCTCCGCTCGCCCAGCGGGTTCACCTGGGCCACCGCGCGTCCCACTTCGTCGTACACCGTCGTCCATAGGTTCCCCAGCGCGTCGATGGCAGCGATCGGCCGGCCCACGGGGTCGTAGATCGTGCTGACGCGCGCCCCGAGCGGATCGACCGTGGCTGCCGGTCGCCCCGCCGGATCGTACACGGTCGTCGTCCGCTGACCCAACGGGTTCACTGCGGCCACACGTCTGCCGTCCGCATCGTACACGTTCTCGCTGCGTTCGCCCAGCGGGTTCTCGCTGGCTTCCGGTTCGCACGACGGACCGTACTCCGTCGTCCACTGGTTCCCCAGCGGGTCGATCGAGGCTACGCGGCGACCGGCCGCATCGTACACGGTCGTGCTGCGGTGCCCCAGCGGATTAACCTGCGTAATGGGCCGGTTGTCCGCATCGTAGACCGCCGTCCACACGCTGCCCACGGGACTGGTCACCGTCTCCCGGCGACCGACCAAGTCGTAGGCATAGCTGGTGCGGTTCGCCAGCGGATCGATCTGGGCGGTGAGGCGGCCGAGCGGGTCGTACTCCAGCGTGACGCGGGCGCCCAGTGGATTGACCGTCTCCGTTTGGTTGCCCAGCGCGTCGTAGGCGTAGGTCGTCCGGTGGCCCAACGGGTCCACCTGGGCTTCCACCCGGCCCGCCGCGTCGTATTGCGTCTGCCATCGCGATCCCAACGCGTCCTGCCGCTCCACCGGCCGGCCATTCAAGTCGTAGGTGATCGTCTGCCGCGCGCCCAGCGGATGCTCGATCCCCGTGATCCGGTTCATCCCGTCCACCGTCCACGTCGTCCGCTGGCCCAGCGCGTTCTCCGTCGCCACCCGCTGGCCCGCCACGTTGTACAGGTACGTCGTCTGCTGGCCCAGCGGGTTCACCCGCGCCGCCTGGTTCGGCCCCTCGTACACGAACGTCGTCCGCATCCCCGACGGCCGCGTCACCGCGGTGAGTTGGTTGTGTGCGTTGTACGTGTAGCTCGTCAGGCCCCCGTCAGGCCGTCAGGCCCCTGCCGCGCGATCCGCTGACCGGCCGCATTCCACACCAGGGTGATCCGGTGGTCCAAGGCGTCCACCTGCGACTGCAGACGACCCTCCGCGTCGTACTGGAAAGTCCCCTGGGCCCCCGACGGCGCAACCACGCCCGCCGTCCGCGTCCGACCGTGACTGGCCGGCTCGTACAGAATCGTCAGCCGCTGACCGGCGGGGTCTTCCACGCTCGCCACCCGACGGCCGGACCACGAGTAACTCGTCCGCCGGCCCAACGCATCCTCCGCCGACAACAGTTGCCCGCCCGCAGAGAACGTCAACGTCGTCCGCCTCCCCAAGGCATCCTGAATCTCCGTCTGTGTCCCCGACACGTATGCATATGTCGTCCGCGCCCCCAGCGGGTTCTCGTACGATTGCAGTCGCCCCGGCACGTCGTACGTGTAGCTGAACCGGCTCCCTTCCGGGTCCACGTACGCCCCCAGCCGACCCTGCGCGTTGTACTCCAACCCATGCACGCACAACTCCGGCGTCACGTATTGCGTCAGCCGACCCTGGGCATCGACCGTGAACTGGCTCTCCCGGCCCGCCGCGTCCGTCACACGCGACAGGTAACCCGCCCCGTCATAGCTCAGCGTCGTCCGCCGCCCGAACGGGTCCAGCACCGACGACAACCGCTGCTGACCGCCCAGATCCACAAAGCTCAGCGTCCAGATGTCCCCCGACACCGAGATCAGCCGATCCAGCCTGCCCGACGTGTCGTAGTGCAGTTGCGTCTGGTCCGGCAACCGCTCAATCCAACCGTCCGCCACCTTCTGCAACGTGCTGCCGGCGCCCGCCGGGCTCTGGTAGTAACCCGTCACCGGATCTTTGTTCGAAAAGCACAGCACCGTTCCGCTCGGCTTGAACCACTCCACCGCCGATTCGTTCAGCTTCTCCACTTCCCCCGTCAGATCGCTGTCGAATCCCGCTCCGAACGCCGGATGGCCCGGCGACAGCGAGTTGTACGTCAGCCCGGGAATCGCGTCGAACGAGCCGCCCTGCGGCGGCCCCAGCCGCAGCATCAGGTCCCCTTTGCTCGGCGCCGGGTTCGTCAACGCCGGACCCGCCACCGCGTACCGCGCCAGGCTGTTGCCGGCAGCCGGGCCGGCGGAGCCGACACCGAGTTGGATCAACAGATCCACTGTTGGCAAGCGATGGACGTGACCGTGCATGTCTGCCACAGCGGGCCCTTGGACGATAACCTTCGGTACCTTCGGTCGATGAATCTTGAGCAGCGCGGTTGCGTGTATCACGAAGCTCGGGATTGGGCGTCCGTTAAAGGCCTGCAAGTCGCTTCCGCTCGGAATTGACAACGGTGCGCGAGATTATTTTCCGCCTCGGAGCAACTCCGGCATGGTCAAAACTGGTCATAATAGAGGAGCTTCATCCAACCAGTAGTCCAACCGCTACATCGTTCGAAAGGAACGTACAATTCAATTTGAAATGGCACGTTAGTATTCTCACCTGTTGAGACGACGCTGCCATTGATCTCAATTCGACAAGCGTTTGCTCTCCGTACTGCGGTAGGGAAAACGAAGAGCACGGATTGTTTAGATGGCAAAAACTCACCAACATTGTTATTGTCCATGTCAACCGAGTAGCGATCTTTACCATGCAGTTCCTTCAGATTCGACTGCTCGCGTTCTTGACCGTGAACAACCATGAGACTACTGATCTCAATGGCGTCGCCCGAAGCTCCCTTGACTTCGATAACAAGATAAAGTGGAAATGGCGCGCGGTCGGTGCCCACGTAGAATACGAATGGAACTCCCCTTCCATGCAGATCGCCGATCCCAATATATGCCCTCGCGGTTACGACACCATTCACATCGGGCAAGACAACATTCGTATCCATACTCATTCTGTGATCGGACACCGAAGAATAGAAGATTCCCAACGTAGACAACCAGCAGAGCGCTAACAAAGAGCCGGCCAACAAGACCACCCTGCGAAGACGCGAATGTGGTGTGGAGCGAACGGAATTCACAGTGCCCCGTCTCTGGACCCGCAGTTTTCAAATAGGGTAATCGCAACCGAACCTTGTTGAGCCTGGTGAATGGTCTCACGCTACGATCATTTTGCACCTAATGGCTTAGTCAATATCCCGCGGCAAGGTGATTGTGTTGCAGCAAGGGTTTCCGTTTTTCGGTTCGTCTTGAGCCCAATGGGGCCGGACCTCGTAATACTGTTGCATGTTGGGGCCGACGCAATTTGCCTTAATACGCCCCCACACCATTCCAGACACCCAGCATCCATCGAGCCGTGCCGCAACCTCAACCGGATGGACGTCGTGCGCCACATGACCTATGCCGACTATGGCGTCTGTAATGCCTGGCGCAACGCTGTCGATTGTCCCATGGCTGGGCGGCTCACGCATCAATTTGCCAGCCGCATCGTATATGCATTGGTTTGAATGACCTGACACTGGCTTCGATCTCATCGAAAAGACGGCACCTGGGTGATAGCGACCTTCGTGATAACCCACCCGGCGAGGCGGATCGAATCCTGGTTCATCCGTCTTACTGATCGTGGCAACCAGATTACCGTTGGCGTCCTCGACTCGGGTAACGCAGATCCTTGCAGGGCACTTCGGAATTTGGAGCTTCTCCCACCAATTCTCCCGCTCCCGCTCCCGCTCCACCCAATGGTCAAAAACGCTTTGCCTTCCGGCGTCAGTCGTCGCCGCCCAATGAACGCAAGTATCCACGCACTGCTGGTAGTCTAAGGTTATAACGCCAAATGGTGTGTCGTATGTACCTTGATGATATTGGCATATGCCCTGACATAAATGTTGTCTTGCGTCCGGAATTGTATAGTTGCCGCTAGGGTCAGAGAGGTTCACTGGATTGTTATAGACGTAGCAGTACAAGTTTGCCCCGTCCGCGTAGCCCAATGGATCCCGTGAATGCCATCGTCCAGTTTCCTCCTGATAACTTCGAGCGCGAACATAAACCTCACGTGTCCGAGGATTGGTATAACAACCGAGTGCTCCTGTAAATCCGAACGGGTTGTCGGTCGAGCCGGACTGGGCGACGATATCGCCGAAGGCCGTGTATGTCGCTGCGTGAAGTACGGCTTCGGTCTCGTCTGTTAACTGCCTAGTTGAATGCAGGCCATCGTAGTGGTAGTAGTTAGTTTGGCTTTCGCGGTGCCGCGAAACAAGCGGACCATATCGGCCTGGTTCGTTTGTGTAAACCGCCAAATCAGTACCAGCTTCATCGCTCTCACCTAGGTAGGTGTCGTTCTCTGCGTCCCAGATGTGGTTCGTTACGGACATATCGGTTTCCGTGCGCACCCGGCGCTTGTCCGCGTTACTGGCAATGGTCGCGCACTCGCCGCCGGGCTCTTGTATCAGTGTCATCTGATTCTCGCAGTCCCAGACATACGTCGTCCTCGTCCCGCCCGGTCCCTGTACCATGTGCTGGTTTCCATTCGCGTCGAACGTGTACGTCGTCATACCGCTGGCTTCTCGGCTCGTCTCCAACTGGTTAGCCGCGTCGTACGTGTAGGTCGTCAACGCCCCGTCCTCGTTCTTCACTAGCCGATTGCCCACGGGATCGTACACGAACGTGTGGTGGTACGCGTGGACCCCGGAACGCTGTTCACTGGTCAACTGGTACGTCGCGTCGTAGGTCCAGGTCACACGGTCGCCACTGGCCTCCAGGACGCTAGTGCGATTCCCCACGTCGTCGTGTCCGTAGTCGAAGCCGGAAATCAGGGATCCGTCGGATTCGACATTAAACAGGGACGTCAACCTGCCCGCGGCGTCGTAGGTCAACGAAGCACGGGTGCCGTTCGCCAAGTCCTTCCGCGTACGGTGCCCCGCGGCGTCGCAGGCGAATGTCGTGCGATCGCTTTGAGGATTGACTAAGTGGTCGATCCGGCCCGCCGGGCCATAGCCGTAGGTAAACCGACCTCCGTCTAGCTGCAGCATCGACCCTCGTTGTCCGAGTCCGTCATAGCCGTACGTCACCCGTTCGCCGCCTGGATAGCTTACCGATTCCATCCGATCAACGGTGTCATAGGTATAAGTGCATAACCCGGTCGAGTCGCCGCGCAGCGTTCGATTGCTGGTCGCGTCATAGGCAATCGTGACTCGCGAGCCATCGGGATATAGACGGCCCGTCTGCCGATCCAGCGCGTCGAATGTGTACGTCGTCCGATTGCCGCGCGCATCGATCCGCAGGTTCTGTCGTCCCGCGGCGTCGTAGCCGCTCGTAGTGATCCGGCCCAAGGGATCGATCTGCTCCGTTTGTCTGCCCGCCGCATCGTAGGCGAAGCTGTGGCGATGCCCTCGCGCATCCACGAGGGCAATCGTCTGGCCCGCAACGTCGTACACGTTCGTGGTCCGATAGCCCAATGCGTTGACCTCAGCGGACCTTCGCCCCACTTCGTCGTAGACGTTTGTGGAGATATTGCCGTTTGCGTCCGTCGCGGCAATCTGCCGTCCGGCCGCGTCGTAGCTCAGCGTGGTGCGGTAGCCCAGGGCGTCGACCATCGCGATGGTCTGCCCAGCCGCATCGTGGACGGTCGTCGTTCGATGGCCCAGGGGATTGATCTGGGCGATCTGCCGCCCCGCAGCGTCATAGCTGAAGCTGGTTCGATAACCGAGCGGATCGACACCCGCGGCCATTCGACCCGCCGGGTCGTACACCATCGTCGAAGTATAGCTCAGCGCATTGGTCGCGGACACCTGCCGGCCCGCCGCGTCGTAGCCTAGCGTGGTCCGATTCCCCAGAGGGTCGACGGTGGCCTGCCTCCGACCGGCTTGATTGTAGACCGTGGTCGTGACGCCCCCACGGGCGTTCATCACGGCCGTCGAGCGTCCGGCGGCGTCGCGCGTGTAGGTTGTGCGCTGCCCCAAGGCGTCGATTGTGGCTGCCGTGCGGGCTGCGACGTCGAGGACCGTTGTCGTTCGCTGGCCCAAGGCATCGATCATGGCCATCCGACGGTTGGCGTCGTCGTAGACGGCAGTCGTCCGGTTGCCAAGCGGGTCGATCGCGGCGATGTTCCGGCCCGCGGCATCGTAGACTGTAGTGGCCCGATAGCCCAGCGGATTCACGACAGCAACGGCGCGGCTGGCCTCGTCGAACACCGTAGTCTGCCGATTACCCAAGGCATCGATTACTGCCGTCGGACGCCCTGCCTCATCGTAGATCGTCGTCGTCCGGTAGCCCAGCGGGTCGACGCTCGCCACCGGGCGGTTCGCCTCGTCGTAGATGGTCGTGGTCCGCTCTCCCAGCGGGTTCACCTGGGCCACGACATTGTCCAACGCATCGTAGACCGTCGTACTGCAGTGGCCCAGCGGATCGACCACCTCGACCACGCGGCCGGCAACATCGTACACGGTCGTCGTCCGGTTGCCGAGCGGATCGAGCCGGGCGACGGGCCGGCCGGCTTCGTCGTACACCATCGTCCATAGGTTCCCGAGCGCGTCTGCGGCAGCGACCGGTCGGCCCACGGGGTCGTAGATCGTGCTGACGCGCGCCCCAAGCGGATCGACCGTGGCCGCCAGACGCCCCGCCGGATCGTACACGGTCGTCGTCCGCTGACCCAACGGGTTCACTGCGGCCACACGTCTGCCGTCCGCATCGTACACGTTCTCAGTGCGTTCGCCCAGCGGATTCTCCTCCGCTTCCGGTTCGCACGACGGACCGTACTCCGTCGTCCACTCGTTCCCCAGCGGGTCGATCGATACCACCCGGCGACCGGCCGCATCGTACACGGTCGTGCTGCGGTGCCCCAGCGGATTAACTTGGGCGATCGGCCGGTTGCCCGCATCGTAGACCGCCGTCCACACGCTGCCCACGGGACTGGTCACCGTCTCCCGGCGGCCTGCCAGATCGTAGCCATAGGTCGTGCGGTCGCCCATAGGATCGATCTGGGCGGTGAGGCGGCCGAGCGGGTCGTACTCCAGCGTGACGCGGGCGCCCAGCGGATTGACCATCTCCGTTTGG
>Ga0351869_1027_pt1 | contig 57501 bp, 37 predicted proteins | sample TotcelFGM3001M10_FD_206776 | JGI IMG/M metagenome (GOLD analysis project Ga0351869, IMG submission 206776) | Enriched cells from coal bed in the Powder River Basin, Montana, United States - Total cells FGM rep2 HSBNCT.FGM.300.1.M10 ... | reverse complement strand
ACGCGGCCTGTCTTCACCGGCAGCTAGCGCCTTGCCGCTCAAAGTAGGTGGCATTGGGCAAGAGCCATTCCGCTCACCTATTTCCTCGAACGATGCTCCCGATGCTCACGCATCCCTTGCTGACGCTTCGGGTTGGCCTACGAGCGGACTTTGGCCATCCGCCGGCCCAGGTAGGCGGACAGGACGGCGTCCAGCGGCTGGTCGGTGCGGACCAGTTGGTAATCCATGCCCTGGCTGCGGCAGCCGCGCTGCAGGTCTTGTTGATAGGCCGCCAGCTCGCGGAGGTAGGCTTTGCGCAGCGAACGCGGGTCGGCCAGGACGTCGGACTGCTGCTCCAGGCCCTTGAACAACGTCGGACTGCGGAACGGAAAATCCAACTCGGCGGGATCCAGGACGTGCAACAGGATCACGTCGTGGCGGCGATGCCGAAAGTGCTTCAATCCCGCCAGCATCGCGGCCACGTCGTCGAACAGGTCGCTGAGGATCAGGACCACGCCCCGCTTGCGAAAGCGTTCGGCCAGTTCGTGGAAGATCGGCCCGCTGGCCGTCTTGGCCCGCGGCTCGGCGGACTCCATCACTTGCAGCAGCGGCCGCAAGTGCGCAGCGCTGCTGGACGGCCGAACGTCGGCTCGGATCTCTTCGTCAAAGGTGACCAGGCCCACGGCGTCCTGCTGCTGCAGCACCAGCCAGGCCAGCGCCGCCGCCAGGCATTGGGCGTACTCCAGCTTGGACAACGGGCTGTCCGGCCCCCGGTACCGCATGCTCTCGCTGACGTCCAGCACCAGGTAGCAGATCAGGTTCGTCTCGTCTTCGTATTGCTTCAGATAGTACTTGTCCGTGCGACCCAGGACTTTCCAATCCAAGTACCGCAAGTCGTCGCCCGGCGCGTACTCGCGGTGCTCGGCAAACTCGATGGAAAAGCCGTGATAGGGACTGCGATGCAGGCCGGACAGGTAGCCTTCGACGATGTGCCGAGCCCGCAACGTCAGCCCTTTAAGCTTGGCCAGCGTCTGCGGATCTAAAAACGGCGGCGGCGTCTTCCCCGGGACGGGAGGTTCGGTCATGCGGCTGGTCTTCTATCACTCGGGGTACGAAGTCGATCAAACGGCGGACGATGTCGTCGGTCGAGACGCCTTCGGCATCGGCATTGAAATTGGTCTTGATGCGGTGGCGAAGCACCGGCAAGGCGACGGCGCGAATGTCCTCTTGGCTGACGTAGTAGCGGCCTTGCAGGATGGCGCGGGCCTTGGCGCCCAGCACCAGGTACTGGCTGGCTCGCGGCCCGGCGCCCCACATCACGTACTGCCGCACAAACTCGGGCGCTTCGGCCAGCTGGTGGCGGGTCAAGCGGGCCAGTTGCAGGGCGTAACGGGCGATGTGGTCGGCGATTGGCACACGGCGAACGATCCGCGTCAGTTGCAGGATCTGCTCGGCGTTCAAGGTGCGCGTGACGTGCGTCTCCAAGTCGGCCGTGGTCCGCTTGACGATCTCCAGTTCGTCCTGCTCGCTGGGATAATCAACCAGCACGCTGAACATGAACCGGTCCAACTGGGCTTCGGGCAGCGGATACGTGCCCTCTTGCTCGATCGGGTTCTGCGTGGCCAGCACAAAAAACGGCTGCGGCAGTTTGTGCCGCTGGCCGCCGGCTGTGACCTGGTGCTCCTGCATCGCTTCGAGCAAGGCCGCCTGCGTCTTGGGTGGCGTTCGATTCACCTCGTCCGCCAGCACAATGTTGGCAAACACGGGGCCGGGGATGAACCGCAGCTGGCGGTCGCCCGTCGCCTTGTCCTGCTGGATGACCTCCGTGCCGGTGATGTCCGAAGGCATCAGGTCCGGGGTGAACTGAATGCGGTTGTAATCCAGCGACAGGGCATCCGCCAGGCTGCGGATCATCAGGGTTTTGGCCAGCCCCGGAACTCCGACCAGCAGGCAATGCCCGCGGGCGAACATGGCGATCAGCAGCTGTTCGATCACCTCTCGCTGGCCGACGATCACCTTGGCCAGTTCGCGCGTGATCTGCTGGTAGGCTTCGTGCAGGGTTTCGACTGCCTGCAAGTCGTTATCCGGCGTCATGTGCGGCTTTCCGTGATGATCGGGGCGATGGGCAATTCAAGTTAGGGTACCGTGGCGTCGAACGACGATCAAGCCCCGGCCGACGCTCCGGGCGGGCGGCCGAGGCCACGGGGGATGGCTCTACAGGTTCTCGCCCATACCATGCGGGATCAGATCCGCCACGGTTCTCGCATTGCGCGGTGGGCCAACCGGTTGGCCTCGTCGTCGCCGAGGAATTGTTCCTGAATCGGATCCCAGCGCAACGAACGCTGGAGCTTGTAGGCGATGGTGGCCAGGTGGCCCAGGCTCGCCGCGCGGTGACCGATCTCCTCGTCGGCACTGGGATTGTGCCGCGTCCGCAGGCACTGGAACCAGTTTTCGTAATGATGGTTCACGCCCGGGTTTGCCTCGCGGGTCAGCAACTGGATCTCGTCGAACAGCGATTCCGGGCCGGCTTGGATGGGGCCGCCTCCGGTCATCGACGTTACCCAGCCGCGCTCGCCGACAAAGAGGCCGCCGAACAGGCCGTTCAGCTGCGCCGTCGCGGGGACCGCGCGATAGACGTCCTTGACCATCCCCCAGTGATCGACCAGATGCAGCAGCGTCCCGTCGGCATAGCGGTACGTCAGCGTCGGAAACTCGCCGCCGGCGGGATGCAACACTTCAACCGGCCCGCTGTTTTCCACGCCCAACGCATATTGAATGACGTCGGCACTGTGCGAATGGTGCCAGGTCACCGAAGCGGCCCCGAAATCCTCGCAGAACGACCAGGGCACCACGCCCGGCGGCGGGTTTGTGTGATACAAACGGTTGTACTCGTGCCAGGGAGCGGGCCCCACCCACAGGTCCCAGTCCAGGCCGTCGGGCACTGGGTCGGCCGGCAGGGCAAAATCGAGCGGGATGTACGAGCGGCCGAGTTGCTCGACGCGGGCAGCGTCCACGTGAGGCCGAAACCGGGGCGATCCGATCCAGCTCTGGAGATTGTTCCAGATGGTAAACACGGATTGTACGCGACCCAGGCCACCGTTGCGAACGAATTCGCACACCTTCCCAATGGCTGGAATCGAGCGATACTGGGTCCCGGTCTGGAAGACCCGGCCGTACCGGCGGACGGTTTCGACCAGCCGCCGTCCCTCCTGGATCGTCAGCGACACGGGTTTCTCGCAATAGATGTCTTTGCCCGCCTTGGCTGCATCGATCGCCTGCAGCGCGTGCCAATGATCCGGCGTGGCGATCACCACGGCGTCCAGGTCCGTGCGGGCCAGCATTTCGCGATAGTCGTTATAGGCCACGCAGCCGCGGTAGGTCCCGGCCGCCCGCTCGGCGGAATAGGTCTCGTCGACCAGGGCCACGCCCTCCTCGCAACGAGTGCGGTCCACATCGCACACGCCCAGCACTTGCGTGCCCGAGTCGCCTACCAGCCGCCGGAGATGGCCGCGTCCCATCAGGCCTCGACCGATCAGCCCGACCGTGATCCGTTCGCTGGGCGCCACGCTCCCCGCGCCGCCCAAGGCCGAAGCGGGCACGATCCGGGGGGCGGCGAGGACACCGGCAGCCGCGGCGGCGATGCCCAGAAAACGACGGCGCGTGATCCGTCGCGTCCAGGATGTTGTGGCGGGCAAGAAACGGCTCATGAAGGTGCTCCGGGCTTGGCGAGTGGGCGAGTGGGGATGGTGGGTGGGGGATGGGCTCAGACGTACAGAATTCAGTTTTCGCGGGCGGGCCGGTTTCCGTTCTCCTGGCTGTTTGCCCGCGAAAACTGAATTCTGTAGGTCTGAGCCTCTCCGGCATTTACGGCGTGGCCAGTTCCTGGCTGACGCGGTTAAAGAACTGAATGCTCTCGGCGATCTCGGGCATCGACTCGAACCAGTTGTACGAGTATTCCAAACCGAACATGGTGGGCTGGATGCCCAAGCGATGGATCTCCTTGAGAAACGCCTCGGTCTGTCCCGCCCCGGTGCCCCAGGGCACGTCATGACCTGTCGCGGTCCGCTCGTTCAGGTCGTGGAGTTGGAGGGTCAGCAACCGTTCTTTCAGCATGCCGGCCGCTTGGATCGGATCGATGCCGGCGCGCATCCAGTAGCCCAAATCGGCACAGGCGCCGATCCGCGGGCTGCGGCCTTGACACGCTTTCAAGATGCCTTCCGGGTTCCAGTAGTGCGGCGATCCCTGCTGGTCGTGATTGTGCAACGCCACATTGATCTGGTATTCGTCGCAGAACTGTTCGATCGTATCCAGCGCTTCGGGCGCGGGCTCCGACATGAACGTCTCGATGCCCATCTTGCGGGCAAACTCGAACACTCGGCGGCAGCCTTCCGGATCGCCGGGGATGGCGTGGTAGTAGTAGGTCAGCATCCGCACGCCCGCCGCATCGAGTTTCAGCCGGATTTGTTTCAGTTCGTCGTCGGTCAGTTTCGGATCAAAGTTTTTGGGAATGTCCGCGCTGACTTTCTGGAAACTCAATCCGCCCATGTAGGGCAGCCCGAGTTGCGCCGTCTTGTCAATCGCCTCGAACAGCGTGTACTTGTGAAACGTGTACGCCTCGATGCCCAGCCGCCAGCCCATTTGTTCCTGGGTTCGGATGGACGGCGTCAGCTTGTTGCTGGGCACCGTCGGCGCCGGCAGGTCTCCCAGGGCGAACTGGGCGGCGGCCAAATAGAATTGCAGCATGGTCGGGTCCCAAAAGATCGCAGGCTGGTGGCCGATCGTGCAATAGAAGACCCGGCCGCGGCCATAGTTCCGCACCCAGGCTAGCGCATAGTCGTCGTCCGCGCGGACCAGTCCGCCGGAATTAGGAGCCTGGCTCATGTCGGTCCGCTGCGTGTCGATGCTGAACAGCACCTGCACCCGGTCCCGCGAATACGGATCGTGGACGCGGAAGAACTCCGAGCGATATTCGAAGCCCTGGCCGCCGAAGACCTGGTTGATCGGATGGGCGGGTTCGTCGAGCTTGACAAAGACGTGTTCGTCGGCCGCTTTGTGCGCCGCGCCGCGTCCGCCCAGCATGATGGCGAATTCCGGCCAGTCTTCGCGGGCTCCCTCGGTCCAGCGGGTGAAGGCCACGGTCGTGCCGTGAACGCCCATCAAGCCGCCCCCGCCATAGACGAACTCGATCAGACTCTGCCGCAGCGCGGGATCCTCGAACAAGTTGCCGACGTTGTTGTTGAAGAACACGGCGTCAAATTGCCGCAAGCTGTCGGGCTGGAAGACGGCCGGATCGCGGCTGACCACTGTCTGGAAGGCACCGGTCTTTTGCCCCATCAACGTGAAGGCCAGATTGGCGGTGGGGATCGAGCCGTGCCCGCCGTAGCCGACGTTGAGGTCGAAGATCAACAGTTTCCGCGGCTTGGCGGGCGCCGCGACCGCGCTCCCTGGAATCGCCGCTTCGATCTTCTCCCGCTGTTCTGGCGTAACGCCGCCCTGCGCGGTGGCCGTCGCCGCCGTCATCCATGCGGCGGTGGCAACACTGCAACACAAGATCAGAAGCAGCCACTTCGGTAAACACTTGTTTTTCATGGGACTCGCTTTCTTTTGGATCACCACGACTTCCACCGTTGGAACCGTGGCGTTATTATCACCTTACAAGCCGTGCGGATACAAGCGGGACTCGGAGATTCGTTGCCGAGTTGGTTCGTACGCAACCTCAAGGAGCCTCGGATGAACACCTCGCTGCCTGTCGTGTACGATCAACTGTGTGTTTTCGTTCGTCAGACGGCGTTGATCGAATCGATCCAGGAACTGCTCGGCTGGGACGAACGGACGATGTTGCCGGCGGCGGCGGGCGAGTACCGCGCCGAGCAGATCACGTACTTGTCCGGATTGGTGCATCGCCGCCGCACCGACCCGCAGGTCGGCGCGTGGTTGGGCGAATTGGCCGGCAGTTGGCTGGACGCCGATCCTCACAGTCCGTCCGGCACGACGCTTCGCCAGTTGCGGCGAGACTACGAAAAACGCTGCAAGCTGCCGCAGACGCTGGTCGAGGAGTTGACGCGGGCTTGCGTGCTGGGCCAGCAAGCCTGGACCGAAGCCCGCAAGAATGACGACTTTGCTTTCTTTCGTCCGCACCTGGAACAGATCTTTCAACTGAAACGCCAGCAGGCCGAGGCGGCCGGTTATGCGGACGAGCCCTACGACGCACTGCTGGATGATTTCGAGCCGCTGGCGCGGACGGCCGACGTGGCCGGCGTACTGGCCGGATTGCGGGACGAGTTGACGCCGCTGGTCGCTGCACTGGTCGGCAGCAGCCGCAAGCCGCGGCGCGAACTGCTCCGTCGCCGGTATCCGGTGGCCGCTCAGGAAGCGTTCGGCAAGCTGGTGGCGGAGGCGATCGGGTTCGACTTTCGACGCGGGCGGTTGGACGTGACCCATCATCCGTTCTGCAGCGGCATGGGCCCGCACGACTGCCGGATCACGACGCGGTACGACGAGCATTACTTTCCCATGGCGTTTTTCGGCATCTTGCACGAAGCCGGCCACGGCTTGTACGACCAAGGACTGCCGATCGAACACTACGGCCTGCCGCCGGGCAGCTACGTGTCGCTGGGGATTCACGAGTCGCAATCGCGTTTGTGGGAGAACGCCGTCGGCCGAAGTCGAGCGTTTTGGCAGTGCTTCTTCCCCATGGCGCAACAGCATTTTCCCGACGCCCTGGCCGATGTCTCGCTGGACGATTTTCATTTTGCCATCAACGACGTGCATCCCAGTTTGATTCGCATCGAGGCGGACGAAGCGACGTACAATCTGCACATCATCATCCGTTTTGAACTGGAACGAGCGGCGTTGCGCGGCGACTTGAGCGTCGCCGACCTGCCCGCCGCCTGGCGCGACAAGTACCGCGAGTATTTGGGCATCGAACCGCCGAACGACGCCGACGGCGTGCTGCAAGATATCCACTGGAGCGCTGGCCTGATCGGCTATTTCCCCACATACACGCTGGGCAATCTGTACGCTGCCCAGTTCTTCCAGCAGGCCGACGCGGACTTGGGCGGGATGGCTGCCCTGCTCGCAGGCGGCGAATTCGGCCCGCTACTGGCCTGGCTCCGGGACCGCATCCACGCTCGTGGCCAGTGTTATTCCGCCGCCGAATTGGTCGCCGCCGTCACCGGCCGCCCCCTGTCCCACCAGCCATTGCTGGATCTGCTGCGGAGCAAGTATCAGCCGTTGTATGGCGTTTGAAAGGGCCGACACCGTCGCGGGGGATAAGTGAAAGATTACAGCCGCGCGGAGGCGACCAGTTCCCGGAATGCTTGCGTCTCCTCGGCTACCTGTTTGACGAAGCGGTCGCCTTCGGCCGTGCCCGTCACGGCCTGCATCTCGGCGGCGTTGCGAAACGTCGCTTGGCGAAAACGGTTTTCATAGTCCTTCTTGCGCGTGCGGTAGACCTGGTCGCAGATGTGCTCCTGAATCCGCAAGCCTTCGTCCAGCGCGACGTTCCATGCGGCCGTGGTCAGGCGATCTGTCTCCAGCAGGACCAGCAGTGTGGCGAAGGCATGCTGCTGTTTGGCCCGAGGGTACGCCTGCCACAGACGGTTGTAAGCCTTGTGAATTTCCGACCAGCCGGCGAGCGTTCCGGCCTTGATGTCCTCCCGCAGGGCATGGACGTCCGGCGCGGGGATCAGTTGGCCGCCCAGGTTGACCCAATCCCGCTGGCGCGCGCCACAGAGGGCTTCGTTCATGTCCGCAACCGTTACCGCCGGATGTTCGCGGGCGTAATCCAGCAGGTTCTTTACCGCGTAGTAGTGCAGCATTTCGCGATAGGCATGATAGCCGCGCCAGGGTTTGCTAAGCACCGTCTTGCGGCGGGAGTTCTCCATCTCTTCGCCCAGAACCTCCAGGTTGGCGACGCCGGATTCGGGCCCCTGCAACAGCTGACGGCCCAGGGCCGCCAGTGTCTCGGCGTCCGTCGCTTCGCCGGATCGGTCTTGCTGGCGGAGGGATGCTTTGCCCGTCCAGATCTCCAGCAAGCTTAACGCGTGCAGGATTTCCTCGGCCGTGTCCGGTGCCAGCGCATCGAACTCGATATGCTGCGTTTTGATCTTTCGCCGGTCGCGAGTCGCGTACTTCCAAGCGTTGCGAGCCAGCGCGTACATATTGGAGTTCCACCAGTAAGCCGGCGTCACCAGCAACCGATGATGCGGCGTATCGTCACGGACCAGGGCAAAGGGCAGCCGGATGTCTAACTCGGCCGGATAATCGCCTTTGGCCAGCAGGACGAACGAGGCAAAGCGGCAGGAGTGCTTGAGCGTCGTGCAGAGTCCCGGCCAAAAGCCGCGTCCGGCCTGGATCTCGCCGTCATTGGCCCGGCTGTTGTGGTTCGAGCCGATGGTTGCGCCAGCCGCGATGTTGCTCTGGCCCATCACCAGGGCAGCCACGAGAAACGAGTTGTTGTGGTGCTGCTCGTGGGCGGGAAATACGAGGTTGTTGAGGATCTCGCAACACGACACGGTGGAATTGTCGCCCAGGAAGGAATGGATCAGCCGTGCCCCGTACTTCAGCTTGGCATGGTCCCCCAGCACGAATCGCACCGCTTTACAGCCGTAAAAAACATAGCAGCCGTAGCCGACAATCCCATTGACCAGCTCGACGCCTTCGCCGATCTGGCTGGGTTCGTCCTCGCGCGAGTTGATCGTCAGGTTTTTCAGCTTGTTGGCCCCTTTGATGTAGCAGCCCGGGCCGATCTTGACGTCTTTGAGAATCTGCGAATTCTTCACCACTGCGGCATCGCCCACGACGCCGAAGAAGCCACGCCGCGAATCAAACTGGGCTTCGGTAATCTGCTGCAAGCGTTGCAGCAACGCCGCGTCGTCCCGGTACTTGGCCCACAGGTACGCATCGGCGGCGATCATGCCGTCGAACGGCAGCACGCCCCGGCCCCCCGCTTCGTTCATCAGCTCGATCCAGGTTCGCACGCTCTCCGGCTCGCCATCCTTGACGATCCCATTGCCGAACTTGGCATGATTCGTGGTATGCATCTCGTCGATATTCAGCAGGATCACGTGATTCCCGACGATATATCGAGACAAGTAGCGCACGTTGTGAATCGCCGCGTTGTCGCCGATGTCGCAAGCGATGATCCGGCTGTTGGTGATCCCGGCCGGCGTCTTCAACTCGTGATGTTCGAGGACCACCTCTTCCAGACGCCCGATGCGAACCATCCCCGAAAACTCGCAATTCTTGATCAGATGCGGCGTGAACGGGTCGCTGACGTACAGCGAGTCCCAGTCGTCACATGTGACGCCATTCTTCACCAGTTCCGCGATCTCGTGCGAGCGGAGTTGCCGCCAATGGTCGGCGGGCTTGCCTACCTGCAGGTCGCGCAGATAGTTGTCATCCTGGCCTTCCGGCAGGAATTCCTCCGGAATGAATTTGCCGCCCAGCGCGTGGGCCGAAAGCACTTTGATTTCACGCATCATGATAGTCCTTGAAAGCCCCCCGCGATCAACAACTCGCCCGCCGTGGCAACCTCGCCGCTCAGCAATCCGACCAACAGCCTTGCGGCCCATCCAGCCTTTTTTATCGTCGCGATCCCTTGGCACCCGCGGCTCGGTCCGCACCAACCGCATCGGCGCCGACAGCAGAAGCATTTTGACGGGGGCCGCGGAACGCGTCAACCGACAGATCTCACAAAAGAACCAACCAAGGAACCGCCTGCTCGGCTCGGCCCAGCCCTGTCACCGCTGTACCGGCGTGATGGCCGACAGCCTTGCGCCGGCCTCGTCCGACGCTTTGCGCCGCGATCGCCGGAAGCTATGATACACGCGCAAGAATCGGCGTCGACGTCAGGACTCGACGATGCTTGCGGGGGGAAATCCTAGCATCCAGGGGGAGCGTCCATGGAAATCCAAGATCACGAAGCGTTACTGGCGGCCATGCGCGGGTTTCAAGTGCCTTGCATCCTGGCGGCAGCGGCCGACTTGGATATCTTCAACACATTGCAGGCCGAGCCGCTTTCGGCAGACGAAACGGCAAGTCGCCTGGCCTGCGACCCGCGGGGAATGACGATCCTGCTGGACGCACTGACCGGCATCGGGTTCCTGACCAAGACCGCCAGCCGGTACACGTTGGCGCCCGGCGTCGCCCCGCTGGTCGTCGACGGAGCTCCGCCCAGTGTCGCCGCGATGCTGCGGCACCAGGCCAATTGCCTGCGCCGCTGGGCGCAGCTGCCCTGGGTGGTACGTTCCGGGCGTCCGGCGGCTGCGGGAACGAGCGTACGGGGTGCGGAGGCGGATCAACAGGCATTCATCGGGGCGATGCACGACATCGGGCACGCCGTCGCCGGACCGCTGGTTCGCGAAATCAATCCCGGCGGTTTTCGTTGTGTCCTGGACGTCGGCGGCGGTTCCGGGACCTGGACGCTGGCTTGGCTCGAAGCCGAACCGGCCGCTCGAGCGATCCTCTTCGATTTGCCGGAAGTGATTCCCCTGGCGCGCGAGCGGCTGACCCGCTACGGTGCAGCGGATCGCGTCGAACTGGTGGCCGGGGATTTCTATGCGGACCCGCTGCCGCGCGGCGCCGACCTGGTGTGGCTGAGCGCCATCATTCATCAGAACTCGCCGGACGAAAACCGCACCTTGTACCGCCGCGCCGCAGAAGTCCTCGAACCAGGCGGGCGAATTTTGATTCGAGACGTGGTGATGGAAGACTCGCACACCGCCCCGCTGGCCGGCGCGTTGTTCGCGGTCAATATGCTGGTCGCAACCGAGGGCGGCGGAACGTATACACTGGCCGAGATCCGCAGCGATTTGCAGTCGGCAGGGTTCGAGGATGTCCAGTTCGTCCGTCGCGACGAGGGCATGCACGCGGTCGTCTCGGCGCGACGGAAGCATGACGTTTGAGTCGAACGAGCCACCGGTTGGGAAACATGCTCCAAGCCCAGGATGTCGTGGGATGGATGCAAGCAGGCGGAGAATTTCGATGACATTCACGTTCCTTCGATCAATGACTGGTTGCCGTACCGTTCTGGCCTGCCTCTTGGCTTGGGGGATTGCCCATTGCCCGCCGGTGGCCGCCCGAGCGGCTGAGGGTTCCTGGCCGATGCTGGCTCACGACGCGGCGCGCAGCGGCGGGACGAGAACGGAAATCCGGCCGCCGTTCAGCCGCAAGTGGTATCGTTTGTTCGCGGACGAGGGATTGATGGCCGGGGTTCAGCCCGTGGTAGCCGACGGCGCCGTGTTTCTCGGCACGCTGGCCGGCGTGGTGTACGCCATCGACGCCTCGACAGGCCGGGATCGCTGGACGTTCCGTGCCGGCGGCGCGGTGCTGCACACCTGTGCGGTGGACGGCGACTTGGTGTTTTTCGGCTCTGCCGATGGCAAGATCTACGCCCTTCGCAGTGCCGATGGCGCGTTGGTGTGGACCGTGCCCACCGGGGCGGCGGTGTGGAATGCGGCGGCGATCCACGCGGGAACGGTTTTCGTGGGCAGCCGGGATGGCCGACTGTACGCGATTCGAGCCAAAGATGGAACCGTGCTCTGGACCGCCGTGACCGGGGGACCGCTGTTGTGCAGCCCGGCGGTGGATGGCGCCAGGGGCCGCGTCTATGTGGGCAGTGATGACATGCATGTGTACGCGCTGGCAGCCGACGACGGGCGTCAGCTTTGGCGCAGCGACAAGCTGCCTGGCGTCAGCATGCGGGGCTATTATCCGGTCGTCGCTCCAGATGGCGCGGTGTTGGTGACCGTGACGCCGGCCGCGTCGCTGGACGCGATCGCGAACGTCTTGCTGGACATGGTGAAAGAGGTTTTCGGCGATTTTGCCAGCTGGCGGCATACGCAGGAGGAGAACGAGCGGCTGCGCGAGGCCAACTTCGAATTGCTGAAGAATCCGGAGACCTACGATCGGCAACTAGCGTACTTGCGCCGCCGATTGCAGGAGGAGCCTGGCCTGCAGACGTTTTTCGTCCTGGACCCCGCGACCGGCAGCCAGCGGTTTACGGCCCCAATCGTCTACTCGGAGAGCATGAACGGGACCGCCGCGCCGGCCATCGTAACGGCGGATGGACGAGTGATCGTCAAGTACCAGGCGTTGCTGCGGAGCCGCTACGAGCACTATTCCCCTTTCCTGAACGTCGGGTATCTGGACACCGCCAGCGGCGACATCACGCCGATCATGGACCAGTCGCGGACCTATGGCTGGCACGACAGCCTGTTGCTGGTGCATGACGAGCAGTGCCAGTTGACGGCCTCCGGCCGCGTGTTGGTCGCCACGCACCAGGACAATATCAACGCCATGGACTTGGACACGTTGCAGGGTTATCGCGAACCGTTCTGCTGGAACGTGCACGAGCCGCAGTCGGGCGAGGCGGTCGCAATTTGGACGCACGTGATGCGCGGCGAGCCGCTGCCAGTGGGCAAGGAATGGCTGGCGCGCGGAACAGCCGTCTACGGCGGTGGCTCGGTGATCGACATGCCCGTGTCCGTGGCGGGTGACAGCTTCTACTTCATTCCGACGCACGAAATCAATGCCGGGGCGGCGGTGATCGCCTACCGCATGGATGCCGACGGCCGCGCCCACCAGGCCGTTCCGCCGCTATCTGCCACGCTGACGGACGCCCAGTGGCAAGCCGTGCAACAGCGGCCCTGGGATTGGGACTCGCTCGCCATGCCGCGGTTGGACCACGTGCCCAAGGCGCTGCCCGGCGCCGTGCCGGGAACTCGGCAGCAGCCGCTGGCCGAGGAAGCGGCGGGGGCGGCCGCCACGATTACGGATGCCGACTTGGACCGATTCATTTGGCAGGCGGCCCGTGTTCGCAGATCAGCCGAGGCGTCCGAGTCGCCGCTGGATCAAGCCCTGTCGGCTGGGGTTCGTGAACTGATCCGGCAAGCCTGGCGGCCGCTGGTGTTCCCCGCCGGAAAGCATCCCGAAGAGGCCTATCGGTTCTTCAGCGATCCGACCGAGACCCTGTACACGCTGGCTCGGGCCTATCCGCATCTGGATGCCGGCTTGCAGCACGAGGTCCAGCGTTTTGTCGCCGCCTGGGCCGCTGCGGACGGACCCTTGGCCGGTCCCACGGGACGGCGCACTCTGGCCGCCGATGTGGGCGAAATCCGCTCGGCGTACGACGTGCCGGAGCGGCTGCTGCGGGTGAGGGACGATTTCGGCCGCAGCGAAGTGGCGCGTTTGTATCCGCTGTGGCGGTGGGCCCACGCCAGCGGCGATTGGAGTAGACTTGAACGCGACTGGCCGCGGTTGCGTCCGCTCGCGGATCACGCGCCCAACGCGATCGAGGAGGATTGCCGCAACGGTTACGTCGCCGGGTTGATCGCCTACGGTCGCATCGCGCACCGGGTTCAGGACCAGGAGGCGGTGCAACAGGGCCTGACGGTGGCTCGCCGAGCATTGCGTGAGCGGCTGGAATACGAATTCGCTCATCCGCGAGGCGGTGTCATCACGCGCGTGCCGGTCGGCCGTTCGATCTTTGGCCGCTGGCGGCACTTGACGCCCGAAGTCGGGCGTCTGTTGCAAGTCCATGCCGAGCCGACGCATCGGCATTTGATGGACGTCTACGTGAACTATCATCGGCCGACATGGTGGCTGAGTTGGAACGTGGAACTGATGGTGCGTAACGAGACCCCGTTTTCCTTTCCCACGATGTCGGCCGAGATTTTCGACGCCCGAGCCCTGATTCTGCGGGAGCGGCAAGAACCGTTGGTTCGGTATCTCGACCTGCCGTGGTGCCGCGCCGATCTGTTCTATCTGCAGAAGCTGGTCGCGTGCCTCGAGGCGGGCGATCAGCCGGTGTGGGAGGACGTGCGGGATTAGGCAGTCCAAGGCGTCCCCAGACGCTCTGGCCGCCGACCAACGAACCCTACCTGACGGCCACCGGTTCCAGGACTTCCGGCCGGCGGCGCGGTTTCTCGGGGGTAGACACGGGCAGTTCCGACATGTGCGGCTGGCCGTATACGATCCGCACCAGGAATGTTTTGGCGTCGAGTACCAGGCTGAACAGCAGGGGGACGACAACCAGCGTGAACAGAGTCGAGCAGATCAGGCCGCCGACCACGACCGCGCCCAGGCCGCGGTACAGTTCGCTGCCGGCCCCCGGGGCCAGCACCAGGGGCAACATGCCGATGACACTGGTCGCGGTCGTCATAAAGATGGGGCGGATGCGTGTCTTGACCGATTCGCGGATCGCTTCGCGCGGCGACAGCGGCTCGCAGAAATCATCCTCACTCTCTCCCAGCCCGCGCATGAAATTCAACGCCTGATGAACCAGCAGGATCGCGTTATTGACCACCACGCCGATCAAGATCACAAAGCCCAGCATGGTCAGCGTATCCAACTGTTGCGTGGGCTCCAAGATACGGACCAAACGCAAGCCAATGAATCCTCCCACCGTGGCCAGCGGCACGCTGAACAGGATCACAAAGGGATACAGGAAACTCTCGAACAGGGCAGCCATCAGCAGGTACGTAATCACCAGAGCCAGGAACAGCCGGCTCAAGCCGACGCTCTTCAGCGAAGGCAGGTTCCAGCCGTCCCAGTGTCCCAGCAGTGCCGTGCGGACTTGTGTCAGTTTGTCGGCATTGCCCGACATCTCCACCCGCACCTCGGACGCCATGCCGCCCGCGAAACGCAACTGGGCCACCAATTCCTCGATCCGCGCCTGGGCCTCTTCCAACGCCATCTCGGGCGGCGGATTGACGGTGAACGACACGGCCCGCTGCTGTTCAATACGGCGGATCGACTGCGAGGCGTCCGCTTCCACAAAACGCACCAGTTCGCCCAACGGCAGGATCGTCTGCCGGCCGTCCATTTCGGTGATGGCCAACGGCATTTCCTCCAATTGGTCTGGGGTCACTTCCAGCCGGGGATCGCGGACCAGCACCAGGTCGATATTGTCGCCCTCGAAGGTAAAGTCGCCGACAATCGCTCCGTCGACCAACGCCCGAGCGGCCAGGGCCAGCGACTGGACGTTCAGCCCCAGTTCTTTGGCGCGGACCTGGTCGATAACCATCTGCCGCTCCGGTCCCGCTTCGTTAAAGGTCATCGGATCGCTGCGCACGGCAAATTTCGAGAACTCGTCCATCAATTTGCCTTGCAGCTGCGCGGCGCTGTCTTTCAGCCGGGTCAGATCGGTGCCGACGGTGTCGACCTGCACCGAATTCGATCCGCCGATATTGCGGCCGAAAATCGAGCGTTGCGAGGCCGAACCGTGACTGCCCGGAACCTGGCTCATGGCGCGGTTCAGGATCGCCTTAACCGGCCGCACGTTCTCCGAGTCCTTGCTGGTGGTGATCATGAAGACCCGCCCGCGCGAGACGACGAAATAGAACTCGTCCAGCGCTGGGACTCGCGGAATCGGCTTGCCCGTCTGCACGTCGATCAACGGGGCAATGGCTTGCGCCTGTTCCGAATTCTCCGCCTCCCAGTACGGCCGAACCGCCGCCTCCAGCCGTTTGGCCACCGACGTATTCTGCTCCAGCGAATAGCCGGGTGGGTTGAACATCATGCCGAACGAGAAATTCTTGTTGCCGTCCGGCAGATAGCTGGCGGGCAAAACCAGCATCCAACTGGCCCCCACGGCACTCACCGTAATCAGGGTGATGACCATCAGGCGAAGCCAGGCCCCTGGCCGACTGGGAAAAGTCAGCAGATGGATCAGCCGCGAAAAGGCATCGCACCCCCACTCCAACAAGGGAGCTAAACCGAACAGCGAACGCAGGGACCGCGCGATCGGTCCCCTGGCCGTGCGGCGATGCCGCAGAAACTTGGAACCAGCCATCGGCACGACGGTGATGGAAACCACCAGCGACAAGGTGACGGCGGCACAGATGGCCAGCGCGATGTCGTAAAACAGCTGGCCGACCTCCTCCTTGATCGTCAGCACGGGGGCGAACACGGCCACCGTGGTCAAGGTCGAGGACAAGATGGCTCCCCAGACTTCCTGGGTGCCGCGATAGGCGGCTTCGGCGGGTGTTTCTCCCAACGCCAAGTGGCGGTCGATGTTCTCCAGAACGACGATGGCATTGTCCACGACCATGCCGACGGCGAAACTCAGCCCCGCCAAGGAGATCACGTTCAGGTTTCGTCCCGTCAGGGCCATGACGACAAAGGTGCCGATCACCGAGATGGGAATGGCCACGGCGATGATCAGCGTCGGCCGGGTGCTGCGGAGGAACATCAACAGGACGAGCACGGCCAGGCTGCCGCCCAGCAACAGGTTTTCGCGGACCAATCCGACGGCTCGGCGAATGTAATAGCTGTCGTCCGCGACCAGACGCAAGCGAACTCCGTAGCGGTCGTTCTCGAAGGCTGTCAGAATCCCACCGGGGGCATTCAACTCGTCGACCACGCGGCGAACCTGTTCCGTGACCGTCAAGACGTTGGTCCCGGTTTCGCGTTTCACAAACAGGCTCATCGAGGTCTGCCCCTTGGACTGGGCGAAGTTGACCTTCTTTTCCAGGCAAAGGGCGACGTCGGCGATTTCCTCGACACGGATTGGTACACCGTGCGCGTCGACCTTGACAATGGTCCGGCGGATCGGTTCAAGAGAATCGAACTGGCCCAGCACGCGGAATCGCACATCCTGACGGCCGTGAGCCAGGTCGCCGGCCGATTCGTTGACGTTGTCCATCTGCAGGGCGCTGCGCAAATCCATGACGCTGATGCCCCGCTGGGCCAAAGCCGTCGGATCGAATTGGATTTGAACCTGGTGCTTGCGGCCGCCGTAGATGCCGACCTCCGAGACCCCCGGGATACGTTCCAAGGCTGGTTTCACAAAGCGGTCGGCATAATCGAAAACGCGGGCCATTTCAAAGTCCGGGTCCTGGGCTTGCAGCAGACAATACGCCACGGCGTCGTCGCTGGCCGAATCCGAGGCTCGAATGATGGGGCGTTCGACATCGGCCGGATAGGACCGCACTTCATCCAGCCGGTTGGCCACTTCCTGCAACGCTCGCGAGATGGGAAAGCCAACATTGAACTCCAGGGTGATCCCCGCTTGCCCCAGCTCGGCCGTCGAGGTCATCTGCGACAGGCCCTGGAGCGTTTTCAGCTTTTCCTCCTGCTCGATCAGGATCGACTTCTCGACTTCCTCCGGACTGCGCCCGGGCCAAACAGTGCGGACCGAGATCACGGGCCGCTCGACATCGGGCGTCAACTGGATCGGGATGGCGTTCAAGGAGATCATGCCGAACAGAACGACGAGAATCACGCCGACGGCGACTTTCACCGGGTTTTGGATCGAGAAACGGATCGGATCCACGTCTACCCCTCCTGAAGACTCACGATACGGACCCGCTGGTCCGGCGCCAATCGCTCGGCGCCTTCGATCACGACCGTGGCCCCGTCGCTGAGCAGTTCGCGCCCAGGACCGGTTTCGGCTTCGACCGCGTACTCCGTCGTCATGCGCGCGGTGATCGTCACCGGCACCGGATGGACCTGCGCGTCCCCGTCGCTTCCAGCCGCCATGGCGACCCACACCGTCGAGCCGTCGGGACGCACCAGGACGGCGTCTCGGCTGACCACCAACGCTTCGCGCTCGGGTCCGGTGGCGATCGAAGCCGTGACGCTCATGCCCACTTTGAGACGCCCGCCTTGGTCGTCCAGTCGCACGCGGACCGGAAAGGTGCGAGACGCCGTCGGACCGTAGGGCGTCACCGAGACCACGGTCCCCTGCGAGTCTTCGCCCAAGGGATCAACTCGAATCGGCAGGGCCTGTTCGAGGCCGATCAGATTGATCATCGACTCGGGAACCATCAGCAGGGCGTCCACCTGCCCGCTGGAAACGATTTCGACAATCGGGTCGCCCGGCGACAGGTAGCCGCCCAACTCCGCCTGTTTTTCCACGACCGTCCCGTCAAAGGGCGCCAGAATGACGGAGCGAGCGATCCGCTCCTTTTCTTCCTTCAGTGTCGCGTCGGCCTCCTTCACTTTGGCCTCCAACTCGCTGACCATGGCGCGACGCGATTCCAGTTCACTGGCCGTCACCACGTTCGTTTGGCTCAGTTGCTCGCCCCGCCGCAGTTCCGCTTCCTGGTAGGCAAGTTGGGCCTGGGCCGACTTCAACAACGCTTGACTTCGCTCCGCGGCCCACTGGCTCCAGACGTCATCGATCCGGACCAGCACCGTCTGGCCGGCGATCGTCGGCGTTCCCACTTCGACCGGCAACTCGATGATCTTGCCGGTCACCTCGCTGGCCACCGTCACCTTGCGGACCTCGATCAAGCGGCCGATGATCGAGCGTGTCGGCTGGACTTGTTTGCGGTGAGCCGTGCTGACCCGGATCAGCGCCCGAGGCGCTTCGGCCGGATTCCGACCGGCTTGCGGATCAACCCGTTCCAGTTGCCGACTCAGAAACTCCGGATCTTCCAACTGCTGCTGCACGCTGTGCCAGACCGCCCCGCCGCCCGCCAGTCCGCCCAGCAACAGCGAGGTCAAGCCGAGCGCCATCCACAAGACCAGCGATCTTTGACGCAAATGGTTCATCAGCAATCAATCAGCTAAAACGCGGTGGGATGAAAACCGCGGCCTGATGGGGCAGGCATCGCGGGCGAGCGGGGGGATGAAACAAACGGTGCTGGGGAACAACTATACTCTAACGTTCCGTGCGAGCAACGTCCAGCTTGGCAGTCAACAAGGCTATCGGCCAGTCAACAAGGCTGTCGGTCAGTCAACAAGACGGAATCGGAGCGACGATATCATTATTCCTATCTGCGACAGACCGGGCGATGGTGACAGCACTTGTTTCGGCTGGCGCGGCCATCCCACGCCCGAATGGCATGCGGTGAAGTTGCCATTTCTCGGCCGCAAGTCTTTTGCGATTGACAACTTGCAACGCACGGCGACAATTTCAAAATGCTCAACACCAAGCGTGTCATGGGCTGCCAGCCTGTGATGAACCGCTTTGTCTGTCTGTGTGCAATTGGGACGGCACACCGCAATTTAGAAAGACGAGGGAGAACCATTTTGATGGCATATACCCAATTCCAGGCCGCCCGCGCCGGCGAGATTACGCCCGAGATGAAGTTCGTTGCCCAGCGGGAGAACCTGAGTCCCGAGCTGGTTCACAGCGAAGTTGCGGCTGGGCGGATGGTCATTCCCGCCAACAAAGTCCACCTGGCCGGCAAACTCGAGCCGCTGGGAATCGGTATCGCCGCCCGCTGCAAGATCAACGCCAACATCGGCAACTCGGCGGTCACGGGAGATATCAGCGGCGAATTGGAAAAACTGCACACGTCGATCCACTACGGGGCCGACACGGTGATGGACTTGTCTACGGGCAAGGACATCGACGCCATCCGCGCGGAGATCATCGCAGCTTCGCCCGTGCCCATCGGCACCGTGCCCATGTACCAGATGCTGGAAGAGTTGGGCGGGTGCATCGAGGACATGACGCCGCAGCACTTTCTGGACATGGTGGAACACCAAGCCAAACAGGGAGTGGACTACATGACCGTCCATTGCGGCGTGCTGCGAGAGCATCTGCCGCTGACCGCCAATCGCGTGACGGGGATCGTCAGCCGCGGCGGGGCCCTGATCGCCCGCTGGATGATGGCACACGGCAAGCAGAACCCGTTGTACGATTCGTTCGACGACTTGTGCGCGATTATGCGCCAGTACGATGTGACATGGAGCTTGGGCGACGGGCTGCGGCCGGGCTCGCTCGCCGACGCCAGCGACGAGGCGCAGTTCGCTGAACTCGATGTCTTGGGCCAGCTGGTCCAGCGCAGCTGGGCCAATGGCACCCAGACCATGGTCGAGGGGCCGGGCCACATCCCGATAGATCAGATCGAGATGAACGTGCGGAAGCAGATCGAGATCTGTCACGGCGCGCCGTTCTACGTGCTGGGCCCGCTGGTCATCGACATCGCCCCCGGGTACGACCACATCACCAGCGCCATTGGCGCGGCCATCGCGGGCTGGAACGGCGCCGCCATGCTGTGCTACGTGACCCCCAAAGAACATCTGGGCCTGCCGAACAACGAGGACGTGAAACAAGGCGTGATCGCGTACAAGATCGCCGCGCACGCAGCGGATGTCGCGCGGCGGCGTCCGGGCGCGCGGGACCGCGACGACGCGCTCAGCCGGGCGCGGTTCAGGTTTGACTGGAACGAACAGTTCCGCTTGGCACTGGACCCCGAAACGGCGCGGGCCTACCACGACGAAACGCTGCCCCAGGACAGCTTTAAGGACGCCCGTTTCTGCAGCATGTGCGGCCCGAAATACTGCTCGATGCGAATCACCGAGGACATTCGAGAAATCCCCAGGAAGGAACGCGAATAAGGAAACACGCTGGACGCCACATAAGGCGGGGCCGATCTCTCACGATCCCTGCACACTAGTAGAAGTTTCGGGTATACTTCTACGTAATTCATTCGTTTTGGCCCCGCCGAGGATGGCATGCCCAACAACCGAGACAGCTGGTGGTCGCGTCCCTGCGGCGGACGAGAGGTGTTGGCCATTGCGCTGCCGTTGTTCATCTCCACCGGTACCTTGTCGGTGATGATGTTCATCGACCGCATGTTCTTGCTGTGGTACTCGTCCGACATGTTAGCGGCCGCCATGGCGGGCGGAATGCTGTACTGGACGATGATCTGTTTTCCCGTCGGCGTGGCGGGGTATATCAACACGTTTGTGGCTCAGTACTTTGGGGCCGAGCGTCCGGAGCGGATCGGCGCCGCGACGTGGCAAGGGATGTGGATCGGCGTCTATGCCGCGCCGTTGTTCCTGGCCGCGATTCCCGTTGCGCCGTACCTCTTCCACTGGGCGGGGCACGATCCGCAAGTCATCCCCCATGAAATCGCCTATTTTCAGATCTTGTGCTTCGGTGCGCCCGCGGCCGTGATCGCCGCGGCGCAGGAAGCCTTGTTTACCGGCCGCGGCGTGACGCGTGTGGTGATGGTGGTCGATATCGCCGCTCTGCTGGTAAACGCGGTCTTGGATTACATCTGGATCTTTGGAGCATGGGGGTTTCCGGAAATGGGGATCCAAGGTGCGGCGTTGGCGACCGTGGTCAGCGGCTGGTTCCGCGTTGGCGTCTTCGCGTGGCTGATGCACCGCGAGCCGGTGCGGCGAGCGTACAGTCTGGCGACCGCGTGGCGCGTGGATCGTTCGCTGCTGCGGCGAATTCTCCGATACGGTGGACCGAATGGTTTCCAGTTCCTGGTGGATGCCGCCGGCTTTGCCGTGATGATTATGCTGGTCGGCCGGCTCGGCAAGGTGGAAATGGCGGCGACCGCTCTGGCCTTTAACGTCAACACGCTGGCCTTTATCCCGATGCTGGGCGTGGGCATCGCCGCCAGCACGCTGGTGGGCCAGCAACTGACGCGCGGCCGGCCGGATCTGGCGACGCGCGCGACCTGGACGGCACTGACTTTTGCGTTGGCCTATACCGCGGTCTGCGGCACGTTTTTCCTGTTCACCCCGGATCTGTTCCTGCTGGGGCATCGTGCCGGCGCCGATCCGCAGGAGTTCGCCCAGCTTCGCGATGTGGCCGTCGTCTTGCTGCGTTTCGTCGCCGCGTATTGCCTGTTCGATGCCATGCAGATCATTTTTGCCGGCGCGATCAAAGGCGCCGGCGACACGTGGTTCGTGCTGTTGGTCAGTCTGGTGATGTCCACGATCGGTGTGATCTCTTGCTGGCTCGGCTTGGGACTTGGGTTATTCTGGTGGTGGTTCGTGCTGACTGCCTGGATCTGTGCGTTAGGCCTGATTTTCTGCCTGCGGTTTCTGCGGGGCCCGTGGAGGTCGATGCGGGTGATCGACCAAGTGGCCAAGAAGTCCGCCCCCGTCAAGGCGACGAACTAGCGGCGACCACTGCCACGATCCGATTGCGGACGGTGGCGCCGCCCGCCAGGTTTTTCACATCGGCAAAGCCGTGTTGTTTCAGGATCCGAGCGGCCACGTGGCCGCGGAGTCCGATCCCGCAGGACACGACCGTCTCGGCCGCAGGATCCAATTCTCCGATCCGCTGCCGCAGTTCGTCCACGGGGATATTGACCAGGTTCGGCGCGCCGGCCAGCGGCGTCTGCTGCACCTCGGCGGCCGTCCGCACGTCGACCACTTGCTTGCCGCTCAAGTCGGCATCGGCATCCAAGAACTGTTCGAATCCGTCCAGCAGGTTGCCTGCCGCAAAGGCCGCTTGGTGAATCGGGTCTTTGGCCGAGCCGAAGGGTGGCGCATAAGCCAGATCCAAGCCTGCCAGATCGCGAACCGTCGCGTTGAACGCCAGGGCGGTGGCCAGCACGTCGATCCGCTTGTCGACGCCGTCCGCACCGACCGCTTGCCCCCCCAGAACGCGTCCGCTCGTCGGATCAAAGGTCAGTTTCAGGGTCAACGGTGTTGCGCCGGGGAAATAGCCCGCGTGCTGGTTGGCCACAATCGTGACGCTGCGTGCAGGCACTCCGAGTCGTGCGGCGTTCTTCGCCGTCAGCCCCGTCATGCCAGCGGTGCGGTCGAAGACGCGAACGATCGAAGTGCCGAACACGGGGGCCATCGGCAGCGAACGACCCGTTGCGGCGTGTTCGCCCGCCAGCCGTCCCGCCCGGTTGGCGGGGCCCGCCAAGGCGATCCGCTGCGATTGGCCGGTGGGGCCGAAGACGTATTCACAAGCGTCTCCGACGGCATAGATGTCCGGATCGCTGGTCTGGTGGTACTGGTTGGCGGCGATGCCGCATCCTGCGCCGATCGTTAGACCGGCCTGTTCGGCCAGTTCCAGGTGCGGGCGAACGCCCAATCCCAAGATCACCAACTCGGCCTGCACCACACGTCCGCTCTGCAACTCGATGCCCGTCGCCGCGTTCCATTGATCCACAAGGACGCGTTGGATCCCGTCGCCCAGATAGACCTCTACGCCGTGGCGGCGCAAGGTCTCTTCCAACGGCTGCGCCATCTCGACGTCCAGCAGCGGCAGGATTTGCGGTAGCAACTCGGCCAACGCGACTTGGAATCCTTGGCGGACCAGCTGCTCGACCATCTCCAGGCCGATGTACCCCGAGCCGACCACGACCGCCCGTTTGGAAACGCAGGCGTCCGCCGCCGCTTTGATCCGGTCCGTGTCTGCCATATTTCGCAGGGTAAACACGTTGGCAGCATCTCTGCCTGGCAGCGGCGGCATCAAGGGTGCGGCGCCCGGCGCAAGAATCAGCTTGTCATACGCCAGCGAGTACGTCTCGCCGCTGACGAGATTTCGGATCGTGATGGCCTTGCCGACGCGGTCGATGGATTCCACGTTTTGACACGTCCGCACGTCGATGCGGAAGCGGCGAGCCAGGAATTCAGGCGTGGCGACCAGCAGCTTCTGCCGGTCGGCAATCTCGCCGCCGATGTAGTATGGCAAGCCGCAGTTGGCGAACGAGACATGCTCGTCCTTTTCCAACAAGATGATTTCGGCGTGTTCGTTCATGCGCCGGGCGCGCGTCGCGGCCGACGCGCCGCCGGCAACTCCGCCCACGATGACAATGGTGGCCGTTTTGGGGACCATGACGTTAACTCCTTGTTGGGAAAAACCGCCCGCCATTATGACAGAAAGTGTGCCGGATGCCACCAGCAGGCCCGGTGCGGCGAGAAAAACGACGGCGACACTTGTCCGAACTGCGTGCAAGGTACCCAGCAGCAACGCGGACCGAAATGACCTCTCGGGTTCAAGTATACAGGGTCTTTTCCGCTGTTAATACACGACGGGAAGATGACTCGAAGCCCCGCCCACGGGTCGTGCTCCAACACGACCGCTTCGCTCGATCTTCGCTTTCGTGTATTCTGTGACTTCTGCGGTTCGTCCGTTGGTTCCCGTCCATCCAGGAAGAACTTCTATGAAGCCCTATCCGTGGTTCCACTGTGTAGCGGCGGTTTGCTTCGCATTCGCTGCCCTGACTGCGCCGGCGACTGCCGCCGAATCGGAACTGGCTGCCCAGATCCGTTCGGCCCCGCAACTTGACACGGATGACTTGTGCGAACCGGTCAAGTCGGTTCGCGAAGGCATGCTGTTGTGGGCACCGAACCCGGACGGCAAGACGTGGGATCTGTTGCAGATCTATTTTCCGCAGTACGGCGGCCCCAACACGATCGTCGCGATCGACTTGGGCAGCGGCCAGGTGAAACAGATCCAGACGGAACGCGGCTGGAATTTCCATCTGTGCCCAGCGGTGATCGCGCCCAACGGCAAGCTGTTCATCTCCGCGCTGAACTCGCGGCTGCAACAGCAGATCTGCATCTATGACGCGGCGACCAACGAATTGACGCTGGGCGCCGTCGCGATGCCTGACGAGATCCTGGGCGAAACCCATCCCTTGGTCCTGGGCACCGATGACAAGCTGTACGCCATCGGCCAGCATCCCAGCCGCGCGGCGACGGCGGTGCAGATCGACCCCGACACGCTGCAAGTCACGGCCTACGGTCCGATCGGTCCCAGCCACGAACCGAACCCTTGCTGGGGCTATTCGGGCGCCGCCGACGACCGCTTCATCTATATCGCCAGCGGCAAGATCCCCTGGTACCTGGTGGCCTACGATCGCCAAACCGGCCAGTCCCGGACGTTGGTCGAAACGGCAACGGTGGGCGGCTATGTGAGCGCCAGCCAGCGGCCGGATGGGTGTGTCGGCAGTGCCTCGGCGATTGTCAACACCAGCGGCGAGCGTGCGGACTATTGGCTGTACCAGGGCCAAGCGATCCCGATGGAAAAGCGAGACGAGACCCCGCCTTGGCCGCCCCGCGAGCCACGTCCGAGCCCGCCGCCTCGTCCCGAAGTCAACACCGGCTTGGCCGTGCCCGACGTCGACGGCTGGGCGGAGATCTGGGTGCGGACGGCCGAAGCCAAGGCGTCCGCGCCGGCCGAGGCCCCGCCGGACGCCGCTCCGGAACAACTGGGCTGGCAGCGATTCCGGTTCCAAGTGCCGCTGTATCCGCACAGTATCTACCGGCTGAGCGAACTGGCCGATGGCCGCTTGTTCGGGACCGCCGGCGCGTATGAAGGGAATTTTGTGTACGACCCGCAAACCGGGGATTTCCAACACTTGGGCAAAATCGGTCTGAGTCATTACGCCACGGCGATGTCCGGCGGCAGGGTCTATATGAGCGGCTATCCGAGTTCCCCGCTGTACGTGTACGATCCCCAACAGCCCTGGACCGCGGGCACATTTGTCAGCGGCCGCGTGATTCGGGACGAGCAGCCCGAAGCCAATCCGCGGATGCTGCTGCGGATGGGCGAAAAGAAACTGGCCGGCACGCACAAGATGTACGGCGCCGCGACCGACGCCGATGGCAAGGTGTATTTCGGCGGAGCTTGGATCCGCGACGGCGCGTGCGGCGGCATCGCCTGGTACGATCCGCAGACGGGCCAGGCGGACGGAATGTGGGATCCGTTGAGCAATTACCAGGTCACGCACATGGCCGCTGCGAACGCTGGCCGCACGATCGTGATCTCGACCCGCCGCGTCGACGACCCCGTGCTGGGCAAACCCAAACCCGAACAAGGCGCGCTGTGGTTCTTGGATGCGGCGCGGGGCGAGTTGATGGGCAAGTTCGAGCCCGTCCCGTTGGCCAAGGGTACCGGCCCGATCGTCGCGGCTGGCGGCAGTCGCCTCGTCGGCTGGACCGAGAATCCGCAGGATGCCAAGGCCAGCATTCTGTATGCCGTGGATGTCCTGGGGCCGTCGTTGGTGTATCGCACGGACTTGCCGTTCCCGCTGCCCGTCGCCATCGGCTCGAACCAGCAAGAGGCATGGGATTTTCGCTTGGGTCTCGACGGCCAGATTTGGACCTTTGTGGACAACGTGCTGGTCCGCATCGCACCGGAGGACGGCACGTTTTCCGTCGTGGGACGCCCGACACGTCCGGGCCCGCTGGCGTTTGCCGCCGGTCGCGTGTACCTGGGCGGGACGACGGCGGTGCGGAGGATCAAGGAGTGAATTGTGCAACGAGGAGAGGATCGCCATGACATTTCGGCTCGTACACGCCGCCCTTACCGTCTTTGCCCTGCTGTTCGCTTGCGCCGCCCCGGCGCAGATCTCGCAGGATCCGCGGATCGGCTTGGAGGATGCGAATTTCATCCGCGGGAAGAAGTTCAAGAACGTCACGCTGGAGGTCAGCCTCAAGCCGTTCAAGAAGAACGAGCCGGAGTACATCCGCGGGATTTGCCGCGAGATCTTTACGCAGTGGGCTCCGCTGATCCGGCACGCCGAACAGGTCTCGGTGATGATGTGGACCGCCGACGGCTCGGAGATCCTCGATTACAGCGGCGATCTGAATCAGCGGTTGGAATGGGCCATGTATCTGGGCAACCCCAATACGGCACATCCGGTGGACTCCCAACCCGACGCCGAATTGTCCATCCACCAGCGGGCCTTCTTGTACATGGACAACCCGCCCGAATACACCTTGAACGACTTGCGGTTCATCGTCCAGAGCTTGAAAGAGGAAGGCCGCCGCGTGACCGGCAAGCCGGTGCGGGTGGGTGCGACGTTCGATCCCGGGCCGGAGTTTGCCAAGTCGGCGTTCAAGTACACCAAGCATCCCGAGATCTGCATGGGCGCCACGATGGGCCATAAGAGCTTTGTGTGCTGTTACGCCGTCTTGAACCAGGACGATGAAAAATACGCAGGCTTTCCCGACGGCATCCCCGACGGCACGCCGTTTGGAACGTTCTTCGGCCGCCAGGCCCAGCACTTCTTGAGCGACCTGGGTTACGACTACATCTGGTTCTCCAACGGTTTGGGGTTTGGGCTCGAAACCTGGTCCTCGACCGGCGCGATTTTCACCGGCAAGGACTTTGACCGCGAGAAACTGTTCCAGACGCGGGAGAAGATCGTCGCCTTTTGGAAACTGTTCCGTGCCGAGTGCCCCGAGTTCCGCATCGAGACACGCGGCACGAATCTGGCGACCGGCATCGATCTGGCCAAAGACGGCGTCGATCTGCGGGCGATCTACCAGGGCGGCTTCAACCTGCTGCCGCCACCCAATTCGCCGTGGGCTGCGTTGGACGGCGATTTCGGCTTGGAACTTACCGGCTACCTGTCGCGGATGGCCGAGTTGCCCGGCGAAGACTATATCTTCCGTTTCTACACGCACGATCCTTGGTGGATCAACAGCCCCTGGCTCGATCGCTACGGACGCGAACCTCACGATATCTACCTGCCGCTGGCCTGTGCCCGCGTCAATCGCGACGGCGACGTCGTCCTGCCTGCTCATCTGAACCTGCTGTCCATCGACGACTCGTTTGGCAACCTGCCCGTGCAAGTGCCCAACGAAGTCATTCCGCGGCTGCTCGAAGGCCGGTACAACGCCCCCGATGCTCCCGGTCCCTTTGTCTGGGTTTACCCCTTTGACGAATACCATGACTGGGCGTATCAGAACCAGGAGCGACTGGGCGAGATCTTTAGTGGCGACTGGGTGATCCGCCAAGCGATCAACGGCGGCTTTCCGCTGAACACCGTCGTCTCGACCAGCGGCTTGGTGACCTCGCTGGCCAACAAGCCGGACCTGTATCGCGGCACGGTGCTGGTGACGATCGTGCCGGAATCCGGTTCGGCGGTCGAAGCGGCCTTGATTGGCACGGTGCAGAAGGGCGGCAAACTGCTGGTTTACGGCCCTTTGACGCACGCCGGCCCGGCGTTTCTCGAGTTGCTGAACCTGCAGACCGCCGAACCGCTCGAAGGCGTATTCGATATCACCGATGGGGTGACCGGCGATACGTTTTCCCAAGCCCAGAACCCCGCCCGCATCCGCCACGACGCGCTGGTCAACGGCGGCGGCGTCGAGTCGATAGTGGCCGACCGCACGGACACCGCCACGAAGGTGCTGGCCACGATGAAACAAGGCGATCAGACGCGAGACGTGCTGGTGGCGCGCAGTCAAGCCGATTGGAACGGCGGCAAAGTGATCTATTTCCGCGGCACGAATTCCAATCGCTACACAGGCGGCCGCCTGCTCACGCCCGACAATCCGGAGGAGTTTATCCACGGGCCCTTGCTGATGCGTTACGTCTTGAGCGAGTTCGGCTATGCCTTCTTGAACAACCGCCTGCGGCCGTCCGTCAAGAATCCGGTGGTGTGCGTGGCCCGCAGCAACAACGGATTCTTCTTTTCCGGCTACACCCCCGACACGACCGTCCAGCAGCGATTTCGTTTTCCGCAGGGCGCGCCGCTGTTATTGGGTTACGAGACCATGCTGCAGGACGGCCGTTCGACGTACCACCTGCCGCGCGGCTGGCACCGCGAATGCCGGGTGTTCGTCAGCCAGCAGAACGACGGGCGAGTCGGGTTCAACGAGCGGCATTCGAACGAGCGAGGCGTTGTGCGGCGTCTGGATGTGGACGGATTGGCCGACGCCACGGTGATTTTCTACCCCGGCCACGAGGCCCGGCCGGACAACATCCGCGTGTACTTGAACGCCGGCTATCCGTGGTTCAAAGGCCGTATCGCGTTCGAGAAAGGCCCTGCGGAGTTCGGCGACTGTTATCAGGTCACCGGCGTCACCGGCCGACTCGGGATCGCCTGGTAGCGGTCGGGGATCACGTCGATCGTCGCGCCAGGCAGCCTGCCTGGCGTTTGGCCCAAAAAGCGACTCCAATACCCAGGGCGCTGCCCTTGGGCTGGTAGGTTTCTGCCCCTTCGGGACGAGAACCGTCGGGCCTGTAGCCATCCAGAAAGCATTTTTCTCCGAATGCCGGTTGACTGAGAGCAACAATTTCCGTAGACTGAGACATGTTCTCAATAGCTGCCATTTTCCTTCCCTTGGTCGGCGACGAACCGACAATCAAGAGCCCGCCATGTTTCATCCCTCGCGAAGCCTCATTACCTGGCTGTTGGCCGCCTGGTTCGCGGTCCTGGTGGGAGTGAACGACGGGTGGCACATGGTGCCCGGCAACGGGCATTGGGTGGAGACTCCCAGCGGCGATGGCTTGTACGTGGGGCTTCGCGAGCGCGTGCGGACATGCGAGATTCCCAGCGAGGAAGGGGCTTTTGACGACGACGGTTCGGACCCTGAGCCGTGGAAGACCGAGGACGACTGCGACATTTGTCGTCTCTCGGGACAAGACAAGTTACCGCGTGTGTCGCTGGACTGTCCGCTGCCGCATCTCGCGGCTCCGCACGTGCTGACCATCGTCCGGCCCATCTTTTGGATCTGCATCCCGCAGGCGTTTCGCGCGCGGGCTCCGCCTCCAGTCTGATTCGGATTCTTTCCGTGGCAGTGCCGCGGCATGGACAAGTCGGCCCAGGCGGCCTTGAGCCACAGGCCGGCAGCCTGTGCTGCGTCTGCTGCGCTGCATGCTCGCTGCATCAATGGCTCGCGATCGGTAGGCGATCGCGTTGGCTGGCAGGAATTCTTGAATCAAACTTGAACGGAGCACGATATGAACGCGAAGCAACGGAACGCGAAGCAACGGAACGCGAAACAACGGAACGCGAAACAACGGAACGACGGCTTCACTTTAGTGGAACTGCTGGTGGTGATTGCCATCATCGGTATCTTGGTGGCCCTGTTACTTCCGGCGGTGCAAGCGGCTCGCGAGAGCGCGCGGCGCGCGCAATGCCTGAACAATCTGGCCCAGATCGGCGTGGCGTTTCACAATTATCACGACACGCACGGCGTGTTCCCGCCTTCGTATGTCATCCAACCTGGCGGCGGAGGGCTGAACGGCGTGCCGGATCCGGACACGCGCGACGCAGGCCCCGGCTGGGCTTGGGGTACTCTGCTGCTGCCCTTTCTGGAGCAGGGTTCCCTGTACGACAACTTCGATTTCTCGCGTCCTTGCTGGGATGCGGCAAATGCCGCGCCGGCGCGCGCCTCGCTCGGCATGTTCATCTGCCCCTCGGCGGCGGGCAGCGTCGGCGAGCCCTTCGGCGTCGTGTCGGACAGCGGTGCGATGTTGGCCACATTCGGCCGCTCGTGCTATGTCGCCAACGCGGGCCAGGAAGAGCCTTGGCTGCGCACGGTGGACCGCTATGAAGGCATCGCCGACGGGCCGCTGTACCGCAATTCGCGCACGCGTGTGGCGGACGTGACCGACGGGCTGTCCAACACGGTGTTCATCGGCGAGCATCATCCGGTGCTCAGCGACAAGACTTGGGTTGGCGTCGTCCCCGGAGCGACGGTCTGCCCCACGGCCGCCTTTGCCTTTGGGTCGTGCGAACCGGCCGGCGTATTAGTCAATTGCCACAGCGGTCCGTGCAGTTATACGAGCCCGCCCGTGATTCATCCGCCAAACAGTTGGACGGCCGCGCCGTGCCAGATGTATGCCCAGCATCCGGGCGGCTGCAATGTGATGTTGGGCGATGGCAGTGTCCGTTTCATCGCCGAAACCATTCATCAGCTGACCTGGGCAGCGTTGGCCAGTCGGGCCAAAGGCGAGGTTGTGGACGCGTTTTAGTAATTGTCAAGATTTCGATAGATTACGGAGATCAAACGATGAACAGAAAACTCGACAAGAAACGGTGCCGGCTGTTCGCAAGCTTGGCTTTCTTCGTGATTGGGCTCGCCGGCTGTGGGCCGCCGCAGGCATCGCCGCAGAATCTACCGCTGATCGGGTCGCTCAGGACTGCCTTGTCCACGCAGAATCCCCAGTGGCTGGAACAGAACGCCAAGATCCTGGAAGCGCGCCGCGACGCCGGCGAAGGGTCCGAACAGGAATTCGCCATGTTTCAAGCCATTATTGACAAGGCCCGCGGCGGCCAGTGGCAGGAAGCCGAGGCGGAAGTGATCGCGTTTCAAAAAGCCCAGCGGCCGCCGCGTCGCTAGATCGGCCCTCGAACACCTGGTTGAGCTAGAACGTCCACTCCTGGCGCGCGGGTCGGTGGCGGAGGCCGTTGGCTTCGTCGTCGCCGACGAACTCTTCCTTGACTGCATCGAACTCGAGTTTGCGATTCAGGATCCAGGCCAGGGCGGCGGCATGACAGGCGATGTGGGAATGCCGCATGACGCCCGAGTTGGCCGCCGTCTGGCCGCGCGACTTGATACAGTCGAAAAAGTTGCGGGAGTGCGTCGCCACGTCCAGCCCGCTGGCCCGCTTGCCGGTCACGTCCTGCAATTCGGCTTTTAGCGACGCCGGATGTACTTCGATCCCGCCGCTGTCGCCGGTCTCGACCCAGCCTTCGTCCCCGACGAAACGGACCGGACATGTTCCCAAGGCTTGCACCCAGCCCGGACGCTCGCCAAAGGGCGTCTTCAGACAATCCAGCACCAGCTTGACGCCGTTGGCATAACGCGCGGTGATCGTGTCACCGACCGGCTCGTACTCGATGGGCATGGTCTCATCGGCGCCGTTGGCCCACTGGCACAAGTCCAGCGTGTGGGCGCCCCAGTCCAGCAGGCGGGCGCCGGAATCGAAGTCCCATTGGCCGCGCCAGCCCCCGGCGACATAGGCCCGGTTGTAAGGCCGCCACGGGGCGGGGCCGAGCCACAGGTCCCAATCGACCACGTCGCGCGGCGGCGTGGGCTCGCCCGGCAGCCAAGCCGTCTCGATCGACGGGGTGTACACCGAGGCAAACACCGTGTGGATCTTGCCGAGCTTGCCGCTGGTTGCCAAGCGGACTGCCGCTTGAAAGTTGGCGACGCTGCGACGCTGTGTGCCGGCTTGAAAGACACGCTTGGTCTGCCGGATGGTGTCATCGAGCGTTTGGCACAGTCCGATGGTCAGACCGCACGGCTTCTCGCTGTAGATATCCTTGCCAGCTTTGGCTGCCAGGATCGACGCCGGCGCGTGCCAGCGGTCGCCGGTTCCGATCAGGACGGCGTCGATATCCGGCCTCGCCAGCAATTCGCGGAAATCGCGGTACAGCACACAATCCTGGTTGCCATAATGCTCGTCGACCAGCTTTTTGCCCGCTTCACGCCGGCTGGCTTGCACGTCCGCGATGGCCACGCACTGGACGTCCGCCTGGGGGAGAATGCCTCGCAGATTATACGTCATCCGCGGCCCGATCCCGATCACGCCCACCGTGATCCGCTCCGAAGCCGCCGCCGCGCCGGCCAAACCGCAGGCTCGGCCCGAGACGAACCACGGCACGCCCACCGCCGCGCCGGTAACGATCGTTCGCTGGATCAACTCGCGCCGCGTCAACTTGTCGGATTTCGTTGCCACGCTTGGCTCTCCTTTATGTATGATGACGATCCCTTCCGCAGTTTGGCAGTATAGCTTGCCTGGTTTGCGAAATGCAACGACCGAGCGCGGGAATATGGGGGCTTGCGATCCGCCGTGGTTTCGGTGCACAATCGGGACGAAGCGGATCGTCAGACAGCGGTGGGGCGAGCGGGATTGGGCCGGGGGATGTGTTTTTTTGCAGGCTGGCAGCCTGCGTTACGGTTTTGGTTTCTACGGGAGCAACGGCAATGAGGAACGGCGCAGTTTTTTATCGAACTGTTGTTCGAGGGTAGCGGCGCGACGATGGCCCGCTTTAACTTGACGTGGTTGCTGGCTGGACGGGACGTGAATGAGTTCCTGCGGCCGTGAGGCGAGAGAGTGACTTTCTGAGGAAAGATCCAGTCTGAGATGTCGATGCAAGACGCCTTTTGGGCGACGATCATTCTGGGGGTTTTGCTGATCTTCAGCCAGTTGATTCGGCAGAACGTCCGACTGTTCCGCACGCTGTTTCTGCCCAGTTCGCTGATCGCCGGCGGCTTGGCGCTGCTGCTGGGTCCCCAGATCCTGGGCGCGGCCGCCACGCGGGTGATGGGCGAAGCGAGTTGGCTGCGGCACGGTTGTTTTCCGGCCCAGACGCCGGCCATCTGGAGTTCCCTGCCGGGGCTGTTGATCAGCGTGGTCTTTGCGGCGTTGCTGATGGGCAAGCCGATTCCGGGGTTGAAGAAGATCTGGTACACGGCCGGGCCGCAGGTCTGTTTTGGTCAGATGATGGCCTGGGGGCAGTATGTCGTCGGTTTGCTGTTGGCGATCCTGGTGCTGGCTCCCGTGTTCGGTCTGCCGGAGATTGCCGGGGCCTTGATCGAGATCGCGTTCGAGGGCGGGCACGGAACCGCGGCGGGCATGGGGCAGGCGTTTCACGAAGCCGGCTGGCCCGCCGGCCAGGACCTTGCCTTGGGCCTGGCGACCGTGGGCCTGGTGGGCGGGGTGCTGTTCGGGACGGTCCTGATCAACATCGCTGTCCGTCGCGGCGTGATTCAGCCCGGCGGGGACGCCGGATCGATGGCCGACGTCAAACTCTACTCCGAGGATGTCACCGAGGACGAAATCCGCGAGCTGATCCGCGACAAGGAGCGGGAAAGCCAACCGACGGATCCGCTCTCGCTGCATTTGGGACTGGTGGCCGTGGCCATCGGCATCGGCTGGCTGGTCCTCGCCGGCCTCCGCTGGTTCGAGGCCGTGACTTGGGGCGCGCCCGACGCCCAAGGCGAAGTGACCCGCGTGTTCACTCACGTGCCCCTGTTTCCGATGGCCATGATCGGCGGCGTCTTGATCCAGGTTGTTTTCGATCGGCTGGGGAAGAGCCACTTGATCAGCTATCGGCTGATGAGTCGCATCAGCGGCGCGGCGCTGGACTTTACCATCGTGGCGGCGTTGGGCACCTTGTCGTTACGGGCGATCGGCGACAACCTCGCGCCGTTCCTGTTGCTAGCGATGGCGGGAACCGCCTGGAATCTGTTCGTCGTGATCGTCATTGCGCCTCGAATCATTCCCACGTCATGGTTCGAGCGAAGCATCGGCGACTTTGGCCAGTCCATGGGCGTAACCGTCACGGGCCTGCTGTTGATGCGCGTCTCCGATCCGACCAACAAATCCGGGGCGCTGGAGAGTTTTGGTTACAAACAGATGCTCTTCGAGCCGATCGTCGGGGGCGGATTGTTCACCGGGGCCTCGATCGGCTTGATCCTGGCCCTGGGAGCCCGCACGATGCTAGGCATCACCGCCGCTGTGACGATCTTCTGGCTGCTGTTCGGGTTCGTCGCCTTCGGCCGCTTGGCGCGGCAGAATCGTCTTGCGGAACGGGACGAGCGACACAGGCCGCCCGCATCGGGGCGGCCGTAAATGCGTCCGCCGTGCTTGGGGGCCGTTGGTTTTTACCTGGGTGTGCTGGATGGCGGGCCGGGCAACGACACGCTGCTGGGGCCTGACGCCCGCGACCGAATCGACGTTGGCAACGGTGGCCGTCCCTCCGACAATACCCAGGCAACGCGCATCGTTTTCGCAGCGTAAGTTCCAGAAATGCCCTCGACCGGCATGGACAAAATCCACGATGGCATCCGCATGTTGTTTCTGAGCGTTGGCTGCCAGGCTCGCGCAGCGATTAGAAGTATGGCGTTAGTCGGCTCGCCGACCCGAAATGATGATTCACCATGACGCGGAACTCGCCGTTAAACGGATCGCTGCCGTCGGCATAGAGCGGCACCGCGTAGCCACAGGTGACAAGAGTCTTCTGACGCAACGCCGCATGGCAGCTCAGGGTAAGATTGAGCACGTCGAATTCCCCACCGCTGCCGCTGGCCGCTTGGTCTCCGCAGGTAACGGCCCATGATCCCGCCTCGACGGGATCGGTGGGAAAAGTCGATCACGTTTATGTCAAGAGTACCGATAGGTTTGTCACGTCTTCCGGTCGTGCGCGATGGTACCAAGGGACCTTTGATCGTGGAGATTCTCAAACGCAGCGTGGTGGGGCGGAGCCCGAAGCGTCAGGAGGGGTATGAGGAAGTGCTGGTCGTGATTCGCTACCGCGAGGGCGAGTCCACTCGGGTAGCCGCAGGTGGATTACTACTTGTCCGACGCTTCGGCCGACACGCTGCTGGCGGAGTTCGCCCGGGTGGCGAAAGCGGAGCACCGGATCGAAGAGTGTCTGCAACGGGGCAAGCGCGAAACCGGACCGGCCGACTACCAAGTTCCGAACTGGACGGGTTGGCATCGTCATCAGACGCTGTGCCTGCTGGCCCCCCGGTTCCTGGTGACCACAAGACACAGTCCCAGAAAGCCGTCGGCGACTTGGGGCTTGGGACCGGTGAATCAGGTGTCGGAGGGCTGTATCCGATGGATCAGCCCATGCGAGGTTTTTTCTTTCAGCCGCCTGACGCGTGCGGATTCGCCGCTACGGCGATTGGGCGAAAGGGTCGCCGTACTTTGACGCGGAATGGCGAGGGTGAGCAGCAACTCGTCCTTGGAGGCGTCGGCGAGGACGACCGAAGCCTTGATAAGGAAATCCACCTTCGACCGTCGGTCACGCGCCGGCCAAGTCGCGGTTGTCGTCGTTTTGACTGCTCGCTGCGATGGACTCCAGTGAAGCTCACGAATCCGATTCGCGTGATCCATTGCACAGCCACTGGCGTTGATCAGCCGCGGCTGGTCGTCGCTGGAGGACACGGAGAACCACTGCCGCAATCGGCAGTTGGCCTCGATGGCAGGACTCGAATTCAAAGCAGCTCGGCGAATTGTCGCAAGGCGGCCACCGTCTGAGGGAGCCCCTGCCGTTCGAGGGTTCTAAGGAATTCCACGACCGTCGCCGGTGGTCGCCGTAGGCTTTGACGTTGGCGTTTGGCGGCGATGCACACCGACTGCGGCGCCAGGTCCAGCAGATGGGCGACGAATTCGTCTGGATGCTGAGCGTCGATGCCGTACGGCGCGAGCGCTGCGTCGGGGAAGTCGTGGAGATTGTAAGTCACGATCACATCAGCACCGGCCCGGATGGCGGCGGCCAACACGTGGCGGTCATCAGGATCGGGCAAGCGGAGCGCCGGGATCAGATCCTCGTATCCGCTGACAAGGCAGTCCCGCACATGGGCGTTCATCAATTGGCGCGTATGATGTGCCCAACGGGGGGCCTTGGCGCAACGTGTGGCTATGAGTACGAAGAAGAACACCTCGAAAGGGATTGTTTCCTGGCCCGAAGACGAGCTGAAGGAGCGGCTTCGGGGGCTGGCGGACGAGCAGTTTCGGGTTCTGTATCCGTCCGGCGCGGCGGAGCCGAGCGAGGCGGACCGGCTGTTGCCCCATGATTTGCTGGCTGCGTCGGCGCCGTTGGGCCTGCGCGTCCTGGATCATGTGATTGTGGCCGAGGAAGCCACGTACAGTTTCGCCGACAGCGGTCTGCTGGACGAACTGGCGCTGGAAGCGGGCGTGCGGTGAGGTTCCGGGGGCAAGGCGATCGTGGTATGCTGACGGCGAAGGAGACGGAACCATGATTGAGAACTTGGAGCAACGGCTGCGAACGGTCCTGTCCGACTTGCCGCCGGAAGACGTCCATGCGGTGGCCGCGTTCGCCGACTTCCTCACTCAACAGCGACAGACTCGGCGTGCCAACCGCCACGTGCAGCTTGCGGAGCGAGCGCATGCCGACATCGTCGCCGCCCTCGACGAAGTGGCGGGCATGACGATGGAACAGGGACCGCCCGTCAGTAACCGCGACCACGACAGGTACCTGTACGGAGGCGAGTAATGGCCATCTTCGTGGACACGGGAGCGTGGTTTGCCTACTTTGTGCGTCGTGACCCGGATCATTCCGCCGCCGTGGAATGGATGCGCGGGAATCGCCAGCCGCTCGTCACGACGGACTCTGTGTTTGACGAACTGGTAACCCCGCTCGCACTGCGCGAAAGTCGCCACGTGGCCGTGGCCGCCGGGGATTTGCTGTGGACGCAGCAAGTTGCCGATTTAAAGGAGGTGGCCCAAGGCGACCTGGCCGAAGCGTGGGATGTGTTCCGTCGATATCAGGACAAGGAATGGAGCTTTACCGATTGCACCAGCAAAGTGGTGATTGCGCGGTTGGGGATCACCGAGGCCTTCGCGTTCGATCATCATGTTGAACAGATCGGGACCGTAACCCGGGTGCCGTGACCCACGAGCAGCAGGACCAAGCCACCGCCAAGAGCGTCGTCCCCTATCGGGTTCGGCAGAAGCGAGGACGAGCATGACACCCGAACAACGCCAGGAAGTGATCCGGTTGCTGCAGCAGGGCCAGGAGCTCTCGCCGGAATGGGCCCGCATCCTGTACCCGCCGGAAAAGCGGGAGTACGAGTTGGTGTATCACGGCAAGGAACGCGAGGAGGACATTCTGGCCAACACGTTGGCCGTACCGCTGCAGCCGGCGCGGACCTTTGGAAAGAACGGCGACGGCTGGCACAACCTGCTGATCTTCGGCGACAACCTGCAGGTCATGAAGAGTCTGCTGGAAATGAAAGAAGGCCGGCAAAGTCTGCAACGCCAACGGCACGCCGGGCGTGCGATTGGTGTACATCGCCCCCCCTTTCGCGACGATGCAGGATTTCGAGGGTACTCAGGATCAGAAGGCTTATCAAGACAAGATTGCCGGTGCGGCATTCATTGAATTCCTTCGGAAACGGGTCGTTCTCCTTCGCGAACGGCTGAGCTCTGATGGCAGTCTGTACATGCACCTCGACAATCGGCGCGCACCGTACGCCAAGGTTGTCCTGGATCCCATCCCGCTGGCGGGCTGTTGGTTTATTCGGTGATGGCACGTGGGGCGAGCTTCCAGCTTGCCAACGCTGCCTATGTTCAATTTGCTATTTGGCTCCGTTGCCCATTTCGCAAGCTGGAAGCTCACACCACGCCTGAATCAACAGCCCGCTCGTCCGGATGGGGTCTCAACAATCTGCCGCCGCAACGGAATGGAAGGACTTCGGCCCGTTGATTGCCTACCTCGTTCCGGGAGCAACGGTGCTTGCCGGCTTCAGCCCGTTCTCACCGATTTTGCGCACTTGGTTAGGGGCGGAGCCGGCCGACGGCCCGACGATCGGCGGGTTCCTGTACTTGACCGTGGCGTCGATCGCCGTAGGCATGACGGTCAGCGCGGTCCGTTGGGCCTTGGTTGATACCGTGCACAGCTACACCGGGCTGCCGTTGCCGCCGTTGAATTTTTCTCGGCTCGGCAAGAACGTCGCCGCCTACGGCCTGCTGATCGAGATTCATTACCGTCACTACCAATTTTACGGATCGATGTTCCTGGCCTGCGCTATCTAGGTGAACAGGGGCAGTCGGCGTGGTGGCCCAGCTCGTTCTTTGCGCCCAGCAGCAAGGCGTTTCTGGCGCCGGTATTCGCCAGGACGGTGTTCCTGGCCCAGTGCCAAGGTGTGCGGCAAGCCGCCGCGAAGGTTCATGACGAACGAATCGGCGTTGGGCAATGCAAACCGCCATGGACCAGGGCGGCGAGAGTGAGGTCGGAGTCTGGGTATCCGGTTTCTACGGCTCCGGGAAAAGCTCGTTCACGAAGTATTTGGCGCTCGCTTTGGACGATCACGTCATCGTGGATGGAATCACGTTTCGCGAGCACCTCCAAAACCGCCTGCTCAAGGCCACCACGCGATCGCTGCTGTCCAAGGTGGCCAAGGGCTTTCCGGGCGCGGTCATTCTGCTGGATCTGGCCAGCGAAATGCTCGCGGGCGCCACAATGGAGGACGTGTCCACGGTCCTGTACTACAAGGTCCTGCAGTGGGCGGGCTACTCCCGAAACCTGAAGGTTGCCGCATTCGAACGGAAGCTCCAGAAGGACGGCCGCCACGACGAGTTTACGGCACGCATCCAGACCGAGGTCGGCACCACGTGGAAGCAAGTCCAGAACGACCCGCTGGTGATCGACAGCCTGATCCCTGACATCGCGCACCAGATGTACCCGGAGCTGTTCAAGTCGCCCGCGTCGTTTTCGACCGAAACCGGCGACTTCATCCGCTTCGAGAACGAGCGTGTCCAGGAGATGATCGACATTGTCCGGCAGGTTTCCGGCATTCAGTACATCATCTTCGTGGTCGACGAGGTCGGCCAGTACGTCAGCGGCCGGCCGAACCTGATCCTGAAACTGCAGGGCTTTGCCCAGAACCTGAAGCAGATCGGCGACGGCAAAGTCTGGCTCGTCGGCACCGCCCAGCAGACCCTGACGGAGGACGACCCGCGGGCCGCTCTGAACTCTCCCGAACTGTACAAGCTCAAAGACCGTTTCCCCATCCAGATCGACCTGGAGTCCAGCGATATCAAGGAGATCTGCTATCGCCGCCTCCTGGCCAAATCAGCGGACGGCCAGCGGGACCTTTGCGACCGGTTTGACAAAGACGGGCAGGCCCTGCGTCACAACACCAAGCTGCACGACGCCAAGTACTACGACGCGGACTTCGACAAGACGACATTCGCCAATCTGTACCCATTTCTGCCGGCGCACTTCGATATCCTGTTGCACCTGCTGGGTTTGCTGGCCAAATCCACGGGCGGCATCGGCCTGCGGTCGGCGATCAAGATCATCCAGGACATTCTGGTCGAAGGACCCGACGACCGAACGCCGGTGGCGGATCAGCCCGTGGGCTGGCTCGCCACCACCGTCACCCTGTACGACGCATTGGAGAAGGACATCCGGCGCGCCTTCCCCTCGATCCACAAGGCCCTCGGCAAGGTCCTTATCCGCTTCGTCGATTCGCCCATTCACCAGGAGGCAGCCAAGACGGTCGCGGTGCTGCAAATTCTCGGCAACATGCCGGTCACGGCCCAAAACGTCACCAGCCTGATGCACGCGGCCGTCGATGCCCCGTCCCGTCGCGATCACGTGGACACGGCCATTGCGGACCTGACCAACGACGCCCTCGTGCCCTTCGGCGAAAAGGACGGCAACCTGTGCTTCTTCAGCGAGAAACTGAATGACCTCGATCAGGAACGGGCCAACCTTCCGGTGCGCAGTATCGAGGCCCGTCGCATTTTCAACGAGGCCCTGCGCGAAGCGTTCAGTCCGCTTCCGTCGACTCGTGTCCACGGTACCCTGGCCGTGACTTCCGGGCTGAAGGCGGTGTCTGGATCGCTGGTGTCCAGTCTCGCCGGGGAACGGGAAACCGTCCAAGCGCTGGTGGAATTGGTCGCCCCCGGCGAATACGAGACGGCCCGTGTCCGTTTGATTGATGAATCTCGGGAACGCAGCTCTTTGCACGTGGTCTATCTCCTGGGCCGAACTGCGTCCCAGATCGACGAAAAGGTTGCCGAGATCTACCGCTGCCGCGAGACCGACAAGCGGTACCACAATGACCCCGATCAGGAAGTCAAGGACTACTGCAGCGGGTTGCTGGACCGCGCCACGAAACTGACCGGGGAACTGCGGCATGCGATCAAAGCTTCCTTGGCCCAAGGATCATTCGTCTTCCGCGGCCAAGCAACCGCTGCTGCCACGCTGGACGCCGATCTGCTGAAGGCCGCCCAAGCCTATCTGGCGGACGTGGCCGGGCAAGTCTTCGATCGCTATGGCGAAGCTGCCGTGCGGGCGGATACCACGCTGGCCGAGAAATTCCTCCGCACCGGGAATCTGAAGGCGGTCACATCGACCGTGGATCCGTTGGGCCTGGTCCAAATCCAGGGCGGAGTCCCGCGAATCCGTACCGACCACAAGGCGTTGCTGAGCATTCGTGACCTGCTCGACAAGCAGGGCACCGTCGAAGGCCGGCGACTGCTGGACACCTTCAGCGACGCGCCCTTCGGCTGGTCGCAGGATACGCTCCGCTATCTGGTCGCCGCGTTGTTGGTGGCGGGCGAAATCAAGCTGAAAGTCTCCGGCCGCGAGGTCACCGTCAACGGCCAGCAAGCGGTGGATGCCCTCCGCACCAACAACGCTTTCAAGGCGATTGGCGTCGCGCTCCGCGACGAACGTGTACCGCCGGAGGTTCTGGCCAGAGCTGCCGAGCGACTTACGGACCTGATCGGCGACACCGTCATTCCCTTGGAGGACGAGATCAGCAAGGCGACGGCGAAGTACTTGCCCCAGTGCCAGCACCGGTTCGGACCGTTGGCCGAACGCCTCGCGACGCTCGGACTGCCCGGCGCCGACAATGTCCGCTCGCTGAACCAGGAGATCGCCGATGTGTTGCTCACGGACGCCTCGGACGCTCCCCAGCGGCTGGGCGCAGAACAAGCCCCACTTTATGATCAACTGAAATGGGCTGGCCAGATCGAGGTCGCGCTCCAGCAGGGTCTGGAGGGCACGGTCCGCGAGATTCAACGACACCGCCGGGAGATCGAGTCCATGCCTCGTTCCGGCGTTCCTGGCCGGCTTTATCAGGACGTGGAAGAAGAGCTGCAATTCGTCTCGGATCGTTTGAGCCAGTACGATTTCGGCAAGCATGCCGCGGACCTGAACACGACCTTGACCACGCTTCAGGCTCGTTCCCGCGACGCATCGATCCAGATGGAGGCTGCCCAGAAGGATACGGTCCGCGAGGCGCAGCAAGATCTGCAGCGGCTGGCCGAATGGCCGGAACTCACCCAGGAAGAACAGTCGCAGACCCTGGGGCAACTCGACGATTTGCTGATCCAGGGAACGCCGGACCTGAAGGGGCTGAAGCAACTCCTCGGACAAGAGTACGTCATCGGATCCCGAGTGAGCGATCTGAAGAAGCACATCGAGCACCTTGGGCGCCAGCGGCGGCTACAGCGACTGAAGGACGAAAAGGCCCAGGTGGAACAGTCGGGGCAGACGAAGCTGTCACGGACGCTGAGCATTCCGGCCGCGGTGACCAGCGCCGCCCAGCTCGAATCGCTGATTCAACAGCTTCAAACCCTCAAGGACGAGTTAGCTCTGTACAGCGAGATCGAAGTGATGATTGTGATCGAACGCGAAGGCAAGACGCAAAGGTGAGCCACCGCCGCGGTAAACGCGGCGGCCTCGCCGGAGGCCCCCGGCTTCACGCCGGGGGAGCCGTCACCTTCGCGCCTAGGCACGAAGGTGAGGGACCGCCGCGGTAAACGCGGCGGCCTCGCCAGAGGCCCCCGGCTTCACGCCGGGGGAGCCGTCACCCTCGCGCCTAGGCAGGAAGGTGAGGGACCGCCGCGGTAAACGCGGCGGCCTCGCCAGAGGCCCCCGGCTTGACGCCGGGGGAGCCGTCACCTTCCCGCCTAGGCACGAAGGTGAGGGACCGCCGCGGTAAACGCGGCGGCCTCGTGCGGAGGCCCCCGGCTTCACGCCGGGGGAGCCGTCACCTTCGCGCCTAGGCACGAAGGTGAGGGACCGCCGCGGTAAACGCGGCGGCCTCGCCGGAGGCCCCCGGCTTGACGCCGGGGGAGCTGTCACCTTCGCGCCTACAACACCGCCATCCCCAACGTTGTACTGGCTGAACGTGTTCTGCAGGTGGGCCAGCAGTTCGCCCCGGCGACGCACGAAGTAGCAGCGGCGGCGGAGCAAGTCGCGTGTGGCACGCATTTCCTTGGGGTAGGCGTACGCCAGCGGAAACATCCCGCCCCGCAGCATGCGGGCGATCTTCTCCGAGTCGATCTTATCGTTCTTGGTCTTGCCCCCGTGAATGGCCCGCATGTACAACGCGTGGCCCAGCACGAAGGGGATCTTCTCCTGGCGGCAGTAGTCCGCCAGCCAATACCAGCTGAAGGTGCACTCGGCACCCAAGACGACGTCCGGAAGATAGGGGCCCAACGCCCGTTTCAAGCTCTCCGGCTCGGTCTTCAGGTTGCGGTGCAGGACGATCTCGCCCTCCGGATTGACCACGCACAGGTACATCATCCTTGTGTGCAAGTCGAGCCCGGCGTAAAATGCGTGTTGTCCTTGGTACAGTCTCATCGTGGTTCTCCTGAGCTGGGAACAGGGGCGTACGACCCGGGCCGGAGCCGACCTCCGGCCCACCCGCCGGACGCTTCCATCTAGCTTAATTCGCGCCGTGCGAATGCCTCCCAGACTTGGGAGACCATGATGAGTATCAATCCCATTTACTTTATGACGAATCAACCTATCCCCCACTTCACGCCCAACGACGTCACCGCCGCCTACGGACTCCGCTTTCACTTCGGCTGGCATGCACACCGCCGCCAACCGTTATTTGGCGAACCACGCCTACGTTCCGTGCTCCAAGATTCGTTCCAGCGCGTAACGGACGCACACGGCTTCCATGTACTGGAAATGGAATTGGAGCCAACCGCGCTGCGTGCCGTGTTAAGCTTGACCCCGCCCACGGTTCCCTCCGCCGTCACGCGACTGATCAAAGGAAATCTGGCCGCGGATGCGCGGCGTCTGACAGGCACTCACAACTTGTGGTCTCGCGGTTGGTTCCTTCGCAGTTTGGGGGAAGTAACCAACGAGACCGTTCGCAACTATGTTTCGAGCCAGTTCGAGCATCATCGGGCCATCCCCGTGGGAGCGCCGGAGATTGTCGAGAAAGCGAAATACCACAACCCGGCGGACCCGGGCGAGTTGCGCAAGTTGAATCACGTGGTCTTCGAGTACAACATGCACCTCGTATTCACGATCCGGCGGCGGTGCGATTTCCTTGACCCATACGTTGCGGAAACGCTGATTGCGTACTGGCGGCTAGTCTGCGAAAGGAGGGACTGGCGCCTTTGGGATGTGGAGGTCGTGGGTGACCACGCGCACCTGTTCGTCGGCGTTCTGCCGACGAATGGTGCAGAGGACGTGGCGTTGACTTTGATGAACAACAGTGCGTATTTCTTGGAACAGCGACATGCGGCAGTATTGGCGCAGTTGCACCTGGACGGAGTCTGGCAGGGCGGGTTTTACGCCGGCAGCGTCGGTTCTGCCACCACGTCGCAGCTCAAGAGCTACCTCCAACGTCGGGCGATGGAAGCGGAGGAAGAATGAGGCATCCGGCTTGACGCCGGGCGAGCCGTCACCTTCCCGCCTAGGCATGAAGGTGAACGACCGCCGCGGTAAACGCGGCGGCCTCGTGCGGAGGCCCCCGGCTTGACGCCGGGGGAGCCGTCACCTTCGCGCCTAGGCATGAAGGTGAACCTCCCCCGCGGTAAACGCGGCGGCCTCGTGCGGAGGCCCCCGGCTTCACGCCGGGGGAGCCGTCACCGTCACGCCTAGGCATGAAGGTGAACGACCGCCGCGGTAAACGCTGCGGCCTCGTGCGGAGGCCCCCGGCTTCACGCCGGGGGAGCTGTCACCTTCACGCCTAGGCATGAAGGTGAACGACCGCCGCGGTAAACGCGGCGGCCTCGTGCGGAGGCCCCCGGCTTCACGCCGGGGGAGCTGTCACCTTCACGCCTAGGCGTCACCTTCGCACCTAGACACGGCGGCCCGCGTACAGAACAATGGTCCCATATCCAATTTCCTTAGAAATCACCGTCGCCCATGGCATTTGACCAAACCATCCGCAATCGGCTGCAGCGTTTTGTCAGCGACGCGCGCACACTGCTGACGGAAGAATTCACCCGTCAGCTGCAGCACCAGTACGGGCTCGATCCGACCACGGGCGAAGTGACCGATTTGGCGAAGATCACGGCCCACCTGACCGAAGAGCAGCGGGAGACGGCTCGGCGGTTGCGGGAGACGCTGGACCATTACTTGGCCGGCAGTCCGTCCGGCGGCAAGCAAGAGGGGCTGGACCGCATCGTTCGCGAGCAGGCGTTTACCGTGCTGAACCGACTCTGCGCCCTGCAGATGGCCGAGGCCCGCGGGCTGCTGATCGAATCCATCGCCAGGGGCTACAACTCGAAAGGCTTCCAGTTGTACGCCCGGCTAGCCGGATCCGCGTTGGACGAAACGGGCGATGCCTACCGCGGTTACCACCGCCTGACCGACCAGACGCTGTACACTTGCGTCAACGATTTCGTCGAGCCAAAGCTGAAGCAGGTCGCGAGCGAGATCCAGAGATTCCAGACGACAGAGGGCAAGGGGCGGAAGGCGGAGAAGGAATACGAGGAACTGACGCAACTGGAACTGGAGCTGAAGGACTTCCGTGACGAGCTGTTGCGGCTGGCGAAGTTCTGGAAACCGAATCTGAACGACGGCGTGCAGATCACGGCCGCGCCGCTGTGGAAACTGTTCCAGTATCGCCCCTGGCAGAAGAAGCTGAAAGAGACGTGGGAGTCGCTGGAAGCGGGCGAGTACGACTGGGCGCACCTGGCCTACAGTAGTATCTGGCCCGACCGCGTCCGGGAGAAGTGCAGGACCGACAAATCGTTGGCCATCGCCCACGGACTGGAAGAACTGTATCAGGAACCGGAGAAGCCGGGGAAGAAAAAGCGGGGGAAGAAGAAGGCGGGGGCGTGAGGCCGCCGGCTTGATCCCACTTCGATTCCAGGGAACGAATCGCATGAAGAAGAAAGAACTGCAACAACTGGTCGCCCTGGGCGAGGACAGCGGCCGGGAGTTCAAGGAAGATATCCATAATCCGGATTCGCTCGCGGCAGAGTTGGTCGCCTTCTCGAACAGCAGCGGCGGATTGCTGCTGATCGGCGTGACGGACGACGGCGCAATCGCCGGTCTGGCACCGGCGGACGTGCGCCGCGTGAATCAGATGATCGGCAACGCGGCGTCCCAGCACATCCGCAGCCCCATCTCGCCCCAGACGGAAAACGTCTCCGTCGGATCAGGCCGCGTGGTCATCGTCGTCCGGGTGCCCGAGGGGATCGACAAGCCGTACTTCGACCGTCAGGGGGTGGTCTGGCTCAAGGCCGGATCGGACAAGCGGCGGGTGCAGTCGAAGGAGGAATTGCGCCGCTTGTTCCAAGAGGTCGATCTGCTCCACGCGGACGAGGTGCCAACCACCGTGGGACTGAAAGGCCTGGATCACATTCGCCTGCGGGATTTCCTCGCCGAGTCATACCAGCAGGAGCTGCCAACTGACGATGCGGCCATTGCGCAGTTGCTGGAAAACATGAATCTCGCCAACAGCGGCAAACTGAATCTCGCCGGGTTGCTGCTGTTCGGCCGGCAGCCGCAAGTCGCGAAGCCGACGTTTGTGGTCAAGGCCGTGCGCTATCCGGGGACGGAGATCTCGTCTCATCAATACCTGGACAGCGAGGATTTCGCCGGTGCCTTGCGGGAAATGTTCGATGGTGCGCTGAGCTTCGTGCTGCGCAACCTTCCCAAGGTGCAGGGGACGCGGAGCGTGAATGAGCCGGGGCGTCCGCTGGTCCCCGCCATCGTTTTTGAAGAACTGCTGGTCAACGCCCTGATCCACCGCGACTACTTCATCGAGTCACCCGTGCGGCTGTTCATGTTCGACGACCGCGTCGAAATTATCAGTCCTGGCAGCCTGCCCAACCACCTGACCGTCGAGAAAATCCTGGCCGGCAACTCGGTCATCCGCAATCCAATCCTGACCTCGTTCGCGTCCAAGGGCCTGCTGCCCTACCGCGGATTGGGGACGGGCGTACGGCGTGCGCTGGCGGAATGGCCCGCGATCCAGTTCACGGATGACCGCGACGCAAATACGTTCTTGGCCGTAGTCCGCTTGGAAAAGGTTCAAAATGAACCTATAAAGAACCTACAAACCGGGGGAAATGAACCTATAACTGGTCCATTGGACGAAAGCAAGGTGCATCGATCGCCCGACGGTGAACCTTTAAGGCCAATCGAGGTCCAGTTGCTGAATGCCCTATTGGGCCACCCGGAGTGGTCCTACGACGAGCTGGGCCAGCAGATTGGGATCGGCCGTTCGACGGTCATGCGCCATATTCAGGCCCTGAAACGGCGGGGACTGCTGCGGCGCGTGGGCGCCAAGAAGACGGGCCACTGGGAAGTTCACTTGGGCTGACGGGGACACGATGAGCATCAAAGACTTCATCCAGAACGAGATTCTGCTGCCGCGGCTGAAGAAAAGCGGCGTGTTGGTCGTCTACGATCCGCAGCGGCGGTATCGGGAATTGTGCCTGCAACTGGCGGCCGAGAATCAGCGTGTCGTTGACGCCACGGACAGCAGCATCGAGAGCCGCGAGCAGGCCATCGCCACGCTGCAGGCACTGGGCGAACCGAACTCGACACTGGAAGCCCTGCTGGTGTACGTGCCGGCGCCGCGACCGCTGAGCAGCGAGAATTCGAACAGGCTGTCAACGACTATCTGGACGTCAGCGGCCGGATGAAAGACGTGATCCAACAAGCGCAGACGGCCTACCGAAAACTCACCAGCCAGGTGCAGGAGTTGTTCATCAAGCACTTGGAGACGGCAGGCTGGCCTCCGGTCGGCAGGCTCTCCAATGCGAACGTGTTCGACCGCCTGGTTAGCCCAAAACTCCAGGAAAGCGGCCGGCGGGTGGCGTTCGTATTGGTCGACGCGCTCCGCTACGAACTGGGCGTCGCCCTTGGTAAGCAACTGGCCGAGGATGGTCAAGTGGAAACGCACCCGGCGTTCACTCAACTGCCCAGCGTGACCACCGTCGGCATGGCCAGCTTGCTGCCCGGAGCCGGGCACGGACTGAAGCTGGTTAACCGTGACGGAGAGGCGGTGCCGGCGTTGGACGAGCTGCTCCTGGCCAATGTCACGCAGCGCATGGAATTGCTCCGCAAGCGGTATGGCCAACGATTCGCAGAGACGACCTTGCCGCACTTCACGAAAGGCAGGTTCAAGCCGGAGGATTCCGTGGAGTTGCTGGTGCTTCGCAGCACGACCATCGATAGCCATCTGGAATCCACGCCGGAGACCACGCTCGGGGTCGTGTACGATACCCTGAAGCGAATCCGGATGGCGATTCACAAGCTGGCGGCGTTGGGATTCCACGAGGTGGTGATTGCTTCGGACCACGGGTTCTTCTTGAACACCCAGGCAGAGGCCGGCGATGTAGCATCGAAGCCGACCGGACATTGGGTCAATTTCCACGATCGTTGCCTGGTTGGCTCCGGCGCCGGAAACGTATCCAATTTCGTCCTGCCCGTCGAGCGATTGGGAGTGCGGGGCGATTTCGCCCAGGTTGCCGGTCCGCGAGCCTTGGTCGCCTACGCCGCCGGGCACACCTATTTCCACGGCGGCGCATCCCTGCAAGAGACGGTCGTCCCGGTGATCACGGTACGGCTGGGAGCCCGTCCGGCAAAGGAGCCCAAACAACTCGAAGTCACACTCAGTTACAAGCGGGGCGCGAAACGGATCACGACGCTCTTGCCAGTTATTGACGTGGCCGTGCGCAGCGCGGACCTTTTCTCCGGCGGAGCCGAGTTGGAGTTCCTGCTGGAGGCGCACGACAAGAAGGGCCAAGTGGTCGGTGAGGCCAAGGCCGGTGGCCCCGTCAACCCGGCGACACGGACCCTCACGTTACGGTCCGGCGAGACGGCGCAGGTCACATTGAAAATGGAAATGGACTTTGAAGGCAAATTCACCGTCAAAGCCTTGGACCCGGTGACCCTGTCGACCTACCACAAGCTGGACCTGGAGACCGACTATACGGTGTAGCACGCGGGACGAGGCCGCCGAGTTGATCTTGGTGGCACGACCACGACCAGAGGCCACCGAGTTCATCTCGGTGGAGCATCACCTTCGACCAAGCCAGGACGCGCAGCCGCCTTTCCCCGCCGCCTCCGGCGGCGGGAGAGGGGGTAATTGTGGCGGAGGTCGTCCTGGGCCGAAGGTGACGTATCCCCCGGCGTGAAGCCGGGGGCCTCGTCATCGGAGAATGTGACCGTTGCGCAGAGGGCGAAAAACACATGGATTCCTTAGACCGAAAACTACTCGAACACTTCGACGGCAAGGCCGTCCGCAAGGACCTCCTGCATCGGATCAAGACGGGGACCAATGTACCGACTTTCGTCCTCGAGTTCCTGCTGGCCAGGTATTGCGCCACCGAAGAGGCGGCAGAGATTCAGGCGGGAATTGAAGCCGTGCTGGCCACCCTGCAGGACAACTACGTGCGTCCCGACGAGGCCAATGCCGCGCAATCCAAGGTAGCCACCAAAGGCAAGCACCGGTTCATCGACAAGATCCACGTCAATTACGTGGAGCGGGAGAAACGCCACTGGGCAGCCCTGGAGAACTTCAACTCGTAGCGGATCGCCATCGCCGAAAAGTTCTACCGGGACAACAACCGTTTGCTGGAAGGCGGCATCTGGGCCGAAACCACCATCGGGTACAACCAGGTCGAGGAGGACGACTATGCATTTTACATCGAAGACCTGCGACCCATCCAACTCAGCAGGTTCGACTTCGAGCGGTATGCCGAAGGCCGCCGTGCGTTCAGCCGTGACGAATGGATGGATGTGGTGCTCCGGTCAATCGGACTGGAGCCCTCGAAGCTGTCCAGGCGTCGCAAGTTCCACTTCATCGCTCGCTTGGTTCCGTTGGTCGAAGCCAACTTCAACTTCATCGAACTAGGCCCTCGAGGCACCGGGAAGTCGTATTTTTTCAGCGAGTTCTCGCCCTACGCCACGTTGCTCAGCGGCGGTCAGGCCACCAAGGCCACCCTGTTCTATAACAACGCCCGCAAACGCATCGGCGTGGTCGGCTTCTGGGACGCCGTCGCGTTTGACGAGGTCGCCGGGATCAAAATCCGGGATCCGGACGCGATCCAGATCATGAAGGACTACATGGCCAACGGCCGTTTCTCGCGAGGCGTCGAGGTGATCGCGGATGCCAGCATGGTTTTCGTCGGCAACATCGACCACTCCATCGAGCAGTTGGTTCACTCGGCCCAGCACGACCTGTTCATGACGCTGCCCAAGGAATTCGACCTGGCCGTCATGGACCGGCTGGCCTGCTACTTGCCCGGCTGGGAGATGCCGAAGACTGGCAGCGAGTTCCTGACGGTAAATTACGGCTTCATCACCGACTATCTGGCCGAAGCCTTCCACTACCAAATGGCACACACCAACCGGTACGAAGAGGTGACGAAGCGGATTCGCCTGGGCTCGTCCGTCGAGGGCCGCGACGAAAAGGGCATCAAGAAAACCGTCTGCGGCCTGTTGAAGATCCTGCACCCTGACGGCCCGCCGGCGCCTGCTGAATTCGACGACTACGTGGCCTACGCCGTCGAATGTCGGCGGCGAGTCAAAGAACAGATGAACAAACGCAAGCCGGACGACGAGTTCGCGAATATCGGCTTGTCGTACTTCACGGCCAACGGCCAGGAAGTGGTCGTCTACTGCCCGGAGTCCAAGGACGCCGAGGCCACCCAGCAGCCCGTCCGCCAGCCGCTCGCCGCGCCGGCCGAATCAGCAGCGGCCCCCAGCACGGCGGCGAAGCCATCGAGGCGATTGGCTGAATCGTCGGCGATTGCCACCGACCGCGAAACGCCGCCGTCCCAACCGCCGGACCTTCTTCCGGACGCCGAGCCGAAGGAACAACACTTCACCATCCTCTACGGCGACACCGGCCGGAGCTACGAATCGATCATCGGCCCGTACCTTATGGGTGCCAAGGAAGTCATCGTCGAGGACCCCTACATCCGCCTGACGCACCAGGTCCAGAACTTCGTGCGATTCTGCGAAACGGTCGTCAAGTTGTCGGCCGTCAAGCGAATCCGCTTGGTCACCGGCTACGACGACGAAACCCAACTCGCAGAAACCAAGACCCGGCTAGACGAACTGGCCCAGAGCCTGCTAGAAATGGACATCGTCCTGGACGTGAAACTGAACCGCGCCCTGCACGACCGCGAGATCCGCCTCGACAACGGCTGGATCATCAAAATCGGCCGCGGCCTCGATTTCTACCAGAAACCCGCCGGATGGTTTGAGCTTGGCGCAAACGACCTGTCGCTGCGAAGATGTCTGGAAACCAAGGTGGACATCTTCAAAACGATGCAGGTGCCGACATGAGGATCGTTGCCATCGATCATCGGAAATTCGATTTTGGGGATGTGCTGCCGCCCCTGCACATTCGCTCGCTTAAGCGAATCGTATTGCTGGCAGGGCCAAATGGGTCTGGAAAGACACGTCTTCTCAAGAGGATCGAAGGCCTCAATGATTTAATGATCGAGGAGCAGGGCAACTGGAAGTGGGCACCTGCTTTTGTCAAGGACAAATCTGGACTGCTATACAGCCGTACGTCTGTCGCTCGAATTAAGTATTATCCCTTTCCCAACAGCTCATTTCACGAAACAGTATCCCAGAGAGCCGTCGGCGACTTGGTTCTTGGGACCGGTGAATCAGGCATCCGAGGGCTGTATCCGATGGATCAGACCATGCGAGGTTCTTTTCTCTGCGCCGCCTGACGCATACGGATTCGCCGCTACCGCGATTGGGCGAACGGGTCGTCGTACTTTGACCAGGCGTCGTTCACGTGGGCCGCCAGATCGTCGAGGATCGAAGCGATGTCGTCGGCCAACGCGTCGCCGTCAAATACCGACGCGGCGTTGGGGGCGACCGGCTCGGGCTGCGGTGCCGCCTTGGTCCGCCCCGCGTTCTGCTCGGGAACCGGCTGAGCCGTATTCCACGCGGTTTCGCCGACGGCCCCACGCGGTTGCGGTTGCGCAACAGCTGCTGGTGCGACGTGCGGCAGCGCGGCATACTGCGGCGGGTGGTCGAGTTCCGAAATGTCACCCGTGGCTGGTATGGGATCCTGGTTCACCGCCGCTGATTCGCCCTCTCCGGCAGCGAGGTCCAAACGCCTGTTGATGTGGTTGATCACCGCCACGATATCGAGCGGGGTGTGCCAGGTGTCGCCGTTCACGTCCAAGAACGCTGTCGGCGGACTGGGCGGCGGGTACGGCAAAGGCCGGGCTCCGCCGAGGTTGTAGGCGACGATCGCAACCAAGACATCCAGCGGCGTTACGATTCCGTCGGCATTGACATCCCAGCGCAGATCGGCGTTTTGCCAAGGATTGTTTCCCCTCACGGTGATGATCAGGTGCTCTTCCCACTGCAAACCAAAGGCTTCGATGACGGTCAGCGTCAACGGGACGCTGGGTTCTGCGTTGTGGTTCAAAAACAGTCCCGATTTCAGCCGCAACTCGCCGGCGACGATCTCGAACCGCGGATCGGAGACTTGGATGAAATGGATGTCGCCCGGGTCCGGGTCGACGATACTGATCGTGGCCACCGAGGCGCCGGGGACGTTCTCCAGGACGCTCAAGCTGCTGGGCGTCAGGACCAAAGCCCCCGCGTCCGGCACCGGTTGGACGGTGATCGTAAACGCGTATTCCGCGCTGGCATCCTGCCCGCCGTGCTCGATGCCGCCGTCATCGACCAGTCGCAGGCGGATCGTGGCCGTTCCGGCGGCGTCGGGGGCCGAGGTGAACGTCAGATCGCCCGTGACGGGATCCACCTGCGGCGGCTCGGCGAACAGGCTCGGGTTGGAATTGCCGGTGATCTCGAAAGCGGGCGATTGCTGCGCTTCGTTCGGCGGCCCGACCGTGATGTTGCCAGCCCATCCGGCCACGACTTGCGGGCCGGCGTCCTCGAGCACAACCTGGTTCTTGCCGGGGCTGAACGAGGGTGCGTCGTTCACCGGCAGGACGGTGAGCGTGATCGTGTGCGAGGCGCTGACGTCCTGGCCGCCGTCGACCGTCCCGCCATCGTCCCGCAACCGCACGGTGAGCGTGGCCGAGCCGTTGGCGTCGGGCGCCGGGGTGTAGCGGAGATCGCCCGTTGCCGGATCGATCTGCGGCAACAGGCTAAACAGCCCCGGATTCGTATTACCGGTGACCTCGAACGACAGCCCTTGTCCGGCTTCGTCGGCCGGGCCGGCGCTGATGCCGCTGGCCCAGGCTGAGACGACCTGCGGTCCAGCATCCTCCAAGACCGTCTGGTGGCCGCCGGGGGTGAAGACGGGCGGATCATTGACCGATGTGACGGTGAGGGTCACCGTGTGAACTTGGCTGATGTCCAGCCCGCCATGCAACGTGCCGCCGTTGTCTCGCAAGGCCAGCGTGATGACGGCCGAACCGTGCGAGTTCGGCGCTGGAGTATAAATCAAACTGCCCGTCGGACGGCTTACCGTGGGAGCGGCGGCAAAGAGTGCAGGGTTCGTGTTGCTCAAGATATGGAACGTCAGCGTCTGACTCGACTCGTTGCTGGGGCCGCCACTGATGGCCGTCGCCCATCCTGCCACGGTCTGCGGGCCGGCGTCTTCCCGAACTGTCTGGTCGCCGCCGGCAAGGAAGCTGGGCGCGTCGTTCACGGCCGTGACGGTGATGGTGACCGTCACCGGTGCACTGACCTCGATCCCTCCGTGGTCTGTTCCGCCGTGGTCGCGCAGTCGAATTGTCAGAACCGCCGAACCGTTGGCGTTCGGTGCGGGGATGTAGGTCAGATCGCCTGTGTCCGCGTCCACCCGGGGAGCCTGGGCGAACAGTCCGGGGTTCGTATTGCCGACGACCTCGAACGACAGGCCCTGCTCCGCTTCGTCGATTGGACCGGCGGTCATGCCATGGGCCCAGCCGCTGACGGTCTGGGCGGCGGAGTCTTCCAGCACCGTCTGGTGTGCGCCCGGCGCGAAGCTGGGCGCGTCATTCACGGGCGCGACGGTGATCGTGACCGTCGCCGGCGCGCTGACGTCGATGCCGCCGTGATCCATCCTGCCGTCGTCCCGTAGTTCAACGACCAGCACCGCCGAACCGTTGGCGGTGGGCGCGGGGGTATAGGTCAGATTGCCCGTCGCTGGATCGACCGTCGGCGCCGCGGAGAACAGCGCTGGATTCGTGTTACCGGTCAGTAGGAAGGTCAAGACCTGGTTCGCTTCGTTTTCCGGTCCCGCCGTCATGCCGCTGGCCCAGCCCATGACGGTTTGGGGGCCGGCGTCTTCCAGGACGGCCTGGTCGCCGCCGGGCACAAAGCCGGGGGCGTCGTTGACCGGCGCGACGGTGATCGTGACGGTCTGTACTGGGCTGACATCCTGGCCGCCGTCCAGCGTCCCGCCGTTGTCCCGCAGGACGATCGTGAGCACCGCCGAACCGTTGGCGTCCGCGTTCGGGGTGAAGCTCAAGTCGCCTGTGGCCGCATCGAGGGCCGGTGGTGCGGCGAACAGGGCCGGGTTGGAATTGCCGGTGACCTCGAAGATCAGCAGCTGTCCCTTTTCGTCGCGAGGCCCGGCGAGGATCCGGGTGGCCCAGGCCGGCAGCATTTGCGGGCCCGAGTCTTCCAGGACGACCGGATCGTCACCCGCGGTAAAGCTGGGCGCGATGTTGAACGACGAATTGCCAAAGTCAAGTCCGGTGACGATCTGGCCGAGGCTGTCGAACAGCACTGCTTGAACACCGACGGGACCCTGTGGCGTGTCGATGGCATTCGTGGTGGGCTTCCAACCGGTCGGCGGCACTTGGACCACGACATAGGAACGATCGGTGCCGAAGGCGAACCCTTGTCCCAAACCGAGATTGCCAGGACCTGTGAGCGGTTCAAAGTTGCGGACGACCTGCTGACCTTGGCTGAAGGTCGTCGTAGCCACCATCGTGGACTGTGACACATCATAGGCTTGCAAGGTAACGTGGGAACCAACATCCGTGGTGCTGAACTGCAATCGGCCGCCATCGAGGCCGACGCGGAGCACGCCGCCGAGTCCGGCTGTGGCGATCGCTTGCTCGAAATCGTCGACCAGGTCGTCGACGCTCGTGTTGTCGGCCACGATCGCCGGATCCAGCTGCAGCACTCCGGACTGGCGGCCTGTCCAGATGTTCACCCACTGCTCGATCGTCGTCACGGTCTCCGTCTTTGCAGTGCCGCTTTCCGTGGTTTCGCCGATCCCGCCCGTCGGGGACGTCGAATCGTCGGCTTTGACATAGGGCGGCTCGTCGGGATTGGTGGCCGAGGTCGTCGCAGCGAACCCGAGCGCCCCATCGACGTCCCGGTCGGACCGCGTGGAAACCAGCGTCCCGTCGGCCAACGTGGTGGACTCGCTCACCGCACGATGCGTCGTCGCTCGGACCTCGAGTGTATCGAACTGGTCGAAGGCAAACGGAGTCAGCTGGAAGACCAGCGTTTCTTCGTCCGCCCTCGCATCCAGGTACGGTCCGAGATCCTGTTCATCGAGCAATCGGTTCAGGTCGGCGATCAGGTCTTCCAGTTTCTCATTACCGACAGTCAACTCGCCGGTGAGTTGGATGCTGACACGCAGGAACTCATCGGGGTACTTACTGTGCGATAGGGCAAACTCGAAGAAAGCCTCGGTCGTGGTGACGATCGTACTGGGCGTCGCCTGCTTTCCCTGCGTTTGGCTGACGCCGCCATCCGGCGTCGCCGGGGAGCCGCTCGTCAATATCGCAGGACCATACGGCACGAGCTGCGGTGGCAAGCTGCCGAAGGAGTAGTTGCCCAGCGCGTCCGTATAGGTCGCCGTTTCCACACCCTGGTCGTACAGGAAATCGCCGTTTTCATCCAGGAACACCAGAACGCCATCCAACGGCGATTCGCCCGGATCTCGAATCCCGTCGCCGTCGGCGTCCTGGAACGACGAGCCCTCGATCACGTTGGCGTCGAACGTGTACTCAAAGCTGGTACTGGCCGACCGTCCGCGACCGTCCCACGGAGCGCCGCTGCTGTCCCAGGCGGTGACGGTGATCCGCGCCGTGCCGCTGAACAAATCCGACGGATAGACGTACAATTCGTTTCCGTTCACCACGGCCGTGACGCCCGGATCGCTGCTGGTCGCCTCGATCCACAGCTGATCCGTCTTGACGTCGATCGCACCCACATGGATCGGTGCGATCTCGCGGTACACCGAGCCCTGCAGCCAACCGTCGTTCCCTCGGCCGGAGGAGTCCAGGACCGACACGCCAGAGCGTTCATTCAGACGCCAGTAGCCCACCAGACCGAGTTCGCCCGCCGGCAGCGTGCGGGCCATATCGCGCTGGATCTGGTCCGCTTGGCGGGCGATGTCCCACAAGCGCACTTCGTCGAGAACGCCTCGGAACGGTGAATAAGCGTTATGGTCCTCCAGCGTTTGGCCGAACAGCAACGGCGCGGAATGTGCGACTGCGTCCTGGTTGGGAACGCTGTTCAGCGCCACGCCGACCAGCTGGCCGTCCAGGTAAACTTCCATCCGCCCGCTGGTGCGATCCACCACGCCGGCGAAGTGATACCAGCCGCCCAACTCGATGGAGCCGACTGGCGTATTGGCCACCGACTGGTATCCGGAGGCCGCAGCGGACGTGAAATGGAGGTAGCCGTTTTCGTTGACCCACAGCGATAGGCTGCGAGTGGGCGTACCGCTGCTGGTCGCCTTCTGAATGACCGGCATCCAGGCGTTGGCAAAGTCGTCCACGCGGAGCCAGGTTTCCAGCGTATAGGTGCGTTTGACTTGCAGGCTGACGGTGTGCGGAATGTTGACACCGGCCGTCCCGCCCAACAAGGCGAGCATGCCGGGCGTATTGCTTTGGTTGTCGATCGGCGCGAGCACCGGGGCGGCATTGGGATCGAATTCGACATCCGTGCCGGTGGCTTGCAGGTCGCTAAAGCCGACTTGCCGGCCGCCGTACACATGGACGGCGACGATGCCGCTTGTTCCGGCGACCTGCACCGCCAGGCTGCCGTCCTGCTCGGCCAGGGACAGCGCGTCGGCCAGTCCGGCATCCGCCAAGGCGTCGGCCATCGCGTTCGACAGCTGGGCGTGCAGTTCGGCGGCCGAGCTGTTTCCCGAGGTTTCCGCCGCGGTCAGATCCACCTCGAGCCACGTGCGCGTGCTGTCGGCGGCAACGATTTGCAGCCGCAGGTTCAGGTCCGCGTCCAATTGCCCGTCGGGCGGCAGCGGCGCGTCGGCGGCCAAATCCTGTTGGGAAGCTTGCGCTTCGAGTTGTGGGATGTAGATTGCGTGTGCCCGGTTGTCCAGCGGGTTGCCTTGCAGATTCAGCACGTGCAAGTCCGGCAGCACGGGATCGACGCGGCGGAGCAGCACCGCATCGGCCGCCGCCAGTCCCGCGCTGGACTGGTTCAGGAAGACTTCCAATTTCAGGCCGTCCAGCGCCGTGGGATCCTCGGTCACCGTGACCCTGCCCAAGGCTTGGAAGGTCTGGTCGCCGAACAGGATACCCTGCGGATCCTCGGTCTGATCGACCACCGCGACCAGTCCCGGCGGCCGCACGTACATCACGGCGCCGTCGTCCAGCGTCAGCGCTTTGCCCTGATGCACCACGCCGTCGATCGAGGCGCTGGCCGTGAAATACTTGGCGGTCTCGGGAACCAAGGTCACGTAGACCTGGTCCGAGCCCAGTTCCGCGAGCAGGTCCGCCGTGCCGTCGCCGAACAGGGGATCGTTCTGGTAGCCGCCTTGTTGCAGAGGCGTTTCGAATCCCAGCAGTCCAACGCCCAGGTGGGGCAACTGGATCGCCGCGGCCGTCAGGTTGGTCACCAACACCAGGTCGTAGCCGGGGAAGGCGTCGACCAGACCGGGAATCCCGCCGTCCAGACGCACCACGGCCATCACGGCGTCCTCCGGCATGTTCTCGTACAGCGTCGCGTTCAGCAGTTCGGCGGCGTTGATATCCAGCAAACCGTAAGCGGCAGCACCGCCTTGCAGCCCGGGAATGTACGGAGTCGCCGCGTCGTCGACCAGGTGCGGGTTGGATTCCTGGCTGCCCGCAAACGTCTCCGTCTGGGCAAACACCCGCGGCTGGAACGTGAGCAAGGGGATCGACGGGAGCAGACCATGCCCCGTTGAAGCGTTGATCTGGACGAACTCAAAGTTATTGACGTTCGCGCCGATGATAAAGCGTCCTCGTTCGCCGGTGCCCAAGGCTCCTTGGCCGCCTTGTGTATGGATGAAGGTATCATCGCCGTAGACCACCGAGCCGTACAGCTTGACCGTTCCGCCGGCTCCACCGCCACCATCGCCGCCCGCTCCGCCGTCTCCGCCGCTGCCGCCGGCACCACCTGTTGCGCCATCGCCGCCGTCGCCGCCGGGGTTGGTGAACAGGCCGCCGGTTTCTCCCGGCTGGCCAAGCGATCCGGCGCGTCCTGCGCCGCCGTCTTGGCCGGTCGAACCGGAATCGGGTGTGCCCGC